>Ga0187770_10000878_pt1 | contig 15348 bp, 9 predicted proteins | sample 0116_SJ02_MP02_2_FD_133154 | JGI IMG/M metagenome (GOLD analysis project Ga0187770, IMG submission 133154) | Tropical peat soil microbial communities from peatlands in Department of Meta, Colombia - 0116_SJ02_MP02_20_MG | ecosystem: Environmental > Terrestrial > Soil > Wetlands > Peat | place...
GCAACTGCCATTCTATGAAGGCGACCTTAGAGAGTACACCTTTGTTGAACGAATATTACGTGAGTTCAGGCCCGATGCGATTGTGCATCTTGGCGAATGCCCTTCAGCTCCTTATTCCATGATCGATGTGAACCACGCCACTTTCGTTCAAACAAATAACATCACGACAACCTTCAATGTCTTGTTTGCAATGCGAGACATCAGCCCCGATGCTCATTTGATTAAGCTGGGCACAATGGGCGAATATGGCACCCCTGACACGGATATCCCTGAGGGATTCTTTGAGGTTGAGTTTAGGGGGCGCAGGGATCGATTCCCCTTTCCTAGACAGGCTGGGTCTTGGTACCACTGGAGTAAAGTGCACGGGTCGAATAATGTAATGTTCGCTTCTAGGATTTGGAACCTTCGAGCCACCGACATAATGCAGGGAGTTGTCTTTGGGACACGCGTAGACGAGATGGGGGAGGACGAACGTTTACTCACGCGTTTTGACTTCGACCAAGCATTCGGAACGGTCGTCAACCGGTACTGTGCTCAAGCAGCGATTGGTCACCCGCTCACACCATTCGGTAGGGGGCATCAGAAGCGAGGATTCCTCCCCTTGAGAGACTCAGTCCAGTGTCTGGCTTTAGCCGTGGAGCATCCGCCTGAAAAAGCAGATTACCGCGTATTGAACCAGTTCGATGAGGTATATGACATAACCGACCTAGCACTCAAAGTTCAGAGAGTTGCTGGTCATCTGGGATTGAAGGTCTCTTTGAGTAATTTGGAAAATCCACGCAAGGAATCTGAGGAGCACTACTACAAGCCCGACCATCAGCATCTTTTTGATCTTGGCTATGTTCCGAGCCACGATGTGGAAACCGAGATAGGTCTTATGATCAAAGACCTCATGAAGTACCGCAATCGTATTGAGACCAAGAAGAATGTGCTCATTCCTGATGTGCGTTGGGACGGCCATCGACAAAAGGTAAAATTCCTGTCACCAACTGTCCGTGGGTCACCTGAGAACTAAGTCTCCAATCGATATGATATGTTGTCCATTCGCAGGACACCACAAAAATCGGAATAGTTAGTGAAAAGCTAGCTTGCCGTGAGCTTGTCTCCTTGGGACACCCCCTCACGCAATTTCCGAATGACTGGGGTCGCCTGAAGACCACCCGAGTCTACGATTCGTAGGCAATCGTAAGCAGACCATTGCCGAATTCATTAGTCAATACCAACGAGCTTCGTAGATCATAGCTAAGGTCGACGAGTTTCGACACTATCATCGGTTGGCTTACGAGCAACTATGCAAGCGAGGCCGTGCGTAGATTCATGACAGTCAGCCTTCTCAGCCTCTGCTCTCGATGAAGGCAACCATATTGAGCCGAGCTTGGTGTAGAACCGCGCTCGGGTTATCTCATAGCCGTGCAGAAGCTTCGAGAGTGTTGAAGTGTTGTACGTCCTATACCAGTTGGGCTGGCCTGTACCGAAGGGCGCCGTCAGAATGAGAGTGGCAGATGGCTTCAGAATTCTGTAGATCTCTCGGGCAGCTTTCACATCGGCTTCAGGATCCAGTTGAATCTCGCCATACCAAAGTAGGCCGAAATGCTCAATACTGGACACGCAGAGTACCTGATCGAAGGTACCGTTCCCGAAACGCGTAGATCTTGCGTCTTCCAAGAAGAACTTGAAAAGAGGATTCATGTACGGACGTATATCGATGCCGTAAACCTCTACGTCCGGGTACTCAGAGAGTATCTGAGGAAGCTCACTCTCTACACAGCTCACTTCGAGGATCTTTCCCTTCTCGATGAGGTTCTCCAGTACCCAAACATATTCGACGAATCTCTCCGAAAAAACATCATGTGCCTTAGGATCTGCATAGGCGAGACTTGCCACATCAATTTTGTTAAGCCAACTTCGGGCTATTTGCTCCGAGCCCTCGGTCTCGAGAGATGCTATTCTGCCATCAATTTGGTGGATCTGGTCGTTCGTCTTTTTTCTCTCTATGGCCGCTTCGTTAATTTGGCTGCTCAAGGAGGACTTAAGGGCATCTAGTGTTGCCGACAGATCCTTGATAACTGAAATTGCCTCAAGATTGAAGTTAATCTGGCGAGCAAGTTGGTCTTGGAGAAGCCAGTAGTCTATTTCTCGGTGAAGCATTCGTCTAATAGACCGTAGACGAACGGTCTTTCCCATCTGCCTTGTTTCTCTAATCTCGTGTAGGCGAACTAAGTTAGACAGGTCTCTCGGTGCCGTGTCTGTTCCATTCGAGCTTAGCTGCGGTACGGCTGTAGCTGCCGTATCGGAGGCCCGCTGTTCGGAGGGCTGGGTCTTCTGTCTCCACTCTTCCCTGACTTCTCGGCGCATTGTCTCCATTGCTTCCTCAGGTGAATCTGACAAAACATGAACCCTAAGCGTATGGGCATCTTCTCTGGAATATTAATGGAGATCGGTGCACAGCGCTCCAAGAAGTCATATTTGGGAGTGACGTGCGTTACGGGGTGAATCAAGTTTGCGTGTGGCAATCGACATACAACCTCTCTGCTCGGACTACGCCCTCCATGGAATAGGTCGATACACGCGAAGTCTAATCTTAGCACTTTCAGCTCAGGGAGAGTGTGAACTTCAGCTCGTAAAGCGCTCGGACCAATTCCTGCATCCTAGAGCGGAGGACTGGATGAGGGACCACGAGTATGATAAATTAATCAGACAGATTTCCTTCGATCCGCAGGGTGGATTCAAGGAACAATGCATCGAATTAGGATCAGCCCTAACTCAACTCGTGCGCGATGAGGGCATAGATATAGTTCATGTGACGTCTCCTGTGACCCCTGACACAATCTTTCCGACATCTTCGCAACTTCCAATCATCTCCACTATGTATGACCTCATTCCTATCGTGCTCAAGTATAATCCCGGGTTCTACAGCGACGAAGCGTATGCGTACTATTTGCTCAAGCTTTCGCTGATGAGGAGATATTCTCGCCGAGTGGTGGCAATCTCGAACAATACCAAGAAGGATCTAATGCGCCTTCTTGAGATGCCATCGGAGCGCATCAACGTCGTTCACCCTACATGGGAAGAATGGACCCACGCCCCCTCCGAAAGGGAGGCGGAGAAAGTCCGTCGGAAACTCGGTATTGACAAAGACTACCTACTGTACGTTGGAGGATGGGATCACCGAAAAAATATCGAGTCTCTTATCATCGCGTACGGCCGTCTTCCTGAGAACCTTCGTAAGGAGCATTCTCTCGTGATCGACGCGGAGTTCGGGAGTTCTGCAAAAGCGCATTTCGACGAATTGATACATTCGACTGCAGGCGAGGTGGTCGTTGCCGGATATGTGCCGGAGGATTATCTTGGCCCTTTGTACAAGGGTGCAGAGATGCTGGTCATCCCTTCATTTTATGAAGGGTTTTCTTATCCTGCACTAGAGGGTATGTATTTCGGGTTGGCCATAGCCGCATCAAATGCATCAAGCTTGCCCGAAGTCGCGGGCGATGCTGCTATCTACTTTGATCCGAACAAACCTGACGAAATGTCGGACGCGCTCAGGCGTGTCCTTGAATCGAAAAAGCTGCGCGACGAGCTGGTTGAAGCCGGGCGCCATAGGCTGAAGTCCTTTGAACCAACGCAGGCCGCTCAAAGCCTAATTGGCTGCTACCGTGAGGTCATAAGAGAATCATCGAGGCAGAGCGGAAGAATAGCCAGAATCGCGTTTGTTAGTCCGATCCCTCCAGCCAAATCTGGCGTCGCTAGGTACGCATCGGATCTCTTGCCGCACCTGGGGAAGTACTTTGATATTGATATTTATTCAGATACAAAACTAGGGGATGGTCAAGATTCGTATCGGCTAGAAGACTACGTTGCTTGTCGCGAGTCATACGACCTGACGTTCTATCAGATGGGAAACTCTCAGGCGCACGACGGAATCTACACTTTGGTGGTAAACTTCCCAGGCATCACGGTCTTGCACGACAACAACCTGCACAGCTTCATTTACCATAGGGCACTTGTTTGGCGAAATGAACCTCACAAGTATGAAATGGAATTGGCAGCTCAGTATGGTGCGGATGGATTACGCCTGGCTCGAACACTCGTAAATGCAGGTCTATCACCCGAGACTGCTCAGATGAATCCACTTTATTTTACGACGGCAATGTCTAGTGATATACTAGTTATCACGAGTGACCGCGTGCCACCGGAGTTCAAGAGCCTTTGGAATACTCCGGTACGTTCTGTCCCACTCGGAGTGAGAATCTCAGTCCTACAAGAGGATGAGGTGAAGAGAATAAGGCGCGAATATGATATTCCAGACGACGCATTCGTGGTCCTAACGGCAGGATTCATTGAACGACATGGATTGATCGAACGCAGAATTAGTCTCTGCCTTCAAGTCTTCAAAAGACTCGTTTTGCAAAATGCGAACTGTAGATACATAGTTGCAGGCTTGACAGAGGACGCACGACGCGACCTTCAGGAATTGGTAAGTGGTCTAGGGCTCGAGAAGGAGGTTAGGTTACTGGAAGACTCTGCGGAGAGAACTTTCGATAATATGAACCAACTGTCTGATGTTCGCTTAGAGTTAAGGCATCCATGCTTCGCATTCGCTTCCGGCTCAATCCTTAGTTCGTTAGCATGCGGGAAGCCCGTGATTGCTTCAGAGAATTCTGCAACCGAGACGCTGCCCACATCATGCGTTTGGAAAGTGAAGCCCGAAGAACCGTACGAAGCCGAGTTGCTCTACAGATTTCTCGATAGGTTGAGGAATGATCATGAGTTACGCCTGGAAATGGGACGCAAGGCCTTAGAATACTGTGCGCAGAGAACTTGGCCACGGATAGCTCAACGGATACACGACGTCGTACTAAACTCAACTTCTCTATGACGCCTAGTTTTGGCTTCGTGCTTGCCAGCCCGACGTCTGGAGAACGCAGGAATTATATGATTGATTCGGCGCTCTAAACTTACCGTACTTTAAGTCAGTGCATAACGCACACGATCTACGAGGATTGCATCTCCATGAGAAGGGAAGGACTAGCAGTTCTTTCAGAAACGTCGAGAACGGTCAACCACATCAATGAACACTTGCGCCTATCGTACGAGTCTATTGTCTACTCAAACGTTAGGAAAACAGTTCAATTGGGCCCTCAAGAAATTCAACAGCCATTCCGCCGACCCAAACTCCACCTCATGAGTTCACAGACTACGGCTCCACGACGTTAGGCCGATGACCCGTATGCCAAGGATCACGGCGATAACGGCAGCATCCAATAGTGATGCGAAGAGATTAAGGAGATGCCTCGATTCTGTCGTCAACCAGACTTTCTCTGACTGGGAGTTAATCATTGTAGACGATACGTCCGAAGGAGAGGCGGTCAAGCGGATTCTGCGAGAATACGCAGCCAAAGATCGACGGATCAAGGTCAAGTTTCTCGAGAAGCATCTGGACATAGCAGGCACGTATAACGAAGCGCTCTCGTTCGTAACAGGTGAGTTTGTCGCATTCCTAGATCAGGATGATCAACTTACCAGAGACGCCCTCCATGAGGTAGTTCGATTCCTCAATGCAAATCCCAATCTTGATCTTCTTTACACAGATGAAGACCACATTGACGAGACGGGAACACGGTCGAACCCATTCTTTAAACCCAACTGGTCGCCAGACCTACTGATGAGTTACAACTACATTTCTCACCTTTCAGTTTACAGAAGGAGCATAGTGGAGGAGATCGGCGGTTTTCGTCAAGGGTTTGACGGAAGCGAAGAATACGACTTAATGTTAAGATTCAGCGAGAAAACGGAAAAGATTGGGCACATACCAAAGCTCCTGTACAGCCACCAGAACGCGAACGCCCAACCGACCGGCTCGTTCGACGCTGAGCCCTCTGCACGTGGAGGTGTAATTCGTGCGCTTGAGGAAGCGGCTGTGAGGCGGGGATTTGATGCGGAGGTTCATGAGATACGTGACGGCGGCCCGTTCAGAGTTCGATACAAGATAATCGGAACACCATTAGTAAGCATCATCGTTCCTACGAGGAACGCTGGCTTGGCCGCATCTTGTCTTTCGAGTCTAGGGAAGAGTACCTATCGGAATTTTGAAGTCCTTCTGGTCGACTCATCGAAAGGAAAAGAGGTAAAGCAGGTCGTTGGCAATCTCCGAGAGTGCAGGATCATAGAGTACGACGGTTCTCTGCACTTCAGTTTCTCCAAAGCTATCAACCAGGCTGCTGGCGTGGCTCGGGGTGAGTATCTCATCTTCTTGAATGATGATACGGAGGTGGTCGAACCGAGCTGGATTGAAGCGTTGCTAGAGCATGCGCAACGGCCGAGCGTCGGGGCTGTTGGGGCGAAATTGCTCTACGTGGATGGGTCAGTACAACATGCTGGTGTCGTGTTAGGACTTCGAGACACTTCGATAACTTCGATACATTATGGGGGAATGCGTGGGAATGATTTAGGATACCATGATTTCGCGGGGGTCGTACGAAACTGCAGTGCCGTCACCGGTGCCTGCATGATGGTTAGGCGGCAGCTGTTCATGGACCAAGGAATGTTCGATGAAGCCTTGGGTCACTCTTGGCAAGATATCGACTTCTGTTTGCGGGTTGGAGAAGCAGGCTACAATATAGTGTACACGCCGTTTGCGCGTTTGGTACACATACAGGGAGCGAGCAGAGGACACATGATGGACAAATCTCCTGAGGAGGATGTGGCTAGAGGACTCTTTCGGCGGCGGTGGAGTTCACTGATCAAACTCGGAGACAGGTACTACAATCCTAACCTTTCAACGGAAAAGCTTTACGAAGTCGTAAACGCCGGGACGAAGAAAGGCACGATCGTTGAACTCGTACGTATAGCACGAAGAGCGAACGAGGTCATTCATCATAAAGGATTTGGGAGTCTCCTAAGGCAGGCTGGGACCAAAGTTCGGAAGCGGGAGTTCACGGTCATTGAACCACTTAATGGGCATATGGCAGCGGTGAACACAGATAACTTGCTGGATTCAGCTGGTGACCTCGGGAGAGGGCAATTCGAGGGTCGGATCGACAGATTCGGATTTGGCGTCAATATGGCCGGTTTCTTCACTGGCCAATTTGGCGTTGCGGCGAGCTCCCGGGCGTTTGCTGCTGCGTTGAGTTTGGCTGACATACCACATGTGCTAAACAATGTTGTGGCACCTATACATGAAGAGCGGTACCAAGGTTCACAGCTGCAAACCTTCCGCAAGACCAATCCTTATGCGATTAATCTCATCCACGTCAACGTTGACGCAGCTGAGTGGTTTCTTAGATCCAGAGACAAATCGTACATTCGCAACCGAAGGAATATTGGAATCTGGTATTGGGAGCTTTCGGAGTTTCCAGATAAATGGCTGGGAGCTTTCCGCTTTTACGACGAGATCTGGGCCGCTAGTTCCTTCACGGCGAATTCAATATCGAAGCGATCTCCTATTCCCGTCGTGAAGGTACGATTCCCGCTGGCCATTAATAGCGATATGATCTCCGGGAACGTTCGCAGAAAGCTGAGTATATCGGAGGACGATTATGTCTTTACGTTTACTTTCGATTTCCTCAGTGTGTTCGAACGTAAGAATCCGCTCGCTCTCCTGAAAGCCTTTGGTCAAGCATTCGAACACAACGAGAAGACCCTGCTGGTTCTGAACTACATCAATGGCAAGGTCAATCCCAAGACTGAAAGAGCGTTGCTGAAGGCTTCAAAGGGTCGGAGAGTGCGATTGTTGGATAGGCACCTCTCGGAAAGTGATTACCTGTCTCTCCTAGCGACCTCTGATTGCTATGTGTCGCTTCACAGATCAGAAGGGTTAGGGCTCCCTATGGCGCAGGCGATGTACTTGGGTAAACCCGTCGTCGCAACAGGCTATTCAGGAAACATGGACTTCATGAACGTGAACAACAGCTTACTACTCAAATACCGCCTAGTAGAACTCGAACGAAATTACTCTGCCTTCGAAAGTGGGGAACACCCCGTTTACCTAAAAGGAAACGTCTGGGCTGAACCTGATGTCGAACATGCGGCCGAGCTCATGCGCTGGGTGTATGAGAACAGAGAAGAAGCAAAGAAGATTGGGCAGAGAGCCTCCGCAGACGTCAGGGACTGTTTGAACCCAGAGACGGCTTCCGCGGAGATTAAATCACGGTTGGAGCAAATCTACAAGAGCCTTGGATACGACGCCTAGAGAATTTTCGGCCTCGTATGGCCTGAGCGTAAGACGGACTCCGTCCGAAGAACCAGGCCGACGTTCGTTCCAGGTAGTGCGAGCCTGAACAGAGGCCAGAGGGATTGAATCAAGAGGAACTGTTTGGAAGGAGATGTTGAGGTTGGGGAGAAGTTGCACGAAAGGAAGGTTGTATCGAATGGATTGTATTGCTCCAATACAGGACAGGCGGCAATGTGTAGGTGTCCCTATATTGCATTGCGAGCAGCTGCGTCGACGGAGCTGACGTTGACTTCTGTTTGTAACGAAGCGTTTTGTGAGCTTACTTCTAGGCTTGTGGCCTGAGCGAGCCTTAGGAACTGGGTAACCATAATTGGCTGAGTTCAGAATTTATAAGCGGTGCGTTACTCACGATAAACGGGAATTGCAGTCCATATGGTCCATCTGACGACCCGGGTACATACCTATCAGAGCTTAAGTCAGGGTATTTAGTGAACTTGTAAGCATAGAAGCCTAGGCTAGATGCAATCTTTCGAATTTCATCGAAGGAGTACTGCGCAATAGCGATTGTCCTCTGCCTAGGCTGACCTTGTGGACTGAGATGGATGGAGAATATACACAGCCCAGCAGGCTTTAAGATTCTGCGAATTTGTCTCAGGTAATCGCGAATTGTGATCTCGTCAACGTGTGTAAATACGGACATTAGGAAAACGCAGTCCGCGAATGCTTCGGGTAATCGCAGGGAGTTATTTTCAATTATGTTGAAATGGAAGTTCTTGGATGTGAATGTTCTTTGGCAGTACTCAATGTCCCGCTCGATTATATCAAAACCGTAGTAGGCACCGTTCGGTATTGCGCCTTCTCGTTCGAGCATATAGGGAACTTTGCCGTTTCCGAATCCGATCTCCACAATCACCCAATCGCGCCTTATACCCGCCCATTTCAGCATGGTGTAATAACCTTCTGCGAGAGCTGCCCATTCCTTGGAGCCCACACTTTCAACGGACACAGAGACCGCCTTTGGATTCTTGACGGTCTCAGCCCAGAATGAAACGTACTGCTTGAATTCAAAGGATTGCTTACGCATTAGAAAACTGCGCACCGCCTCAAGAATTCTTGACAATTTTGATGCGTAATTTCTACCGAGTCTACGACATATAAACGAGTAACATCACGTTATGGCTCTCTCTACAGGTAACCACCGTATTTGAGTGGGCCTGTTAACCGTTGCCAACCGCTTCACTGGAACAAGGCCTCTCCCGCGTCGTGAGCGAGCGCAAGCGTTCTCATCGCACCTCTATAGTCGCAAAAAAAGAAGATACACCACAGAACACCTTAGGATTCAGTCAAGTAGCTAACCTTGAATCAAAACGAAGCGCTGTGAATCAAGCAAGAACTAGACGTTCATAGAGGTCTCTGTTCATTCTCCCTCTTCTCTTTGAAATTACTACTAGGTTGCAGTCTGTTTTCCCAAAGCGTACACTTCGGGCGTTCATTATCACACGACATCACGAAAGTCTTTCGTTCGATGCCCGAGAACAGTGTACATGTGTCGCCATTTGCATGTCTCTCCTGTTCTCGGTCCTCTATTTTTCTGTGAATGCTCTATCACCTTGTTCTCTTCAAAACCGAGTACTGCGAGGAAGTTCTGAATAATTGCCGGAGGCAGTTCCCACCATGTTTCTTTCGGCTCGCAAGTCTTGAAACTCGGTAAGAACCGCATGCACGGTTCTCCTAGCCTTGAGGCACCTTGCTCAGTCACTACTACAGTCTCCTTCGTAAGGCTTAGCGCACGCTGCAATGCGAGGAAAGGATCTCGGACATGCAGCAGAACGCAACCGAAGACGGAAATGTCCACTGGCCCAATTTCCTTGGGTATCTCGTAGACCGTACCATAGACCATTTTTACCCTTGACTTGAATGCACCGTGAGCGAACCAGAAGGCGTTGTTGATTTTTTTAACATGAGCTTTGCGGGAGAGGAAGGTTTCCTGGTAGTTGTATCCGTGGAAAGGCACAATGTCCCATGTTTGGTCTTCAGAAATGTCATACGCAATTACGTCTGCGCCTTGTTTTTCCATGTAGAACGATAGATAGCCGCTGGCCGTTCCCACGTCCAGTACGCGCTTACCTGCAACATTGACACCGCCCAAGTACTCGCGTTCTCGTCCTCGCAGATCCCACTCGCCTGTCACATGTCCATATCCCGGGATATCCATTTCATGGTAGAAATAGCAGTCGAGCATATCCGTAATTATCTTCGGCTTTGCAAAGACGTCGTTGCGTGACATGAAAGACAACTCATTTCGATTAGTCAATACTTATCTAAAGACGTTTGGCGACGTAGCCAAACATCATAGTTTTGGGAGACGGCAAGTGCGAGTCAATTCTTATTCTATCTCAATGCGTTGACGGCGGTCCGTTACAGCTTCGAAAACCAATTCCAAGGAACGGGTGGTCCACTCGCGAGAGATCCAACATGGAGCACGTACTTTCCATTCGGCCTAATGCATGCCGTGCTAAGTAATCCTCTGTAGGAGGACAATGGGCAGGTCTACGAATTGGCGGCGAAGGTTCGTCATGGGTTATAAGGACCATCGGTGACCAACATCCAAAGGGTTTTGACCAAGAGGGCTGCGAATGGACGAGAGGGTTCGAACGGCGGTCGTTCTTGCTGGGGGAGCGGGGTTAAGGCTCAGACCTCTGACCGAAGATAGGCCGAAGGCCATGATATCCGCGGCTGGAAAACCGCTCCTGGAATGGGTAATTGAATGGTTGAAGGCAGGTGGGGTTGAGAGGATCGTGATTGGCGTTGCGTACAAGAAACGGAGTATAATGCGCCATTTCAAAGTGGGAAATCGATTAGGCGTCGATATCAAGTACAGCGCCCACACCGTTGATGGAGGAACGTGTGAGGGTTTCAGACTGGCGATAGAGAGGCACGTTACGGATGATACCTTCCTTGCGATGAATGGAGATGAACTTGTGGATATTGATGTTGGAGAGTTTTCTCGTTATCATCATGATCACGGCGGAGTTGCGACTGTCGCGGTTGGATCATTACGAAGCCCGTATGGGATCGTCGAACTTGATGGCCTCGATGTGACGGGATTTCAGGAGAAGCCAATTCTCAAATCGGTGCGAGTGAGCACTGGAGTGTACGTCTTCTCGAGAAGCATTTTGGATTACATTCCTCGAATTGGTGATATTGAACGGACGGTTTTCCCCGAGCTGGCCTCGAAGAGAAAACTGAAGGCATACGTACACAACGGGTTTTGGGCTACGGTTAATACGGTCAAGGATCTTGAAGATGTTGAGAAGCAGCTACGCACGAGAGTGAAGTAACTGTCCATTTTGGTCACCGGCGTCACCGGTTTCATCGGTTCCAGATTAGCAAGGCTGCTGGTGGAGCAGGGGTTTGATGTGTACGGGCTGGTGAGACACGTGTCCAGATCAGCGATGCTCCCGCTAGAACCGATTAAGGATAAGATTCGGTTCATAGAGGGAGACTTGATGGATTATCACTCAGTCCGATCAGCAATAGAATCTAGCTGCCCAACGATTGTATTTCATCTCGGTGCGTTAACGCCGGTCCGCTACAGTTTCGAGAACCCCTTCCCGTACGCAAAGGTCAACTTCGAAGGCACAATGAATGTGACTCATGCCATTCTTGAATCCTCTCCGAGAACAAAGCTTGTAACGGCATCTAGCGCGGAGGTGTACGGGTGGCAACCTCACAAAGTGATATCTGAAGATGCTAACCTTCACCCATCTTCTCCCTATGCCATCACGAAGGCGGCGGCAGATCTGTACGTGCAGATGGCTATGAGAGTGTTCGGCCTCCGTGCGATTGTCTTGAGATGCAACAATACCTACGGTAGAAAAAGCGAGGAGGGCTTCTTTGTCGAATATGTAATTAGTTCAATGCTGCGAAACGAGACGGTTTACGTCGGAGCTCCAGACCACATTCGCGATTACATGTTCGTGGACGACCATGTCGCCGCATATGTGGCTTCTCTCGATAGGAATGATGCGAAAGGTGTCTTCAACGTATCGCCCGGGAACCCGATTTCCAATAAGGAACTCGCGGAAAAGGCATCTGCCCTAATAGGTTATCAGGGGAAAATCGTGTCGGACACGTACCCACCCGGATACCCAATTCGCCCCGCAGCTCACGACACCGATTACATCGTGCTCGATAGCTCGAAGATTAGAGCCGAACTTGGTTGGAAGCCAACCACTTCATTGGACGAAGGCCTCTCCCGCGTCGTGAGTGAATGGAGGCGTTCTCATCGCCCTAGCTAATTTCCTAAACCACAGCCTCTGAAGGAAATCTACCGAAAGAATTTGACTCTCTAAACGCGTCTTACCGCGATAAGCCCGTCCAGAATCATTTCGTAGTAATCACGGCTTGGAACTTGCGCCGGCCGCCCCAATCAAAGACCACGTTCATAATCCGCGTTAGGGCGACATGCCTCGCTGTTTGCTTTTGGGTAAGGCCGGGATACATTCGGCGCAGAATTTCCTGCTCGCTCACCTTCCGCCCACTCTGAACTACTTGACGCGCGGCATAGCTGCTTCTGAGGTTTCGAATGTTCCATACAATCCCCTTCAGGAGCATGGCGGATTTTCTTGGTTCGTAAATCAAGAAGCCCGAAGTTATGAGGAAAGTGTACAGGAGGTAGTTCCGGAGCGCCCACGTTAACGAGGCCCCACAGTTCTTGATTATCGTGCGTAGGAAATTCCTGTGGATATAGTACAGCATCAACGGAGTTACTTTTCCACCTCCCAAAGTTCCACCGCGATAATGGGCGATTCTCGCACCAGATGCGTAACGAACCCTCCATCCGCGAAGCCTGAGCCTCCAAGAGAGGTCGGGGTCCTCGTAGTATAGAAAGAACGTCTCGTCAAATGTCCCCGCGTCAATGAACGCAGACTTCCGTATCAGGGCGGCACCTCCACAGAACGCGAAAGGTTCGAAACTGTTAGTATACTGATCGGCATCGAGCTCTCCTCTACCGATTTCAGTGAATCCCTCGGTCCAATAAGGGACGCCCATGCTTCCGACAGAATCCAAAACGTGGTCATTTTCCATTGAAACCATCCTAGTGGCTACTGCGCCAACTTTGGTTCCTTCATTTGCAGTCTTGATGAGGGAATCGAGCCATGTAGTGCTCAGAACTTCGACATCGTTGTTCAGGAGGACAATGTATTCGGCTTCGACCTGACTGATGGCTCTGTTGTAAGCCTCCGCGAATCCCAAATTTGCCGGATTTCTGATGAACTTCACAGACGGGTATTTCTGGCGGACGTATTCAACAGAGTCATCAGTGCTTCCGTTATCAATTAAGTAGATTTCGTACTTTGGGTACTCCGTTTCGAGTACACTCGACAAACATCTACGAAGCCATCTGACACCATTGTAGTTGAGGATCATGACGGTTACTTTCGGATACCCAGAATCTCCGCCTGCCCTTGTTGGCATGAGAATCTTAACTCGGTTCTAGATCAAATGCTTGGATGTACGCCTAATGATATCTGCGTCGGAAGCCCTTCTAATGGATTGTATAATCTGTCGCTTTCTCATAACATGTCTCAGTCCGAGAATGAATTGCCAGTAGGCGGAGGCGGATGCCATGTAGGTGGCACGGAGTTTCCGCCTCCTCACGGGGTCGCGGCCCAAGAGTAAGCCGATTTCGTTCTCCAAGATTACCGCGAACTCTCTGTAGGGTAGGATTCCAAATAGCAGCGGGAATAGTCTTAGGACGATGTTTCGAGGCTCATAGTTCTTGACGTAGGTAAATAGCATGTTCCTAGTCTGGCGAATGACTCGCTGGCGCGAGTCAACGAATCCGTAACTGGATCCTCCTCGGTGAAGGACCATGGTACGCGGCGTGTACAGGTTTCGGGACCCGGCGACGCAGATGCGAAATCCTAGGTCATGGTCCTCCCAGTCAGACCAAAAATCCGAATCGAACAGTCCTACGGCATCGATCAGTGCTTTTCTGTAGAGCACTGCAGCTCCGCAGTTAGCTATGCATTCTCCGGCAGCCTCGTAAGTTGCGTATACGGCGTTCTTACCTATTGCCGATCCGAAGAATAATGGGCCGATGAAGAGTCCGTTGCCGGTGAAGAAGACAGGCCCGTACCTTCGGGGGGCATTAACTTGCACTATTTTGCAACCAACGCTCCCGGCTTTGCTATCTGATTCTGCTCTTTCCACCAGTTCTTGCACGAAATTCGAATCCACAACGGTATCGTTGTTGAGCAGCAAAAGATAGTCGGCGTCAATACGTTTTACAGCTCTGTTGTATGCTTCCGCAAACCCGAGGTTTTGCGAGAATTCGATGAGCCTGACATCGGGGTAACTTGACCTTACAAATTCGCTGGAACCATCCTGACTACCATTATCTATGACGTAAGTTTCCAAGTTGGGGTATGTCGCTTTTCTTATCGATAGCAGGCAATCTTTCAAAAAGGGTAACCCGTTGAAGTTGAGAATCATCAAAGCGACACATGGGTAGCGCATACATTCATCTGCTACTCAAATCGTTTCATGCAGCGACACTTTAGTGACGCCTTTCTTAAGATATATTCGCAGATTGCAGGTGGGAAGGTTAAAGCGAACATTGCCAGCCTATGCTCTACCCGTTGGGTGTACTTCTTGCCAAGTAGACGCAATCGGGTGGGCGCATATGCGAAACCATGGCAACATATTATCTGGACTGAGTAAACTAATGGAGAGCACATTGGCTTAGGGTACCAATCGGAGTAATTGCGCTCTATGAAAGTCGGGATCGTGAACAGTTTCTTCCCTCCTTGGCGCGGGGGAGCGGAGACGTACGCGCGCAATCTTGCGGAAGCCTTGAGCCATATGAGCCATGAAGTCACAGTGCTTTGCGCCGATGAGCCCCTTCGCCCTGGTACGAGTCGAGAAGACGAGGTTACCGTGAGGCGCCATCGCTTGATTGGCCGAATTTACGGCACGCCCATTATGCCAAGCCTGGTCGGAGACCTTTTTGATGTAGACGTAGACGTTTTTCACGCAAACTTTCCTAGCCCTTACATAGCATTCACAGTAGCTATGGCGTCGCGTCTCCGAAGGATTCCGGCCGTTCTGACTTGGCATAACGACCTCCCGCCAGTCACCTCTTTGGCAAGCGTGTTCATTCGAACGCATGA
>Ga0187770_10000879_pt1 | contig 15348 bp, 17 predicted proteins | sample 0116_SJ02_MP02_2_FD_133154 | JGI IMG/M metagenome (GOLD analysis project Ga0187770, IMG submission 133154) | Tropical peat soil microbial communities from peatlands in Department of Meta, Colombia - 0116_SJ02_MP02_20_MG | ecosystem: Environmental > Terrestrial > Soil > Wetlands > Peat | place...
GCCCCGCGGCCAAAAGGTGATCGCTCACACCCCCATGGGTCGGTTTGGCCAGCCGGAGGATCTGATCGGGACCCTCGTCTGGCTCCTTTCTGATGCTTCGAGCTTCGTCAGCGGCGTCGTGGTGCCGGTCGATGGAGGGTTTTCTTCCTATTCTATTTAGACATTTTATGGAAAAGAGGAGTATCAGGAATATAGACGTTTCGTTGGGCAGACCATGGGTCTGCCGATACAATCCACAACCACTTAAGGAGGAGGCATCGTATGATAAGAAGAGTTGTCTGTATCGTGTTGGTAGGTCTGCTGTGTGCCGGGATGGCATCCACGACCGCCTTTGCTCAGGTCAACTGGAAACAGTCCCAAGGCACCGAGATCCGTTTCCTCATGAACAAGCATCCTTTCACGATGTTCATCGAACCCAAGGTTCCTGAATTCGAAAAGCTGACCGGCATCAAGGTCGTCATGGAGGTTTTTCCAGAGGATCAATACCGGAACAAACGGACGGTGGAGCTCAATGCCGGCGCCAAGTTGGACGGTTACATGATCATGCCCGGTCAGGACGACCTCTATTTCTGGAAAGCGGGATGGTTACAGCCGCTGGGCGCCTATATCAGCGACCCTAAGTTGACTGCGGCTGACTGGGACGCGAAGGACTTCTTCTCGAGCTTTACCAAGGCCTCGACGGTGGAAGGCAAGCAGATCGGCGTCGTGATCAATGCTGAAACGTCACTTTTGTCCTATCGCAAAGATCTTTTCAGCCAGTTTAAGGTAAAGATCCCCGAGAGCATGCAGGAGTTGGAGCAGGTGGCGAAGTCTTTCTATGGCAAGGAAGTCGATGGTAAGAAGATGGTCGGTATCACCCTGCGAGGGAAAGGGGCGGCGGCGACCTCCCAGTGGGTCGATTTTCTCTACTCCTTCGGTGGGTCATGGACGAACGCTCAGGGCCAGTCGAACCTCGCTTCGCCCCAAGACATCGCTGCCTTCAAATTCTACGGCGATCTGCTGAGAAACTCTGGTCCCCAGGGGGGTACGATGCTCCACTGGGCCGAGAGTACCTCGATCTTCATGGAAGGTAAGGCCGCGATGATCTATGACGCCAACGTGTTCAAGTCCCTGTATGAGAATCCTAAGGAATCCAAGGTGGCCGGCAAGGTCGGCTACGCCGTCATTCCGGCCGGACCGGCAGGCAGGTTACCCCATGTTTCTAACTGGAGCCTTTCCATCAACCGGAACAGCCCTCCAGAGCGGCAGAAAGCAGCTTGGCTGTTCATCGAGTGGGCCACGAACAAGAAGAACTGTTTGGACGCGCTCCTGTCCGGCGTTCCGGCCGGACGGGCCTCAGCGTGGAACTCCAAGGAGTATAAATCCAAGGACGATCACCCGGACTGGACGGCTGGCACGATGAAGTCCTTTGAGCTCGGCCAGCCCCAGTGGAACCCACCCGTGATCAACGTCCCTGAAATCCGCGACATCGTCGGTCAGGTTATCGTTGACGCCATTGAAGGGAAGGATGTGGCTGCCTCAGCGAAAAAAGCCGCTGAGCTGATGGACAAGAAGATGGAGCGATAACCTCCAAGCGGCCGCCACCTGTTTGCGTTCGCTTCGCGGACAGGTGGGACCCTGGACGATCTGGACAGAAATCAGCGTCTTGAAAACCGCCTTCCGAGCATTCATCCGTCTCATCGATCGGCGCCAAGACTTTGCCTACCCTGGGCCGGCAGTCGTCACCCTGTTTCTCATCGTGGTCATTCCCATCGTGTTTAACCTCTATATCGCCTTTACCAAGTGGACCATCGGCCTGGGACAACCGCGGTTTATCGGCCTCGGCAACTTCATCGAGCTCCTTTCGGATGAGCGCGTTCGGAACGGAGTGGAGGTGATGATCTATTTTAGCGGTCTGAGCCTCTCCCTCGAGATGGTCCTGGGCCTTCTCATCGCGGTTTATTTCAACCGGGAATTCAGGGGAAGCGAGGTCGTTCAGGCTATCTATATTCTTCCATTCGCGGCGACCCCGGTCGCTGTCGCGCTCATCTGGCGGATTATGCTCAACCCTGAAATCGGGGTTTTGAACTACCTGCTGCAACGGGTCGGTCTTCCCACCAGCCTCTGGGTCAGCGGTCCGAGGACAGTGATCCCGGCCCTGGTGATGGTGGACGTGTGGAAGTGGACGCCCATGATCACCCTCATCGTACTGGCTGGGCTCAAATCCCTTCCCCACGAGCCCTATGAGGCCGCGCGCGTCGACGGGGCCAGCGCGCTGCAGATCTTCTGGTACATCACCTTGCCCATGATCCGGCCGGTGCTGGTTGCGGCATTGATGCTTCGGTCTCTGGACAACCTCAAGGAGTTCGATATTATCTACACCGTCACCCAGGGCGGACCGGGGATTGCATCAGAGACGCTGTATCTCTATTCCTACAATATTGCCTTCAACTTCTTCAAAGCGGGATATGGCTCGGCCCTCATGGTGGTGGTGTTCCTGATCGTGTTAGTGTTTAACGTGGTGATGAATCGGCTACGGATGAGAGCAGAGACTCTATAGGCCTTTTACACATCGGCCATCGCGCCGACGGACGAGAGAAGATGACTGGAACCCGAATGACGAGGACCCTTAAGTCAACCCTTTTCTATCTGGGCGCTTTTGTCCTCTGCGTGCCGCCGGTCTTCGTCTTTGTCTGGATGATCCTGACCGGCCTCAAAACCGGTGTTCAAAATATCGCCTATCCCCCGGAGTTCATCTTTACGCCCACGCTGGAAAATTTCCGGGCCGTCTTCAATCAGTACAACTTTTTCAGATACCTGATGAACAGCCTGATCATCGCTGGCTTGGCCACGGGTATTTCGTTGGTCCTTGGGTTGCCCGCCGCTTACTCGATTGCGAAATACCGTCAAGGCAAGATCGGCCTCATGATCCTGGTCGCCCGGATGGCACCTTTTGTAAGCTACCTATTACCCTGGTACATCATTTTTCGTCACCTGGGCCTCGTCGACACGTACACGGCTCTGACGATCACTCATTTAATTATCACCCTTCCGATGGTGATCTGGCTGATGGTCTCGTTTTTCGAGAGCGTGCCGACTGAACTTGAGGACGCGGCCATGATCGACGGATGTTCCCGCCTCCAGAGCTTTATCATCATCGTTGTGCCCCTTGTAAGAAATGGGATCGCTACTTCAGCCATCATCTCTTTTATCTTTTCTTGGAACCAGTTTCTTTTTTCGCTGATCCTCTCCGGGCCAAAGACCAAGACCGTGCCAGTAGCGGTCTATAACTTCATCTCCTACGGAAAGATCGATTGGGCCGGTATCGGTGGTGCTGCCACCCTGATCGTGCTTCCGGTTTCGGTGTTCGCGTTCTTTGTGCGAAGGACGATTATTCAGGGACTGACGATGGGTGCTTTGAAAAAATGAGTCGATAACTCTGTCGTGACTTGTCCATTGGGATCAATCGATCTTCAAAAGAAGACGGTATGGTAATCCTGCTGATGGGTCGGATGGGGTAAGGAATGACAATAAATGGAGGGAGACAATGAAGGAACAAGATATCGGTCTGATCGGTCTGGCTGTTATGGGGCAGAATTTAGCCCTCAATATGGAGAGAAATGGCTTTGGCGTTGTTGTATACAATCGCACAGGGTCGACCACAACTGCATTCATAGAGGGACCCGCTTCAGGGAAGAACATCACGGCGACTTACACGTTACAGGATTTATTTGCCTCGCTCAAGAAACCCCATGTGATCATCATTATGGTAAAAGCAGGAGCACCTGTCGATGAAGTGATTGCTCAAATGGAGCCCTATCTCGAGCCAGACGATCTGATTGTTGATGGGGGCAATTCTCATTTCCAGGATACGGACCGTCGCTCAAAAGAGATGGAGGCTAAGGCAATCCACTATATGGGCGTCGGTATTTCAGGGGGTGAGGAGGGGGCCCTTTGGGGTCCCAGCATCATGCCCGGTGGGCCGAGGGAAGCCTATAATCACGTCGAGCCCATTTTGAAGTCCATTGCTGCCAATGTGAATAATGAACCATGTGTGACTTATCTTGGCCCAAGAGGGTCTGGCCACTTTGTAAAAATGGTGCACAATGCCATCGAATATGGGGACATGCAGCTGATCGCCGAGGCGTACGATATCCTCCACCGTGGGCTCGGACTTTCTGACGAAGAATTACACAAGGTATTTGCCCGGTGGAATAAAGGACCTCTGTCTTCCTATCTTATAGAGATTACTGCTAACATCTTCACCTACATGGACGATAAGACGAAAAGACCCTTGGTGGAAATAATTCTGGACCAAGCTGAGCAAAAAGGCACGGGTCGATGGACCATCGAAGCTGCGTTAGAGATGGGTGTCCCGGTTCCTACTCTTAATGCTTCAGTGGAGGCCAGAATCCTTTCGGCTTGCAAGTCTGAGCGAATGGAAGCAGCTAAATTATTTGCCCTACCTGTGAGAACCTATAAGGATAGTCGTGACGCCTTTGTGAATGAAGTAGGGGATGCCCTCTATGTATCAAAGATCTGTTCTTATGCACAAGGGATGGCACTGCTCCGCAGGGCCAGTCAGGAATATAATTACAATTTGGATTGCAGTGAGATCGCCCGCATCTGGCGCGGAGGGTGCATCATCCGGGCCCGATTTTTGGATGATGTCCGGGTTGCATTGAAAGAAAACCCGAACCTTTCAAACCTCCTGATTGCGCCGTTCTTCCGTGAAGAAGTGCTGAGCCGGTATACAGCTTGGCAGCGCGTAGTGAAGACATCGATCGAATTAGGCATTCCCACTCCAGGCATGAGTGCGTCTCTGGCTTACTTCGATTCCTACCGAAGCCTTCGGCTCCCGGCCAATTTAATCCAGGCTCAGCGAGACTATTTCGGCGCCCATACCTACCGTCGAGTTGACCAGGAAGGGATTTTCCACACGAAATGGACCGGGTAAATAAGGGAAAAGGACTTCTGTAGAAAAGCGATTACTTTGAAATAGTACCCCTGGAGAGATTGTGGATCAACGATCAAGGTCTCAGAAAATGGAAACTATTTGCGTCGTGCCCTCTTGGACGGATTCTGACTCATCAGGTTATGCAGTCGAGTCGTTTCTCCACGGTGATATGGACAAGGAATTCTATATATGAAGTAAGGACAGTTCTTACAGCTGGAGTTTTTTTCGACATCTTCTTCTTTGTTTGATTGGGTTTTTGAGATCAAATCCACCTCCTTGTTATGTATCAGTTTTTTGTAACCTATATTCAGTGAATATTCAACAAACATTGAAAGGATCTCAGGGGAAAATGTCTGTGCTTACGGAAATCTAAGAGATAAGGAGAACGGGGTCGGTTCGAAAATTCCCAAGGATACTTACTGATCGGTATGCCGCGTGTTCGAGTCGTCCCGGGGGCAAGAAAAAGACGTTTTAACAGTCAAATTGCGGGAATCTGCCTTTTTCCCTCAAGCCCTCCGCGCCAGCTTGTTGGCAAAGATTGAAATCAAGCCGCCAAGCATAATATATCCCATTACCACTTCTGCCATCACCCATGTCTGGGCAGCAGGGTTCTCAGTCCTTAGAGCCAAACCTCCAAATCCAAGTGTCGTAAACTTAATGATACTGAAATACCAAGCACTAAATGATTTCAAATTGACCTGATTAAACCAATCTGCCAAATGATGTGAATGCACCACTGCGAATAATCCCACAAAACCCACGGACCACAAAAACCATAGCAGCAGACTCCGGCCACAATCTGATGTGCATTTCCAGAGGGGGTAGAGGATCCATCGATGAACCCAGCTTTTTCCCTTGAATCCTTGGATGAACTGATGATCCTCGATGTGCCGTTTAAGAACCGGATTTTTGGAGCCATTAAACCTCGTTGTATCAACGCCTATGAAATTGGTAATTCCTATTGGCCTCCAATCCCTTACGGGCTTCAACCAGTTTATAATGGGAACGTGATGAAAAACTTTCGGTCCCCACCACCGGATAAGCCGACTGAACAGTTCATCCGTCGTATACAAAACTTCTCCCAGATCTGCTCCTGACAAGTCAGCCGCCCAAAGATTAGTCCCTGACAGATTCGCTCCTCTGAGGTGGGCACCTGAAAGATTGGCTTTCCATAGATCAGCTTTCGAAAGGTTCGCCTCACACAGATTGGTTCCTGATAAATTCGCTCCGCACAGATCGGCTCCACAGAGGTTGGCCCCCCAGAGATTACCCCCGGACAGGTTAGCTCCCCTTAGAGAAGCTTTTGACAGATCCGCACCCCAAAGATTGGCTCCTGATAGGTTTGCCTCCGCTAAATGGGCTCCTGAGAGATTCGCTTTCAACAGATCAGCCCTCGCCAAGTTTGCTTTGACCAAATCGGCCCCTGAAAGCGGGGCCCCCCGCAGATCCCTTTCTTCGACTTTTGCATCAATCACCAGCGGGCGCAAAGACTCCATCAAGGTCTTATAATTATCCAGTAGGTGCCAGTGAGGATCATTCTTGATGCTTAAAATGACCTCTTGCAGGCTTGCTGTTTGTCCCGCCCATCGATACCTAAACAACAAGTTTTTGGCATAATCGACCATTACTTTTGCCTCCCCTTAGGTGCCTTACCGGGTGTTGATCGGCTTCTGCAGAGCAAGAACTCTCGGTGATTCCCTTGACGTTGAGGGCCTAAGAGATTTCTGTTGACCCCCGAACTGTCTTCCTTTCTGGCATCCCGTCGACTTGTTTCAATTAGGCCAAGGTCATTTTGTTCTCTTTTTCCTTTCTCTTTCCTCAAATTTTTCCAACCAATCATCCAATGCCCTTCTAATAAGGTCCGAAACGGTTAACCCTGTTTTATCGGAAATATTCCTGAGTTTATTTACCTGAGGTTCTGTCAAATAAAGACCAACTCGCGGCATGATGTTGCCTCCTATGGGTCCAGTTTATGTCTTTTGGGTGAATAAAATACACTATTTTTATTCCATTGTCAAAGTTTTCTTTTTCACAAAGTGTGATCATCCTTTTTGCCAACTTTATTCTTACTTCTTTTGGGTGCGATCCACTATATGTTGTCTGCTACACCAGCTCTTCCCCTATATACAGCGTTTCCAAGATTAGCCACAAATATCTCTTAAAGATATTATTGTCGACGGAATGCTCATCGTTTAGAGCGGTTCTTACCCTACGCATCCGTCCAATGGACTTCTAATAAACTCCTCCAATGGGTACAGGTTATCATTGCGTTGACCCCTATTTCCTGCTAAATTGATTGTATAATTTTTTTCAGCTGTCTAAATCGCCTCTGGAGTCTTCCTACACGCAGAGGCGGGGATATTTCGGGCTGGGGGAATAATGAAAGCGGAAGTCATTGCTGTTGGATCGGAACTCCTTCTGGGGCAAATCATCGACACAAACTCCTTTCACATCGCCAGGTGCCTTGCAGAAAATGGGATCGAACTTGTTCAGACGACAACAGTTGGAGATAATCTCCAACGGATGAAAGAGGTTATCAAAGAGGCGATCAATCGATCTGAGGTCGTCATCACCACAGGCGGTATCGGCCCCACTGAAGATGACCTTACCCGAGAAGCCATTGCAGAAGTTTTCCATCGGCCGCTCACCTTTCAACCACATCTCATGGAGCAAATTGAGGCCCTTTTCAAAAGACGCGGTTTTCGAATGGCAGAGAATAATCGAAAACAAGCCTACGTTCCGGAAGGGGCGATTCCTATAGAAAATCCGAAGGGAACGGCTCCTGGGTTTATCGTTGAAGGCACGGATTACGTCACGATTTCCATCCCAGGGGTTCCCTTGGAGATGGAATATTTAATGGAGAATACGGTTATCCCTTATCTACGGAAACGATCCGGTACCAAGCATCGAGTCATTCAGTTTAAGGTTTTGCGGGCTTGTGGTCTTGGAGAAAGCGCTATTGGCCTTCAAATCAAAGATCTGATGAAGGAAAGCCGGAATCCTTTAGTGGGAACACTCGCGTCAATCGGTGACATCAGGATTAGAATTGCGGCAGATGCTGAAAGTTCAAAGGAAGCCTCAGGCCTGATAGAAGAAATGGAAAAAGAGATCAGAAGTCGTCTCGGCACACTGATCTATGGTGTGGATAATGAGACTCTCCAAGGAAATATCGCGAAAGAACTGGAAAGGTTAAACCTCAGCTTATCCGTGGTCGAGACCTTCACGGGAGGGGTTATCTCAGCGAAATTGGCGAGTACGGGTAGCCTCTGCTTTGTTGAAGGGGCTGTTCTTCCCTCTGAAACCTCCCAAAGGCAGTTTCATAATTTGTCGTCGAAGGAATTCGATGCCCTGAAAGGGGATCCAGAGGGATTCGCGGATTCATTAGCCAAAAAGGCTCGAATTAAGTTCAATACTGATCTTGGGCTTGCCATGTTCGGGGAAATAAAAGAAGAACAGAAGAAGGAAGAATATCGAATAGAAACCTATTACTCCCTTTCGACCCCTACTGGGATGGAAAAACAAGAATACTCCCTCGGCGGTGAACTATGGATGGTCCGAGAAAGAGCCGCTATTATCGCTCTTGATATGCTGAGAAAATCCCTCCTGAAGATGACGCAGAGCCCATAGGACATTTGTTGCAGTTGGGGGTGGATAACTCCTTGGGTGAAGAGGTCAAATGACATGGTCAAGAAGACGATTCGATGTCCGAAGTGCGAAAATGAATTAGAGGTTTACCGAAATCCTATTCCCACAGTGGATATTATCATTGAAATCGAGTCAAAAGGAATCGTATTGATTAAGCGGAGAAACCCACCTTATGGTTGGGCTATTCCAGGAGGTTTCGTAGATTACGGAGAATCTTTAGAAGGGGCTGCCGTCAGGGAGGCGGAGGAAGAAACCAATTTGAATGTGAATTTAATCAAACAATTTCATACTTATTCTGATCCGAGAAGAGATCCGAGACATCACAGCATCTCAACGGTTTATATTGCAAAAGGGAAGGGGAGACCTAAGGCTAAGGATGATGCGCTGGAAATAGGAATATTTAATGAGGCAGGCCTGCCCGATCATATCGCCTTCGACCATCGCTTGATCTTGAGTGATTATTTCAAGCGAGTTTATTAAGAGCCTCTTCAATTCGATTCAGGCCCTCCATGATATCTTCCATAGAAGTCGCATAGGAGAGCCTCTCAAAGGGATCGGCGCCGAATTCAACTCCCGGGACGACGGCCACTCTTGCCACATCCAGAAAATACTCGGCCAAAACGGTTGAGTCCCCAATCTTCTTACCCTTGTAGGACTTTCCGTAATAACGGGAAAAATTCGGAAAGACATAGAAGGCTCCAACTGGTTTATAACACGACACCTCATCGATCTGATTGAGGCGATCCACAATATAATTTCGTCTCTGGCCAAAGGCTGAAACCATTTTCTCGACTTCATTCTGTTGGCCGATGAGAGCCTCAACCGCAGCCTTCTGGGCGATGGAAGTGGGGTTAGAGGTGCTCTGGCTCTGGATATTATTCATGGCTGCAATGATCTCTTCAGATCCTGCAGTGTAACCGATTCTCCAACCTGTCATGGCATAGGTCTTCGCAACTCCATGGACAATGATTGTTCTTTTCCTCATCTCCTCACTTAAGGAAGCAATGCTCGTGAATTCAAAACCATCATAGACAATTTTCTCATAGATTTCATCTGAGATAACGAAAAAATTGCACAAAATCGCGATCTCTGCAATTTTTTCCAACTCCTTTCTCGTATAGGCACTTCCTGTGGGATTGCATGGACTATTAATGATCAGTGCCTTTGTCTTCGGCGTGAGGACTTCTTCCAGTTCCCTCGGTGTGATTTTAAACTCATTTGTCTCTTTTGTCTCAACAATGACAGGCGTCGCGTTTGCCAATGCCACCATCGGAGGATAGGAGACCCAGTAGGGAGCCGGTATGATGACTTCATCCCCCTGATCGAAAATGGCCTGGGCTAGATTATAGAAGGAGTGCTTCCCCCCGCACGAAACCAAAATTTCAGACCTTTTATAAGTTAAGGCGCTATCTCTCTGAAATTTTTTGATAATTGCTTCTTTTAATTCATCAATCCCTCCGACGGGGGTATACTTTGTGAAACCCTCATCGATGGCCTTTTTCGCAGCCTCTTTGATGTTTTTAGGGGTATCAAAATCAGGCTCCCCTGCACCAAAGCTGATGACATGGACGCCCTGTGCCTGCATCGATTTTGCCTTTGCATTGATGGCAAGGGTAGGGGAGGATCTTAGACCTTTCGCCCGATTTGAAAGAACAGACATTTCTAAACCTCCTTAAAAAGAATATCTGAAACTTTAATAATTCTCTCCACCCCTTTCACTTCCTGAGGCATGAGAGGGAGCTCTGTCAAACCGATTCTGTTAGAATACTGATTCTTCAATACTTGAATATAGTGCTGCTGCATTTCCTTTCTTATTTTATGAAAATTGCAATCTGCTTCCTGGATGACATAATTGACAATCAAATGGTTTACCCGGAGTTCATATTCATCAAAATCTTTAACAATCCTTTGGGTCTGTTTCACGCCCAAGGCCTCGGGTATGGTCACTATGATAAAATCAGATTTTTGAGGGTCTCGAATAAAATTGACCACTTTTTCTGCTAAACCCTCCCATCCGCTGATAATTTCCAGTAAAGATCTTTTCCCTTTTCTTAACTTCACACTTTCCTTTAATTTTTCAAAATAACTATAGAGATTCATATAGAATTTAGTTGCAGCCTCAAGATGCTTTAGAAACAACTGTGGAAGGTGCAAAAGCCTCAGGGTATGCCCGGCAGGGGCAGTATCCCAAACAACTAAATCATATTGAGCCCCCTCGACCATCTCCAGGATATAATTTAGCATATACTCCTCTTCAATCCCTGGGGCTCCCCCAATATAGTCGACAAAATCATAATCGAGTGAGGTAAAAGATGACACAACTTCGTAAATCTCAGGTCCAAATCTTTCCTTCCATTTCTTCAAGACAACATCAGAACTGATTTCAATTCCATATAAGTCTTTTGCATTCTTAATGGGTCGTTCTTGGTCGCCGATCTCCATTTCAAAAATGTCTGAAAGGGAAGGGGTTGGATCACTTGAAATGATTAAGGTCTTCTTTCCCTGAAGAGAGAAATGAAGAGCAATGGCAGAAGCACACGTGGTCTTTCCCACCCCTCCCTTTCCTCCAATCATAATCAAGCGTTTTTGTTCTTTATCCAGGCGTCTTAATGAGGGACCCATCGCAACCTCTAAGGGCATTGATTTTAAAGATATTAAACTTTATAATAAATTGTTTATGCGGTCAAGATATTCCATTGAGGGCTCCAACAAATTACTTGATGCTTTGTTGATCATAAAAATTTCTATTTTTTAGAAATCTCAAGATATTGGAGAGAAATTTTGGCAACAGGGGCGATCGAAATCGACTCACAGTTGTGTAAAGATTGTAAATTATGCATTTCCGTCTGTCCCCATCGGCTAATCGAATCTTCTGATCGAATGAATCAAAAGGGATACTATTCAGCCATCTTTACCGAAAGGCATTTGAAAAAGGAGGACAGAAAATGCACAGGATGCGGCCTCTGTGCTGTCATGTGTCCAGAAATCGCTATCGAGGTGTATCGTGCCTAAGGTTTTGATGCGTGGGAATCATGTCGTAGCGGAAGCAGCCGTCCGAGCAGGGTGTCGTTTCTATTTCGGATACCCTATCACCCCCCAGAATGAAGTTCCTGAATATATGTCCGAGAGGCTCTCCAAGCTGGAAGGAGGAGTCTTCATCCAAGCGGAAAGCGAGGTTGCCTCGATCCATATGGTCATTGGTGCAAGCATGGCTGGAGGAAGGGTGATGACTTCCTCTTCAGGCCCTGGAATTAGCTTAAAACAAGAAGGCATCTCTTTCCTGTCCGCTCTGGAGTTACCAGCAGTCATCGTCAATATGAGCAGGGGAGGTCCGGGCCTGGGTAACATCGCTCCGTCTCAATCAGATTATTTCCAAGCTACTCGAGGGGGCGGACATGGGGATTATCGCAATATTGTTCTTGCACCAAATGCCTGCCAAGAACTTGCTGATTTAACCTACGAGGCATTCAATCTTGCCGATAAATACAGGACTCCTGTCATTATTCTTGGAGATGGGATGCTCGGTCAGATGATGGAACCTGTTGATTTGCCCCCTGAAGTTCAAATAAAGAAACTGCCCCATAAAGACTGGACCCTGACCGGCGCTAAGGGAAGACCCAGTCGATTTCTTCGATCGCTGATTCTAGACCCCTTTGAGGAGGAGGAGCATAACTGGAAGTTGATGAGGAAGTATGAAAGGATAGTCAAGGAAGAGGTGAGATGGGAAACATCCTTTGTAGATGACGCCAAGCTCGTAGTCGTCTCTTTCGGGATCGCCGCTCGAATTGCAAAAGGGGCGATCAAAAGGATGAGAGATGAAGGACTCAAAGTAGGACTTATCCGCCCCATTTCTCTTTGGCCCTTTCCATATAAAGCCATCAAGGAATTAACGAAAAATGTGAGATACTTCTTTGTATTTGAAATGAATATGGGCCAAATGCTTGAAGATGTCAAATTAGCACTTGAAGGGAATGGAGAGGTCCATTTTTATGGGAGGCCCGGAGGAATCATTCTCACCCCATTAGAAATCTCGAGGGCCATCTCGAGTTACTATTATCAAAAGAAACTGGGATAACTTAGATGAAAAAGGTGTTTTCCAGACCAAAATCTCTAAAGAAAACCCCGTTTCACTATTGCGCGGGGTGCGGGCATAGCATTCTCCATCGGATCATTGGAGAGGTTATCGATGAGATGAACCTCCAAGAAAGAATCATTGGTATTCCGCCGGCGGGCTGTGCGGTATTGGCATATTTTTATTTTGATATTGATATGGGAGAGGCCTCCCATGGAAGGGCCGCAGCATTAGCCACGGGGATCAAGAGGGCGTTGCCAGACAGAGTTGTTTTTACCTATCAGGGGGATGGGGATATTGCCGCCATCGGGACAGCCGAGACCATTCATGCTGCCGCTCGAGGTGAGAACTTCTCAACCATCTTTGTTAACAATGGAGTGTATGGAATGACAGGCGGGCAAATGGCTCCTACCACAGTCTTGGGCCAAAACACCACGACTTCACCCGGGGGGAGGAAAGAAAGAAGGGATGGGTATCCCATCAACCTGAGCGAAATGCTCGCCCTTGCCAAGGGCAGTGCCTATATTGAAAGGACAGCCGTCAATAGTCCTGCCAATATTTTGAAGACCAAAAGGGCGGTTGCGAAAGCTTTTCGCGTTCAACTGGAAGGGTATGGGTTCTCCCTCATCGAGGTCTTATCTCCTTGTCCTACAAACTGGAAGATGGAATCTGTTGAAGCCTGCAAATGGATTGATGAGGTGATGGCTGTCCATTTCCCTCTCGGAGTCTTAAAAGATATCACCGGGGATAAAAGAGATGCTCATTAAGACAATTTTTTCTGGTTTTGGCGGCCAAGGGGTGATCGTCATGGGTTACCTCTTGGCGATGGCTGGAATGTATGAGGAGAAAAATGTCACCTGCCTACCTTCTTATGGAGCGGAGGTGAGGGGAGGGACTGCCAATTGCACCGTTGTCATTTCAACAGAAGAGATCGCCTCACCTGTTGCTTCAGAACCTGACTACGCTGTTCTGATGAACAATCCCTCCTTATTTCGGTTTCAGAATCAGATTCAATCAGGGGGAACCGTCTTCTTAAATTCAAGCATGATTGAGTCAAGGCCCATTCGCGGGGATTTAGAGATCTATGAAATTCCAGTGAATGACTTAGCTAAACAGTTCCCTGGAAATAAGGTGTCGAATATGATTATGTTGGGAGCCTTCGTTAAAAAGACCGGATTGGTTTCTTTGGATACGATGATTCGCGCCATGAAGGATACCTTTGGCAGCAGAAATCCAACGATTCTCAAATCGAATAAGGGTGCTTTGCTATTGGGGTACGATTATTTGGAATAAAGGAGGAGAGAGCCGATGCCTGTGAAACAAATCTCTGTCAGTCTGGAAAATGTACCTGGGAAACTCTCCGAAGTGAGTGAATATTTGGGTGAAAACGGCGTCAATATCATTGCCTTAAGTGTGGCCGACACTGCAGATATCAGTGCCGTTCGATTTGTGGCGAACGATCCCGAGAAAGCAACGAATGTATTAAAAAGCCACGGTTACTCTATCAAGGTTACCGAGGTGTTAGCGGTAGAGACTCCGAATCATCCAGGAGGTTTGACCGCCATTCTAAAACCCCTTAAGGAGGTTCTCATTAACGTCAATTATCTTTACACCTGTCTGGGGACGGGAGAAAAGACGGTTCTCATCATGGGTGTTGATAAAATGGCAGAAGCGGTTCAAGTCTTGAAGAGAAACTGGGTCCATATGTACGATGAAGAACTCTACACATTATAGAGATCTTAAAGATAACTATGGAGCCCGGAGATCAGATAATTGACGCCAAAATAGGTGAACAACACCGCAGTAAATCCGACAATCGAAAGGATAGCTGCTTTTCTCCCTCTCCAATCCCTTGTGAATCGAGCATGTAGAAATGCGGCATAGATAAACCAAGTGATCAGAGACCATGTCTCTTTGGGGTCCCAGCCCCAGTAACTTCCCCAAGCGTAATTCGCCCATGCAGCGCCGGTAATAATGCCCAAGGTCAACATCGGGAAACCAATTACGACCGATTTATAATTAATCTCATCGAGAATAGGGGTTGATGGCAACCATTTCGAGCCCCCTGCCGTCTGAGCTACTCTCCGGTCCTGAATTAAATACAGGACGCTAATTCCGAACGATACGGCAAATGAGGCATATCCCAAAAAACAGGTCATGACATGGATGGCCAACCAGTTGCTCTGAAGGGCTGGTACAAGGGGGGTGATTTTCGCATCAACGCCAGGGATAATAGAAGTAAGGGCGATCGCCAGAAAAGCAAACGGCGTTACAAAAACCCCAATAATTTTCTGCTGGTATTTGAATTCGAGAATCAGGTAGACTAAGACGATCGTCCACGAGAAGAAGATAAGGGATTCATACATATTGGATAAGGGAACATAACCATATCCTGTCTGGTGTGTTTCCACCCAACGAAATACCAAGCCTATAGAATGAAGGCACAAGCCAACCGTTAGTAGAAAGGTTGAAGCACTCCCTGATATCCTATTATGAGAGGCAGCGAAGATGAGATAACCTAAGGAACTGATGAGATAGATACCCATTGAAAGATTAAAGAAAGTTTGGCTCGAAAACGACAAAGCCATGACGCACCCCTTATGTGGAATAACGTAATTAAAGTAAAAATAACAGACTGAGAGGGATATGTCAATTCTTGCTGATAGAGGTGTCAAGCCAATTTAGAAATGTCCTA
>Ga0187770_10000880_pt1 | contig 15336 bp, 18 predicted proteins | sample 0116_SJ02_MP02_2_FD_133154 | JGI IMG/M metagenome (GOLD analysis project Ga0187770, IMG submission 133154) | Tropical peat soil microbial communities from peatlands in Department of Meta, Colombia - 0116_SJ02_MP02_20_MG | ecosystem: Environmental > Terrestrial > Soil > Wetlands > Peat | place...
AGGCTCAATATGCCTGCAGACGGTTGCTTGAAATGTTAATATTTAGACAGATTGGTCACTGGCCTGAATTGACTGCTGAAAATGACCAGAGCGAGGGAGGAGGTTCTGAAGAAGAAAAGATGAGTACAGAGGGAGAAATGTCCATGCAACCTACCGAAGGGATGCAGATTCCAACCGAAAGTCTTGGTGAGGCCGCACCAGCGCAACCCCAGGCGGGAAGACGTACCCAGCTCAAGATTGTAAGAGAGAGTGTCGAATCTCTCTCGAGGGACGTCGGAAACCTGAGAAGGAGCAGTGAAGCAAGTGCGAAGAAGCTGGAAGCGCACATGAAATCACTCCGAAAGGAGTTCGGGGCACATACACGCTCGAAGGATTTGGGTGAACATGCCAAGAGCCACAGGGCGGACACCAAAAGGCTGGAGAAGCAGTTGACAACACTTCGTAAGGAGTTGGCTTCGTTCAAGAGCCAAATGTCAAAGGATGCAGCCAAGAGCAGAGCGAGAGAGGAAGCCACGCTCGCCAGATTCGCAGCGAAGGTCAAAGCGGCAGAACCTAAGAAGCTCAGAAAGTCTTCAAAGAAGAAGCGCTAGCCCCCACTTCTCTGATCGCCCAACTCTGCACTGGTGACCTCCCGCGAGTTGCTGGAGACTTCGGGCGGGCCAGCGTCTGATTCCTACTCGTGAGTATGCCCGCGAAAACGAGCTCAACGTTTAACACACTCCCTCACGTGAGCGTTGCGATCATGTCAGAGGTAAGGGCCTTCTTCCGGCACTGCCCTAACTGCGGGAGGCGCTTCGAAATTAGGATAGTTGGGAAGAAGACACAAAATGATGACACCTATGGTTCTGAGATTCCCCGTTCAGACACTGCCACGATGGCGACTAAAGCATTGATGCCCCTCCTTTTGGGCGAATCGAATGAGCCGGTGACCGTCGACGAAAGAGAGTTCAGTTACAGTTACATTTGCAAACACTGTGGCCATCAATGGACAGAGACTCGAGAAGCAGTCGACGTCGAACCCACGCCTAAAGGATACACCGGCGACTAGGGTCATAACCACTTCCAGAAATCCATCGCCCCCTGATGGCCCTAGATGAGTCTGAAGCCCGAAACCGAGAGGAGGACCGGAGGCACTTGCGTCATTCCGACACCTAGCTGGATGCGGGCAAGGGACGATTCAGACTCATGCGCTTCATTATCGGAAGTCTAACGAGCCAAACAAGAGCTGCGAGAAGGACCCACGAGGAAAGATATCTTGGAACGAAGATGAGGGAGAAGCTGAAGACAGCGAAGCCCAGAACATCCTTCTTGTTCCTCACCAACAGCACAAGGAGGGGAACGATGCCGACGGCATAATACTTGTAGGATGGATAGACTGAGAAAAGGAAAAGTAACGCGTAGAGGATGAAACTAATGGCGTCAGTTTCAGTGATTTGCTGCGCCTTCCAGATTCCGCGCATAAGCAGCACGTACCCGATGATGAGCACGAACCACAGCAGATCCATGTAGTATGAGCCGTAGATCCATGCGAGCCCAGAGGGCACCAAGAAGATGAAGACAGGCAGCCCGAGACCGACAGGGGCGTTGACAGACGAAGCCACAAGCTGCCACTTTGAAGTCACCCAGTCGAGCGTGTTAAATGATACTGGCGTCCCCGTCCCCACCCCTATCTGGAAGTAGCTGGAGGGCAGCTGGGACGTCCACCAGTCGGTCGGAACCCGAAAAATGGAAGCGAAGTAGGCCCCGGGGCTAGTGAACAGGTAAGGGAGCGACATGAGTAGGCACCCTAGACCCGTGATGAGAAGATACCGACGGGCTCTCGCCCTGCCTCGATCCCCTTTCCAGACGAACAGGAGGAGGACTGGAAGGGCGAGTAGGGCCGTTTGCTTGAAACCAATGGAAACAGCGAGTGTCAGCGCAGAAAGGTCGTAACGCTTCTCGATGAGGAAATAGAGGGAGACCATCAAGAACAAAGTAGTAAGCGGAGGGTTCAGCCAGAGATAGTCGACATAGTAGAGGTTCGTCGGGGCCACGATGAAAAGTCCGGAGGCCAGCAGGGCATTCCTCTCTCCCGAGAACCTTCTCGCAATCAGGTAGAGTGGGACGACAGTCAGCGCGTCGGCGGTGACAAGTGGAATTGCCCCCGACCACGAAGGAAGGGGAAGAAACGAGAAAGCCGTCAGCGCGTAGAGGAACAGAGGGGGGTATGGGTAGAAGAAATCATTGTATGGCAAGAACCCGCTCCTGAAGGCGTACGCGGCGGGCATGTATGCGAGCGAGAAGTCCTGCCAGTTTTCCGCATTTGGCAAGGACAGGTTCATTGAGGTCCCAACGCTCAGGCCGAAGAAAACGAACTTCACTGCAAGGGCCACCGCCAGCACGATAAGGACCAGCCGTATGTTCGGTGTTCCCGACTTCGGGGCATCGATGTCCGAACCTGGGACCGAATCTCGGCTCCCCATCGACGAGGCCTCCGCCTCAAAGTCAGGCATCTGACTCGTGCTCGGCTACGAAGCCAGAGCACGCAGAAAGTATAACACTTGTGATACGATTGCTTACGTCTAGTGCGATTGTTTACGAATACCTGTAAATAACAAGAGGCACTGTGACGCGGCCGGGACCGGTACGGCGCGCCTCGAGCCCGTTTTCGCGGTACTTGTCATCGGGATTCTACTAGATTCCCCTGTACTCGTGTCTGTTCTGCCCCACCAAAATCGGGCCCAACCTCCGCTCTCGCCAGGCAGCTCGGGGCAACCCACGTACACTACAGGGTGGGCTCAGCTCTGGGACCTTACAAGCCGGCCTGGGGACTCGGCCAACCTGACGAACAGGGACGTGATTCTATCCTTCATCACAGCCAACCCCGGTGTCTATCTCCGGGAGCTGACCGAAGACCTCGGCCTCTGCATGGGCGTGGTGCAGTACCACGTCTGGGCGCTTACAAGGGACGGTCAGGTGGAAGACTGCAAATCGGGGCGCTTCAGACGCTTCTTCAGGGCGAGGACCTATCAGGAGACTGAGCGGATGGTGATATCTCTGTTGAAGCAGGGAACAACCGGTAGGATTCTTGTGCTCTTGGCGAGGCGGCAGCCGCTGGCCCACGCGAAACTAGCTTGGATTCTTGGAATCTCATCGCAGGGGTTGAGCTGGCAGGTGGGCCGGCTCAGAAAATATGGCATCATCGAAACCTCGACGTTCCATCGTACGATGTCGAGAGAATACAGACTGACAGACGGGGCTCTTCAGGCCGTCAGCCATGTTCTCGGAGATGGCCACTACAAGCTTAAGTGGCCAGGGCGTCGCCTGGAAAACCTTCAATCTGATGGGCTTCATAGGTGAAGATGCCCGCCCTCACCGCCGGATCTTCATTCATTACCCTCTTGGTTTGTTCTAGATCGGTGGAGAATATGCAGACGCCCGTGACATCGGTCTTGTCCTGGACCACCGGGCCAACGACGCACAGCAGGCCGTTTCTTCTAAGTTCAAAGTTCCTCCTTCCATGTTCCCAAACGATCTCGTCCGCACCAGGCTCACTTCTCTTGGAGGTCCTGTGCAAGATGACTAGAGTGTAGCGCTTGGTGGTCTCCAGCATCGCCCGCATGTAATCGTCTGTGATGTCGCTCACGAAGAGGCACCATCCGCGTTCAATAAAGGCGTTCACGAGGGTAGTGAGAAGTCAAATGTTCATGCTTTGACGAATTCGTACCATTGTCTACGCAAGCTGAACCTCCCAGGTTCGAATCCCGCAAATGTCACGTCAGGCGCTCAGGGAAGGAGTTAATACCGCGAAGCTGTCATTCGTCCAGCATGTCGATTTCTGGAGCGCACGTCGTCCTCTACAGCACCAACGCCGAAGCCGACCGCAAGTTCTTCCGTGATGTCCTGAAATTCCGTCATGTGGATGCGGGAGGTGGTTGGCTGATTTTCGCCCTGCCCCCCTCCGAAGTGGCTGTTCATCCCGCGAAGTCCGTCCAGGAAGACGCCCACAGTCTATTTCTTATGTGCGACGACCTCGGTGCGACCATGAACCTCCTCCGTCGAAAGAAGGTCAAATGCAAGGCAGTGGGTGATGAGAAATGGGGAAGGGTTGCGATGATTACGTTGCCAAGCGGCGGCGAGCTCGGGCTCTACGAGCCGAGACACCTAGTCGCGCACAAATGAGAATCTTCTCGCTCCTCAGCAGTGACTAAATACATCGGTCCGCGCACGGATACGATGTTCGAGACAGAAGCAGAATTAATGGCACTCCAGAAGCTCCTCGATTCGAGCCTCGAGAAGGTGGGAGGCAAGCTGACCGGGTTCAGTCCAAGCCAGCATATGTCTGCCAAGCAGTTGGCTGGATTCAAAGGAGTGAGGCTCGTGTCTATCGCCTCCGTCAACTCGAAGATGCAGCCTCGGGTGGCGCCGAGAAGCGCGGCCTTTCTGCATGGAAGGTTCTATCTCGCATCGAAATCTGGTTCGACCACTGCGCGCCGCCTGAGGGCCAACCCAGAAGCTGCCATCACGTATTACGAGAACCATCTCCTGATTATGGCCCACGGCACCGCTTCCATCCTTGGCAAGGATGACCTGATTTTCGCCGCCCTTGGAAGAGAGTGGAAGGAAGCTTTCCATGGAGGGCGAGACTCTCTGAGCGGCATAGACGCTTTCCTCGTTATTAATGCCACCCACCTGGTCGCCTTCGCCGCAGACCCTGACCGATACCCCGCCGCCTGGGGCAGACCGTCCACGCAGAAGCATCGAACTCCTTAGCTCGATAACCGTCCAAAGGCGGAAACCGGAAGGATCTCGTTAGCTGGCTGAAGTTGGCATGCTGACTCGGATCTCAAGTCGGTCCTATTGCTGGTTCTCTGGAGGATAGCGACCCTCTCGAAGGTCCCTCATCATCTGTCGGAACTGTTCCCTTGAGATCTCGCCCCTCGCGTATCTTTGGCGGAGAATGCGGGCGGGCGCGTTCGCCTGCATCCTCGCTTTCCAGTAATTCCTTCTCGACTGCCGATACTGGTACCTGGCGAGGAACACGACCGCGAAGACGGCGAGGAAGATCACGAAGAACTCGCCGAAGAAGTAATGGCCGTTTGCCACAAGGAGAAAGAAAACCACGAATGCAATCACCAATCCGAGTGGCAGGGCGAGCAGCCATCCTAGGGCCCTGCTTGGTGGCCTGGGTTCAGGTGTCGCCAATGTCGGCCCTGCTCGCGTCAGAGAAGTATTTCAATTCGAAGCGGCTCAGTGGACAGGAAGGGGTCTCATCTTTGCTCTTCTACCGAACATATCTCTAACCTGCTCTTCTGTCATGGCGACCACGATGGTCGTTGCCTTGCCCTCCCAACTGCTGTCGACCTCTAGTAAATTGATCCCTGGCACCAATTTACGCGCTATCCTATTGAATTCCGGCATGCTGAGTTCGCCCATTAGGAATGTCACTGGGAAGTTCTCTGAAATGTCCTCTGCGTACAACTGTTTCCCGGTTTTCTTGTTTCTGAACGAGTTCATCTCCTCGTCCTCTCCTTGGAATTCCCAACCTTCTCCTGCCAGGAATTCTCGAACCCTGGAATAGGTAGCCGCTATCTTGAACACATTCTCTACTGTCAAGGGTTTTCGCCTCTTTTGACCTCCTCCTTGTATACATTCCTGCGTTCCAAGAACCATTGGATTCCGTCCGGGGGTGCTTCACCACGGAGGAACGAGCACGGCTGCGAACCAGGTTATGCTACAGGCTTTGCAACCGATACTCTTGACTGGTGTGGTCGGCCCCTATCCTGTCGGGTTGCTCTCAGGATACCGTACAGAATTCGAATCCACCTCGTCAACAATGGTCTCCAACTCCTTCTCTTCCGCCTCTTCTTCAGCCTCCTCTGCTGGATCGAACTTGCCTGAATCCAGGTATCTGACGATTAAGCTGTAGTACTGCAGAGCTCCCGTGCCATACGTCTTGTACACTTCAATTGCGAATCTTTCTGGGTCTTCCAGGATCTCCTGACCGAATCCCCTTAGCAAGACGTCTCCTTCGCCTCCGAACTCCGCTTCATAGGCCTCTTTCGTGAGCCTTGCGAACTCAGGGCCCTTGATGTCTGACTTGGACACGTGTTCAACGAACGCTTTCTCGTATTCGTTCAACTTGGGTACACCCGTTCTATTGTTCAATCTGATAAAAGAATGATGGTTTCGACATTAAACTCCCTAGGGGTAGGACCCGGTGTGCCTCCTTCCAGTCCAAACTTAATCTGCCTGCGAACTGGCTCGCGCGGGGGGTGGACCCTCAACACATCAAGGCCAAGCCAGGCGACGTCAGCCGGAAGGTGGTCATCTCAGGCGACCCGGCGAGGGTTGCCCAGCTCTCGATCCTATTAGCGCGCCCAAAGCTCGTGAACGAGAACAGGGGGTTCCCGACGTATACTGGCCAATTTGAGGGCGAGGAGCTCACTATCGCTTGTCATGGAATTGGGGGCCCCTCTGTAGCGATAGTGGTGGAGGAGCTCATAATGCTCGGGGCAAAAGCAATCGTTAGGCTGGGGAGCTGTGGTGGGCTGTTGAGGCCAATGAAGGTCGGAGACCTGGTGATTGCGACGGGGGCCGGATACATGGGCGGTACACTCGATGCCTATTTCGGCAGGAGAATCGTGCCCAAGCCCGACGGTGAGCTCATGGCGCTCCTGGCCGACTCGGCCAACCTACAGAAAGCCAGGTCCTATAAGGGACGAGTCTTTTCCTCCGATGCGTTCTACGCCGAAGGCCCCGACTATGCCGGGAGGTTGGCAAGGAAGGGCTACATCGCCATAGAGATGGAGTGTGCGACGCTTTTCGGCCTAGGGAAGCTCAGGGGAGTGAGGACAGCGGCTGTACTCCTGGTGAGCGACAACGTCACTGAAGGGGCGCCGATTGTTGACGCCGATGCCCTGCGCGGATACGCGATGGGAGCGGGGGAGATGGTCTTCGCGACCTTACGCAGGCTCAAGACCTAGGTGCGGCAGAATTCAGGATTGAATCAGGTTAGTAGGCGCGCCGACTAAATAGTTCGAAGGGTACGCCTCTCTCGTGAGGGCGGTAGTATTCGACGGGGCCCTGGCGTGCCGGGACGTCCCCCGTCCACGAGCGAAAGGCTGGGTCACACTCGAGGTGAGGAAGGCAGGGATATGCGGGACTGACCTCGCGATAGCGTCCGGGCAACTCAGGACCAATGTTCCCCTCGTCTTAGGCCACGAAATCTTTGGGGCGGTCGCAGGTGCTCCCGAGGGGCACCGGAATCTCCTCGGAAAGAGAGCGGTCACGGAAATCAACGTCGCTTGTGGGAGGTGCGCCTATTGCAGGATGGGCCTCAACACGCACTGCGCTAGGGTGGAGACCCTCGGGATTTCAAGGAACGGCGGCTTCGCGGAGTACGTCGCCACTCCGGTGAAGAACGTTCACCTTGTCCCCGACTCGATTGGGGACGAAGAAGCGCTCTTCGTCGAACCGCTCGCCGCAAGCGTCCAGCTCACCGAGCTGAGCCCGCCCGTCCCCGGGTCAACATGGGCCGTTGTCGGCACAGGTAGAATGGGGCTGCTGGTCCTCCAGGTGCTCAAGCTACACAACCCACGCATCCTTGTTGCCATAGGTCATGAGGGAGAGAAGCTGGAAATGGCCCACCGGCTGGGTGTTACGGTCTTTACCTCCGGAGACGTGGCAAGGGCATTGGAGCTCACAGGAGGGGTAAAGTTCGACAACGTCGTCGAGGCGACCGGGGTGCCCGAGGGTCTTTCACTGGCAATGGAACTTGTCAGGCCCAGGGGGACGATACATCTGAAGAGCACCCACGGGCTCCCCGTCCAGTTCGACGCGACGAAGGTGGCGGTGGACGAACTCAGGATTCAGGGATCGAGGTGTGGTCCTTTCGACGAGGCCATAGCTCTCCTCAGGCGTCATCGGGTGCGGGTTGGAGAAATGGTGACGCACAGGTTTCCATTGGAGAAGTGCAAGGAAGCTTTCGGGGCAGCACCCTCAAAATCGGCCATTAAGGTCATCTTCGAAATCCGATAATCGGGCAGCGTTCCTACTCGGGTGGAATCTCTTTGTATGTCGCAGCGAGGTCGATGCCCTTGCGGGCCAGGTACCTCTTCCTGATCGTGTACCACATGGCCCCCACGATCCAGAAACCGAATATGACGATGAGCCAGGGGAGGCCGCCGTAGATCTGCGTGACCCCGGCCGGGTTGGCGTAGCTCATCCCCGCTGAGATTGCAGCCGCAAGGTTGCCAATGCTAACGCCGAAGTACGGATAATAGAAGAATTCCACCGTCAGGATAGCGAAGAAGACGAGGACTACGACACCGCTCAGGATGAGCGCCGTCGATGTCGCCTTCAGTTCTGCCCTCTTCCTGTATGCGAAGATTATGGCCGTGAGACCGATACAAGCGAAGTAGATGGTCCCCAGCGCCGTGGTCGTGAACGCCGAGAGGAACGAGTTGTACATGATGTAGATAGTAATGAGACCGGAGATGACAGCTGGGAAGATTAGTCCGTTGACCGGAGAGTGGAACCGGTCGCTCACCTTCGCGAACCAGGTGGGGATGAACCTGTCGAAGCCCATTCCGAGGAGATACCTGGATATGACGAGGATGGTCTGGGCGATGGAAGCGAGGAACCAGAGCGAGAATCCGAGGTTCATGAACCACCCCAGGGCCACGTTGTTCCCTGAGACCATGGTCGCTACGCTAAGCATAGTGGACGAGGTTTGGGAAAGGCCGTAGGTGACGGCGCTCCCGCCGACGTATGATATGTACAGCTGAGAGAAGATGATCAGAAGGAAACCGCTTACCAGGACGACGAGGAAGGTGGCGTACATGGCCGACTTCTTTATGCTCTTCAGCTCGCCGCCGAATGCAGCTACGTTGTTGATCCATGGCATGTAGATCGCTACGAACGGAAGGAGAAGGAAGACACCGAGCCAGGTGAACGAGGGGAGGCCGCCCCCAAGGGCGGGTACGGTGGCCAGCTGTGTGATGTTGGTGGCAGCCGAGTATCCCGTCCCATTGAAGTAGTAGAGCCCGTAGGTGCCCAAGTAAGAGTTCAACGAGGACTGGACTCCCGAGGAACCTGCGGCAAGGAAGACGGCTGCCATCACAAGCGCGGCGGCGGTGCCAATCGCTACAAACCCGGCAAGAACCTTGAATCCGAGCGAAGGCCTGACTATGTCTATGGCCGTTATCACCGCTATTATCACGAGCCCTATCGCAATCGCCTCAGGCGCATTGAAGCTTCCCCCGTAGAAATTCAGCGCCGTCGCTGCGGACGTGAGTCCGGAATTGTTTGTCACCTGCCCTAGAGTCGCGAACGAGGGGGCCATCGTCGAGAACAGGAAGAACAGGTCGACGGCTATGAACGGAATGCCAGTGAAAACGAAACCGAGCATCAGGAAGCCGGCGAAGGTCGGGCTGATGACCCTGCTCAGCCACACATAGTCTCCGCTCGTCCTCCCTACGCTATGGGTGATGTAGTAGAAGAGGTACGCCTCGAAGGCGACGGCTATGGTGAACACCCCCACGGCAGGGATCAGCTCTTCGGGGTTCGACCCACCCGGTATCGAACTGATGAACGACGCAAATATGATGTTTAGGAAAAGGAAGCCTCCGCCAAAACCAACCTCTCCCATGTTTGCCCAGAACATGGTCAGGGGGTTCACGTTCTTCACTACCCCAGTCGCCTCCCTGATCCAGACCGAAGGCTTGGACAAGGACGTCTCCATCCACGTCTAGACCCGTTGATATAAGGGTGAACTACCCACGGCCGAAGGCCGCGTGCTTCTTGCTTCCTTGGCTGAACTTGCCTGTCCGTATGACAGGTAGGGGCTCGGTCTCCACAGGGGCCTGTTCCAGACCCCTTGCCAGTATGTTCTTGGCAGCATTTACGTCACGGTCAAGTTCCAGCCCGCAATGAGGACAGGAATGAGTCCTCACTGACAGGACCTTCTCCACCACCCTTCCGCATCTGGAGCATTCCTGCGATGTCCCACTGGGGTCGACGAGTATCACTCGTCCTCCGCGCTGTTCTGCCTTGTAGGCAGTTAGTAGGCGCGTTTTTTTCCAGCAGGCATCCAGTATTGCCGATGCCAGATGATGGTTCTTGACCATTCCTCGTATGTTCAGATCTTCGAAGACGATGGTCCCGTAATTGTCAGCGAAGAGCCTCGATGTCTTGTGTGCGAAGTCGTTCCTCCTGTTCCTGAGTTTTCTCCAGGCCTTTGCGAAAGAAGCCTTGGCCTTCGCCCGATTCTTAGAGCCCCTTTGTTTCCTCGACAGAGACCTTTGAAGAGCCTTGATCTCGACTTCTGATCTCTTGAGCAGTTTCGGTGCGGGAAAAGTCGTCCCGTCACTGAGTGCTGCAATTGGCGTTACACCAAAGTCGGTAGGTTAGAATATAAGGCTCTCCTAGCCGATTAGGGCCAGCAATCGTGTCAACTAAGAAGGTAGTGGTGACCAAGGACGGGCCGTATGTCGTCTCCGCAGGGATACCCCTGGACATGGAGATCATCGAGCCCAATGAAGAAGGACTATCATGGGAACTAATGAAGGCCAAGACCTTTACAACGAAAGGCGATTACAAGTTGTGCCGTTGTGGGAAATCGAAGACGAAGCCATTCTGCGACGGCTCACATGCGAGATCGCATTTCGACGGCAAGGAAATGGCGACGCGGCGCCCATACCTTCGACAGGCAGAGATCTTCGACGGCAAAACCCTCCTTCTGGGGGATGCTGAAGGTCTCTGCGCCTTCGCCCGTTTTTGCGATCCGGGCGGCAAGATCTGGGGGCTGATGGACCAGACCGACGACCCCGAGATCCGAAAGCTAGCGATACGCGAAGAGAATAATTGCCTATCGGGGCGGCTCGTGTTGTGGGACAAGAAAACGAAGGAAAGAATCGAGCCCAAGCTCAAGCCGGCAATCAGTGTAATCGAGGACCCTGCTATAGGATGCAGTGGCCCGCTCTACGTTCAGGCAGGCATCACTGTCGAGTCTGAAGACGGTACGCCGTATGAGATACGAAACAGAGTGGCGCTTTGCCGATGTGGGGCATCAGCAAACAAGCCGTTCTGCAACGGCAGCCATGCCAGCATAAAGTTCAGGGACGGCCTTGTGGAATTCGTACGGATAAAGAAAGGGTGACAACCCTGCCCTGCGAGATTCCACCACTCTTGGAGCGGCGTGTCCTCACAATATGAACCGCCGCGTAGACCGAGGACAGAACCAGAAACAGAACGAAGAATACTCGATCCGAATAGTCGAATGAAGCAGTGAAGATGTAGATGCCGTAGAAGCCCACGTATTCGAGGAAGACGTATCTCAGCGCGAACCCCGCTGTGCTCATCAGGAGGAAGGGCGCCGCCCTCATCTTCAGTGTTCCGGCCGCGAGACACGCCACGCTGTAGAAAAAGGGGATGAAGGTGGCAGTGAAAATCGAGAACTTGCCGTGGTTCACCAACCACCTGTCTGCTACTTCGATGTCCCTTTCCGTTATGCGAAAGTAGGAAAGAGCCTTCAGCAACAGGGGCCTGCCCGCAAACCTTCCAGCCGCATATTCTATCGGAAGTACGGCCGCCGCGAGGCACACGAGAAAAGTGGCATATGGGTCGAACGCCCCTATGGCAGAGAGGTAGCCATACACCGGGACAAGGACGCAGTCTGGAATCGGCGAAATCCAGACGGTAAGGAACATGCCCAAGTATCCAGCCAATAGGAACGACACAGAGAGGCTCCCAGGAGCGTAGGACGAAACGTCAAAGAGATTGAAGGAGGCGTTAGTAAGGGCCAGGGCACAGGTCAGCATCGTCAGAAGTGAACCGACAAAGAGATAGTGCCAGTTCTTGTGGAGTTTCACGCTCTTTCCGTCCGTGAGAGGTGATGTGGTGTTTGCGGGGGGAGCGGACCGAATGTCTAGGTAACACTGCCGGTGCCCGCCCATCGGTCTCTCAGGCGGCCGGAAGGCTGGCAGTAAAGTGCCTGACGTCCGTTCACTAGAGGCGTGCTTCGGGCGACGCTAGTTTTATATAGGAATACTACCCGTGGTAATATACTACAGGTGAATAAGAACGACAGACAAAAAGGAAGAAAACAAGTCTCGCAGACCTGAAGACGACTCGACCGCTCTGGCACTGCCCAGCTTCGGTTTCCCGAGCATCTTCGAGGAGTTCGTGCGCCCATTCGACCAGTTCATGGAACCCTTCTTCCCCAGCTCAATGCGGTCATTCTGGGCCGACTTGGGCGGGAGGAAGCCAATCATCGACTTCCAAGACCGCGGAGACCACTACATGCTCACGGCTGAGCTGCCAGGCTTCGAGAGGAAGGACGTCGAAGTAAAGGTCGACTCCAACACCCTCGAGCTGGAGGCAGAGAAGAGCGCCGAGAAGGAGAAGAAGAGCAAGGAAGGCACAATGACGCAACACAGCCGCTCCTACTTCCACAGATGCCTGGCACTCCCGGAGGAGATCGTGTCGGAGAAGGTCAGCGGGACAATGAAGAACGGAGTCCTAGAGCTGAAGCTTCCCAAGAGGACGCCCAAGCTCTCGGCAAAGTCCAAGAGGGTGGACCTCCAGTAGGGTCCCCCTACTTTTTTGATTGAAGTGATTTCAATGGAACAGGAAGAGCTTGATTCAATCCTGCAGGTGGTGGAGAACCCTGTAAGGCGGAGGATAATGAGGAGGCTCAGCCAGGAACCGGCATATGCCCTGCAACTCTCCAAAGAACTCGGCCTGGGGCAACCCCTGGTGGCCAAACACCTGGCCGTAATGGAGCGTGCTGGACTGGTGAGCTCGATGGCGGAAGCCAGCCCCGCGGGCCCGCCACGGAAGAAGTACTCTCTCGCAAAGGGAGTTAGCATAACCATGGACGTAGGGCCAAACGTATTCCTCGAAAGGGGCATGTCCCTCAAGCCAAGGCCCTCAGGCAGCTCCTCTGAAGTAGCTATTCAGCTGAGGAAGATGCTGGAGAGGGCGATGGAAGTCAAGGACGAGCGCAAGCAGCTCACTTCGCTTTCAAACGTGCTCAGCGAGGTTGACCTGAGGATGGAGGGGCTCGAGAATGCGCGTGCCGACCTGCTGGACGTAAGGAAACAGGCGATGAGGGAAGCATCTAGGATAGCGGGAAACCTCGCCGGAAGGGACATGCGGAGGGTACTGTTCCACATCCTGAACGAGCACGACAGAGAAGTGCGCCGAATCTCCGAGGCCCTGAACCTCAGGGAGCTTTCGGTCAAGGAGATTCTGGCAGAGCTAGAAAGGAACTACTTCGGATAGAGAACGAAGTCTAGACCGGGAACGTCCAGGCCTTGGTTGTTGCGTTTCACAGATGTAGCGCAGGAGACGAGGCCTTGAACCGCTTAAATCAGATTCAGCGGCGGCTTTGGTTCTTAGTTGAGGATGACTCTATAGGGAGAAGGGTGATGAAGAACCACACCTTTCATCAGCGTAAGATCAGGGTACAGGAGAACCCAGAACTGGACTTCGATCAGCTGAAAGCCAGGACCGTTAACGCCCTGAACAAGCTCGGTCACCAGAAGTTCTCCTCCGAGCCCGGGGGTTACGCCCTTGAGAACTGGGTCAGGGGAGTTAACGTCCTCCTCGATGAGTTCGAGGGCAAGGCCGGCGCGACGAGGCTAACCCTCGAGTACAAAGCCAGGCGTCAAGGGCTGAACGACTATCTGTCCAAGCCGGCTTCCACCTCATCAATCGACGCGGAAATTTCCGAGCTAGGGGCGAATATATCTGACATCGAAGGCAGGATTGAGGCAGAAAGAGTTAGCATAACTTCAAGGATTTCGGAACTGAAGGTGGACCAAGCAAGACTCCTATCCGAGCTGGAGCGGGAGCGCAGACGTGTCGGAAACACGACGGCTGAGCAGCAGACTAACTCGTACATCACTCGTCTGTTTATGAGGAAGAAAAGTCCGACTAGGAACCCCGAGAACAGAATCAGTGAACTAGAGTCGAAGGTGGCCATCCTGCCGAACGAAATACTCGATCAACAGAGGCAACTGAAGACGCTTGACCTTCATTCTCCCGAATCGCCATTTGCTGAGGATTGGAAACAGTTGGATTCAATGCGTAGCAGGATGAAGGACATGGAGAACGAGAAGTTGGACAAGATACAGTTGGTCAAAGAACGAGCTGAACTGACGGGGCCAATAGCTGACGCAATCTCACGGATTCAATAGTACCATCCATCGCTTTGTAATGTCGAGAATCCCGGGAAACGGGGTGAAGAGGCCTTCCTTCCTTATGCCTTCACTATGACGGTACCCTTCATCCATGAGTGGTAGCTGCAATGATACGCGTATGTCCCGGGAGTAGTAAACGTGAAACTGTAGCTGTCGCCAGGATTAAGGTTCCCCGAGCTGAAACTCCCATCATTCGCTGTTACCGTGTGAGGCACTGAATCGTCATTGTTCCATACGACAGTGTTGTTGACTCCTATTACGACCGTGATAGTCGATGGACTGAAACCCGGCGAGTTGGGGTTTCCAGCTGCCCCCTTCATGTCCACTTTTGCCGACTGCGTCGCCGTTGTGGAAACAGTCGTATTCTGGGTAGTCTGTGAGGTGCTGGTGAACGCTGCATTGGGCAGCACAATCAAGTATCCGAACATTCCCAGTGCCACGTGATAGATGCAGAAGTATTCGAATATCCCTGCATATTTTGCAATGAAGGAACCCGTCCCGGTCACGTTCCCTGGGGTTCCATAGATCCTGACCCCAGGCGAATTGTTCGTGGCAGGGGTCGTAAAGGGCGTCTCATTCTTCAGGTAGTCCAAGGTCCCAGGCACTGTCCCATTGATCTGGAAGTCGTAGGGGGATTCGAGGGTGAACGTGTGTGCATCTGTGTCATTCGCTATGAATGTAATCGAGACGTTATCGCCCTGATTGACCACTATTGTGGACTCGAAGAACCTATCCTGCCCCGCGTTCTCCGTGTTGGACCATTCGATTCGGATGTTCCTTGTCTGGGGCTCTTGGTTGACCTCGACGAGGGAAGAAATCCTTGAGCTAAGGAGGGAGTTGTTGTGACTGAGTTGATTGACCTCGCTCTGAAGAGTCTGAATCTCCGACGAAAGAGAGCTGTTTGAACCATTGGGAACCGTGTCGAAGAAACCTACGGCCACCAGCGCCAATATTATGACGAGAGCGACGCCGATCGTCTCCGCCGTACTCATGGCCGATCTATTTGGACTACGCGTGGTTCTCTCCGGCCAGTGTTCGCTCTATATGGATTTTCCTTCCATATGGTGTGAGCCAGGTGCGCAGGGGCACGACAGGCACACATGAGCACGAGTCAATGGGGGGCAGATTCCTGTGCGGTCGCCGGTTCGCG
>Ga0187770_10000881_pt1 | contig 15335 bp, 10 predicted proteins | sample 0116_SJ02_MP02_2_FD_133154 | JGI IMG/M metagenome (GOLD analysis project Ga0187770, IMG submission 133154) | Tropical peat soil microbial communities from peatlands in Department of Meta, Colombia - 0116_SJ02_MP02_20_MG | ecosystem: Environmental > Terrestrial > Soil > Wetlands > Peat | place...
AGCGGTCACCGTGAACGGGACCGTTGTGGTCACGACGTTGCCCGTGGTTGTCGGGTAGATGGCGTACACGATGTAGCTGCCGCCCTGGATGACCGGCACGGCGAATTGAGCCATGAACCAGCCGTTGGCGTCAGACATCACTGTACCCCAATTGTCTCCCGAAATCGACGGGTTGAAGTATCCCTGGACAGTGTTATCGAGGGTATTCGATCCGAGGTCGCAGATGTCGTTGGTGACACAGTCATGAGCTACCGTCGCTGTGACAGTAGTCGTGCTGGGTATCATCACTAACTGAATGTCGTCCTGACTCGCTGGAAAGCCGGTGCCTGTTACGGTTACCCACGTGCCGAAGTCCTTGTAGTAGGAGTTCCACACTGGGACACCGGTGTTCGTGCTTAGAGTCAGTACTCCTGAACCGGTAGTCACTGCCCTGGCCGCACCAATTGGCAGGGCCAGAACGACAGCGAAACCGGATATAGCTAGAAGTGCTAGTACAGTTCCTGAAGTGATTTTCGATGTATAGCTTTTACTATACAAGTTCATTATTTTCGAACATGCCTCCCAGACGATGTATATAAGGTCGGTGGACAATTTGTCCATTCTAGGCAGTTTCCTTGACCGTGGGAGTGTTAATCGGGCGACAAAGAGCGTTCGGCTCCAGCGGACGGGCGTGCTCCCTCCTCGGGATGAATAATCCGAGTCTTGGATAGAAAGGGGGTAATTCCTGCCAACTTGCGGCCTTCCAAGGACGTTTTGAACTCCTCGTGCTCGTAGTCGACCCTGGTCCTGTTCAAAACCCTCTCGGGGGAACGGCCTCCTGAATTTTGGCTACGCTCATGAGGCGGGGACGGCGGAGAAGAGAGGATCGGAGCGTCGAAGCATCGCCTCCGTGCTCTTCTTGACGTCGGTCTCAGCTATGTCTTCGCCCCCCACCCCTAGCTGCATTAAGAATGCGCTTACCTCTTCGGTGAAACCGGTTCCAGTCACGAGCCCATCCTGGAAGACCCCGGCGGCACAGACGAAGGCGAAAATCCTTTCAATTGCGGGAGTCCCCACGGTCTCCTGAACTTCGGCTGCAGCGTATGTCATCTTTGCATGAGCCTCCGCGAGAGAGGTGCTGAACTTCATGAGGTACTCAAGTGCTGGGTTCTCATAGAGGCCCGCGTACGATGGAGACACGTCGACCAGGGCTTGACGGGGGTCGGTCTTCAGTTTGACCAGAAATTCAATCCCTTCGGCCCGCTTCCGTAGAAAACCGTACACTGGTTCTCTGATCGCGGCGAGCTTGTCAGTGACAAGTGTCCTGGCTGGCGCTGGAGACTGGAGGGTCATCGAAATCTCCTCCGCTGCCGTCTTGTCGTCGGCAACAAGGGTGACTCCGCCCGAGCGCACGGCCGAACCGTCGACCTGGACGGGAGTTCCGAGCCCCCACGTCAAGTCAGCGACGAGTACCGCTTCCCTCTTAAAGAGCCCAACGGACCGTTTAATCTCGGCCTTGCGTGCGTCGGCGTCGAGAGAAAGCGAGCAGTTCGCAAAAGTCTTCCCTCCGTACTCGACAGCCTTGAGATGATACGTCTTCAAGCGAGACTTTCCACCCTGAGCGCAGGAGCCCGCTTTGCAACTGCCGTGTACCCGTCTTCGCACTCCCGGAGAATGGAGTTCTCGTCCAATCCTACGACAGTGAAAAGGTCGAAGGATCCCCCGTCGGCCCGCTCCTTCATCCTGCACTCGGCGCTCAGCGCGGCCTTGACGGTCCTGTTCCTGAATTGTGCAAACCCCTCCTCGAACTCTCTTCGGAGTTCCTTTTCGCAGGAGACCAGCGTATGGAACGTCTTGACCTCCCCGGGCTCAACGCCTTTGGGAAGCTGATAGCTTTGGACCGAGAACACGTTCGCAGCCTTCCCGTAGACCTGCAGCGAACCCGAAAGGATCGGGAGCAGCAGGTGGAATCCCACGCCGATATGCCGGTCCCTCTCCAGCAGGTCCATCAGCTCCCCCCGCAGTCCGAGCAACCCGCCTACCACACGCGAGAAGCTCCCCGCAGGGCTCGGGGGCTCGTCTGCGTCCTCGGAAGCCAGAATCTGCTTGGCCAGGTACCGGGGAAGAGCGAGCACCTGAAACCCGCGCCTGAGCGCCGCTGAGACGGCCACGTAGCTTGCGTTCTGCTCGACGGGTGTTGACGTTCCGTCGGCCGTCATCGCCACCATGACCGTCTGGCTGAGTTGCGGGAGCGCGGATACGGCCAAGACAGAGAGAGGGCCGGCGGCGTCGGCGAAAACGAACTTCAAAGTAGACTCCCCGAAGGCCACTATGTTCAGCCACCTGGCAAACTCCTCCGAGCTCTTGGAATAGAAGTCGTACCAAGTCCCACCCTGGATCCGCTCCAGCACATATTCGCCCTTTGATTGCAAATGGCCATCTCCGGACGAAAGAGCGATGGAATACCCTCCCTCTCTGAATGCGGGAGGGACGCCAACGTACAGGGACGCCGTCCTTCCGAATTCGGGTTGCACGCTCGGGAGGTCAAGTAGCTGGCTCGTCGCCTCCCTGTAGGACAGCTGCATCCCGCAAGTGTTACACTTTAGCCCCAGGCTCTGGAAGTGGCCGTTGGCGCATCTAGGCAACCGATGCCAGCACCCCCTCCTTCTGGTCGAAACTCGCCTTCGGGTTCTCTAAGGCGTACAGCTGGGCGTAGATGACTGCCGTCGTCCTGCCGTACGGAAGGCTCCTCACTTTGACCTTCCCCTGGTCGGCCAGCAACTTCTCTATGACGCTCCTCGCGGTCGGATAGTGGGCGAGAAGCTGAAGACCTTCTACGTCCGACCTCCAGACTGCGACCAGTGCCTGCAGCGCTGAGGCGTTGGCCGCAAGGTACCGCGTGAGGCCGTCGAAACCGTCGCGACTCGAATCGAAGTCCTTCCTCAGCGAGGCGACCTCGTTCATTTTCTTGGGAGTCTGGAATGGGATCACCTTCGAAGCCTTGGGGTCGACCGCTTCGACAGCGCTATTTATGACTCGGGGAGAGTCTTCGAGAATCTTAATCTGAGCGCTCACAATCCCGCGGACATCCTCGACGTGACGGAGGAGTGCCACCGAGTCAGCCGGGGACGAGACTTTGATTGACTCCATGGCTTCCGCCAGCTGCCGGGCCTGCCGACTTGTAAGGATGGAAGTGACCTTATGGAGCTGCTCGAGAAGGGAGTTTTTCTTGTTTTCTAGCTCTTCGGAATACCTGAGATGGAAGTTGAGCCAGTACTCCTCTGCAACCAGCCTCATTGCGGTCACGTACTCGTGGGAGCTGAGGAGCGTGTCTGGGCTTACGGGAATGGTGATTCCGCGCTGGTCCATCAGCCGGTTGAAAGACTCGAAGGCCTCCTTGTAGGAGTCGAAGAGGTGCCTTGTCTCCACGTCGACCCTGGTCACCACTCTTTCGTAAAGAGCGACGGCTTCGTCGAGGGACGCATCGGCGGGGGAGTCCGGGACCTGAGTGTATCTTTGCCGCACTGAAGCTTTCTCGAGGTTGGCATTGACCGTCTCGGTCACCGCCGCCAAGGTTCTGAGCTGATTCAGCACCCCTGCTTCCAGCCTCTCCTTCGACTTTCCGAGCGAAGGCAGCAGATCCTGGTCCATCCTCTCTGCCCATTGAACGAGGGACTCGTCTCCCGCCTCCTGCACCCTCCTCTGGACGTCGTCCAAGTACGAGGAGTATTCGGAAAGGGCATTCTCTTCGCCGCTTACGTTCAAAGACGGCACTCGGCGGGAGACCTCGTTCAGGTCCCGCCTTGCGCTGCCTATGGCCGACCTCGACTCCATGACAAGCCCCTCCACCCTAGTCCGCGCCACTTCCCCGCTCTCCATACGGTGGACAAGGGATTCCCTGGCCGTGAAGGCCGACCCCAAGAAGAGAGAAGAAACGAGCATCAGCACTATCTGCAATGGAAACTCGCTAAGAGTGGTCTGAAAGCCCCCCGCCCCTCGAAGGGAGAACGGGATGAGGAGCGCCACGAAAGCCGCCGGTACTACGAGCGAGACGGCCAGTGGTGTGATGACCCGGGCGAACATCGTACTCTCCTTGAACCTAGCGACCTTGTTGAGAAGCGAGCGGGCGAACTTCCCGAGGTAGGAGGAAACAAAGATGATTATGCCGAGCAAAGCAAGCGGAATCACGAGAAGCTGCCAGTTGGCAGTCAAGAACGATGAGACGAATTGTGCCTGGGAGGACATGTAGTCTGGAGGTAGGGCAGTCAGGAAGACGTTGAGCCCAGGGAGGGCGGGCCTAAAGTTTGAGGATAGGTAGGTGAGCTGGCCGAAGATTATGGGCGCTGAGCCGGGAGGGGATACGGCAAAGAAGAGGGCGTTGTCGAGCAGGAGGAAGGGGGCCAGCAGGAAGATGAATGAAGAGGAGACAGCCTCGAGGCTTGCGAAGCCCGTCACCGCGCCGGCAGCCGCTATGATCGGAATCGAGACGAAGTAGGCGGGGGTAAACATCAGAGAAACACAAAGTATGGCCATGGACATCGAGGTCACGTCGATACTCGTGCTCGTGAATACGAAGAGCGGGATGATGAGCGAAATCAGCACCGCCACACCCACCCCGGCGGCGAGCAGTTGGAAGAACCCGAAGCCAATCATCTGCCAGAGGGCCGCGAAGAAGACCAGGATGTATAGGATTGTGACCGAGACCCCCTTGTTCCTCAGGGAGAGTGCGCCGAGGCCTAGTGCGATGAGGAAGGGTATGACAGGGGGGTCTGGGATGAAGGGCACGAAGGTGAAAAACAGGAATGAGGCAAGGACCACGAGCAGGGACGCTGTGTATTCCGTGACCCTGACACGGGCCTTGCTTTCAATCTGCTTCATCAGGCCTTCCTTTCTTCCACCTGAGACCCAGCTCGCCTTCCCTCAAGCTGCACGGCGAGCTCTTCCACGCTCTGTACCCCCTGCTCGAGCAGGAAGCTCCTGAAGAGGACCCTCTCCGACTTCATTACCGCCTCCATGTCGTTCTTCATCGAAGGGAACTTTTCGATCTGGTCGATCCTCGCCTTCGCCATGACTATCAGGAAGGTTACAGTCCACGGATCAACCTGCGGGATCTGTCGAATGGAGATGCTCTTGCTTGCCTCGACGCTCGAGTAGACGTTGAGAACGCTGGACAGCGCCCCCTGGAGCTCCTGGTCCCACAGCCCGGGAGGAATGCCCACGGTCGCCCAAATGAGGTCGGTGCGGTATGTGTCCGATAGGCCCGCATAGTTCGGAACGCTGAAGATTCGAATGTAGCTCTTGACTATCCCTCTGAACCTGTCCTTGTCAACTATCTCCTTGAGGATGCTTTCTCCGCGGAGGCTTTCCTCCTCCTCGCGCAGAATCTTCTCCATTATCTTCAGCTGCTCGGCGTTGCCAAGCTCGACTACCCTTTCGTAGTAGTTGTCTGTCGTCGTGACGACGCTCATCAGGGCGTTCAGTTCGTTGGACTTCGTGACGACGGAAGTCAAGGTCTTCCGGTAGTGTGAGGTCAGTTCCAGGCTCTTCTCGAGCTCGGTCAGCTTCTCGACGTCCGCCCTCGTCTTCTCGCGGTCAGAGCGCTGCTGTTCCAGCTGGGCCTTCGTCGCCGCCGCCTCGTTCTGAATCGCCTCCAGGCTGCGGCCGAGCAGCTTCTTCTTCCCACTGACGTCGAAGCGGATCTTCTTCATCTCCTTGGTCAGGCGTGAGGCCTCTGCCTCCTTTTGGGCGAGGAGCCTCTCGGTGGACTCGAGCTCGGCGCTCACCTCCTTGAAGCTGTCGTCGAGGCCTTTCTTCACAACCCTAATCCCTGGAATGTACTGGTCGGAGACTTTGACTTCGGTCTCGGGCCGCGTCAGGATATAACCGGCCGCCTTGAACAGTGGCAAGAGGTCCGCCTCTCCCTTCGCTGCGGCATTCTTGCCCTGCCGGGAGGTGTCCTTGGAGTAAATAGGCCCGACCTCCTCGGCCAAGTTCTTCCCCCTGATGTACAAATTGAGGGTTTCCAGGGCGGTGGCCGCCAGATTGACGAACCCCACGTAGGACCTGATCTGCCTGATGTGGCTTGAAGTGAGGAACTTGCTGGCGGTTATCATGTTCTCCAGCTCGGACTTGTACGAGGGCAGGTCCTTCAGGAACTGGCCATAGGTGCTGCCGAGGGAGGACACCTGGTCGTTCCACTGGTTCAGGATTTGGACAATGCCGTACTCCGTCGAGTCTTCGGAGAAGCTCATTGCCTTCAGAACCTTGTTCCACCTCTGATTGTAGTTTGACGCGAAATCTTCGAGCCCCTTAACCTGCCTCTTGAACTCCGCATCGTACTTGCCCGCCCGCCGGATTATCTCCTCTACCTCCGAGTCGAAGGCGTCGGGACGGTAGTTGTTGGTAGCTATCAGGTGCCTTCTGTAGAGCTCCTTTAGCTCGATGAACCTGTTGAGAAGGGCCGCATTTATCGCGTCCAAGGCCTTCTCCTTCTCGGTCATGAACGACCCGATGGTCTCGAGAAGCTTGAGATACTCATGCATGTAGTCTATGTAATCCTGCACGGGGTACCTGATTCTCAGGTAGGCTATCGTGTGAGCCCAGTTCGGGCCGAAATCGTTGTTGGTCCCGACCCTGCTCAAGAGGTCTGCGAGGTCGAAACGCATGAGCATCCCCAGGATGTCTATCACCGCTTCGTCGAGCTCTTTCTTGGCAGTTACCAGGCTGTTTCTGTTGTTGTATACGGGGTCCAGCGGCAGGAAGAATAGGGCAGTGAATGGATTCTGGTACGCCGCGCCGTACTTCTTTGCAGCCTTCTCGTTCAGGGCCCTGTTAGACATCAGGTCGGCCTCCATCAGTGCCGTGTAGGGGGCCGGGCCGCGCGCGAGAAGGTCGTCTGCGCTGCTGGGCAGGATTACAAGGCCGACAAGTGGAACCGAGGACCCGAGTTTGGCACGAAGGTGCCTCGCGAAGTCGAAGACCATTCCGCTTCCGGTCCCTCCGCCGAGGCCGAAGTTCAGAACGACTATGGGCTGGTTCTTGGACGTGAGGACCTTGTCCTTGAAGACGGAAACGGCGCTGTTCATTTCGCTATAATGATAGTAGTTCAGGTTGTAGACCGCCTTGCTCAAGGCTCGCATCCTGCCCACGCCTCCTGCCAGCGGAGGTATCGTCATCGTGGATTGAATCCAGGGTTTGTAGTTGTTGACTACTATTCCGTCCTTCAGAAGGTACGTGTTGAACTTGTTCATGAATTCGAAGAGGGACTCCGGGGTGTTGAACTTCATGTTCAGCCCTCTGACCCAAAGTCGGTCCACAGAAACTCCCTTGTCCTCCAGTTTGGCAATCGTCCTCTTGTACGCGGACTGAAGGCTCCCCAGGTCGGCATCGGCGACATCGATGGCGAGGCATGCTATTCCGAAGTCTTCGGACGAAAGCAGGCGAAGGAGCCTCTCGCTTTCGACGAGTGATTGTATGACGTTGGTTCCCGTCCCCCCAAGTCCCACCAGGTGGACGCTGGCGAAGGTTGGCTTGCTCAATCTGCTTCACCCAGGCGCTTCCTGAGAGCCTGAAGCCTGTCGGCGAGCGCCTTGTCGTACTTCGCCGCGGTCACTTCCAGCAACGCGAGCTCCTTCTGCACTTCGCTCACTATCCCCTCGCTGAAACCGCGCTTCCCCCTGCTGCGAAGAACCAAGACGGCCAGCAGGATGATTACGATGACTGCCACTGCGACAACCGCGAGAAGTGTCGTCATGGTCGTCGTGTTAGGAGGCGGTGGGAAGGACGCGGGTTGTATAGTGTTCAGCAGGCTCGTCCCCTGGGCAGGAAGGCCGGCCGCGTACAGTGCCTGGGCCTGTGCGAGAATCCCGTTGACCACCGTCCCGTAGGCGGGGTCGATCTGGCCGGAGGAAATCAGGGTTGACTTCTGCTGGTAGGTTGTGAGGTAGGTTTGGATCGTCTGGTCCTCGACGGTCACGCCAAGCTCCCCTACCGTGGAACCATGGGTTACAGTGACTGTCACGATAGTAAAGTTGTCGAGCGTCTGGTGGCGGGTAAAGTTCCCGGCCGTGAGCAGTGTGAGCGAGATGGGGACCTCAAAGATCCCGGAAAGGATTACTGTGCCAGCGACCCAGTCGAACACGACGGTGCGGTTCCCGGGGTTGAAGGCCGACGGGTTATACCCAGCGTATTGGGGAGTCTTGACGTACCAATACTGCGCTCCATGCGGCTGAAGAGCCTCCTCCAGTTCGGGATAGAAGTGCGAACCAGTCTGATTGAAGGGAATCGTCACTTTGATCGTGATGTTGTAGGCGTGGCCGGCAAGTAGTGGCTGTGAGGCCTGGAGCGATGCGTTCCCAGTGAGGTCGGTTACCGAAACGAGGCTAACCCAGTTGGTTCCCGATTGCGCGACGGCAGCTTGGGGGACCGCTGAGAACGCCAGGACAACCAGCAGAGCAAAGACGATTGCTCTTCTCATCTTCTTTGCACACGCTTTACTCTTGATATAAGCCTTAGCGACGGAAAATTCCCCTAGACTCAATATCCGGCCAGGATTTTGAGGTTCCAAGGCGAAGATGACTGTGGCAGGCAAAATGTCTACACAAGATGCGCAAAATCTTTGATATTCAGGCGCGCTTGGCCGCACGGCGGCGGACCACGAAGACGTAGACTGCCAGGATCACCACTACAGGGATTGTTCCCCCTATCACGTCTATGTCGGAATAGTCGAGCCCGAAGCTGGCAGAGACGGTTGTTGGAGAGTCGATTGCCACTGTCGTCTGAGACGCCTTCCCCTTCGCAGCTCCAGACCAGCCCTCGAATACTATGTCGAAAATCGATGGTACGGCCTTAAGGGTAACGTTGGACCCGAGCGGGACGAAGACAACGTTGTGGCCGCTGGGGGCGCTTCCATTGACCCCTTTGGCCATGTAGTGCACCTGCCCCCCGCCACTGACGATGATGCTGAGGCCTGGATAGAACTCCGCGGTCTCCGTCGCTGGGCCCGCCAACGGGAAGCTGATGGCGGCTTGGGTGCCGTTGTAGGCGCCCGACCCCACTCCATTCCAGTAGGCGAACTTCCATCCAGGAACGGCCGATGCGTTAAGACTGACGCCTACGCCGCTGTTGTACCACAGCGTTTCGTTCGCGATGACACCCCCCGCGGCGGTATTGGGGGTGGTCTGGAGGAAGAACTCATGCTGGTAGCTGGCCTGGTAATTCTGTGAGGCGATGACTGTTTCGGTGTCTGGTCCTTGCAGGTACCATCGTTCCTGGTCGCTCGAGCCCGGGAGCAGGGGGGGCAGGGCCCACCGGGATCCTGCGTTGGCCCAGATACCAATCGAGCTGTTCGTAAGTTGAGACGATGTGTGGGATGCGTAGGTCGCGTAGGAGACGGATGGGGCACCGGGGGAGCCTCCCCCGAGGACTGTGTAGCCCAGGGTGATGTAGTACTGGTTGTAGAAGGCGTAATCGATGGTCACAGGCGAGGTCGCGTTCCCCGACGTCGGCTGCTGGGTTGACCATCTCTCTGTCTGGCCCGAAACGCTGAATTCGGGAATGACAGACCACCCCGACCCAGAATCAAGCCACACGACAGCGGACGATGGCGAAAGCGGCAGCGATTCGGGTCTTCCGAGGGCATAGAAGTTCAGCCAGGGATTGCCCGAGGGCACAGTTGGCGAGATTGCCGAGTAGCTCAACGAGTATGCGTACTGATGGTGGTAGGTCTGGTTGATGAGCGCGGATTGAGTGGCGAGGCCGGTGCCGTTGCCCGAGTCCCACCTCTCAGAGGCGGTGGAACCCATGAGGGGCTCGGTAAAGCTGAACATCGAACCAGCGTCGACCCACCCCTGAGTCCCCTCGGCCTCCGCACCGAACTGTATGAAAGCGACGATGGGGGCCGAATATCCTGAGCCACCCCCTGTCACCGAGTAAGCAAAGACGTCGAAGTACTGGTGGTAGTACTCCAACGGCCTGGAAATGGACCCGGAAACTACGCCGGAGTCGACCTGGTTCGACTCCCATTTCTCCTCAGCTCCGCTTCCAGCAAGGGTACTCGTCGCATTCCAATTTGTCCCTGCGTTTGCCCAGTAGGCCACGGAAGCCTGCGTGAGGCCGGTGGTCACGACTCTGCTGAAGTTCGAGAAGGTCAGGGTCGGAGGCGAATACCCGCTCCCGCCGCCTAGGATGACGTAGTAGAGCTCCAGTGAATACTGATGATAGAGGAGGATTGGAAAGGACGCTCCCTCCGAAACCTGATAGGAGGCATTTGAACTCGCCCACCTCTCGGCCGCGCTTCCTGGGGGGGCAACAAGCGAGAAGGATTGTCCCGAATCCATCCAGTAGGGAGAGGCGGTCAGGTTGAGCGGCGCGACTGTCAGGCGTCCGAAGGCATGATACGATACAGAAGGAGGCTTGGTCGGGGCACCGCCCCCGACGATCATGTAGCTGAGGGTCTCGGAGAACTGGTGATAATAGGGGACGACGACAGTTCCCCCGGCCTTCGCAGTCCCTGTTGCATTCCTGCTACTCCACCTTTGCAGGGCGCTGGACCCGGCCAGCGGCGAGTTCGCGCTCCAGCTGCTTCCAAAGTCAAGCCAGTATCCTTGTGGCACCGGGCCCAACGGCCAGTTCGTTCCGACTCCAAGGGATGTGCCGAGGAGAACCGGGTTGGAGAAGCCGGTGCTGCCGTCCGAGATTGAAATGGAGAACGACTCGGAGGCCTGCTTGTAATAGTTCCCGTCGTAGGTTATCCCAGGCTCAGTTAGATCTGGAGTAGCGACTGTGCCTGCGAACCATCTCGTTGGCCCGGGTGGGCCCTGGGCGATGCTGGGGAACGAAACACTGGTATCGTAGTCAGCGAATGCCATGTAGCTTGTGGGGGAAATAGATGAGAAGATCGTGCATATGGTGTGGCCTCCTGCGCCGAGGAAAGTTCCAGTGATGACCCACTGCAACCCCGGATCGAATGAGGGGGCGGCATTCGGTACGACTGTGAATGTGTCTTGGACTTGCTTGTAGTATTGGGTGGTGTAAGTGTTCGCACCTGACGTTATGGGGCCGATCTTTGAAGCCGTCGCATTCAGGAAGCGGACCCCGGGAGCTGCCCCCGAAGGTGCCCCGGGCGCCTTTATCGGCTCCCCGTAGTCGCTCCAGCAGCCAGTGGAATCGCTGGCTGAAGTCACGCCCTGAGGAGGCGATAACGTGCAGATTGTGGCACTGGGGGATGCGTCGAGGAAGCCTGTGAAGGTCCAGGTCAGCCCGGCGTCTGTGGACCCCTGACCACCGATGGAAATCGCGAGCGTGTTCAGCTTCTCGTCATAGTTTGTGAACGGCCATGTATACGAGCTCGAGGTGCCCACTTGAAACTGTACGAAACTGAAATCGCTAGGGAACTCTTGCCTATCGTTACTGCCGGGTGGCGGTTCGCTAGCGGTGAGAAGCACATTCTGGTCCACGGTGATGGGATGGCTTTGGCCGTCGCAGGGAAGTGTGGCAGGGTTCAAACTGCCTCCGTTCGGAGACTCGGAAAGCGACAGGGTCACCGACGGCGCTCCGCTAGCCATGGTGCAAGTAGCCTGAACTACCGCGGTCGATGCAGCGTGCGCGCCGGGGGGGAGTAGTACCAAGAGGGCTGTGATGGCCAGTGGCAAAATGAAAGCCCAAGTTCGCGAAGGAACTCTCTGGGCAACCCACATAGTCTGATACACGCTGTCCCACCTCCGTTTCCCGCCATTTCATCTGCCACGCTTACAAGTCTTGCTGTCTGCCGCTCCTTGGGGCGCCTTGACGAACTACCAAGCGTTCGATGGAGCAATCCGTGAAATGCGAAGGACCATGAAGACAGGAATGTGAAGGACCGGGCCCGTTCGTCGTAGTATCGTCACGGGCGTGTGGAGCATAAATATGATGACCGTCACTGGTCTGACGCGGATGCGTCTCAATTCGTTCGGAATCAAATCTGCTGAGGATGTCGTGTTCGATGCCCTGCTCACCCTAGCTGTGGTCCTATTGGGGGCCTGCCTCGTAACTTCCCCGCTCGCGTCCTACGCTGCTGGTGCGACCGTGACGGTAAAGACAGACCATGCAAGTTACTCCGGCGCCCAGTCCTTGATAGTTTCAGGGACTGTCTCGCCCCCGCCGTCAGGTACCGCGGAGGTTGTAGTCAAGGTCACAAGTCCGACAGGGAGCGATGTGCTCTTCAGTGAAGGGCAGGTAAGTACTGTCGATGGGTCATACTCGGTTCGATTCGTCACCGGGGGTCCGAACTGGGCGTCTGGCACATACGACGTCAACGCAACGTACGTCTTTGGCTCAGCGTCCGGTTCAGCGACCACGAGTTTTACGTACTCGGTGACGCCTTCGACGACGACCAGTGCGACCGTCACGAGCGCTACCACGTCTAGTTCGAGCTCTGCCAGGTCCACTACGTCAAGCACGAGCCAGAGCACGACCACTTCGGAGAATTCGACGACGACCAAGAGCTCGACTTCGAAGAGTTCTACCATGCCGACTTCCACTTCCATGACCACAACCTCTTCCGTCCTGACTAACTCGACGGCTAGCAGTTCAGCAGCTGGTGGCGGCGGAGTTCCGGAGTTCCCCTACCAACTTGTCATCGTCTGCATCTTCACAGTGGCAATCGCATCTGCATATGTTGTGGCGAGAAGCAGGGCTTCTGGCAAGGAAGACTAGCGGAGCATCCGTTGCCATCCTGGTTCGCAAGAAATTTCTATCACCCGTTACCTGACTGAACAGCGCGCCTACTCTTAAAAGGGAGAAAACGAGGGCGGGCTCGTCTTGTCGACGCAGGTCGCGGCCCACGAGCAGCAGCCCTTGCTCCCGAAGCAACCCGAGGTCAACATTGGGACGAGTGGGCACGTCGACCACGGCAAGACGACTGTGACCCAAGCCATCACCGGGGTCTGGGCGAGCGCGCACAGTGAAGAACTCAAGCGGGGGATCACCATCAAGGTGGGGTACGCCGACGCGGCCTTCTACAAGTGCCCCGAAACACCCGCACCAGAAGCATACTCGACGAGTCCCGTATGCCCCGTCTGTGGCAAGAGGACCAATCTTCTGCGGGCAGTCAGTTTCGTTGATTGCCCTGGACATGAGAGCCTGATGACGAACATGCTGGCGGGGGCCTTCCTGATGGACGGGGCGCTCCTGGTCATAGCTGCAAATGAACCCGTCCCAAAGCCACAGACAAGGGAACACCTTCAGGCGCTGCAGATGCTGGGGATGAAGAAAGTGGTCATCGCCCAGAACAAGATAGACCTCGTCAGTGACGAAGAAGCCCGGAAGAACCACGAACAGATCCTGAAGTTCGTCGACAAGACGGTCGCGGCTGACGCCCCCATAATCCCGATTTCGGCGCAGCAGAGGCTGAACATCGACGCCCTGATAGAGGCCCTGGAGACAGTGATTCCCACCCCGCCCAGGGATGCGGGTGCAGACGCGCTGATGTACGTCGTCAGGAGCTTCGATGTGAACAAGCCCGGGACCATGGTCGAAGAGCTTTCCGGGGGCGTGCTGGGAGGAAGCCTGGTAAGGGGAGAGCTGGGCACCGGCGATGAAGTCGAGCTGAAACCTGGGATGGTAGACGAAAGAACCGAGAAGTTCGTTCCGGTGGTGACGAAGATCTCGGCCCTGCAGACAGGTGCAGGCCCCACCGAGAAGGTCGGGCCGGGCGGACTGGTTGCTCTCGGCACTCACCTTGACCCCACCTACACTAAGGGGGACCAGATGGTAGGGAGCGTGGTTGGAAAGCCTGGAACCCTCCCGCCCACGTGGGAGCACATGACCCTGGACACCGAGCTCTTCGAGACGGCGGTAGGGCTCGCTGAGCTTGTCAAGGTCGAAAAGATAAGGCCCGGGGAGAACCTCAGGCTGAACCTGGGCACTGCGTTCTCACAGGCCGTAGTCACTTCGGCCCGAGGTGACATCATAGAGGTCGACCTCAAGAAACCTGTGGCGATCGAGGCGGGAATGAGGGCAGCCCTGAGCAGGCGCATAGCGGAGAGGTGGCGCCTCATCGGCTCGGGCGTACTGAAGTAGCTTTGCGCAAAATACTCTTCGACAGCAGCTTCCTGATGTCCGTGTCAGAAAACCCCACAGACTGGCGAGACACCATCGCCAGGCTCTTGGGAAGCTACGAGCCGGTTCTGTTGGACTGCGTCCGGAATGAGCTCTCCGAGCTCTCGGCTGGCCCCGGGAAGAAGGGCAGGCTGGCCCGCCTCGCTCTTCAGCTTGCTTCCGACTTTTCGCCAAGTCAGTGCGGCGGCGCGGGCGTCGACGACGAACTGGTATCGGCGGCTCTCAAGAGCAGGGCCGCCGTGGCGACGGTCGACCGTACATTGATTGCAACCCTCAGGGCAGTCCATATTGACGTAATACGACTTAGGTCAGGCAGGGTGACACTGGTGTGAGCACGGGCGAAAGGCGGATTAGGGCGAATAAGAGGCCAAGGGATCAGATGGAGTCGCCTCTCGCCTTCGACGAAGCCGAAGAAGAAAAGAGAATCGTAGCTTTCATCAAGAAGACCGTGGCTCAGGCGGGCGCGACGGGGGTGGTCGTGGGGTTGAGCGGAGGGGTGGACAGCTCTGTAGTGTGCGCCCTGTGCACTCGCGCCCTTGGGAGGGAGAGGGTCCTCGGGATCCTGATGCCTTCTGCCATCACTCCGCAGGCTGACCTGTCGGACGCGAGGAACCTAGCCTCGTCCCTGGGCATAGGAACCAAGGAAGTAAGAATCGACGGCGTCGTGGAGAAGCTGCAGTCTGTCATGGGGGTCGAGGGCTCGAGGATGGCGAGGGCGAACCTCCAGGCGAGGACCAGGATGACAATCCTGTACTTCTACGCCAACACGCTGGGCCGGCTTGTAGCAGGGACAGGGGACAGGTCAGAGATCCTGGTGGGTTTCTACACCAAGTACGGGGACGGCGGTGTGGACTTCCTTCCCATAGGCCACCTTTACAAGACGCAGGTACGCAATCTGGGGAAGCACCTAGGAGTGCAGAGGAGGATACTGGAAAAGCCTCCGTCCCCGCAGCTGTGGCCGGGGCACAAGGCCACCGACGAACTCCCTGCTGACTATGATACATTGGACCTCGTGCTTCACTACCTATTCGATGGAGGGATCCCGGCCTCGAAGGCCGCTTCCCGCGCAGGGGCGGACATGGAGGTAGCGAGGCGGGTGGTGGAGATGAACAGGCGGTCGGCCCATAAGCGAACCCAGCCCTCCGGCGTGGGTCGTCGTGAAGTGGGCCCGTGAGAACCGATACGGATATACGTGGCAGAAAAACGGGGCGTTAGTCGTATCCTTGTTCGAGTTAGTGAACCTAGAGGACGTCGTGAGA
>Ga0187770_10000883_pt1 | contig 15331 bp, 12 predicted proteins | sample 0116_SJ02_MP02_2_FD_133154 | JGI IMG/M metagenome (GOLD analysis project Ga0187770, IMG submission 133154) | Tropical peat soil microbial communities from peatlands in Department of Meta, Colombia - 0116_SJ02_MP02_20_MG | ecosystem: Environmental > Terrestrial > Soil > Wetlands > Peat | place...
ATTCGAGCGAGTACGGGTCCTGGCAGGGCCTGGCGAGCTAGCCCCGAGTTGACGCCCGGCCAATACCGTGGGGGGCAGGACGAGCCATCGGCCTGCCCCCTTCGTTTGTAGCCGTGCAGGCCTCGAACTGCGCACCGCAGCTTGACCAACCGAAATCACCCCTCGGGTTCTAGTCGTACCCATGTTTCGACTGCTTCCGAGCCTCTGGCTATTCACCACCAATCGCGAACACGTGATCGTAACCATAACTCGGGTTCGAATCCCGCCGACACATTGCCGCGCGTTGTCCGACCCTCTTCACCGTATTGAAGCCCGCTCTTGCCAGTGCCCAAATTCGCCCTTATTGGGGAGCCATGCCGGACTCAAACTGGAGGCCTCGCCCTCCGTGGCCGAAATCAGCCTCTCGTGTTTCAGTCGCACTCAGTTTTTCATTGCTCCCCTCCGTGTAACCACATGCCAACAATAGGGAAGACGTGATTCGAGCTTAAACTCGGGTCCGAGTCCCATTCGGGTCCCCAAGCAGGGCTCGAACCTGCAGTGTCGTGATCAATGCTGCACGCGACTCGCGGACTCCACACAGTGACCCCACCTGTCCCGCAATCATGTGTTTTCGGGAAGCGTTTAGGTAGGGCCAGAACTACCGGCTAACTCCTCGGAAAATCGACTGCGGGTCGCCGCAAGAAAGAAGGGGTTTTCGAAACATTGCCAGAGTTACAGGACCTGAATCCCAGGGTCTTGCTCCGCCGGGGCAACGCCGACTCAAACTGGGCCGTTCATAAATCCCACTCCGGGCCGACGATCATCACTGGACAGAATTGAACGAGTTAGGCCAAGCGATTTCTCATCCACAAATCACTTGATTTCGGAACGGGAAGACGGGGCAAATTAGGTTACCAGTCAACCCGCAACACCAAAATGGAGAATGCCTATGGCGATACTGCCTAGGAGGACTTTCCCTTGACACCGAAGAAACGGCCGGGTCCCGTATTACATGGAATGAACAAATGAACAGCGGATGGAGTTTTTTTGCGGACGACAAGTGGGAGGAGTTCTGGGAGGCTCGGGCAGCCAGCTAGATCCCGGAGCCCACAAATCTGTCGCACGCACGCCCATACGCGCACGCCCATTTGTATTGACGCCATTATTCTTTTAAAGCATACTCAAGAAAATCGTTGTTGTCCGCACGATCGAGTCCCTCGAGGCCGGGATAGTGAGCTGCATCGCAGCCATTCTGGCCACATTCCCAATCGTCCGCCGGACAACAGGAGGAGGTGTCCCATGCTGACTGCCTTCACGAAACGCTGCATGCTCGTCGGTACACTGATGGTGGCGCTCGCAGGGCTCGCCCCGCCGCTCGCGCATGCCGGGGAGCTCCTCACAGTATGGAGTCACGAGGCGGACGAGGCGGCCAAAGTGGCCTTCCGGGAGCTGGCCGCGCGGAATCTCGAGAAGCAGCACCCGGGCCTTCAGGTGAAGATCACCTGGTACGAGAAGGACGGCCTGTACACGGCGCTCAAGACGGCCTTGCCAGCCGGGCAGGGGCCCGATCTGTTTTACCTCGAGCCTGATCAGACCGAGTACATCACCAACGGCTACATCGTCCCGCTCGATACCCTGGTGGACTGGAGCAAGATCTACGATTGGGCGCGCAAGGTCTGGACGATCGACGGCAAGACATGGGGTCTGCCCCAGGAGGCCTACACCGACGAGCTGTATTACAATAAAGACCTCCTGAAGAAGCTCGGTGTCACGCTGCCGCCCAACGCCCAGTTCACGCAGGCGCAGTTTCTAAACCTGGTCAAGAAGGCCCGCGCCGCCAACATCACCCCGATCGCGCAGGGGGTCGGGGATCGGCCCTATCCCGGCGCGTACATCCTGGCCGAATCGCTCCTCCGGAAGCTCGGCCTGGACGATTACGGGAAGCTGCTCCACGGCCAGCTCTCGTTCGATGACCCGCGGGTCGTGGCCGTGTTCACTTGGGTCAAGCAGTTGGTGGACGCAGGCGCCTACCCCAAGAACTTCATGACCTTGAAGCTGGGCGAATCCCACTACTACTTCTACCAGAAGCCCGGCGCCCTCATGCTGCCGATGGGCAGTTGGTACACCGGCCGCGCCTTCGTGCCGGTGGACAAGGGCGGCCAGCCGCCGGAGTTCCCGCTCGGGGTCCTGCAGTTCCCTGCCATGGACCACGGGGCGTGCCCGGGCTGCAAGACGCTGGCCATCGGGGCGAGCTTCGCGATCAACGCGGCGAGCAAGCAGAAAGAGCTGGCAGCCGAGTACCTGAACGCGATGTCCACGCCCGAGATGGGCAAGCGCTGGATCGAAACCATCTATTTGCAGACCGCGGTCAAGACCGACGTGAGCTCGTTCAGCGGCCCCTACGCGAATTATTTCAAGGAGTTGATGGCCCGCCAGCAGGGGGCGAAGTATTTCATCGGGATGCCGGTCGACATCCTCAAGGGGCAGTGCAAAGACACCTTCACCCAAGTGATGAACTCAGCCTTCCCGGGCGGCCTGCTCGCGGTGGACAAGGCGGTCACCATGATGAACCAGGCCTGCTACAAGAAGTAGCCGGGTGCGCCCGCGGCCAAGGGGCCGCGGGCGCGTTCCCGTGACACGCGTGCGGGTCTCAGAGCGAAGGGTCCCGGCGCTTACTCTTCACCCATCATCATGCCTCCACACCCGACCATGACCCCTCGGGCAGCCGCTCGCGCGTGTCCCGGCGAGCGAGGGGTGCCTCCGCCCGAGGGGCGCGCCCTCAACCCCGTCCCCGTGTTCCTGGCTCCCGCCCTCCTGATCTACCTCGGGTTCATCGTCTACCCCGTCCTGCGGACCTTCTACAACAGCGTCCACGTGATCAGGCCGCGGAACGTGGCGCAGTTCGTCGGCCTCGCGAATTTCGCCGCCCTGCTCCAGACTGATCCGGTGTTCTGGAAGGCGGTGGGGAACACGGCCATTTTCGCCGTGATCGGCACCATTGCTGACGTGGTCGGGGGGCTCCTCCTGGCGCTCTGCCTGTACGTCAAGGTGCCGCTGGCCCGCGTCTGGCGCGTGGTGTGGTTTACGCCGGTGCTGATGTCCTACGTCGTGGTAGGCATCATCTGGGTGTGGATCTACGATTACGACTGGGGCGCGGTGAACCTCGTCCTGCGCTGGCTGGGGCTGGGAGCTTTCGAGCATTCCTGGCTGGGCGATCCCCGCACCGCGCTCTGGGCCGTGCTCACCACCCACCTCTGGAAATGGCTCGGCTTCAACATGATCATCTGCCTGGCCGCGCTCTACGCCCTCCCCACCGAGGTGCTGGGCGCGGCGGAGCTGGACAACTGTGGCTGGATCGCTAAGCTCGTGTACGTCATCATTCCGATGCTCCGCCCGACCTTGGTCAACCTCCTCATCCTCTCCTTCATCGGCAAGATGATGATCTTCGATCTGGTCTGGATCATGACCGGGGGCGGCCCGCTCTGGTCCACCGAGACCGTGTCCACCTATGTCTACAAGCGCGCCTTCAACTGGAACACGTTCGATCTCGGCTACCCTTCGGCCGTCGCCGTGCTCTGGTCGATCATCATCCTGGTGTTCGTGCTGCTCATGACCCGGCTCTTGAGCCAGGGGGACAAGGTGGAGTTTTAAGTATGACGGGCTCGTGGCTGGCCTATCTCCGCCGCGCCCCGCTCCTCCTGTTTGTCGTGCTCTACACGATTGCCACCGGCGGGCCGTTCCTGTGGGTTGCGCTCATGTCGGTGCGCACCACGCCGGAAATATTCGCCAGCCCGTATGCGATCCCCTCGCGCCTCCACTGGGACAAGTTCGCCGAAGCTTGGACCAGCTCGCATTACGGCACGTACTTCTGGAACAGCGCCATCGTGGTGGTGACGGCGGTCGCCCTCGTGACGGTGATCGGCGCCATGGCGGCGCACTGCCTGGCCCGCTACCGCTTCCGCGGAAGACGCTTGGTCCGTTTCCTGATCCTCTCCGGCATGGTCCTGCCACCCCAGCTTCTCATCCTGTCGCTCTTCCAGATCATGCTGGACTATCGACTCTACAATACCTTGACTGGCCTCATCATCGTCTATGTCGCGACCCAGCTCGCCATGACGGTGTACATCCTGGAGGGTTTCTTCGCCCAGATCCCGCAGGATTTGTTCGATGCGGCCCGAATGGACGGTTACTCGGATTTCGAAATCTTCTGGCGCATCACCCTGCCGATCGGCCTGGCCGCCCTCTTCACCACTGTGGTGCTCAATTTCATCATCCTCTGGAACGAATTCCTGTACGCCGTAGTGCTCTTGACGGAGGATACCCGGCGCACCCTGCCGCTCGGGATCATGCACTTCATGGGCGGCCATCAGCTCGACGTGGGGATGATCGCGACCGGCCTGATGATCACGATCCTGCCGGTGATCCTGATCTACGCGTTCTTCTCCGAGACCATGATCAAGGGAATGACGGCGGGGGCGGTGCGGTGAGCGCCCTCGGTCGGGAGAGGGGTCGCACGTGGCCGTCGTGACGGTGGACCAGCTCAACAAGCGCTATGAGGGCAGCCCGGAGCTCGCCGTCAAAGACGTGAGCTTCACTGTCGCCGATGGTGAGTTCATGGTCCTGCTCGGCCCCTCGGGCTGCGGAAAATCCTCGGTCCTCCGCATGATCGCGGGGCTCGAGCCGATCACCGCGGGCACCATCTCCATCGACAGCCGGGTGATGAACCGCGTCCCGGCCAAGGAGCGGGACATCGCCATGGTGTTCCAATCGTATGCGCTTTATCCGCATATGGACGTCTACACCAACCTCGCCTTTGGCCTCCGGCGCCGCCATGTGGCGAAGGAAGAGATCGACCGGCGCGTCCGCGCGGTGGCGGCGAAACTCGGCCTGACCCCGTTTCTCCGCCGCAAGCCCCATGCGCTCTCCGGCGGACAGCGCCAGCGGGTGGCGCTAGGACGCGCCATCGTGCGCAACCCCAAGGTGTTCCTGTTCGACGAGCCCCTCTCGAACCTCGACGCCGCCCTCCGGGTCAGCACCCGGAACGAGCTGATCAAGCAGCAGCACGAGCTCGGCACCACCACAATTTACGTCACCCACGACCAGGTCGAAGCCATGACCATGGGCGACCGTATGTGTATCATGAATAAGGGCCAAGTGGTGCAGGTCGGCCGCCCGCTCGACGTGTACCGCCATCCGGCCGATACGTTCGTGGCTCGCTTCCTCGGAAACCCGCCCATGAACCTTCTGAAGGGCACGCTCGAGACCGCGGGCGAGCGCGCCCGGCTGCGGCTCGGCAGCGCCGCCGTGGCGCTATCCGGGTGGACGCCGTCCGCCCTCCGGACGGGCGACGTGATCGTGGGGATCCGGCCCGAGGACCTGGCCGAGACGCCGCCGCCGGGCCTCGCAGGAAAAGCCGTCCCGCTGCCCGTGCGGGTGGTCACCATCGAGCCCCTCGGGGCCGAGACTCTCCTCCTGCTCTTGCTCGAAGGCTCGGCCGAGGAACTGATCGCCCGGGTGGGGCGGGACACCGCTCTGACCAACGGCGCCCAGGCGATGCTGACCCTCGACCCCGCTACCATCCACCTCTTCGACCCCGCCACAACGAAGGCCATTCCACGTGGGTAGAAGGCAGCGATCCGCCATTGGCCCCCAGCCCTCAGCCAGAACGACGAACCTGGTCACAGCCAACGCGGGCAGGGCAGGATGTCGATAACGTTACACGCGTATACTTGGCCGGTCTCGGGGACACGGCTCGCCTGATCGCACACATTATGGCGCGGGCGAATGAGACCAAAAAGGAGGTTAAGAAAGATGGGGATGCCGTGGGCCCGTCTCCAGTCCCCGCTACATCAAACCCGGCGTGCCGATTTTCAGCACCGGGCTTTCCTGTGACCGGATCGAGACGGGACACGTCGCCGCTCTGGGCCACGACCAGATCGATTTTCTTGGTCGTCTGGCCGCCAACGACTCACGCGAGGAGTCCTTCCGCCAATGCGACACTGCCGAGGAGTCCAACCGCCCGAGGCAGGAACCCGAGTCGGGGAATGCGCCCATCCCGGAGCATCCGGAGTAGGCCGTCCACCGAGATGCCGTCTCGCGAAGAATGGGTGAGTCTCCTTTGGAGCAACCAGCGCAGGGGGGTTCCCGGCACACGCTACTGAGGGAATCGCTTCCACGCTCAACGTATATGCAGCGTTCGTTCACTCCCGCTCTATACCTTCGAGTGGGGCGGGATACCTCGTCAGCCTTGGGTTCACTTGTATCGGCGGAGAACGGGCGCGCAAACCCAAGGAGTCAGGGCAGGCCAACCGGAATAAAACCTGTAGGATGAACTTTAGGAAGCTGAACAGGAGGGCGATTCGCCGGAGTATCGCCCAATTCTGCTGTAACGTACTCACGATAATGAGACGCTCACGACCCGCAGATCGGCTTTGGACCATCAGGCCTGCCGCAAGATTTCGCGCGGATAGCTAAACAGCACCATGCGAGCCTAAGCATGGCTAAGTCTTAATGCATGATGAGGCCACCTACCAAATTGATGGCTTGTCCAGTGATATACGCCGCCTCATCTGAGGCTAAGAATGCCGTCAGGTCCGCGACGTCTTTGGGTGTGGCGAGCCGCCCCAATGGGGTTGCCGAGGAGAGTTGTGCGATCCGGGCCTGACGCTGGGTTTCATCGTAGGTCCCATCCGGACGCCGGCCAAGATGGTCTACTCGTTCTGTGTCGACTGGACCCGGGCAGACGGTGTTCACGGTAATGCCTGCCGGTGCGAGTTCCATGGCCAGGGCCTGCGTGAACCCCACTAATCCAAATTTCGAGGCGCAGTAGGCCGCGAGCCTCGGCTGCCCGATCTTGCTGTTGTCCGATCCGATGTTGATGATCCGGCCTTGAATGCGTTGCGACAGCATCGCATTGGCAGCGGCTTTGCAGCAAAGAAACGTGCCTTTGAGGTTCACGTTTAAGACAATGTCCCAGGCCTCTTCCGACAATTCGGTGACCGGGACCCGATCTGCGCCCGCGGGCGCGGCCGCGTTGTTCACCAGGATGTCGAGGTGACCAAACTCCTTGAGGGTGCGGTCAATGGCCTCGCCAATCTGTGCGGCTGACCGAATATCCAGCGGCAGCGGCAGCGCGCGTTGCCCGGCGTTTCGCACTTCCTGCGCCACCGCCTCCAGCCCGCCCCATCCACCCGTGGGTTTATTGATGGCGAGCCGGACGCCGCTTGAGGTGAGAACCAGGTCGGCACCGTCCGCTGCCAGCCGGCGCGCGATGGCCCGGCCGATTCCGTGCTCGCCACTGCACCCGGTCACCATGGCAACTTTTCCCATTAGCCTCGGCATAACCTAGCCCCTTTCGCCGTGTTCGGCGGAAAGCTCCCGTAATTCATGTTGTCATCCCGCGGCCCAGAATCGGCCAGATCACTTCGACCCGCCCGTCCCGCACGCCGTGCACATAATCATGCAGAAACACCGTCGCGTCAGAGTATCCGGCCACGAATTCCACACGGTCGCCCACCATGGGGGTGGATCGCGGGCTGGACAATTCGAGGGTCGCGTGCTCGGCGGAGAGCTTCACCGTCGTGACATCCAGGTTCCGCGGCACCGGCACCGCGGGGTGCTGCGCCATCGTCTTCCAGCCAGCATCACAGATCACTCGAGTTGACGTGGGGCGGCTCACAACTGTGGTCAGGACCGAAAGCGCAAACGCATGCCGGACCCCGTAAGCCTGCCGATAATAGACGTCACAGAAGATTCCACCCCCGGCCTGGACCTCCGTGACACCGGGTAAGGTCGCGGTGATCCAATAGGTCCCCGTCCCGCCGCAACTGACGATGTCGACCGGCAGGCCGGCGGCCCGGCAGCGCTCCGCGCTCGCCGTCAACAACCCGACGGCGTCCGTGATGCGTTGGCGCTTTATTTCCGGATCTCCGATTGCGGCGAGTCCGCCGCCTTCCCACGCCATTAGGCCAGCAAAACGGAGCCCTTGGCAGGCGGCCACCTCTTTGGCCAGGGTAACCACCGGCTCACCTGGCTCCACGCCAGCCCGATTCATGGCGATATTCACTTCGATCACGACGCCGATCCGCACCCCTGCGCCCCGGGCGGCAACGTCTAGGGCCTTCACGTGCGCCTCGCAGTCCACCGCCACGATCGGATCGGCGTAGTGACACAGACCGGCCAGGCGTGCGAGCTTGGATTCACCGACCACCTGATTCGCGATCAGAATGTTCCGAATGCCTGCCTGGGCCATCACCTCCGCCTCACTGAGTTTGGCGCAGGTAATACCGTGGGCGCCGGCCAGAAGGAGCTTGTGCGCCAATGCCGGAGTCTTGATTGCCTTCGTATGCGGACGCCAGTGGATCCCGGCCTCATCGACGATGGTGCGTTTCATGGTGGCGATGTTCTGCTCCAGTGCATCTAGGTTGGCGAGCAGGACTGGCGTGTCTAGGTCGTTAACCGGTCGCCCGACCAGGTGCACTTGAGGATACATGATGGCTCCTTTTGACCGCCGGACATTTCCGCGCGTCCATGGCGGTAGCACTTACGGAGTGCTTGAGCTTTGGGTAAACCCAAAAAGGCGAGCGGGGGTGGTCCACAGCACCCGGTCCCGGTCGGCCGGATCCGGCAACCAGCGATTGAGCAGCCTGAGCGACGAACCGTACTCCACGTGTTGGCTCGTGTTGAGGAACGGCCAATCGGAGCCCCAGACACACCGATCCATGCCAAAGGTCTGAACGGCGGCGGCCACGAACGGCTCGGTATCCTCGTGGGGGAACGGACGCCGGGAGGGGCGGTACGGGGCAGAAAGCTTCACGACCGCGTCGGTGTCGCGGCCGAGCCGCAGCACGGCTTGAAAACCAGGTTGGTCGATTCCTCGCGTCAGATCGGGATCGCCAAAATGGTCAATCACGACCCGGGCTCTATTCCGGCGGAGCGGGGCCTCGATCCCAGCCCACACATCGCCCGTCGCGTAGACCTGCACGACCCAACCCACCGCCTTCACCCGGGACAAGAGCGCGTTCGTTTCAGGTCGCGTCAGCGCATCCGGATCCGCACGCATCAGGTTCAGTCGGATGCCAACCACACCTTCATCTTTCAGCCGGCGTATGTCCCGGTCCGAAATATCCGGGGGCACCACCGCTATTCCCTTGATCCGCGCCCCATTGGCACGCATCGCATCCAGCATCGCAGCATTATCGGTTCCATAGCAACTCGGCTGCACGAGCAGGGCGTGCGACACCCCGTGGGCAGCCAACGTCTTCCCAAAGGCGTGCCGATCACCGACCTCATCTGGGCGCGGCTTGTATCCCGGCCCGTCGGCAAACGGAAACTGCGCCGGGGCGATGATGTGGGCATGACAATCAGCCTTGGACATGTGGCATCCTCATTCGCCTCTCAGGTGCAGGTACTTGCGTCCTCGAGGCGCGGCGTTACGCTTTGACTGCACCCGCCGTAATGGAGACGTTGCCACTTTCGTCACCTTGCGAGCGGCCGAATTACCTCTCCGCGAGATGCTCAGCCCCATTCGGTAGCCCGGTACACCGGGTTGGGCCAGATCACCAGAACCCCGCGAGGGGTCGAGCGATCTCACGCCGTACACTGAGACCTCAGCGGTTCCCTCCCGCGAGGAACCGAACGACCGATTGGGCGCGACGTCCCTCCCAAGGAAAATGGCTATAGCAATGATCGAACAAAGGAGCCACGGTGGCCCGCGGGACCGTGGTGGGATGATCGCCCCCGCGAACACCGATTCTGCCCGGATGCGGCGATGAATTACTACTGGAAGGCTACTCCGGTGTGTTGCCTGGGGTCAAGCGGATCCTCGCCCGTCACGCCTCCGCATGCCCTTGGGGCCATCGAGATGCGGTTGCGCGAGGGGGTCAGGGAGGCGCTGGGGATCACGGAGCGCCTGACGCCGGAGGAGGACCAATAGAATTCGAGACGATGCGCTGCCCCGAATGCGGGGCCGTGGCGGAGGAGGCGGCCAGGATTCTGGTGGGCGTCGACGGAACCGTCACGCTGGAAACGAAGCCGGATGGACTGCTCGGGGTGAAAGCCATTCAGGTCCGATTGGACGGCGAGAACGAGGGAGGGCTAATTCAGCAGTCCTTCCATTCGGCAGGCGACAGGCAATAGACAGTGACCATGGCTTCCATGTAACGTTCGCGTTGAGCGGCGCGCCGCTTGTCGGCGCGTCCGCTCGCGAGCCCGGGTTAGGCGGCGGCTCGACGGCGAGGGGCGACGGCATAGACGATGACGAGACCGAAAACAATAGCGAAGCCAGCCCTCATGGCGGACTGTCTCAGGCTGTGACTGTAAATCGAAACTCCAAATTGGTGTTTGCCTGCAATCCAAAGCGCCCCCGGGATTTGCATCAGCGACTCAATAAAAGTTCCTCTCTCCGGCCCATCAGGGTTTCCCAGTCCGGCGAGTGCGCACAATGTAGGGTCCGGCCCCCCGGCCCCAACCCTTATGCGGTGTTGGAGAATCGCCTCAAGGGCCTCTCCCACCAGTCTATGCAATGACAGCCCTGCCCAGGGTTTCGAAAGTGAGACCCTGTGCCACTAGCCTACAGATCCCCCTCGGGATCCGAACCCGCGGTCCGGTCTAAGGCGGCTGGCTCTTGAAGTAGGGCCCCCGTTGCCGGTCAATCCCATAACCAACGAGACCCGGATGAAGATCGGTCCGGAAACTCGCAACAATTTGTACCCCACGTCCCGTACTTACGACTCCATGGCAGGGCTAACTCGCACCCCTTCGGCCCTTCGGTTGCGAGTCGATACGCTGCAGACATCCGAGTATATTCATGGACGACGGCAGGAAGGCCCTGCTTCGAGTGTCCCACCGGCCCCGGCTCCCGAGGCGCGATCCTGGCCCACGCTTGCGCTGCCCCCGCGATCGGAGGTATAGTTAACCGCCGCTCAGAACTATCCTCATCGTGGACCAATCGGTGGGGGCAGGCCAAGGGCAGCCGCCGGATATCGTCCAGTCGCCCGAGGACTTGGCGAAAAGGGGCGCCACCTCAAGGAGACCTAGTGCAGGCCGCTGCTGGCGGACGGCGATGCGCGCCGTTACGTCGGCGAGATGCGTTTTCGCCTCGAGTACAAGGGAAAGAAGGGGCCGACCCTGGGCTAGCTGTTCCTGGCATTGGCCTTGCCTGCTGAGCGGGCCATGAAGGTCGGCTGATCCTGCGAGGTCATCTGGCAGGAAGAGGAAGGTCGTTATCTGGCGCGACTGACGCCCACGAGCAATGCGGGTGTGCCGCCGCGGCAACGCGTTCGCCCCGCGTAGCTTATTCAAAGGCCCGGCGCGCGAGGGTCGGTCGGCGAGGTCATAAACGGAAGGACGCCTTGCTCTTCAACGCAGCACGTAAAGGTCATGGAGGAAGACATCATGCGTAAGGTCACGTCCAAGGGAATCACGCGACGTCAGTTCATCAAGGCGGCCGGGGCGGTGGGCGCCGCCATGACCATCCCGCTCTTCACAACTCGGACGCACGGGGCCGCGCCCAAGGTGACGCTCCGGTACGGCGACTGGCAGCTCGCCGAGGAGCCGGGCGGAACGGCCTGGCGTAGCCTCTTGGCCGACTTCCAGAAGGCCAATCCGGAGGTCACGATCGAGGCGGAGCCCACCCCCCTGGCCCAATATCCTGCCAAGATCGTTACCCAGTCCAAGGCCAAGCAGGCCCCCGACGTGTTCCGCGTCTACGATCCCTGGGTGATCGCGTGGGCGGATCAAGGCTATCTGGCCAACCTCGAGCCGTTCATCGAGAAGTACGGCGGTACCGAGTACAAGAAGGACTTCTACAAGCCGGTCGTGGATGTGGGCACGTACAAGGGCGCGATGTATGCCTTGCCCTCGGCGAGTGGATCGCTTCTCCTCCAATACAACACGACAATGTTCAAGGAAGCGGGATTGGATGTCAGCAAGCCTCCCACGACGTGGCCGCAGCTCCTCGAGTATGCCCAAAAGCTCACCAAGAAGGATGCGAGCGGCCGGTTCGTGCAGTGGGGGTACGGAATGCACGGGGCCAACGAGAGCAGCAGCATCGTGCGATTCTTGCACTGGATCAACAACAACGGGGCCTCCGTCCTAAACGAGACGAACACCGCCTCGCGGCTGGATTCTCCGGAGGCCATCGCCGCGCTGAAATTCTGGACGGAGTTGTACACTGTCCACGGCGTTGTTCCACCCGGGCCGATGGATGTTGCGGCCGGCAAGGCCCGGACCCTATTCGCCCAGGAAAAGATCGCGATGTTCCAGAGCATCGTGTGGGCGGCCGACCTGGTCACGACCGAAAATCCAAAGATGAAGGATCGGTTTGCGTTCGGCATGTTCCCCACGCAGACCGGAGTCGATGCCAGTCCGCAGTTCATGTTCTACATCGCCGTCAATCCCAATTCTGCCAATAAAGAAGCCGCCTGGCGGCTGGCGGAGTTCATGTGCAACAAGGAGTCGCAGATCAAGGTCTTCAAGATCTCCCGCTACACGCCAGCGCGCAAGTCCTCCTTCGAGTCTCCCGACATCCAGGCCGATCCCTTTGGGAGAGTTGCCATCAAGGTGGCCGGCTCCGTCAAGCCCGGCCCGGCCATCCCGCAATGGAACGAGATCGTGAACATCATCGGCGACGGCATGCAGCAGGCCTTGACGAAGGCGAAGACGCCGGCCGATGCCTTCAAAGCGGCGCACGATCGCGTCAACGCACTCCTGAAGCGCGCATGAGGTCGTCCCTTCGGTCCTCTGACGTTGTTTGAGGATGCGTGTCGCCTGGCTGCTCGACTGCCCACCCAGGGTAGGTGACCCCCGTGGGGGCATGTCGAGCAGCTCGGGATGACTTCCTGAAGGAGCTAGCTTGATGTCGCCCCTTGCCTCGACCCAGGTGGCACCCGCCACCTTCGCGCCTCGCCGGTGGCGGGTTAATCCGGCATATGCCTTCACCCTTCCCGCCATCTCACTCCTGGCGCTGGTCCTCCTGGTACCGCTGGGAGACGTCTTCTACCTGAGCGTGCACACGGACGGTTCCAATGGGACCATGGAGTTCACCGGGCTGTCGAACTACCGCCAGTTCCTGGACGACCCGATGTTCTGGAACGCCGTCCGCAACACCGCCATCTTCACCGTCGGCAGCGTGACCCTCCACCTTCTGCTCGGCATGGGCGCGGCGCTGCTCCTGAACCGGAAGATCGTGGGCCGGACGGTCTTCCGGGTCATCGCGCTGGTCCCGTGGATGTTCTCTTCCGTTGTCGTGGCGGTCCTCTGGAACTGGATGTACAGCCCGCAGTTCGGCGTGATCAACGACATCCTAGATCGAATCGGCATCCACAGCGCCGCCGAGATCGCCTGGCTGGGGGACCTCAACCTGGCGCTGCCCGCCGTGATCTTCGCCAATGCCTGGCGAGGCTTCCCCTTCGTGATGATCATGGTGCTGGCGGGACTGCAAACCATCCCGCGCGAGGAGTACGAGGCGGCAAACGTGGACGGCGCCTCGGGAATGGCGGCGTTCCGCTACGTGACGCTGCCACATCTCAGGTTCGTGATCGGCATCGCCGTCATCCTCGACTCGATCTGGACCTTCCGGTACTTCGACCTCATCCAGGTCATGACCCATGGCGGACCCGCCAACGCGACCGAGGTCCTGGTCACGCTCGTCTTCCGAAATTCCTTCGAGTATTTCAAGTTCGGCTATGCGTCGGCGATTGCGGTCGTCACCTTTTTCATCTTGCTGGGGTTCACCTTGCTGTATGTGCGCATCCTTCTCGCCGACGAGCGGAGATGACGAGCATGCCCAGCACTCCATTGGACCGCGAGGCCCAGAGACGCCGCGCAAACTGGCGCTGGCTCCTCGAAGGATTCTGGACGTACTTTGCCCTGCTGTGGTTGGTGATCTACTGCCTCTTCCCGCTGGCCTGGATGATCTCCTCCTCCCTCAAGCCGACTGAGGACACCTACGTGATCCCGCCGCTCTGGATCCCGCCGCATCCGACGCTGCACAGTTACCAGATGACCCTGGGCATCCAGAATTTCCCGCGCTACTTCTTCAATAGCAGCGTTGTCTCGATTTCCACCACGCTGTTGGCCATGGTCTTTGCCGGTCTGGCGGGCTACGGTTTTTCGCGATTCAAGTTCCGCGGGTCTCGTGTCCTCATGATCTTCACACTCATCACCCAGATGTTTCCCGGAATCCTGCTGATCATCCCCTACTTCTCGATGATGGGCGCGGCCGGACTCTTGAACACGTATCCGGCCCTGGTGATCGCCTACACATCGTTCTCCTTGCCCTTCTGCGTGTGGATGCTGAAGGGATTCTTCGACAGTATTCCGGCGGAACTAGACCAGGCCGCCATGATTGACGGATGCTCGCGCATCTCGGCGTTCCTGCGGGTCATCTTGCCGCTCTCGACGCCCGGGCTGGTCGCCACGGCCATCTTCTCCTTCCTAGTGGCCTGGAACGAGTTCCTGTTCGCCGTCGTGCTGACGAGCACGCCGAGCATGTACCTGATCACGGTGGGCATCGCCTCGAACATCGGGCAATTCCGGATCCAGTGGAATGATCTGATGGCCGCCTCCGTCCTCGCCACACTCCCCACGATCGTGCTTTATGCCTTCCTCGAGCGGTATCTGGTGCAGGGGCTCACTGCGGGCGCTGTCAAAGGGTAGCAGGCTGCTGAAGAAGGCCCACTTGCGGCGTTGGCAGGCTCCCGCACTCGCTGTGGCCTACAGGAAGTAAACCTCACTCGGCGGATCGCCTTCCTGTCGTCCGCAAAAACCTCGTCCTTGAATTGCTAACTTCCTGTCTTCATGGTGATTTTCCACTGGCGGCCGGCCTGAGTAGCGTTCCATGACTCAATTATGGGGACCGCTCCCCCGGAACAAACCCTCATGCGCCCGCTATCCCCTCCAGACGAATCGTCAATCCCAACTGCCGCAGGCCATCCCAGGGTATATCTTTGAGAAAATTCCCCCTGGGGACACCACGTCGGGTTTCTTCGTGCTCTGCATCTGCCCTGTCCTCTCCACCACTGGCTCGCCCGACACGGACCATCAAGACAATCAATGGAAATGACAGGAAGGAATATCGGGTGGACCGCCCGGTCTTGGGAAGTCGCCCCCGCAGCCCAGGGAACATTGCCCGAGGCTACCAATTGACATAGTGAGTGACGTCCCCAATTATTGACAATTACTTGACGAACGATCCCTTGCGGTGCGAGCATGCCCGCAGCGGGGAACTCAAAGCAGCAAAGATACAAAAGAGGTAACCTCCCGCAGTAGAAATCGAACTTATCGAGCGACATCCCGTTTTCCGGAGGCTCGTTGTGGGCACACTCGTCCAAGAGGTCCAGGCATTCTTATC
>Ga0187770_10000884_pt1 | contig 15312 bp, 9 predicted proteins | sample 0116_SJ02_MP02_2_FD_133154 | JGI IMG/M metagenome (GOLD analysis project Ga0187770, IMG submission 133154) | Tropical peat soil microbial communities from peatlands in Department of Meta, Colombia - 0116_SJ02_MP02_20_MG | ecosystem: Environmental > Terrestrial > Soil > Wetlands > Peat | place...
CGGTTGGCAACGTATCGCTGGATTGGATGAAGCAGGGCGTGGTTCCCTTTTTGGCCCGGTCGTCGCTGGTGCCGTGATCCTGAACGCGCGGCGACGAATCGTCGGCCTGGATGATTCCAAGAAGCTTAGCCCCAATCGCCGATGTGAGCTGGCGGGCCGTATTCGCGAGCATGCCTTAGCATGGGCCGTCGCAGAGATCGATGCCAGCCGGATTGATGCCTGGAATATTTACCAAGCGAGTCGGCAGGCAATGGTCGAGGCTGTTTTGCGGCTTCGTCCCGTCCCGGATTTTCTCCTGTTGGATGCGATCGAGATTGACTTGCCCATCGAGCAGAAGGCCCTGATTCACGGTGATGCACGCTCGGTGTCAATCGCGGCTGCGTCAATCCTCGCAAAAGTCGAGCGCGACCGGCGAATGGAGGAGTTTGGCGAGCTTTACCCGCAGTATGGTCTTAGTCGAAACAAGGGATACGGCACGAGCGATCACCTCGAGGCGCTACGTCGATACGGCCCCTGCCCGCTGCACCGCTTTTCGTATGCACCGGTGCGCGACGCGGCGTGTTGGTCGACCGGTGCAAAACAAGCAGCCCTGCCACTGGTAAGATCGTCGTTCTCTGCGACTCCGGAGCCTTAAACTGTGTGTGGTGGTTTTCACCATGTTATCGCCTTACTCAACAAGACCGCCCCGATTCGTTGACCCCTGTTTTTCACGCATGCTAACCTTCATGGGAGTGCCGCAGGTGTCGCCTCAGCACGCTGGCGGGGGGCAAGCGCAGTCGGGGGATTAGCGAATTCATCTATGGCCTTTAACAAAAGCAAGGCGCTTGAGAGCGCTCTGAAATTCCTCAACCAGGGCAAGGTCGCCCAGGCCATCGGTGAGTACCAGCAGATCCTGCGTAACGATCCCAAGGACCAAGCCACGCTCATGACGGTTGGTGATCTCTTTGCACGGCAAGGAGATATGCCACAGGCCATCGAGTATTTCGAACGGCTGGCCGAGATTTATCTGAACGACGGGTTCAACAGCAAGGCTATTGCGATTTACAGGAAGATCGCCAAGCTGGCCCCAGCCGAACTTGTGCCCCTTGAACGACTCGCGGACCTCTACATCCAACAGGGAGTGTTGAGTGAAGCGCGCCCCCTGTTCCTTCAAATCGCGGAAGCGCACATAAAGGCCAATCATGCTTCAAAGGCGGTCGAAGTGTTGCACCGCCTGCTCGACGTGGAACCGGAAAACCCGCGCGTGCAACTGCGATTGGCAGAGCTCTACAACGTGATGGGCCAAAAGAAGGAGGCGGCCCAAACATATCTCGAATATGCGGAGCGGTTGTTTGGCAGAAGCGAGACAGAGGAGGCCCTGAAACTCGTCGAGCGGGCGCTTGAAGTCGATCCAGGCAATCCCACCGCGCTGCTTTTGAAGGGGAGATCGCTCGCCGCAGCCGAATTGAACGCGCAAGCGATAGCCGCCCTCAAGTCGCATCCCGAAGCTGATTCCGGCGGAGAAATCACTGCCCTTCTGGTGGATCTTGAGTTGAAATCCGGCCATCCTGAAAACGCTGTCGGCAGAGCGCGCAAACAACTGCAGAAAAGTCACGAGCACTTCGGGCTGCTTTACAAGGTTGGAGAAGCCGTGGTCGGAAGCGGGAAGGCTCGCGAGGCCCTCCCGATACTCCACGAGCTTCGAGCCCCCATGATCGAGGCGAGTGAGCAGGACAAGTTCCTGAAATTGCTTTCCAGCGCTGTGGATCACCTTCCCAACGATACGGAACCCCTAGAGATGCTCGTGGACTTCTGTCGCTATACGAGCGATTCCTTCAGGCTTTCCGATGCGCTTAGCAAGCTCTCCGACGCTTTCGCCACAAATGGGAATTTTCAGCGCGCAGAAGAAGTGCTTCAAGAATTGATTGACCGGAACAAAGACGACGAGCGGCTGGTCGCCCGGCTGGACGAGTTGAGAGTGCGTAAGAGCGGAAGCGTACAACATGTCGCAGAGCCGGCAGCCGTGCCGCCGGCACCGACGTTTGAAGTGGAGCTGGCAGGGCCGGCGAGAGAAGCTGCACCGGAAGAAAAACCTGCTGTCGAGGAAGCCCTGGATGAAGAGACCGAGCGCTACATTGCCCAGGCGCTCACAGATGTGGACCTCTTTTCGAGTTATGGTCTTACTCAGAAGGCTACTCACCTTCTCGAAAATGTTTTGGAGCGCGCGCCGCGGCACACGCCGACTCTGGAACGTTTGCTTGATCTTTACCTCGGCGCAGGCAACGAGCGTCGCACTGCAGAGTTGGCCGCACAATTGGAACAAATCCATCGGGAGCGAAACGATAGTGTCAATGCCGACAGGTTCGCTGAGCTGCGACAGAGATTCCAGAAGGTTGCGGGGCTGGCTCCCGAGGAATTGCCTTCCGCTCCTCCAGCTCCCCCCTCAGCACCTCCGGAGTTAGCAACCCCTTCAGCGGGGGAGGGTCGTCCGGCTGAAGTTGCTCATGCCCCTAAAGTGGTCTCGGCTCCTCCCGCGCATGCTGAGTTTGAGATTCCCGTTCCGCCCTCACCGGAAAAGCCACCGGCGGCCGTAGAAGCAATTCCTGTAGAGCCCCCATCTGAACTTCCTTTGCCTCGCGAACCGGAACCTGTTACGGCTGGCGAGGAAGTGGACCTCTCGGACGAATGGGAAGCGATTTCAAAGGATGTGGTCGAGCCACGCGAGCCGGCGAAGGAAGCCACACCCACGCCCCCAACCCCGGTGGCACACGAGCACGCTAAACCGGTAAAGGAAGCCCAGCCGCCGGTGCCAGCACAAAAACCACCGGCCGAGCCAGTGGTAACCGAGCTGCGCGACAACGGTGAAGAACCATCAATTGAACTGATTGAAGAGCCGGCCACGGAAGCAGCTTCTGAGGCGAGCGATATCGAGATTGAGCTAACGCCTCAGGCGGGGGCTGCAGGGAGCAAATCCGGCGTTACATCTAGCCAGAGCTTCATCGATGATCTCGTAGCGGAAATTGACGAAATGATTGGTTCGGCAGCTGAATCTGCAGGTGCTGGCGCCCCTGCAAAAGGCGGCCAAGGCGCAGACGGAATCCTTGCGGCCGCACCGCAGGCAGCAGACACCAGTTCCCCACCTTCGGAGCTGAATGCGGGAAACTTGGGCGAACTCGCTGAAGTCTTCCAGGAGTTCCGGAGTGAATTGGACGAATTGGGCGGGGAGGACGAGGATTTGGAGACGCACTACAACCTTGGTATCGCTTACCGTGAGATGGGCTTGCTTGACGAAGCTATCGGCGAATTCCAGAAAGTGGCCAAGGCTGTGCAGAACGGGAAACCCTTCAACTATGCAATGAATTGCGCGACTCTTCTCGCGGTCTCGTTCATGGACAAAGGCGAGCCGAAGATAGCCTGTCTTTGGTACCAACGCGCCCTCGACGTCCCAGGGCTCGACCAGGAGTCGCTGCTAGCGTTGCACTACGATCTCGGTGTGGCAAGCGAGATGGCCGGCGAATCCAAAGCCGCGTTGGACAATTTTCGCCAAGTCTATGCAGTAAATATTGACTACAGAGATGTGGCCGAGCGCATCGCTGTGCTCCAGAAACGGTGACTGTTGCCTCTTGTTGGCTTATCTCCCATAATCCTACCCTGATGATGAACCGCATCTTGCGTGTCCTGGTTTTCCTGTTGTGGCTGCAAGTGGGGCTGGCGCTAATCCTACTGCCGTGGTCGGACTACTGGGACATGAATTACTTTCTCTTTCAGCATCCGGCTCTCGGGATCTTCGTGAAGAACGCTTTTTTGCGAGGTGCGGTCTCCGGGTTGGGCATTATGGATGTTTTGCTTGCTGTAGCATCTTTTCGCTTCCGGACCTACAAAGTTGTTAGCCGAAACTGAGAGACCGATCGTCGTCTACGTCACCGACAGAAAGTCGCTTGATCCCAAGGCGCCAGCAGGAAGTGTGATCGATAGAATGCATGCTGCAATGGTCGCTGGTGTGGACTGGGTGCAGATTCGAGAGAAGGATTTGGAACCACGAGAACTTCTGGAACTCTCGAGGCAGGCGGTTGCCGAGTCGATCGTGGGATCAGTGATGGACGAAGCGCGACCGGAGGTTCTCATCGTCGTGAACGGTCGCCTCGATGTGGCGCTTGCGGCGAGTTGTGCGGGCGTCCATCTTGGCCACGAATCCATACCTGCGGGCGAAGTGGTTCATTGGTGCCGCGGGGGAAACGCTCCGGCTGAGTTCTTGATTGGTGTTTCGTGCCACACGCTTGAGGAGGTGCAACAGGCCGAGAAAGTCGGCGCCAGCTACGCGTTTTTCGGTCCCATCTTCGATACGCCCTCAAAACGTGCGTCCGGACAGCCGCAAGCGGTTGGGCGGCTCGGCGAGATTTGCCACGCCGTGCGGATCCCTGTAATAGCGATTGGCGGCATAAACGCGGAGAACGCCGCACAATGTTATGCTGTGGGCGCGAAAGGAATTGCTGCCATCCGGCTGTTCCAGGAGACTGTTGACCCCTCTGTACTGAGCGACATAGTCGCGCGCCTACACGAACCTTTGTAGCCGCGGTTTGAAGGTCGCTTTCCGACAATCCTGTTTCAGGCGCTGAGCCACCGGCCGACCGGTTGCCAACCCTCGACGTGGTCGCAAATGACCTTGATAACTGCCGTGATGGGGATTGCAAGGATGAGTCCGATGGCGCCCCATAACCATCCCCAGAAGAGCAGAGCAACAGTGACCGCCAGAGCATTCAGCCGGACGCGCCAGCCGACCAGCGCAGGGATCAAGAAGTTAGCGGTAATAAGGTGCAGGAAGGCGAGCATCGCAAAAATGCCGATGAACGGCCCGAGGGAGTGGTATTGCTTGAGACCAATCAGAAGAGGCGGGGTCCAGGCAAGAACAACGCCTAAATAGGGAACAAGATTAAAGAGTCCAGAGACAAGTCCCGTCAAAAAGGGAAAGTCAAGGCCGATTCCCCAAAAGAACAGCCAGCTTGAAACGACGAGAATCAAACCGACCAAAGCTGTCCCAACAACATAGCTCCGCAAGACTTGCGTTACGTCCGACAGGGTCTGTTTCACTTGCGTGCGCTGAGTGGGAGGGAACAGCTGCATCGTGGCATGCCAAAGTTGACGCTTTGCGGTTAGCATGAAAAAGAGCAGGAACGGCACGAAGGTCGCCGCGAGCAGGAACGTGTACAGCGAACTGAGTTTTTCGAGCAGCGCAACACGCACAGGGTGAGACTCCGCGACTTCCACCACGTGCTGGCCGGCACGCTGGGGAGGTTCGATTTCGGAAACACGAGCCTCGAAAATGTCCATCTTTCCCTGAACGGCCTCGGCCGCGGCGCGAAGTGGCTTCCGGTAATTTGGCCAGTCACGACCAAATTGATCGACGCGATCCACCAAGAACCAGCCCAGCACGACAAGCAGGGCAAGGGTCACCAACACAACCACGAGAGAACCCAAAGCCCGAGGGAAACGCCAGTTTTCCATCCAGCTGACAACTGGATCGAGAAAATAAGCCATGAGAACCGCGACCAGCAGAGTCACGAGCACCATGGACGCCCAGTAACAGAATGCAATAACGATGCCCGCGGCAATGATGCGCGCGCTTACGGACCTGCCCGTGACGATTTTGGTTTCCACGTCTGGCATTTCTGTACGATAGCACATGTGGAGTTTCGGAAGCGCGTTGGTGCCTGCATGTGCAATGGGATGACAGGATTCGCGTGGTCTCTGCCAGGAGATGAACGCTCAACTCCAACGAAACGGCCGGGCGCAATGATAGAATCAGAAACTCAATTCCGAGCTTTCGGGGACCTAGAATACATGGGAAAGAAGCTATTCGGCACTGACGGCATACGCGGAATCCCTGGCACTTATCCGCTCGACGATAAGACAATAAACCTCGTCGGATTTGCTCTCGGGGAATACCTTCGAACTCGAGCAGGTTTGGGCAAAGCCAGTACGCGGGTCCTGATCGGCCGGGATACGCGCGAATCTGGTCCCCACATCGCAGAACTCCTGGCGCATGGCCTTGCAGCTTCGGGCGCTGAGCCCGATTTTGCTGGGGTCCTCACGACGCCCGGGGTGGCGTGGCTGGTGAAGCGCGAAGGATTCAGCGCCGGTGTTGTAATCTCGGCCTCTCACAATCCATATCACGACAACGGCATCAAGTTGATTTCCTCGTCGGGGATGAAGCTCCCGGACGCAATCGAAGCAGAGCTCGAGGAATTCATTCTCTCCACGAAGTCTCACGTTCCGCCGGGCAGGAAAGCACGATTGGAAGTCGACGCAAAGTTGCACGACGAGTATATCGAGGGCTTGCGCGCGGCGATCTTCTCAGGCGCAAGACTAGCTGGCATGAAAATCGTGATCGACTGTGGCAATGGCGCGGCGAGCAAGCTTGCGCCCGCCTTGTTTCGATTGCTCGGCGCGGAAGTGGTTGCGATGAACGACGCGCCCGATGGGCGGAACATCAACGCGGGGTGCGGGTCTTTGCATCCCGAAGCAATGCAGAAACGGGTGGTCGAAACCGGCGCCGCACTCGGCGTCGCGTACGATGGCGATGCCGACCGTGCCATTTTCGCGAGCGAATCCGGGAAGTTGGTCAATGGCGATGGTTTGCTGCTCGTCGCTGGGCGCTACATGAAATCGGCCGGGATGCTAAAGGGAGATGTAATTGTCGGCACAACGATGGCGAACCTCGGCCTCGAGCGGGCGCTAGAAAGCTCTGGCCTCAAACTCGTTCGCACGGACGTTGGCGACCGTTACGTTCTGGAGGAAATGCTGCGCATAAACGCCAACCTTGGCGGCGAACAATCAGGTCACGTGTTGTTTCTGGACGATGCGACCACTGGCGATGGGATGCTCACAACAGTAAAGGTGGCTTCGATACTTTCCATCATGGGACCGCTCGATGCACTCACTGCTGATCTGAAGGTCTTTCCGCAGAAGATTGTTAACGTGCGCGTCCATTCAAAGCCGCCGCTCGACTCGCTCCCCGGTGTCGCACATTTGCTTGAGGAGGCGCAGAAAGCCCTCGGAAGCTCAGGGCGTGTCAATCTCCGCTATTCAGGGACAGAGCCGCTTGCGAGGGTTATGGTCGAAGCGGAGCGCGCCGAAGATGTTCATCGTTGGACGGATGCTCTGGCTGTGGCTCTCCGTTCCTCTATAGGAACGCCGTAGTCGCCGCTGCCGCATTCAAGAATGAGTACGACCCGCGCACACGCGAATCCTGTTGCGGTGGCGCCTCCATTGGTGTAGTTGTGTGTCGCCACTCTCCTTGCTGCGCAGGTGGCTAGGAGTTTTGCGATGCGTTTTTGCGTTTTCCTTTCGGCTGCGGCATTCGGCCTGGTCTGTATAATGGGCATGTTTGGCCAGGATGCTCAGAGGAGCGCCGCTTCATCAGTGGTCCGGAATGTACATGCCTTCACTGCTCAAACCACTTCTCAGATGGCGATTCCTTCATATCCAAATACGGCGAAGGGGCTTGAGAACTTCATGAAGGACATGATGGCCCTGGAGAAGAAGGACGATAAGCTGCGAGTCGCCACCTATTCGAGATCGCTTGTACTACCCAACGCTGAGACCTGGTTCAAATCGGTCTTTGGAGAGAAGCAAGGGCAGGAAATGGCAGTAGTTTCCGAGCGCGCACGCACGGAGATTGAAATGAGCGCCTCTGATACGCTGGCGGATATGCTCAGAGATAAGCAGACGCATGTCGAAGCTGTGTTGTTGGACGAATCCTGCAATTCACGCACAACTCCGGCAGAGTACTCGTTCTTGATTCTTCGCCAGCGACAGGAGCCGTTCTACGATGTGCGCTTCCGAGGGACTTCAGGTGCAGAATCCATCTGGGCGTATTTCGCGTACGTGGACGATAGGTTTCGTTACATTGGAAACTTCCAGAAGGTGGAGACACCAACTGAACGACCTAAATCTCCGGGCTCATCTGGGTTGAATCTGAGCCAGTCATCTTCCGAGAATGTTCCGCAACGGATCCGCTTGGGTGGGAATATTCAGAAGGCAAAGCTCGTTTGTCAGGTGTTACCAGTCTATCCTGAAGCAGCAAAGCAAAGTCACGTTCAAGGAGAAGTGGTTCTGCACGCCATCATCGCCAAGGATGGAACGATCAAGAACCTCGAATTGATGAGCGGGGCCTCAATTCTGGTCCAGCCCAGTTTGGAGGCTGTAAGCAGATGGCGATACAAACCCACGCTTTTCAATGGTGCCCCAGTGGAGGTGGACACGACGATCACAGTTGTCTTCTCGCTTGGACCACCGCGTCCTTATTAGCCTTCCAAAGAACATAGAAAAAGCTGATGGGAACTATCGGAAACTGTATTCAATCTCCTTTTGTTTTTGTCGAATCGAAATAATGAAGTTGCCTAACTAGCTCACTATACAGGAGTTACGAAGTTCGCTTGGACGGTCAGCCCAGTTGGCAAGCAGCGTGCAAAACACAGACACGGCTGTCTCTTTTCCCGGGGTGGGCCGGTTTCGCCGCGCCGAAACCGGAATCTTGGGGGTAGAGCGTAGGGGGTCCGAGTGACCCCCTCTTTTTTTGTCTTGTGACCTCGCACATCGGTGGCGGGGCCTCCGCACCCATTACTCTTTCCGGCAACACTGTCCACCCACCGAAATGAAGGGCGACCATTGCTGCGGCCGACGACCTGTGCTTTAATACGCCCGTCTCTAGAGCAACTCGACGAAAATGGATCCCACTGTCCCTCTGCTGATCTTGCTGGCGATCCTCTTGTTTATCGTCGTGCCCGTTCTTGCTATTTCCGCCTTCATTAGCGTGCGAAACCTGAGGAGTACAGTCGAGCACATTCCTCAGATTGTCAACCGCCTGTATCGAGTTGAACAGAAACTTGAGCAGCTCGAACAAGTGCCCGTAAAACCGACAGGAGTCCCAGCAACGCCAAAGGCCGAGGCTTGGATTCCGCATCCACCGATTCCGTCTGCTCCAGTTACTGGGCTGACTCCGCCAGCGGAGCCCTCTCGAACGCCACCACCACCTATTCCGTTGCGGCCGGCTGCCGAAGGCGTGCCGTTGGCACCCCGAAAGATTGAACCGACGGTAGCTGAGACCGAAGAGCCCGGTGTGGAGGCGATGATCGCCGGTCGCTGGCTGAATTACGTGGGAATCCTTGCCTTGTTTCTCGCAATCCTTTTTTTCCTGAAATACGCCTTTGACAACAATTGGGTTGGCCCACGAGGCCGCGTTGGGATCGGTCTCTTGATTGGCAGTGCTTTGTTTCCTTTCAGCCATCGACTGCTCGATCGGGGTTACAAGCTTTTCTCCGAGGGCATCGCAGGGCTTGGTGCAGCGGTGCTCTATTTGTCGCTTTGGGCTGGCTGGCATTACTACCAGCTTTTTCCCCAGTGGGCCGCATTTGCGTTGATGATCCTCGTGACGGCAGCTACAGCGGCAGTTTCCGTCGGGCGAAATTCCGAAAGGATTGCGCTCCTCACACTCGCGGGCGGCGTGATCACGCCAATGCTGGTGAGCACGGGCAGGGATCAGGAAGTCGTACTTTTCACGTATTTGATTGTTATTGGCGCCGGGATGCTTGCATTAGCACGCACGCGGGATTGGAAGACATTGGCGCCAGTTCAGTTCGTGGCCACACTGATTTACTTCTGGGGATGGTACGACTCTTTTTACAAAGACGCCGCCCTCGGCAGGACAATTCTCTTTGCGACGCTGTTCTTTCTTTTGTTCGCTGCCCTCCCGGTGGCGCGCAGCTGGCGGGAGGGTGAACTCTCGGCGCTTGAATCCGTCATCGTGCTCGTGAACTCCTTCGCATATCTCATTGCATTGCGTATGCTCTTGTGGCCGCATTACCGATGGGGGTTGACTCTCACCGTGCTCGCGCTTGCTGCGGTCCACTTGGGTTTCGAGCGCGCTCTGCCGAAAAAGGCCGGAAAAGGAAAGCAAATCGCGCGGGCTCTGTTTGCGGGCCTTGCGCTCACCTTCGTCACGCTCGCGGTTCCCATCCGATTGGACGGAAGATGGATCACCATCGGATGGGCTGTGGAGGGAGCAGTGCTCGCATGGAGCGGTTTGCGGATTCGGGTTGCTGCGTTGCGCGGTGCCGCGTTCTTGCTCTTTGTCGTTGTAGCCTTGCGTCTCGTGTTCATTCCGATTGAGGCGCATCAGTTTGTCTTGAATGCCCGGTTTGCCACCTTCGCTGCGGGAGTTGCCTCGTTTCTGCTCGCTTGCTATTTCGCTCGGACGGCAGGCCTGGAGTTGGGCGCGACGGAAAAAGGCGCATTTGCAGCAACCGCCATTGTGGCAAGTATTGGCGCGCTTGCGGCGTTATCTTTGGAAATCTGGGACGCGGTTGGCCGCATGCCGTCGTTCGGCATTGATCGGGACTTGGCACAGCAATTGGCGCTTTCTTCACTTTGGCTTGTGTACGCATTGGGGTTGATTGTTGCGGGGATTGTTCGAAAATCGGCGTCGCTACGATGGCAAGCCCTCGGGTTGCTTGGCGTCGTCATCGGAAAAGTATTTCTGTTCGACCTTTCATTTCTCGATCGGTTTTACAGGATCGTGTCGTTCTTGCTCCTGGGCTTGGTGCTCATGGTGATTTCGTTCTTCTACCAGAAGCGTATGGGAGCCAAGAAAAAGCCGTGAGATCCACAGTTCCACTGCGGCGAAAGAGGTGGATTCTCGCTGGTGGATTACTGTCCACAGCAGCGCTTGCTGCGGTGCCTCTGCCAGGCGCGTGGAAGCACTGGCATTATTCTCGCCAGATTGAACTTGTCTCGACCAGTGCTACGCGCTTAGTGAGCGTGACCATTCCTCCCGATTTGTATTTGCATGCCCAGCCTGGGCTCGGCGACATTCGGGTGATCGACGACCCGGGGACAGAAGTGCCCTATGCGCTGTTCGTCCGCGAGGGATCCACGAATGCAGTTCCGGTCCCCACGACCATTCATGAAAACAGTTTCGCGCCGGGTCTATACACGCAGGTTGTTCTCGACGCGGGTGAGAAAGCGCCGTTTCACAACCGCGTCTATATTGAGACCAGCGAAACGGACTTTATCGAATGGGTTCACGTCGAGGCCAGCGACGACGCGCATGTGTGGCGGATTGTGCAGGAGCGGGCGCCTATTTTCCGGTTCCAAAGGGAGGGCCGAGAAGGGAAACAAACTGTCAACTACTCGGAGAACAACGCACGCTATTTGCGAATTCAAATCCTGAGGCCGGAAAAGCAATTTCCCGTCAATGGCGCCAGCATCCTGTATAAGACGGTTGATCTCCCGGAGCGTGCCCCGTTTGATGCGAAGTTTGTTGCCGATTCCTCTGCTCCTGCGGGAAGCGCCGCGTGGCGGATCGATCTCGGCGCACCGGCGCCAAGTCCGGCGGAGATAAGGTTTGCCGTGGGCCTCGCGGAATTCGTGAGGAATGTCGAGATTTCGGCGAGCGAGAACGGCGCAGATTGGGAGGACGCGGCCCGTGGAGAGATATATCGATTCCACCGTGGGGACGCGATCGATGAACAACTCACGGTGCCGATATCGGGCGATTGGCAGTTCCGATACTGGCGCGTGACGATCCTGAATGGAGATGATGCAGCGCTGCCCGTTGTCGCTCCCGCGCTCTACATCACGCCGCGTCATATCGTGTTTGAGCAGCAGCCAGGAAGGAACTATCGGTTGCTTTTTGGTCAGAGCGAAGCGAAGCAGCCGCGATACGATCTCTCTCGTCGCATCAATTCAAAGCAAGAAGAAGCGGCGATTGTTGGAGGATTCGGGCCTGAAGAAATCAATCCGGATTATTCCGACCCGCGGCCCTGGACCGAGCAGCACGCAGTTTTTCTCTGGGTTGTGCTCGGCGTCGCAATGGCGGCACTCGCGTACTCAGCTCTTCGTTCGCTACGCCGTTCGGCGCCAGGGTCCGCACCCTCCGGTTAAGTTCCACCCCATAGAGAAAAAGGCGTCCGTTTTCACGGACGCCCCTTCGAAAAAACTCTACGATTTAGCTGCAGCCGGAGGTGCTGCCGCAGTTAGAGCACTTGTAGCAACTGCCGTTCGGCGTCATGGGCATGCCGCACTCGGAGCAGTATGGCGCGTCGTCCATTGCGGCATGCACGCTGTCGGAATGTTCGGATTCCGCGGCTTTTGTGGCCGATTCCGCCTTTGCCGGTGGCGCTGAAGCAGCGGGTGGGGCGGCTTCTTCCTCCGTGACAGAGCCACCGTTATCCAGGTAGTCGGCGGAGATGAATTTCCCGCCGAGCCAGCGTCCGATGTAGTCCACTATCGACTTTGCGTAGCGAATCTCCTGATTGCCTGTGTAGCCCGAGGGCTCAAAGCGCGAGTTCACGAATTTGTCCACAAGCGCGCGGAGCGGCACGCCGTACTGCAATGCAATCGAGACGGACAGAGCGAAGGCATCCATAATGCCGGAAAGCGTCGAGCCTTCCTTGGCCATCTTTATGAAGATCTCGCCCGGGTTGCCATCCTCGTACTTCCCGACCGTAAGGTAACCTTCGTGCCCGCCAATGGAAAACTTGTGCGTGATGGAATCGCGCTCGTTCGGCAGCTTGCGCCGCTTGGCGCGTGCCGCAGCAAACAGCTCTTGTTGCTCGGGCGAAGGAACTTCTGCGGGAGCAGGCGCTGCAACAACCATCTTTGCGGGAGCTATAGCGGCGGTGGGCTTTTCTTCGTCTTTCTTGCCAGAGGCAGAGAGTGGCTGAGAGCGCTTGGAATTGTCGCGGTAAATAGCCACGGCCTTGAGGCCGAGTTTCCATGACTCCGTGTAGGCCTGCATGATGTCTTCGACGGTGGATTCTTCCGGCATGTTGATCGTCTTGCTGATGGCGCCCGAGAGAAATGGCTGTGCTGCAGCCATCATGTGGAGATGGCCACGCCACGAAATCGAGCGGCCTCCCCCAGAAGGTGCTAGAGAACAATCGAAAACCGACAGATGATCGGCGTTCAATCCAGGCGCTCCCTCGATGGTGCCGTTGGCATCGATGTAGTCAACGATTCGGGCGACTTGCTCTGGCGGATACTCCAGGCGCATGAGAGCCTGCGGCACGGTGTTGTTCACAATCTTGATGATACCGCCGCCGACCAGACGCTTCTGTTTCACAAGCGCAAGGTCTGGCTCGATTCCGGTTGTATCGCAATCCATCATGAACCCTATCGTGCCGGTCGGAGCGAGCACGGAAACTTGGGAGCTCTTGTAGCCGAATCTTTCGCCGAGCTCGAGCGCTTTATCCCACGACTCTTGGGCCGCACGAAGCAGTGAGGGTTGCACGTTTTCTTCCTTGATCGGGCGCAGAGCGTCGCGGTGCATGCGGATGACGTCCAGCATGGCGTCGCGATTCCGGGGATAGCCGCCGAAGGGTCCCATACGCTCCGCGATGCGCGCCGATTGTGCGTAGGCTTCTCCGGTCATGAGCGCCGTGATGGCGCCGCAAAAGTCGCGGCCGCCGTCGGAGTCGTAAGGCAACGCGAGCGACATCAAAAGCGCGCCGAGATTTGCATAGCCGAGACCCAACGGGCGATAGTCGTGCGAATTTCGCGTGATTCGTTCAGTAGGGTAGCTGGCGTTATCGACGAGAATCTCTTGCGCGGTGATGGTGACGTCCACGGCGTGGCGGAATCCATCCGAGTCGAACTGGCCACTCGAGCCGAGGAACTTCAGCAAGTTGAGTGAAGCGAGGTTGCAGGCCGTGTCGTCGAGGAACATGTACTCCGAGCACGGATTGGAGGCGTAGATGCGATCGGTGGCCTTGCAGGTGTGCCAGCGGTTGACCGTCGTGTCGTACTGCATTCCGGGATCACCGCAATGCCAGGCGGATTGGGCCATCTGGCGCAGAAGGTCGCGGGCGCGGTATTTCTCGAGCGGTTTTCCATCGCTGATGTTGCGAGTCCACCAATCGCGGTCTTCCTCGACAGCTCGCATAAAATCGTCGGTTACGCGAACGGAGTGGTTGGCATTCTGGAAGAAAACAGAGGAATAGGCCTCGCCGTCGATCGAGCTGTCGTAGCCCTGTTCTATCAAAACGTGAGCCTTACGTTCTTCTTTCGTCTTGCTTTGGATAAACTCCACGATATCCGGATGGTCGACATTCAGAATCACCATCTTCGCAGCGCGGCGAGTCTTCCCTCCGCTCTTGATTACGCCCGCGAACGCGTCGAACCCCTTCATAAAGCTCACCGGGCCAGATGCAATGCCGCCTCCCGACAGCGACTCGTGGCTTCCGCGGAGCGTGGAGAAGTTTGTTCCCGTTCCCGATCCCCACTTGAAGAGCATCCCCTCGGTCTTCGCCAGGTTCATGATCGATTCCATGTTGTCCTGGACCGAGTTGATGAAGCACGCGGAGCACTGTGGCTTGGCCTGAATTCCAACGTTGAACCAGACGGGCGAATTGAACGCCATTTTCTGCTCAACCAGCAGGTGCGTCAGTTCATCGCGAAAAACGTTCTTGGATTCGGCACTCGCAAAATAGCCGCCCTCTTCACCGCAGCGGACAATTGTGTCCACGACGCGGCGTATCAATTGCCGGACAGAGGTCTCCCGTTCGGGCGTATTCAGTTTTCCGTGGAAGTACTTTGAGGCAACGATGTTTGTGGCGGTCTGCGACCACGATTTGGGAACCTCGACATTCTCCTGCCGGAATATGACCTGGCCTTTATCATTGCCGATGAGTGCCGTGCGACGCTCCCACTCGACTCGGTCGAAAGGGGACACCTTTCCGTCCGTGAAGCGTCGCTGAAACTCTAATCCCGTAGCTTGACGCGTCGAATGTGCCGTCTGGGTATGTCCGTTCAATGCCATTCTTGTCTCAGCCATCTCTGCCTCCGCGCCGGCAGTCATGCCGCCGAGTTGTTTGCCGGAGTGGCTGGCAGGAGGGTGACTCCACTATCTTACTCCCATCCGTCGCCACTCGGGGTCTTGCCGTGCATCGTGAGTTACCCAGCGTTCAAAACCGAGGGCTGAGACAGAATCCGACAGACCGCGCCTCAGTGAAGCAAGCCGAAAAATGAGAACAAACCACCTCTGCCGCGCATATCCAATCTGCGCGGTGTCGGTTGGGATCATCCCCAGATGATTTTCGGTTAAGCCCGGTCTGTATGCGTCCCTGATCGGCAGCGTGCCAAAGCCGCGACCGATTCACATCCCCCCGAGTCTGGGTCGGCAGTATCGTGGGTTGTGGAAAACTTGTCAAGAGAAAACCGACGACGAACCACAAAATGTTCGGTTGAAGTTGTCGAAAGCGTCTATTCGTTGTGGTATCTGTGCGACGCCCCACAATGGCAATTCCACAGCGGATGTTCCATTCGAGCGCTGGAAGA
>Ga0187770_10000885_pt1 | contig 15309 bp, 12 predicted proteins | sample 0116_SJ02_MP02_2_FD_133154 | JGI IMG/M metagenome (GOLD analysis project Ga0187770, IMG submission 133154) | Tropical peat soil microbial communities from peatlands in Department of Meta, Colombia - 0116_SJ02_MP02_20_MG | ecosystem: Environmental > Terrestrial > Soil > Wetlands > Peat | place...
TAGCGTCGACGGCTCGGTGGTCAGTCGCGTAGAGAACAACATGGTCGATGACCCGGGACTTGAACCCGCTATGCTCGATGGCTACGTTGTAGACGCTAGCGGGTAAGCCGGGAACCTCATATTGACCCGAGCTGTTGGTCTGCACCTCATAAACGCGGCCGGTGCGGATGTTCGTGACCGTGACCTTCGAGTCGGGGAGCACGGCTCCAGACTTGTCCTGCACAACGCCAACGATGCTCCCGGTATCCAACTGTGCCCATGCCGGACATGACACCGCGATTAGCAGAAGCGCCAGCATTCCGATATGCCACTTATTCCAATTCATAATGTTCTCCCTCTACGTGGATTCGCGGCCAAACTTCAAGGCTTGGGCACGCGAGCCGGTCTTTTCTTCTCCATGGTTTTCTCAATGGCTCCGCCATGGGGGAGCACAAGCTCTCGCTTGTGAAGATTGGTGCGCAGGTTGTCTCGAATCTGCAAGTCCTGGCGCAAAAGAGCTTCGGCGTACTCCAGATCCTCAAGAACTGCTTTGCGTGCGCCGGTCGCATCGCGCCGAGCGACCAGGCGGAAAATGCGTTCGTGACGGCGACAATTGCTGCCAAAATTTTCGATTAGATACAACGTGCGGCGCCGGCCTTCGGCGAGGGCGCCATACATCATGCGCAGCATGGCCTCCACCGCCACGTTCTTGGAAGCCTGCGCAAGTTCCTCGTGCAAAGACATCTCGAAGGCCATGTATTGTTCGGGACGATCGAAGCTGTTTCTCATGCCATGGATCGCCGCTTCCATGCGGGCAATGTCTTCCTTCGTAGCTCGGCGCGCCGCCAGCGCGGCAACGTTGGGCTCCAGAATCTTACGCAGCTCGTAAAGCTCCAGGTACTTGACTTCCTGGAGCAGCAGCATCCACTGGAAATGCTTGCCCACGGCACGCCCGAGCGATGACTGGATATAGGTTCCGTAACCCGGCCGGGCCTTGATCAGGCCAAGGAATATCAATCCTTTGAGAGCTTCTCGAAGAGAACTGCGACTAACGCCCAACATCGCGGCCAGTTTGGGTTCAGACGGTAGGCGGCTTCCGACGCGGAGTTCGCCGCTGCGAATCAGTCCCTCAATGCGGCGCGAGACGGTCTCCATGACGGTTTCGCGCCGTACGGTTTCGCCGGGTACAGGATGGGGGGTCGCCACTTTGGGCCCAATTTCGTACGGCCAAAGTTTGTCCGACAACCTCGGTTCTTGTCAAGAACAAAAAACGCAGAGCCTGAGACCGACCCCCGATCTCTTAGGCAGTGCGTCCGATTCAGACCCGGTATTCATTGTACGAATGTATGATCGACCTCTGCGCGACGAGCTCCTTTTTCAATTGACAGCGCTTGCATGTCGAGTAATATGTTCACTTGTCGGACAAATTAAGTTCGGACAAATCAATGCGCCCCCTCATCCCCCTGGAGCGGTTCCGAACCTTCGCCGAAGGACTCGACCATCCTGAGGGCCTGGCGTTCGATGCTGACGGGACCCTTTGGGCGGGCGGAGAACTGGGACAGATTTATCGCATCGGCCCGAAGGGACGCATACGGGAGATTAGTCGCGTTGGGGGCTTCTGTCTGGGTCTGACTTTTTCTCGTGCGCAGGAACTTTATGTCTGCAATTTCAAGTTGCCCGCGCTGCTCCGGGTGAATCGAAAAGGCCGCGTCCTCGATTCCTGGGATCGCTGTGGCAATCGCAGGTTCAAGACACCGAATTTCTCCGTCTTCGATGCGGAAGGCAATCTCTATTTTTCTGACTCGGGAGAGTGGGCAGAAGCGAATGGCTGCGTCTATCGCCTCCGGAAGAACGGCCAAGTCGAGATGTTTGCCGGGCCGTTTGCCTTTGCCAATGGTTTGGCGCTAAGTGCGGATGAGCGGTTTCTGTACGTGGTGCAGAGCACACGAGACAATGTGCTGGAGATCGAGATTCGGGCGGATGGCAGCGCAGGAAAACCCAAGGTTTACGCTTCAGGGCTGGCACGGGTTCCTGACGGCATGGCTCTCGACGCCATGGGGAATCTGTACGTTACTTGTTATGCTTCCGACAACGTGTACAAGGTTTCTCCTCGAGGGAGGGTGCAGCTACTCGCGTATGACCCCGCCGGAACCATGATCGCGCGACCAACGAATGTCGCGTTTGGTGGGCCGAATTTTGACCAGATGTTTTTCGCCAACCTTGGCCGGTGGCACGTGTGCCAGGCTCAGGCTGGCGTGAGGGGGCAACTGCTGGCCAACCAGCGATAGATGCTGGGCAGCGTAGGTTCTCTATGAAAATCACTGATGTTCGTTGGACTTCGGCATTCATTCCTATCGAAAGCCCGCTTCGCTATGCTTTTGGCGCTCACCCCGGTTTCTCACGCATCATCATCGAGGTGCAAACGGACGAAGGGCTCGTAGGCCTGGGTGAATGTTATGGCGGCGCGAGCCGTGAGGGTCAACTGACGGAAATGCGTCCGCTGCTCATCGGCGAGGACCCGACGCAATTAGAACGCATCCGCTGGAAGCTGGCGGCGCCCAGTTCGCTAAAACTGTTCGGCCACGTTCTTGGTTTTGCCGGGCTCGAATTTGCCTGCCTTGATCTGCAGGGCCAGATATTGGGCAAACCGGTTTGCGAAATCATCGGCGGAAAGTTCCGCGACGAAATTGCTTTTTCTGCCTATCTCTTTTACCGCTACGCCAACGAGAAGGGGCAAGGCGAGATCTCCAACCAGGATCAGATGGTGGCCTTTGCGAAAGAGGTGGTCAAGAAATATGGCTTCCAGACCCTGAAGTACAAAAATGGTGTGCTGCCTCCCGATGAAGAAATCGAAACCTTCGTTGCCCTGCGCGACGCTTTTCCCCGGCTGCGAATCCGGCTTGACCCCAACGCTGCCTGGTCGGTAACGACGGCAGTACGCGTAGCGCGACGATTGCATGAATACGACGTGGAGTATCTGGAAGACCCGGTGTGGGGCATGAGGGCCATGGCGCGCGTCAATGCCAAAGCTCCCTGGATCACGCTGGCGTCGAATATGTCGGTGTTTGCCTTCGAGGATCTCGTGCCCAACGCGGTCATGAATATTCTCGACGTCGTGCTGCTTGATCCTCACTGGTACGGAGGGATTGCCCGAGCACGTTTAGCTGGTCAGATTTGCGAAGCTATGGGAGTAGACGTCGGCATGCACAGTGGAGCAGAGTTCGGCATTTCGCAGGCTGCCATGTTACATCTAGCCGCATCGCTGCCCAATCTTATTGCGGCGCCGGATTCGCACTACCACCACCTCACCGATGACGTGATTGAAGGAGGTAAGCTCACGTTCGTTGGCGGGAAGATGCAAGTACCGAAAGAAGCCGGCCTCGGCGTCAAGCTCGACCGCGACAAACTCTCCAAATATCACGAACTCTCAAGAAAGCGTGCCATGGGGTCCTGGATCGAAGATCCACATCGTCCCGGGGCCATCACATGCCAGCCGAAGTGGTGAATGCTTGAAGCGGTGAAGCTCGATGAGACTCTTCGTCTTACGTAAAGCTGTGCGCAAAGCGTGGCTGTACCTGTTGCTCGGCATGGCCTGCATCTCTGGCTTTGCGCAGGAGCGGCTGATCTGGAGAATCGGTACCTTCGATCATGCCTCCGGAGAGTTTCGAGCGAAATCCGACGACTACAGTGACCCAAGGTTCGATCCGGTCTATCGTGTCGGCAAGAGCCCGATCGACACGAAGAAAGACGGTGAGGATTGGCAGAGATTTCAGCCAGGCCCCGCGAACGGGATGGCGGGTGGACGAGAGCATCCGTTCACGATTCTGTTCGACTTGCATGATCCGGCATCCGGTGTCTTTCGTCTGAAAATTGCCATATTGTATGAGACCCCGAGGTTGTCGCACTTGAGAGTGAATCTCAACGGCCACTCAGGAGTTTTCTATTTCCACCCGCATCTTGACTATAATGCGGGCGACTGGGAAGGCACGTTTGTTCCCCAGACCTCCGCTAACGGCAAAACCATCAACCTGCCCGCGGAGTGGCTTCGCCAGAGCGACAACCGCCTGGTGCTCACCGCTCTCGATGACCCTCCTGCAGTTGAAAACTCTCTGGGGTCGATCGCGCTTGGACACAGCGGGCTGGTCTACGACGCGATTGAACTGACGCAGGATGTTGCAGCCACTTACGCGCGTGACAGCATCATTGCGGAGGTACGCCCAACCATTTTTTATCGGAGTTCGTCCGCTGGACTTGCCGAAGTAGTAGAAGTGGATGCCTCATTTGCTGCGATGCCGTCGGAGTGGTTGGCGACGCTCCAGATCGACAACAAGGAATATCATCGGCAAGTTAGAACGTCTGAGGCGTTCGGTGAAAGTCAGATCGAGTTCGATATTCCCGAGTGGCAGGAAACGAAGGCGGGCGCGCTTCTGATCAAAACTCCGAGTGCCCTCCGCACCTTCCCGGTCGAGCTGATACCGGCCAAGAAGTGGACGATTTTCATCGTTCCGCAAGAGCATCTTGACATCGGCTTCACCGACTACGCCGCCAAGGTGGCGGAACTGCAATCGCAGGCACTGGATGGCGTTATCGATTTGATGCGAGAAATACCCGACTTCCGCTGGACCCTCGACGGCTACTGGGTCCTGGATCAATACCTGAACGGCCGCTCGCCCGAGCGCGGCAATGAACTGCTGCGCTTGATCAAAAACGGTAGGGTGACTGTCCCGCCTCAGTTTGCCAACCAGCACACCGGAGTTGCATCGCTCGAGGGGCTCGCTCGCTCGCTCTACGACTCCCACTTCTTTGCCAAGCAGCACGATCTTCCGTTGGGAGCGGCCCATATCACGGATGTGCCTTCCTACTCCTGGTCGTACGCTTCCATTCTGCACGCCGCCGGCTTGAAGTATTTCGCAGCCGGCAGCAATTCGTGGCGCGCACCCGGAGTTCTGCAAGCTCGCTGGAACGAGAAATCTCCTTTTTATTGGGAGGGGCCCGATGGCGGCCGCGTCTTGATGTGGTACTCACGCGCGTACCTGCAAATGGCAACGCTGTTTGCAACGCCACCCAGATTGGCGGCGGGGCGCGACTCTCTGCCCGTTTTCCTGCAGGCGTATTCAGGACCGAACTACAAGGCGAGCGCCGCGATCATCTTCGGCACGCAACTCGAGAACACGGTTCTCAGCCAGGAACAAGCCTACCTTCGCGCGGAGTGGCAGAAGCAATATGCCTGGCCTCGGCTGGAGTATTCAAATTTTGCCGAGGCCATGGGGCAAATCGAAAAGCAGTTCGGATCGGACATCCCCGTTTACCGCGGCGATCTCGGACCTTACTGGGAAGATGGCTTTGGCTCCGATGCCAGGCATACGGCGCTGCACCGGCAGAACCAGCAGCGCGTCCTGTCGGCAGAAAAACTGGCGACCATCCCTGCGCTGCTGAACCCAGAGCTTCGTCCGGATCACCGATTGCTGGCGCAAGCCTGGAACAACATGCTGCTATTCGACGAGCATACCTGGACCTATGTAGGAGCAACCACGCAGCCGGAGAATGAGCAAACCGAGAATCAGCTTGCCCTTAAAGGTGCGCGCACGACCGAAGCCGAACGCGAGATTACTGAATCCCTGCAGCGCAGCTGGGCACAATTCGAGTCATTTCTTGGACCGAAAGACCCGTCGCTCGTAGTCTTCAACACGCTGAACTGGACCCGCAGCGGGCAGGTGAGTTTCGACTTGCAGGACGGCCTCGCCCTATTTGACACAACCACCGGCAAGCCCGTGCCCTATGAAACCGTGAGCATCGGGAAGAGCACGCCGCTTCCGGGGTTCGGCGGAGGGTACCGGCGTGTGTCTTTCGCAGCCGAGAATGTTCCGGGGATGGGCTACAAGGTGTTTGCCTTGCGGTCCGTCCGAGGCTCCGACCAACGTACCGGCGAGCGTTCCGATTCCTCCGAAAAAACACCCGAAGGAACCACTTTTGAAAACTCGTACTATCGAATCACCGTCGATCCTTCTTCAGCCGCCGTGAGCAAGATTTGGGACAAAGAACTCAGCCGCGACCTGGTGGATGCAGCGAGCGCGTTTCGTTTCGGTGTGTACCTTTATGTAACTGGCGCCGATGATATGCCGAATAACAGTTTGTACCGCTACGGTGCCATGCTAAAGCCACCGGCATTGTCCATTACCACCGCCAGCCACGGGCGTCTGTCAGGAGTAAAACAGGTGCCGTTCGGAACGATCATTACAATGGAGGCCTCCGCTCCGAACACGCCAACGATTCGGCTCGAAATTACGCTCTACAACTACCGAAAGCAGATTGATTTTGTGTATCGCCTTTCCAAGGAGACGACGCTAAAGAAGGAGGCGGTTTACATCGCGTTTCCCTTCGCTGCGAATAGTCCCGAATTTGGCTACGACACTCAGAACGGTTGGGTGAACCCTCGCAAGGACGAACTGCCGGGTGGAAGCCGTGAGTGGTATGCCGTGCAGCACTGGGCCGCTATACACGACTCTGGATTCATGGCAGCGCTGATTCCATGCGACGCGCCACTGGTAAGTTTTGGCGATATCGTCCGAGGCAACTGGCCAACAGAATTCCGCCCTCACTCGGCCACAATTTTTTCGTGGGTGATGAACAACTATTGGGGCACGAATTTTGCGCCGAAGCAGGGCGGAGAATTTACCTTCCACTACAGCTTAGTAAGCGGACGCGCGCTCGATCCCGCGGATCTTACACGTTTGGGAAATGAGGCGATGACTCCATTGGAAGTCGATCAAGCCGGTGCTGCGATCGTACCCAGTAAAGCGCCGGGCAAGTTGCCGAGCGATAAAGCAAGCCTGCTTGAAGTCAACAGCTCCTCCGTTGCCGTCGCGACCTGGAAACTGGCGGAAGACGGCCAAGGCAGCATCCTGCGCTTGCAGGAAACCGCGGGAAAGGCGCAGTCCGTCGTCATTCGCAGCGCTTACGTCAAGATGGACCAGATCTGGCGATGTTCCTTGCTCGAGGACAATTTGCAGGAACTGAAGGTTGTGCGTCATGGTTTCCAAGTCGAAGTCAAACCGTTCGAGATCGTAACCCTACGATTGCGAACCAGTCCGGATTTTCCTGAGGGACCATCCAAATCACAATGAGGCGCTTCCTATGAGCATCCACTTCAGGGACAAAGTCGTTGCCGTAACTGGCGGAGCCATGGGAATCGGTGAGGCGACCGCGCGCAAGTTTGCGGAATTGGGCGCTGCGGTTGCGATCCTGGACGTCAATACAGACGCCGGACGGAAAACCGCGCAGGCGCTCGGCAAGCAAGCGCGAGCGGAATTTTATCCTTGCAATGTCGGGTCGCCGTCAGAGGCAGAGCAAGCCGTCGCCTCCGTGATTCGCGACTTCGGCGGAATCGACGTACTGGTCAGCAATGCCGGTATCCAGCGCTATGGAGACGTCATCGGAACCACGGAAGAGTTATGGGATGAAGTTATGGCCGTGAACCTCAAAGGCTGCTTTCACAGCGCCAAGCATGCGGTCCCCAGCATGAAAAAGCGCGGCGGCGGGGCCATTGTGGTCGTCGGGTCGGTGCAGTGCTTTACTGCTGTCGGCAATTCAGCCGCTTACGTTACCGCCAAGCACGCACTGCTCGGATTGGTGCGGGCCATGTCTCTCGATTACGCGCAGCAGAACATCCGCGTGAACTGTGTTTGCCCGGGCGCCATCGATACTCCGATGCTGCGCTGGGCTGCCAACCTTGATGCCAACCCGGCGAAGGTCCTAGCCGCGTGCGATCGCATGCACGCTCTAGGCCGGATGGGAAGGCCGGAAGAGGTCGCTTCCGCGATCGCTTTTCTTGCCAGTGACTGGGCTTCGTTCATTACAGGAGCGGCTTTGATGGTGGATGGGGGAATGCTGGTTCCAACCGGCGGTATGGGGTTTCAGGAGGGCGGTACAGGCGCCGCCACCAAGAGTTAGGAGAGAGTGAGTGCAACTGCGGGACAAAGTGGTAGTCATTACGGGTGCGGGGGCTGGCATTGGACGGGCTTGCTGCCTGCTGTTCGCCGCGGAAGGCGCGAAGGTTGTCGCCGTCGATCTGGAACCGGCAACACTCAGCTCGGTTGTCGAAGATGTGCGGCGCATCGGCGGTCCGATCCTCGCTATCCAGGCCGATGTCTCTCGCGCAGCGGATGTCGAGCGCGTTGTCTCCGCCGCCTCGGAGAACTTTTCCACGATCCATATTCTGTTCAACAATGCGGGCATCGTGCCTCACGGCAAGGTTCATGAGACGACGGAAGCGGATTGGGACCGTACGATGGCCGTAAACATTAAGAGCATGTACCTCATGTCGCATGCCGTCGTCCCGATATTTCTCAAACGCGGCGGCGGAGTGATTCTGAATACTTCGTCTGCAACCGCGCTGCGCAGCGTGGTTGATCGAGCTGCTTACAGTGCCTCGAAGGGTGCAGTCCTCGCGCTGACGAAGAGCATGGCGATTGATTACGTTCGGGATGGAATTCGCGTGAACTGTCTTTGTCCTGGGACCATCGATACGCCTTCGCTGCATCAGCGACTGGCGGCATTTGCGGACCCCGAAGAGGCAAGAAAGCAATTTGTCGCGCGACAGCCGATGGGGCGTCTTGGTACAGCCGAAGAAGTCGCGAAGGCCGCATTGTTTCTCGTCTCGGACGACGCCGGGTTTGTAACCGGGAGCATCTTCTCCATCGATGGAGGCTTTACGGTCTAGCCAATGAAAGAGCACCGTCCTACCTCCACAAAAACGAAATGGGGCAACCGGCCGGCGTTTCGCCTGAACAATGGCGTCGTACAACTGACCATGCTTACCGGGGGCGGACACATCGCTGATTTTCGTCTTCTTGATCCGACAGGCAGCAGCGTGAATGCACTGTGGGAAGCGCCCTGGCCCACGCTGGACCCCGATAAATTCCGGAGCGGCTACATTCGCAAGTACGGCCCAAGGCCGGTGGGCAAGTTTCTTGCTTCGTTCACAGGACATGCGGTTTGTGTGGACTATTTTGGAGGACCGTCCGAAGCCGAAGCTGCAGAGGGACTAGCTCTGCATGGAGAAGCCGCAAACTCCCGCTGGAAGTTGCTAAGGCTTACGCAGAGCAGCGCGGAAGCCCGGCTTTCGCTGGCTGCGCGCTTGCCTGCCGCCGGTCTGCGATTCCGCCGCGAACTCCGTTTGCACCGCAACGAATCTGTTGTCTATATCGAGGAAAGCGTGGCCAACGAACGTGCGCAGGATCATTTTTTTCACTGGACGGAGCACGTCACCCTCGGTCTGCCCTTGCTGCATGCGGACGAAAGCATTATCGCTTTGCCCGGAACTCGCGCCATTACGTGGCCACATGGTTACGAGGGAGCAAGTCTTGTTCGAGACAATCAAGAGTTCACCTGGCCCGAGGCACCGGCAATCGAGGGCGGGATGGTAAATCTCGCGCGTCCGTTTGCACGAGACGGCAAGGGCTTCGTCGTAGGAGTGTTGCTCGATCCACAGCGCAAGCTCGGATTTGTTGCGGCACTGAACTGGCAACTTGGGCTCTTGCTCGGTTACTCTTTCCGCCGCTCAGACTTTCCCTGGGTTGCCATCTGGGAGGAAAACGTTGCTCGCAGGGGCTCGCCTTGGGATGGAAAGACGCGCGCCCGCGGTCTGGAGTTTGGTTCGACTCCAATGCCGGTTGGAAAAGAGGAGACGTTTGCGCGCGGATCGTTGTTCGACACTCCCACGTTCCGGCGAATTCCCGCAAGATCTGAGCTGCGGGTTCCGTATGTTGCTTACCTTGCCAAAGTTAGTTCCAGATGGCGCTCGATTCACGACATTCAGGTCAGGCGAGACAGCATCGTTGTGACAGAAGAACGAGGAGAGCAATTAGAGTTAGAGGCCAGAGGCCTGAAGAAACTGGGCCTGAGCCGGCGACGATTTCCCGTAGAGACGCGGCTTGCCGCGTCTCCTGCCGCAGAGTGAGCCGGGGCAAGCGCCGTCCCTACAGATGGAAGATTTGACCTAAGAGCTGGAGAGAACATGGACCAAGCCGGCGTGGGCTTCCTGATTTTGCTGTTGGCGGGTGTAATGAATGCGAGCTTCACCTTGCCCATGAAGTTCACCCGCAACTGGAACTGGGAAAATACGTGGCTGGTTTGGACTTTTTTCGCACTGGTGATCTTTCCGCCGCTGGCGGCCTTCGCCACCATCCCGCATCTTGGGCAACTCTATGGGGAAGTCGCCACAGGACTGGTGGTTACCGTCGCGATTTTTGGGGCAGGATGGGGGATTGCTCAGGTTCTGTTCGGTCTGGCGGTTGATTCTATCGGAATTGCCTTGACATTTTCGATCGTACTGGGAACCTCGGCGGCCGTGGGCAGTATCGTTCCGCTGCTTCGCCTGCACCCCGAAAAATTCTTTTCGATGGGCGGCCTCTTCATTATTGCTGGCGTTGCGCTCGTCATCGTCGGAGTCGCGACTTGCGCCGTCGCGGGGCATCGCCGGGAGGCGGCCATGGCGGCGCGCGACGGACGTCAGAAAGTCAATATGAGCCGGGGATTGGCTTTTGCGATCCTCTGCGGTTTCGGAGCTGCACTGGTGAACTTCGGGCTCGCTTTCGGTGGGCCGCTGCTGGAAGGAGCGAGTAGGCACGGAGCTGCCGAAGTCTGGGCGGGAAATGCTGTCTGGCTGCCGCTGATGCTCGCCGGCTCGATTCCCAATTTCGTGTACTGTGTTTATCTTCTAAATAAGAATAAGACGGCTCATCGTTACAGCTTCCCCGGCACAGCGTCTTACTGGTTGCTTGCCGCTATCATGGCCTTTTTCTGGTTTGCGAGTACAGCACTCTATGGCGTCGCAACTGGCAAGCTCGGGAGTTGGGGAACGGTTTTGGGCTGGCCATTGTTCATGTCGCTGATCGTCATCACCGCGAGCATTCTGGGATTTGTCACCGGGGAATGGAAAGGCAGTGGCAAACAGCCTCTGCGCATCCAGCTGGGCGGTGTGGCTGTGCTGGTACTGGCGGTATTCGTTCTGGCTACGGCGAGCCGCTGGGTTTAAGAGAAAAGCGTAGGAGGAAAGATGAAAGCACTTGCCATTGATCTCGGCGGCACACACGCCACCTGCGCGGTTCTGGACGATCGCGCGATTCTCGCCGAGGAAGTGGTTAGTACCGACGGCACGCAAGGACTGAAGCCGGTTCTGCCTCTGGTTGCGCAGACTTTTCGCAAGCTTCTCCAGAAAACCACCATCGCCGCAAAGGATTGTGCCGGGCTCGCATTCAGTTTTTGCGGACTGGCGGATACCCGCATTGGCCGGGTAATTTCAACCAACCAGAAATATGATGATGCGGTCGGAATCGATTTCATGGCATGGTCCCGGCAGGAATTTGGCCTTCCTCTGAGAATTGAAAATGACGCTCGCATGGCACTGCTTGGCGAACAATATGCCGGAGCGGCTCGCGGCTTTGATGATGTGGTCATGACCACCCTGGGAACAGGCATCGGCGGCGCGGCGATGATCGGGGGAAAGCTGATTCGAGGTAAACACGCGCAGGCCGGCTGCCTGGGCGGGCACCTCCCCGTGCTTTTCAATGGCCGAATTTGTACCTGTGGAAACATTGGATGCCCCGAGGCCGAGGCCGCAGGGTGGTCGGTTCCACTGGTGGCGCGCGACTGGCCCGGATACGCCGACAGCGCCCTCGGGAAGGATGAACCGGTGAACTTCGAAAAGCTTTTCCGCTTCGCCGCGCAGGGAGACCGTGTGGCGGCTGCGCTGCGCGATCGCTGTTTGCATATTTGGGCCGCCAGCACCACGGGGCTGATTCATGCCTATGATCCGGAGATTGTCGTCTACGGCGGAGGCGTGATGAAGAGCGCCGACATCATCATTCCGTTTGTGCAGGCCTATGTAGAGAAACACGCCTGGACTCCCTGGGGCAAAGTAAAAGTAAGAGTGGCAGAACTCGGAAACAACGCGGGCTTGCTGGGAGCGATCCCGTTACTCTCTGAATCGATCGGATGACTTTGCGCTCGAATTACGACAAATATCCCGTTATTCCCGTCTCGGCGTCGCCGTCCGGTTGCCAGGTTGGGTGGAGCGCGATTATCGACACGATCATTGTCACAATCAATGAACGTTGGCACGGAACAAGCCGGAACGCGCGCACCGTGCTGTGCGTCGAATACTACCCGGGAGTTTTCGATGGTCCCGTCGAACAAGCCCTCGCCGCGGGTCTCTGTCCCAGTTTGACGGTAAGAACCAGCGACCTTTTCAAGAATCCCTGTGCCGTCGAAGCCATGGTCGCGCCATACCTGGGCGAGGATCCTGTTTTTGGCAGGATGAATGGCATTGTCGTTGACGACTTCCTCGATCCGCAAAAAGTGGCGGCAGCCCGCGAATCCATTGCCAAGAGCCGGGGACTGGTGTTGGTCGTCGGAACCGGCGCCGCTCTCGTTGTCTCCGAAGCCGACGTGCTGATCTTCGCCGACATGGCGCGCTGGGAAATCCAGATGCGGCATCGCCGCAACCAAATCGGCAACCTTGGGGCGGACAACGCTTCCGCAAGCGCGGCCGAGAAATACAAGCGCGCGTACTTCGTAGACTGGCGGGCGGCGGATCGTCTCAAGCAGAAAGTCTTTCCCGAGATCGATTTTCTGCTGGATACGAACGACCAGAACATGCCGAAGATGATCTCGGGAGATGCGTTGCGCGAAGGATTGCGCATCGCAGCCCACCGGCCTTTTCGAGTTGTTCCGTACTTTGATCCCGGACCCTGGGGTGGCCACTGGATGGAAAAGGTCTGTCGGCTCTCACCCGAGGGAGTTCCCAACCACGCCTGGTGCTTTGACTGCGTTCCGGAAGAGAACAGCATGCTGCTGGGCTTCGGAAACGTGGAAGTTGAGATCCCCTCGATCAATCTCGTGTTCCAGCATCCTCACGAACTGCTGGGTGAGGCCGTCCACGCGCGCTTCGGTAAAGAGTTCCCCATCCGCTTCGACTTTCTCGACACTATGGGCGGCGGCAACCTTTCACTTCAGGTTCATCCCCTCACCGAATACATCCAGGACAAGTTCGGCATGAACTACACGCAAGACGAAAGCTACTACCTGCTGGACGCCAGCGACGATGGTTGTGTCTATCTGGGACTGCGTGAAGACATCAACCGCGAAGCCATGTTACGGGACTTGAGGGCCGCACAAAGTGGCGGGCCCCCTTTCCCGGCGGAGAGTTACATTAACGTGTGGCCCGCGAAAAAGCATGACCATTTCCTGCTCCCGGCCGGTAGCATCCATTGTTCCGGAAAGAACAGCATGGTGCTCGAGATCAGCTCCACCCCATACATCTTCACTTTCAAGCTGTGGGACTGGGGACGGCTCGGCTTGAACGGTTTGCCCAGGCCGATTCACCTTGATCACGGGGAAGCCAATATCCAGTGGGATCGCACGACAAACTGGGTGCGTCGTAACCTGGTGAATCAGATAATGCCACTCGGTTCGGGCGATGGATGGCGAGAGGAGCGCACCGGGCTTCACGAACGCGAGTTCATTGAAACTCGACGCCATTGGTTTACGGGCGCTGTGCCACACCGTGGAACTGGTGGCGTCAATGTCCTCAACCTGGTCGAAGGACGCGAAGCGGTGGTCGAAAGTCCAACCGGCGCGTTCGAGCCTTTTGTGGTGCACTACGCCGAGACTTTTATCGTTCCGGCCGCCGCCGGGGACTATATCATCCGTCCTTTTGGCGAAGCCGAAGGGAAAGAGTGCGGGACGATTAAGGCCTTCGTAAGAACCAACCCCTAGCACTTTGCATTTCCCGGGAGGGATTTTCAGCGTGAAAAAAGTTCTTATCCGATGTCTATTAGGGGTGCTGGTCGCAACGGGTGCGGCACAGGTGCAGCGCAAGCCGGTTCCTCACCCCAACAAGAGGCCGGAATCCTGCGTGAAAGTGCAGGATGGCGCGTTTCACAGCGCGGCCCTCGATCGTGAAATGAAGTACCGCATTCTTCTTCCTTGCGGCTACCAGACAGGCAGGGGACGTTTTCCCGTGCTATACCTTCTGCACGGTCTCTACGGAGACTATCTGAACTGGGATACCCGCACGAACCTGGAACGCTGTGCCCAAAGGTACGAATTGATCGTGGTGATGCCGGATGCCGGTGACTCCTGGTATACGAATTCAGCCACCGACCCTAAGGACAAGTTCGAAGACTACATTGCCAGAGACCTGGTGGCGGAAATTGACGGCAAGTTTCGCACGCTTCGCTCTCGTCATGCGAGAGCGATTGCCGGCCTTTCGATGGGAGGATACGGAGCTCTGAAAATCGCGCTAAGGTATCACGACGACTTTGCCTTCGCCGGCAGTCTCAGTGGTGCATTAGACGCACCGCAGGATCTGGGTGAAAAGAAGCCGTTGTTTCGTGATCAACTCCTCAAGGTTTTCGGGCCACCGGGCAGCGTGGTACGGGCAGACAACACCTTGGTCTCCCTGCTCCAGAGTGCGAACCCAAAAGATCTTCCTTACTTTTATCTGGCATGTGGAAGTGCGGACGACTTTCTGCCGGTCAATCGCAATTTCGCGGCACAGCTTTCATCTCGCGGCGTTCCTTATGAGTATCACGAGACGGGTGGCGGGCACGCATGGGATTACTGGGACCGCTCAGCGCAGGATCTGCTGCGGGCAGTCGCAGACGTCATATCGGTTCAATGTCGGGGCATTTCGGAGAGGTGATATTGTGATGTCATTGCTCTGACGCCGTGCGCAGTATGTAGGGTCTGTAAGTCATAACTCGAGCGAAGACATTATGAAGCTTGTACGCTATAGGCTGCCTCACCAGGAAAAGCCTGGGATTCTTGACTCCGACGGTCAGATTCGCGACTTGTCGGGGAAGGTCCCCGACATCACGGGCGAGTATCTGTCGCCCGCGACTCTCGCGTCCTTGAAAGGCCTTGACCTTACAAAGTTGCCGCTTGTGCCAGGCAAGTCCAGATTTGGGCCCTGCGTAGGTCGCGTGGGAAAATTTGTTTGTATTGGATTGAATTACGCCGATCACGCGGTTGGGGCGTCCTAGTCAGATAGTCAGCCTTGACGAAATGACCCGGCTGCGGGAACAGGGAGCGAGCCTCCGAGAGATTGCAAGGGCCGTCGGGGTTTCTTACGTCACGGTTCGTACACGCCTTCTGCGGGGCGTTAAATAAACCTGCTGGAGCGGGGCCGTGATTGACGTTGCGAGATCGCACGTTACAGGCACCGCAGATCAGTTAAATAAGGTGCCGTTTTCTTAACGGTTCCCTTGCTGTCCTCCGTAGTTTCGAAGCATGGAACGATTCATCGTGCTTCCGCCAGTGAAAGATCGA
>Ga0187770_10000887_pt1 | contig 15298 bp, 13 predicted proteins | sample 0116_SJ02_MP02_2_FD_133154 | JGI IMG/M metagenome (GOLD analysis project Ga0187770, IMG submission 133154) | Tropical peat soil microbial communities from peatlands in Department of Meta, Colombia - 0116_SJ02_MP02_20_MG | ecosystem: Environmental > Terrestrial > Soil > Wetlands > Peat | place...
GCATCGACTTTCCAATCGAGGTGCCTGAGGACTCGATATCACTGGTGGCGGTTGCTTGCATCATCCCCGGTGTTGCGGGACTGGTCGTCGACCGCCGAACCTCCTCGAAGGGTAAGGACTCCCCTGACCAGGGAGCGGGGTTGCGTGGGATTCAGAGGACGCTCATCATAGCTGCGGCTCTAATCTTCCTCACGCTGCCCCTGGTCCTTTCGTTCAACGACCTACTCGCCTCAGTGGCAAGCGCGACTGGCTTCGACAGGCTGGTCTCCACCATGGTGCCATATGAAACTGCAGCAGTCGGCGATGTGCTGAAGGGATTTGGGCTCCCGGCGGGGAGTAACGCAGCGAGCGTGTGGCTGGGTGCGGGCTTCATACCCGTAACAGCCATCGTGGACTGGAATTGCGCAGGGTGGCAGGGCTTCGTCCTCTTCGGCGTTACGTCTGTCATCGGCCTAGAGGAGGTCCGAACCAATGGCGGAAGGATCTTTGTGGTGCTAGCCGGAATAGGAGGAGTATTCCTCGTCAACATCCTGAGAATACTCGTGGTGGTGCTTCTGGGTTACTACGTGAGCTATCCGGCTGCATTGATTTTCCACAACTACGGAGGGGCAATCATGACCCTGGCCTGGCTTGTCTTCTTCTGGTCCCTGGTTTTGAAACGAAGGAATGGGCTTGAGGGTGTGCCAAGGGATCAGACTTCGGGTTCAATCCAACCGCTCGCTTGAAGCTCGCCCCCTACCTCTCCATCGGAGCGATTCAACGAGCTGAGGTATGCCCACGCCGATGCCAGCATCAACGCCGGTGCCGCAAACCCTACCCAAATTGGCGGTTGCGTGCCGGGGAGTAAGAACGTGGAGAAATTGAGGATTGCGAGCGATGGGCAAGAGACCAGGTAGATCATAGAAAGCGTTGTTTCAGTGATTCTTCGAACGTTGAAGTGGCCGAGTGCGATTGAGCCTACCAGCAGTGCGAGGGACATGGAGGCGGACGAGAGAGGGATGACCCAAAGCAATTGGGCCAGCAGCGGAGTCGACGTTGTCTCGGAAAGGTAACGCGCCAGCGGCAAGAAGCCTCCGACGAAGAGCACGATGAGAGTCCTTGGCCCCTTTCTCACCCAGACTTCGGCTACTAGAAAGAATAAGCCGCTTGTCGAGAGCCAATCTATATCACGGATGGGCAGAACTCGGCGTTAACTCTCCCGCTATTGAGCCAAAGCGCATCGCGTTCTGCAGAATCCGGATGGTGTCAGGCCTCAGGCTTCTGGATTCCAGCTCCGCAATCAATTATTATGTTAAGACAAGAATTCGTGACACGTTGCTGGCCATCGAGATATTCCGTTACAAGGCTGAACTGGCCTGCCCCCGGTGCTCGTCCTCCAACGTCGACAAGAAGTACAGGTACATGGGGGAGTACCTGTGCAGGCACTGCTACTACTTCTGGAGAACGGACTAACGCGGAAACATTCCGAGGAGACGAACAATACCTGATCAAGTGTCCAACCTAGACAAGCGCCATTCGTAATATAGATTGCAGGTTCAGAACCCTTAACGTCCCGGCTGACTATTTCCTCCTCACATGGAGCTCGAAGAGGCCATGATCGTGGGACTCCTCGCCGTCGGCATGAGCCTTCTCACTGTCTTGACGATAATGATTCTCTGGTAAACGCTCGGCGATGTCACGCAGAAGTGCAGCGCTTACCTTGACCTCATTCCATATGACGAATCGGATTTCCAGCTCGCCAACGCTTATGTGAGAAACTCTAGCACAACCCACTCTCGTGGATCTTCCAGCCCTTGTCTCGGAACTTCATTTGCGCGGTTTCGACCAAGACAAGGTGGATTCAGCTCTGAGGTGCCTGGTCCACGTCTACGTTGTACAGGGGTATGCCGCGACCGAAGTAGGCGGAATCCTCGCGGAAGACATTCTGAGTACGTATGATCTCGACGTTGTTCAGGCAGGGACACAGCTCTTCCTTGAGAAGTCGATGACCCAGGGAAGAGAGGTCTTCAGAGTGAGGTGGGGGTGTGAAGTCGCCGCGAAGACAATGGAGAATCAGCTCTGGGACCACTCTTCCCAGAGGTGGGAGGAATTTGTCAGCCAGGTGGACGAGCGATACCTCGGATTGTTCATCCCTTCTGCCGGCGATGGTCGTGTGACTACCGCATGGAAGCTCGGCAAAGAGCTAAGGTGGTTCTCCGTAGAGGTGCCTCGGCAGGGTTGGAAGATTTTGGGCATGATAGACGACATAACAGAGGTCGCCTGGAAGCTGGATCTTGCCTTTGGGTACAGGTCATTGTCGACCGAAGGGGTCCAGGCGCCGCGAGTTCTTCTGCACGCTAAGGCTTACGACGTCCTCAAGCGGAGACGCGTCGAGCCACCCGAAGGGCTTATCCGGGCAATCCGTCTGTGGAGGTTCTTCTCTGAGTATGACGTTCACGCAACCGACTTCGTGGCCCTGATGAAGGAGTGCAACCTGACGCTGGAAGAAATCGTCGAACAGGTGAACAGGTTCTTCTCGAGCAACCTGACATCACAGTACAGGGAAGGCCAGTACCCCCCCTATTTCATCAACGACAAGAAGAAGAAGGAATACCAGCAGGCGGTACAGGAACTTCTTCGACCCATGGACGCATGGCTACTTCGAAAGGTTGCCCCACAGGTCTCGCCTCGGCAGCAGTCTCAACTCTCGTATCGCCCCGTTGGACCAGCGCTTCCCTCTCCCAGCGGGGGCCAAGCCAGACAGCGGAAACTCGATTCCAAGCGTAGTTAACCGCAAACGCTTTCGAAGGGACATGAGGACTACGGCACCTCCAAATTCCATATCGAGGGGGAGGTCGAATCTGGATAAGCGCGGAAATGGGTTTAACTGGTTGAGATTAAGAGTCCCATGCGTTGAGTTCGCAAGACGAACCGCAGCAGAAGTACTCCTACAGGTACAGGATCGAGGCGAAGAGTCCGGCGGTATTCGACGAAGACAAATCGAGAGCAGAAGTCCAAACCTACATCAATGAGCTCCTAGGCGTCAAGGACAGGCCCCGGGAGAAAATCTCAGCACTTTCCGCATAGAAAACAACTAGTGCCAGCAACGGGCCAACAAAGGAACCCAGCGTGGGAAGTCCTCCCCGAGAGGAATTATTTTCTTTACCCTTAATAGCGGAGAATCTTCGTGCCTCCGGAACCGGGCGAATCCTTTGGCAAGGAGCAAGAGGAACAGGAGGATTGGCACACTTCTGTTTCTCATTCCAATTATCCTCGTAGTAGCCGTGATCGCCTACGCGGTCATAGGAACATCTACCTTCCGTAACGGCACTCTGACCGTAGAGGGACAGACATCTTCCACATACTATCAATCGATACCCTTGAACGTCTCGGTGAACGTTGCTGGGGCAAAGGGGGTTACCCCCTTCACCATCTCGCTCCCTCCAGGAACGTATGTCGTTACATACTCGTCTGCCCACTGGTTCACCTCTCCCCCCCAGAGAATTGTGAATGTGACCGGAGGAACACACTCTTACGCTGTCGGGACCTATTCGCCCATTCTTGTCCACGTCTCGATTAATCAGGACAAATTCAACGCCACCAGTATAGAGGCTATGCACGGTGTCACACCGGTCGTCTGGAACAACCTTTCGACCAACTATGAGGTCATTACCAGCACTCTTACGGGACGGATAGTTATCCCGCCTTTGGCGAACTACACCTATATCTTTCAGCATGCTGGAACATACTATTTCTCGTTCCCCTTGACCCCAGGGTCCAACATTGAAATTAAGGTCGTCTAGGTGGGAACGAGGGCAGTAAATGCGGCAATCCTTAGGAATGTGCTTTAACCTTAGGATTTGAAGTTCACGGGGCAAGCTTTCCGGCATTTGGACCATCGCTGCCAAAGATATGGTGCCGAAATCTGGGTTCCGCCTCTATATGGGGGGGACAGTTCCTGAATAAACTTGGGGAAGCCTCAGAAGACCGAAATCGCCTAGATTCTCCCCCCCTTTGCTTGGATTGTGGACAATTTGTCCATCCTCCTTATATAAGGTGGTCGGGAAGCGAATACCGAAAATACAGAATGAATACGCCTTCTAAAGCGTATGTAACGAAATTTAGCTCAGGAACTATTCTAGCACTTTTGGCCTTCTCAGGCCTACTCATACTCATTCCAGTTGCTTCGCCGATCGTCGCGGCTAACGCGAGCCTACCCACGGTGTCCGTGACCGGAAACAACCCCGCTTTGGGCGGGAACACGGCTACGTTCACCCTGACAGTAGGGAATCCGTCTAGCAACCAATTCACTGTCACTGCCTTCACAATCAATGCGCCAGCAGGATGGACAATATGCACTGCCACTTCTGCTGCTCCTTGCGCCCCTCCTGGGACGAACCCAAAGGCTGGTGGCTTCCTCAGCGGAGTGCCATCGGCTACAGCGTCTGGAGTCACCTGGACCGTCTCGACCTTCACGGTTGGGACTGGTGCGGGTATCCCTCCGGGCAGTTCTGACACACTCGTGTTCACAGCAACGGCCGCGACTGGAACCTACCCATTCAGCAGCACCTTTACCACAAAAGCTCAGGACGCATCGGCTGTCGCGTTCTACACTGGACCGTCGTTCAGCATACTGGTGATTGACCCCGCCACCTGCTCGCAGGTCGCTCCGAACGTGTGCACGGTCACACCAGCAGCGCCGGCAGTCAACTACGTTGCGGGATCGGCTGCCCTCACCGAGACGGCGACCATCCTACCTGCGCAAGCAGGCATCCCAGTAGTGTTCTCAGCCCCAGGATACGCAGGTAGCTTCACCGGCTACAGTTTCTCGCCAGTAACGGCGTTAACCAACTCAGCCGGAGTCGCGACCACTGTGTTCCAGCCGAGTAACCTCGACTGTGCAACTGCAGCGGCCAACTGCGTGACCCACGTAGACATTGCGATTGGAAGTTCAAGCATAGCGGCAGTTGCGAGCGCGGTAACAGTCACTACTGTCGCCGGTGCTCCGTCCGAAGTCAGTTGGACTTTGGCCCCAGTAGCGAGCAACGGAAACAACTACATCCAACTTGAAGGGACAACCACGAACGCAGGTACATCCGGAACATTTACGGGAGCAAAGATGCTAGCAGCTGGAGCATCCTTCGCCATCGCAGATAAGTTCGGAAACTCAGTCAACCTCAATACCGCAAACCTCGTCTGGACCGTCACAATCACGGCGCTTTCGGGTGCCGGACTGTTTGACGCAATTGGACTTCCTTCAGTAATTAGTTGCACCAACGCGGCGCCAGGACCCAACGTTTGGATGTCAGGAACCACCGTCGTTGGCCCAGCCTGCCCGGTTGCCGGGTTGACCACTCCTCTACCCTTCAACTACTATCAGTCCCCAATTTACAATGCCATTGGTGAGCTCAGCGGAGGAGTCGCAGGCACGCTTTCCGGCAGCTCTTATGCGGGTGCCGGTCAGAGCGGCCAGCTATTCACATCGACTTTTGCCGCCGCATCACCCCTACCGGTGATGACGCTGCCATCGGGAGTAACCCTGCCGACGGGCGTGGTTTATCCACCTGACATTGCGGCAGGCGACAAAGTCAACGTGACGGCAACACTTGTTCCACCGGCCACTTGTGGCGGAGGGGCAGTACCCTGTCCGGCACAGCCAGGTGTCCCGGTATCGCTGATGCTCGACCAAGTGAACAGCTACGAGACAATCGCCGGTGCGCATGACTATGGTGCCAACTCGAAGCTGACCGTAGGGTTCAGCAACGGGCTGACCTACGTTTCGACTCCGACCGACTCATTAGGAGTCGCCTGGGGCCTATTCACCCTTGACACCGTCGCAACACCGACCGCGTCTCACGCCTACTTCCTTGACAATGTCACTGCGCCTAGTGACGTCTCCATAACCGCAGATCGTCCGAACAGCACATCCACATTCGTTGCTCCGGCTACACCTGTCATCACGGTATCAAATGTACCAACCACCTTCACAGTTCTGACATACTACGCGAACATAGAGGCCCCTGCGCCTCTTCCGCATGGACTAATGGGACCGGCAACACATGCTGCCACTGGTGCTTCCATCTACGTTGACGTGACGATATCCGACGCCTACGGAAACGTAGCGACGAACACCGGGGCGAACCAGATCCAGATCAGTCTGGCCGCGTCCTGCGGCAGCAGTTGCCCGCTTAGTGCCACCACTGTCTACATCCCCTCGGGTGGAAGCGATACGTTTGCCTCCTTCGGGGCCATCGTCTGGACCATGCCCTCCACAATCGGGTCCGTCACCTTGACGGGGTCCGGGGTGTTGTCGGGCGTAGCTAAGACGAGCGCTCCAGCAACCCTGGGAGTAGTCAGTCCTGACCCAACAATCGCGATCATCTCGCCCACTCCATTGAATGGAGTAATCTATAGCAGCAACAACGCCGTCGTATTCTCTGGCCAAGCCAACGTGTCCATCGGCTACGCGTCGACGGGATCGTTCGCCGTCAAGATTACGAGCGTCACCTACAGCATCGACGGTGGTGCCGTACAGACGGCGCCTACCACAACAGCAAACCAGATCACCTTCAGCGTAGCGGCCACCTTCACGGCAGGCCTCCACACGATCGTCTTCAATGCCACGGACAGTCTCGGCAACGTTGCCTCGAGCGCCAAATACTCGGTGCTCGTTGACACCACAGCCCCGACTGTAGCCTTCACCACTGCCAATGGCGCCCTTGTCACATACTCAAGTCCAGTCACCGCAACCATCACGGTCCCCGAGGGTGACCTCAACGCCACTTCGGTGGTAGCCTCCCTCAATGGGACAGCACTCGCCTCCAGCCATGTATCAGTGACTGGGACGAACAACCTTGGTCACAGCGTCACCTACACAGTGACTATTACCGGCCTTTCAGCTGGGTCGGACACGATCGGCCTTTCCGCGACCAGCCTCGCTGGTCTGACTGGAACGGCGACAACGATCACAGTCACGGTACAGGTGAACCCTGCAACATCAGTAATCATCAACTCAGCCAGCTATGGGTCACTTGGTAGCTTCAACGGAATCTCCGTTACAGCCACCAACACCTGGTCAGCAAGCTACAACCTGGTCGTCTTCGCTGTTTGGAAGAACAGCATAGGACAGACCGTCGCCGTGACCACGGGTGGATTGACATTGGCCTCAGGAGCGTCTGGCTCTGCCTTCGCTCCGCTCGCCGGTGCCCTCCCAAGTGGATCTTACACGGTTAGCGTGTTCGTCATCACAACTGGCAACCTCCCCGTTTCAAGCACGACAAGCATCACGGCCACTCAATAGCAGGTGCCATCAATGAAGCCCATCACTCTACTGGTTGCGACCGGAATCGTTGCAGCTCTCCTAGTGTCCCCCATGGTCGCCACTGCGGCAGGTTCGATATCGTTCACGAGCCCAGCTTCAGGAACGACGTTGAAGGGGTCACAGAGCTATTCGATCACCGGGGCAGTCAGCCCCATACCCACCGAGACTGACAACGTATTCGTCACAGTGAAGAACCCCAGCGGGACAACGGTGGACGCCGCAAGCGTTGCTGTGTCCGCAACCACTGGGACCTTCGACTACGCCACAGCAACGGGCGGGAGCGGCAATTGGATTTCAGGAACTTACACCATTACCGCGACTGACTCGTTCGGCGCGACCGGAACAACAACCTTCACCTACCAAGGTGTTGCCCCTACCCCTACGTACAACGTTACGCAGGGCATTCTCGACATCCAGAGGAACATTACCACACTCAAGAACGAATTCACAGTGCTGCAGACCGACCTAAAGGGCAACTTCACTGCCCTTTCCACTGGTCTGTCAGGTCTTTCAACACAGCTTACAGCTCTCGCCGGTCAGGTGACCACGTTGACAACAAACCTTGGGACCGTCCAGACGGACGTTACCAACATGCAAGGACAGCTTACCACCATGGCAAACAACATCGCGACACTGAACACAGCAGTTATGACAGCAACGACAGCGGCGCAAGGCGCTCAGACTGCTGCGACGAACGCCAACAATGCGGTCTCAAGCACACAAACGTATGTGCTCGTGGTCGCAGTTCTGGCAGCTATCACCCTAGTTCTCGAGCTAGCAATATTAGTTAGAAAGCTGTCGTAAACAGACGGCTTTCTTCCTTTTTTTGTTTTAAAAGGACTTAGCGAAAGCTCTACCCCTTGTTAAAGGGATGAAGTGTAACAGACACAGTAGACGACCTCAATCATAGTTTTGAGATTCAGACTGGAACTCGACGATTCTTATTACCTCGGCTCCGCTTTTTTCGGCCACGCCCATGAGAGTATCTTGGCGTAAGAAGAGATTTGATAGCCGTGCACGGGAGAAGGCCGGAATCTCGGCGATTGTAGGGGTTCTTGCCATAGGAATAGTCGTCATTGTTGGGGGAGCTTCTGTGGCTGTCTACCTCGCTCCCGCGGGCCCAAACCAGGCATCGGCGACCCAAACGTTTACCATTACCTTGACTTCCACGCAAAAAGTGACCACAACCCTGGATACGCCAGTCCCGACAACGGTGACAGTCACGACCCAGGGGTCCACGCAGCCGACTTCGACGGCCACATCGACGGAGACCACGACACTTACCTCTTATACAACATCCACATCTACCTCGTACACTACATTCTCCGAGTATCGGATCACCAACATAACTACCACGACGACAATAACTTCCACTTGGACGGACTACGTTGTGGTGACGACGACTGCAACGACTTCGACTTGAAAGGGTGAAACGCGATTAGATCCCAGCCCCTTTTGTTTTCTTCAAAAGTGTCGATCATGCTAACAGCCTTAAGGCAAAAAGGGAGTCAGAAGTCGGCGTTATCGACTCTCAGGAGGGGCGCTACGTGGCTCTTGCTCACCGGGATCGCCCTCTCGCTTCTCTCCTTCTCCCCTGTTGCCCCGGGGTCGGCCGCTGGCCCAGCTCCTCAATCATCGGTTTCTATATTTCTCAATTGCCCAGGCACGATTTCGTTTGCTTCTCCTTTTTCTTCCGGGTCCTGTACTTCGGGAAACTTCACAGGCGTGTACAACGGGGTCCCCGAAATCCCGCTATCCAATCTCACTTCAGAATTCTACCTCGCCTCTGCCACGGGGGGAGTCAAAGTGACGTTCGGCGTGACAGACTTGACCAGCGGCAAGCCTCTCCTGACGGGGGTGGGATATGGGGCTATGAACGAGAGTACCTGTTCTTCCCCTACCGTCGTGGTAGCGACGACTGTCTCCCCTACTTCTAATGTGCTAGGAAGCGGTGACAAAGTCGAGGCCTCGCTGAAGACAACCTTCACTGGTACGGGCACCCCGACCTTCTGCTCAGGGGGTGCTAGCGCCACACTCATCTCCTTCACATCCTCGTTGACTTCTGGGGCGGCTCAGCCTCTCCTGAACACGATGCTGACGCCAGGCTCACCCAAGCAAACGACACTCCTCGGATATCAGGGAGTCGCCCAGAACTTCACCAACACGGGGACCGCTACAATAACGGCGATAGTCCACGCAGTCGTGAAGAACAGCGAAGGGAGTACCGTGGACGTACTTTCGACATCGATAACTCTCGCACCGGGCGCTATGGTGACCGCTTTCCTTCCCTTCAATCACTATGCTTCAGGGTCATACAGTGTGACCACCTTTGCGATCACGAGCACGGACGTCCCCATCTCGACCGCAGCGTCGGCCGGAATAACGGTGTAAGAAAATGAAAGGAGCCCTATTACTAGCTTTGACCCTTGCGGGTCTGGTCGCACTTTCAGGCGCAGCTTCCGCAACCTCTTACACGCTAACTGTTCAGACTGACTCGCCAACGTATGCGGGCAGCTCGACCATCACAGTAACGGGCCAGGTCTCTCCCGCTCCGGGCCCCAGCACGTCAGTCTTGGTGAGAGTCTACAGTCCGAACATGACATTGGTCACAGCTTCGGTGGCGCCCGTGAACGGGTCGACGGGACTGTACTCAACCTCCTTCGTCGCTGGAGGCTCTTCACTATGGACAACCGGCAACTACTTGATTAACGCCAGCTGGGGCTCATACGGTTCAGTCGTCTTCAAGACGACGACCTTCTCTTGGTCCCCGTCAGCCACGACTACAACAACATCGTCCACAAGCAGCACCACTACTAGTACAACTTCCCTCTCGACATCAAGCGTAGCCTCAACAACGACCAGCTCGGCCACCACCAGCTCGCAGGCAACAACCTCATCCACGGCTTCGACGACCTCGGTAATCACATCGACAACCACATCGACGACCACGTCGACAACCAGTCCTGCGAATGTCCCTGAGTTCCCGTATCAGCTTGTAGTCGCGGCTCTCTTCTCGGCGCTCGTCGTCGGCTCTTATCTTGTGATAAGGAGTCGGAACAAGCGAGCGCCATCCCCAGCGACGGCTAGGTGATTCCTGACCCCTAGGTTCCAATGCTCCTTTAGGGAGTTCATTCCTCTAGGTTGTCTAGGTACTCGACGAGGGCGTCCTTGTACCTGTGGTCGTGCAAGAGCCGTGGTTTTGGCGCGTTCGAGCCTCTGATCACGTTTCCCTGTCCCGATACTGCTTCAGATTCTGGCTTGGGCGCTCTCCGCCTATAGTTGAGTTCGAACCTGTCCTTCATTGTCTGACAACGACGCTCTTTGGAAGGATTAAGACAGAATGCAAAATTCTCTTGTCCTTCAACGGGACTCGTTTTCACAGCCCACGCCCTAATCCAGGTTCGTGACCGTGAAGAACGGGGGCGAGCGGTTTTATGCTAGACCAGCCCCCTTGGAAACGTTCGTTTGAGCGATGACATCGACGCCGCCTACGAGAAATACCTCAGACCTCACACTGATGTAGAGATTGAATCAAAGGTTACTTGTCCGAACTGTGAGTCTGAGAACGTCGATTGTGGTGCTGGGTACAGAGGTGAGTACACCTGTAATGATTGCGGGCATCATTGGCAGGTCGGGGGGCTCCATGCGAGCTAGCCAGGCCCCTGTCCGGACACGCTCCGAGGGTCTCCGATTGACAATTTTGTGAAGAAATGGGCGACACAACCTCTTTTCCGTTGCACAGGTCAGTTTCCTCCATGAACGCTTTCAGCATCATACGTGCTATCATCGGAGGGATCTGGTGGGTGGTCAAATTCGTCGTTCTTTCGATCCTGAGTCTGGGAAGATGGTGCTGGGATAGGATTCGCCTGAGATGATTAAGGCGCCAAGACGAACCGGATAACTCAGGCTTTGACCTGCTGGATTTTGCAAATCACGTGAGGAAAATGGAGCAGAAATCCATAACCGCTTAATAGAAACCAACCGCCTTTTTTACGTTTCAAGTGTAAGAACTTGGAGGACAACCTTGGAAGGCTCCGCTTTGTATCGGTTACCCACGTAGGGGCCTGGGGCTCAGGGTTCTAGGTAGTTCCCTGTTGTCCGTCTTGACACCCAAGTCGCGAATCATTCCGGAAGGGCTGTTTGAATTCAGCGAGGACATCAGAAGTGCTATGGTCGTTGACAGGATAGGGACCCTGGTCTCCTTCGCCTCCAGGGCCACAAAATCTGTCGACCCTAGGTTCGTTAGCGAGATTGCAGCGAAGGGAACCGCCCTTCTCGGTGGAATCCTCAGAGGAAACGAGACTTACTTCGGAGTCCTCGAGTGGGTGCACTTGAGGTATCAAAGGTTGCATGTTTACTGCTGGCTTGTCGACGAGGGGTACCTGGTCTTCACGTCAAGGTCGCAGCTACCGGACTCCCTGCTTTACAGAATCGGAACCTCTCCAACCGTGAGAGCACGTTACGCGGATTCTTGGGCGCAAGAACAGTCTGCAAGATCGGCATCGGACAGCAAGTCCAGGATAATGAAATCCCACTTTTCTTGAGGTAGCCCCCTTGCCGGGAGGCGGAAGCGGAAATTTCCTTTAGTTTGACGTAATTTCTCTTATCTTGGTAGTCAACCCTTCGATCCCCAATAGCTGGTTGATGAGTTGCTGTATTTCCTCTTTGTCCATTTCTAAGACGGGTTTCGTCCCTTGTTATTGGGTGAAAGTGCCGACGTAGCGAAAGGGTTGACCTTCCTGTTCCTTCTCAGACAATCATAAAACAAATCGTCTTCCTGAGTATTGAGGGTATTTGGTATATTCCAAGAATCTGGATTCCTTATCTAGATTGCCGCGCCAAATTCCGTTAAAGCCCTTGATGGCATTTCTCTCGTTGTAATTCCGGCGGGGTGACATCGAGGCTCAGCTTTTGGTCTCCGTTAACTGTCCTAATCGGTCCTCGGCCAGAACTCCAGTACGTAACCCACTACCGCGCAAAGGAAGGCGAACCAGAAAAGATCGTTGTAGTTGATGAAGGTGCAGTCCCACTTGACGCCGGATGAGACGAAGCAAGTATTGTAGGCGACCTGCTCGGTACCCCACGGGTAGCCACCGCCCCCGGGAAGGCCTCCCCACACATGGATCCCTGGGACTAGCTGTCCCCACAGTAGTTGGGTCTCCACATATACGACCAACGCTACCAGGACCCCAAAGACCAGCAGAGTGCGACCAACCGCTGCCCTGAGCCTTTCTTCGCGTTCTCCTTCGGCCTGTGAGTAGGCCCAAACAAACAATCCGATGAGGGCAATGGACGAGAAGATTTCCAGACCTATGGTGTAAGTGATCCCAGGGAGTAGAGGCTCATTCCCATAGACGCCTTCGTAGAAAGGATAGGCCTGGAGGACCTGGACCCTCACGAACACAAAGACCGATACCGCGAATCCTAAGAAGCAGGTCCCAAGACCGAGCCAACCTACCAGATTCCTAGGCAAGGCGCCTACTCACCTCTGCCAGGATGGCTCCGATAAACGTCCCGCTGTGCCTGAGGTCCTATTCCTTGGCCTTTGGGCTATTGGATGAAGCGAGGCGATTTCTTCGAAAACACTCCACTAACATAGATAAAACACGCGGCAGTGCCCAGCGGGGAGGGGGTCACGGAGATCGTGGGAGTTTCTGAGCCCCCCTTGGATGAGACGATGGGGGGACGCAAAATGGCCGTCGTGCTCGGCGTCGATAGACCTCTTGGAAGGGTAATGGTCGATACGCTCCTTGCCGAGTCGAGGGAGGTCAGGGCTGTCTACCTCGATCGCAAGGCTGCTGAGGGGGGTGCCATTCCTGGGACTCAGACCATAGTCATAGACCCTGCCGAGGCCTTCAACTTCACCGAGGCATGCACCGGGGCTGACGTGGTGTATGACTGCTATGAGCCGAACTATTCTGACTGGAAGCAAGTCTGGCCGCAGGTCTCGTCTAACGTTGTTTTGGCAGCCATAGACGTAGGTGCCACCCTCATCTTTGCCAGCCACCTGCTCAGGTCGGAATCTGATAACGAACGACAGGAAGCGGAAGTCCTCCGAGCCAACAGTTCGGGGCTGGTCAAGACGGTCGTGGCGCGGCTTCCGCAGTTAACCGGGGTCCGCGTGTTAAATCCCCTCTGGAAGCTGATATACAATTCAGTCCTGGCGGGGAAGAAGGCCCACTGGATAGGAAACCCAGATGTTCCACGGAGCCTCCTGGACGTGGAGGACGCAGCTCGGGCTATGATGGCGCTGGCAGAGACCCCTCAGCTCGGCGGGAGGACACTTGTGATTGCAAGCCCATCCTCGATTACTGGGAGGCAGTTCATCGAACTGGCCTTCGAGGGAGTGGGGCGCAAACCAAACGTCGGGAGCTGGGGGAGAGGAATTGTCCTGACTGGTGGCCTACTCGCATCGGACGCCAGAGAGGTTCTGAAGATGCCCTATGATTATTATTCCCCCTTTGAGCTTAACGGGAAGGGCTTCGCTGAGGCGGTCCCTACCTTCAACTTCACGCCGTCTGAGAATTCAATTTTCAAAGGGATACAGTGGTACCGTGACCAGGCTCTTGGAGCAGAACACTGAATTCGTCATTAGCCGTGACTGATGATTCTGCTTTCGGGACAGCAATTCGTGTGGTTTCGCTCATGGCCCTAGCCCCGTCGCTCTATCATGGGGCCCGACATGCCGAAAGTTGACGGCCTCCTCTTCTAATCCAGAGTGCCTGTGAAGAAGGCGGACGCCCCGTTGGTCATCAACAGTGAGCCGCTGATCTGCGAACCTTGGGTAGGACTACCGCCAAGTGCGACACATCTCACATCTGACAACGAACCGCCGGCCGGGACAGTTCCCCCTCCTACGACAGAACCAGACATGAGGGAACCGTCTTGGAGCGAACAAACCCCACTGGTCGACGTGTCGTCCAAACCTTCATTCGCCAGTGTGAGCTGACAGATTGTGGCGTTTCCGGCATTGGTGCAGACGGCGCCAACGGCATACACTTCCGCAGGCTGGTAATAGAACGAGAACACGCCGAACGTGATTCCGGCTAGCATCACAGCGGCAACAAGCAAGACTGCTATCATTACCACCTCGGCGACGACTGCTGATACTCCCCGTCTCTTCCGCCCTGATATCCGCATCGTGTCAGTTGGCGGTGACACTGGATAAACGGGTTCTTTCCAGAAACCTAAGTCTCTCAGCCCTCGGTTTATGAAATGCCCGAAATGAGCCCTTCGACCCCGCAAGATTTGTGAAGTGGCCTGTTACAATTCTACAGTGGAACTGAGAATTCGGAATCCATCCCTACTCTTAAATACGATACATATTGCCAATCTAGAACGATGCTACAGGAGATAAGACACTCCCCTCCTCCTGGACTGGTCAAGCTCAATTCAATGCGGGCCCTCAAGCTCTACCTCAAGGACTTGATGGTAAACTACGAGAGGGAGACAGACAGACTTGGTGAGAGGGTGGGGCGCCTGATGCGGGTTCTTGAGAGGGGGATGAAGGGGAAGGAACTCAAGAGACTACGAGAGGTCGACTGGAAGAGGTCGGGGATGCTGATGGTCAATACAACAGAGCCAGGAAGGGGAACCCTGGAATTACTGATTGAAGCAATGGAGGACTGCAAGGCCAAGGCAACCAGGACAGCAGAGGTTCTCGCTGGAGTCAAGGAACTCGAGGGTCTGGGGATACCTGACAATGCGGCAATTCTGGTCTACCTGCGTCATGGGGTGCCATTACGGGTCGTTGTCGATACCGTGAAGGAGCCAGAAATCGACGAACTGATCACTCCCTTCGCCTAGGGTAAAGGACTCTTCGCATCCAAACAAGTCCGAGCCACCAGCCGGATTTTCTACCCCCCAACGGCCAAATGTATCGTCGCGCTCCGATTGTTGACTCCGAAGTTTCCAAGAATTGAGTCTCTTGTTCTTTGGCATTTGGCATGAACGACTAAGGGCCGCGGTGATAGCATGGACGGTAGATTTGCAGTCTGA
>Ga0187770_10000888_pt1 | contig 15297 bp, 11 predicted proteins | sample 0116_SJ02_MP02_2_FD_133154 | JGI IMG/M metagenome (GOLD analysis project Ga0187770, IMG submission 133154) | Tropical peat soil microbial communities from peatlands in Department of Meta, Colombia - 0116_SJ02_MP02_20_MG | ecosystem: Environmental > Terrestrial > Soil > Wetlands > Peat | place...
CAATTCCCGTTCGAGAGGTTCATCCTCGGGTCGGATGGGCCTTAATAGGATTTCCGTCCCGGCTGGAAGTCTCCAGGACGTGATATATTTTGCAGGATAAGGGGTGATGACAAGGTGAGGGTACGCAACGGTGGACTTCAATCTTTCTCGATCAACGATGATTCTCGCATCGATGGCGACTGCCTTTCCGTTGCTGATGGCGATGGGATTGAGGTCCATCTCAAGAATTTCAGGGAAATCGACGATGAGGTTTGAGAAAGATACCAAAATCTGTTCTAATTGGCGATGATCCGCAGGGACCTTGCCCCTGTACCCCTGAAGCATTTTGTAAACGTGTGTCTCCTCCATCAATCTTTTTGCCAGGGTCTGATTCAGCGGCGGAAGGCCGATGGCATAGTCCCTCAAGATCTCCACTCCTATCCCTCCCATACCAAAGAGAATAATGGAGCCGAAATCCCTGTCTTTTTTCGCCCCCAGAATAATCTCATAGTCTATACTTTTAACCATTTTTTGCACACTGACGCCAAAAATACGAGCCTGGGGTACCTTCGACTTGACACGCTTCATCATCTGTTCGTAAGCTTCTCTCAGTTTTTCATCAGAGTTGATATCGAGTATCACCCCACCTACTTCCGTCTTGTGGGAAATGTCTGGAGAAACGATCTTCAGGACAACAGGATAGCCCATTTGTATTGCCATATGGATCGCTGTTTCAACATCTTGAGCTGTTGAAGGGGAAGTTGTTGGAATACCATACCGTGATAGAAATCGTTTTGATTCTTGCTCGGAGAGAAGGGTCCTGCCTTCCTCTATAACGGCTGTCCTGACGAGGGCCTTCAAATCATCTTTGGGAGGGGCCTGATCGATGGCAAGTTCAGAAGGGGCCTCGTACAGCAATTCAAGATTCCTTTTGTATCGGTACATAAAGTGGTAAGTCTTGACGGCTTCCTCCGGAGTCTCGTAGGTTGGGATATTGTGCTGAAGGAGAATCTTTCTGCCCTTTTCAACGTCCGATCCCCCGATCCAAGCAGCAAGGACAGGCTTCCAGACGTTCTCTGTGGGTTTCACCAATGTTTGGGCAAGTTCTTCGGGTTTGATCATCGCCTGCGCCACATAGATCAAGAGCAGACCGTCAACGCCCGGATCCTTCAGACAGATATCGGTTGCCTTCACAAATCTTTCAATGGTTGCATCGCCCAGGAGGTCCACGGGATTAGCCTTTGACCAATATTTAGGAAGTATGGAATCGAGCGCTTCTACGCTTTTTGCAGAGAGGTGAGCCAGTTTTCCTCCGATCTTTATCAGGGCGTCAGTAGCCATGACCCCGGGTCCGCCAGCATTAGTGATCATTGCCAGCTCTGGCCCATGGGGTAGATGCCTGGAATCGAGGATAGCTGCCGCATTAAAGAGGTCCTGAATGGTATCCACCCTGACCACTCCCACCCGTTTGAATGCCGCATCATAGACCTCATCGTCTCCCGCCATGGCCCCCGTATGGGAATGTGCAGCCTGAGCGCTCTCCGAGAATCTTCCAGACTTGACGACGACAATGGGTTTATTGCGGGCAAACCCCCTCGCTGCGCTCATAAATTTTTTCGCATTCCCGATCCCTTCCATGTACAGGATGATACTCTTTGTCTCTTCGTCTTCACCCAGAAAATCGATCAGGTCACCAAAGTCCACATCGAGCATGGAGCCAAGGGATGCAAAAAAGCTGAAACCGATGTGGTTGTCCGTGGCCCAATCGAGGATCGCCCCCCCAAGAGCGCCGCTCTGGGAGATGAAGCCGATCTTCCCCGGCTCCGGCTGGACTTTGGAAAACGTCGTGTTGAGCCCAATTTTAGGCCGGATGATTCCCAGACAGTTGGGCCCAATAATCCTCATCTGATATCTCTCCCGGATTTCTTTGATCTCCTTCTCTAATCTTTTGCCCTCCTCACCGATCTCTTTGAACCCTGCGGAGATGATCACAATTCCCTGAACCCCCTTTTTGCCGCATTCCTCGATAACACCCGGTACCCCTTTCGCAGGCGTGGCGATCACCGCAAGATCAATGTGTTCCGGTACGTTCACTACAGCAGGATAGCAGGGGAGTCCAAGGACTTCTTTCCTATTGGGATTTACCGGAAATATTTTTCCTCCCTTAAAGAGTATCAGATTCTCGAGGACCGCCCGCCCAACAGATCCTTCTTTCTCACTGGCGCCAATCAGAGCGACAGTCTTAGGATTGAACAGTGCCTTGGGCTCTCCAATCTCTTTCATGTGACATCCCCCTCTTTCTGCTTCTTTAGAATTTTTAGTGGCCGGGAGGTGCCCCGCAAGCCCCGCCTTGTGGGCGGGGAGCTTCACTATTCCGCGACCACGGGAGGCTATGAGGCTTTTTCTGTAAACTTGATGATTACGCGGTCGTCATCATACTAATCAATCCCCTTTTCTAAGAAATCCAGGACGTTCAGATCACTTACGAGAGGGGTCTGCACTCTTACTCTCCGCGCCGGTAATAGGCAACTTCCGGGTCTCCAGGGTAGGCGCACGCGGGAGCCCCGTGGCCTTGAGAATCTCTTGTTCATCGAGGGCTTCCCGCTCCACCAGGGCCTCGGCGAGCGCATCGAGTTGCTTGCGATGTGCGCTCAAGAGTCGCTTGGCCTCTTCGTGGCTTTCGTCGATAATCTTGAGCACCTCGGCATCGATCGTCTTCGCAGTCTCTTCGCTGAACGGCCTCTCGCCACCATAACCGCCCCCACCGCTCAAGTAAGGGTTTTCCCGGGGCGCGAGCTGCACTAAGCCGAGTCCCTCGCTCATGCCCCAGCGCGTGACCATCTGCCGGGCCAGGCCGGTGGCTTGCTCGATATCGTTTTCGGCCCCGGTCGTCTTGGTGCCGTAGACGATCTCCTCGGCCGCACGGCCTCCCAGCATTCCGACGATCCTTGCGCGTAGGTAGGCCTCCGGATAGTTGTAACGGTCGCTGTCGGGCCGCTGATAGGTCACACCGAGGGCCATCCCGCGCGGCACGATCGTTACCCGGTTCACCGGGTCGGCACCAGATACTACCAATCCCAGGATGGTGTGTCCGCCCTCGTGGTAGGCGATGCGTTCCTTGTCGGCGCGGCTCAGGAGGATCGGGCGTTCGGGACCAAGCACGATCTTCTCCAGCGCATCCAGGAAGTCCTTTTGATGAACCTCATTCTCCCCTTTCCGGGCCGCCAGCAGCGCCGCCTCATTGACTAGGTTCCTCAAGTCAGCCCCCGAGAACCCCGGTGTCGTGGCGGCAAGCTCCCCTAAGCTTGCGTCGTTCGCAAGCGGCACGTTGCGGGTGTGGACTTTGATGATTGCCTCGCGCCCGGTTTTATCGGGGAGGTTAACCACTACGCGCCGGTCAAAGCGTCCGGGCCGCAGGAGCGCTTTGTCGAGTACCTCCGGCTGGTTGGTCGCCGCCAACACGATGATGCCTTCCCGGCTGGAGAAGCCGTCCATTTCGGTCAGAATCTGGTTCAAGGTCTGCTCCTGCTCACTCGCGCCCCCGATCGCCGCCTGCCCCCGCGCGCGACCGATGGCGTCCAACTCGTCTATGAAGATGATGGCAGGCGCGTTCTCGCGTGCCTGCTTGAAGAGGTCTCTTACCCTTGCTGCCCCCACTCCCACGATCATTTCCACGAACTCCGCGGCGCTCATCGAGAAGAAAGGCACCGCGGCCTCTCCCGCAACCGCTTTCGCCAGCAGGGTCTTTCCTGTGCCCGGCGCGCCAACCAACAGCACGCCTTTCGGAGCAGTTCCGCCCAAACGAGTATACTTCTTGGGATCCTTGAGAAAATCCACGACCTCGACTAGCTCGTCCCGGGCTTCATCGATGCCAGCGACGTCGTTGAAGGTGACCTTGGGACCTTGTTCCTGGTCGTAGCGACGCGCCTTGCTCTTGCCTATGCCAAAGATCCCGCCTCCCAAACCGCCTCCCTGCTGGGCCGCCCGCCTGTACATCCAGACGTAAAAGCCGATGAAGAGCAGGCCCGGGCCAAAGTTATAGAGAAGCGTCATCAGGGGACTTCGTTCTTCATGGATCGGCTTGGCGCTGATCTCGACCCCGTGATCGATCAGAAATGCTTCCAGACCGGGGTCTACGAAGGAAGGCAGCGTCGTCGTAAAAGAGCTCACCGGTTTGGACGCTTCCCGGCGCGCCGCACCAGGCTCGCTCTTGGTTTGGGGCTCGCCCTTGGGTACCGCACTCTTTTCGGACGCCGGCGTGTAGGTGACTGGTACCTTAAAGCGGCCCGTGATGATCTCACCCCGGTTGTAGATTGCCTGCACGTTACCTTTCTTGACCTCCTCCTTGAACAAGGTATAGGGCACTGTGACCGGTGCTTCTGGGCCGGGCGTCAGCAGCCTCCCCAACAAGAAGTTCAGGAGCAGAATAATCACGAACCATAGCCAGGTCTTGCCTGGCGGCATCTTCGCCTGCGCAGTTGCCTTCGTGACTCCAGGCTTTGTGTCTGCAGGCTGGCCACGCCCAGCCGGTGTAGAGTCGCTGTCACGTTGTGTCTGTTGTCCTGTCGAAATCATAGCCACCTCCTTGGGCGCATCTCGCCTAAGTCAATTTGAACTATGGTGTTTGGTGCCGCCTTTGGCGATGGGCAGTGCTTCTCCAGATCACTGCCCACACTTTGCATTTTTTATGCAGATTTGGGGGAAACAGGTGAAAGTTTCGGATTGCCGCCGCTTCTTACCGGATCGAGTGCGCGTCAGTTGGTGAAAGCCACGCCGACGGCGTTACCGATACGGTTGAAGCACATCGGAAATGGACCCTAATCGTCCCCCTTACCTCTCTCCACACCTGGGTCAACACTCTACGCCTTTGCTGGTTGGGATATTTTTCGTGCCCCGCGTAGTTTGAACCCCAGGATCAACAGGAGGATCCCGAAGATGATCGCGTAGAGTGCGATCAGCCAAATCAGACCAAGAGCTCCGACACCCGGGAAAACCATCAGCAGAAGGGCAAAAATAATCGATGCGATGCCACTCAGGATCATCCACCCTTCGCCCTGGATTTCCTTTCTGAGACGGATGGCCGTGGCGATCTCGAGGACTCCCGTTGAGAGGCTCCAAACCGCGATGTAAAAGACGAGGACCAACGTTGTGACTCCTGGTGCCACGAAGGCAAGCAATCCAATCCCAATGCCCACGAGGCCTTCCAGCAGGAGGAGCCACCGATCCTCTCTGCCACCCCAGTTACCGATCGTTTTGATGATCAGGAAAATCCCGTCCACGAAGGCAAAGGCACCGAAAAAGATGATGAGTGTTGCCAGGGTGATTCCTGGCCAAGCATAAGCCAGTATGCCAAAAAGAATCGCCGCAATCCCTCTCACTACATAAGCCCACCAATACCGCGACAAGACATCAAGCATGTTCCTTTCCTCCTTTCCTTTTATTTTTGTTCGGGTCGGACCAAGCCAACCCCGTTGAATCCCCAGACAGATAGGCCCCCTGGAATTTCGTCCTGTTCATCGACGTCCTAGCCTATCGGCTCGGCGTTTGTGCCACTCGATTCGCAGCCACCGGATAACGAACCAGATTACACTGGCTATGGCGGCGAACAGCACCACCCGGTAGCCAATCCGCTCCAGCTGGGTCAGGTCCTGTCGACCAACAAGAAACGAGAAGCCGACGATCAGCGCTCCGACAATGAGGGCGTACGCGAGAAGGTAGACGCCTGACGTAAGACGATCCACAAGCGCCTCATAGTTGTCCGGCCTCACCGCCACCTTGAACTCGCCCTCACTGACGCGCCGCAACGCGCGTGTGGCATGCACAGGTAGCTGGTCGAAGAACCGGCCATAGGCCCGCGCTGAGCGTAGCGAGGCCTTAAGGATGTGTTCGGGACCATACCGCTCGGGCATGAGCTTTCGGGCAAATGGCTTAACCACGTCGATCATGCGGAAGGCCGGGTCGATCTGGGTGGCAACGCCATCGAGCACACCTATCGTGGTAAGCAGCACAGTCAGCTCGGGGGGGACCTTCAGCTGATAGTCGCGCATCAGTTTGAGGAGACTTTGCATGAGCTTGTCCAGGCCCTCACCGCTGGACTGCTGGCGGCGGTACCGTCCAAGCATAGCGCTGATATCGATATCAAGTGCCCCAAGGTCGATGTGCGGCGGCATCCCCATCATTGCGAGTGCAGCTTCTGTGACAGCGGCCGGGTCATCGTCGAGTATGGCCAGAAGCATATCGAAGGTTGTCTCGCGATTTCGCTCGGGGACGGTCGCGACCCGGCCGAAATCAACGAAGCCAAGACGGCCGCCGGGAAGCGCAAACAGGTTTCCAGCATGGGGGTCAGCATGGTAGAAGCCCAGTTGGAAGATCATACGGAAGTAGGCTCCCGCGCCGATTTGGACCAGGTGCGCCCGGTCGACGCCTGCGGCCTTCTCGTTCTTCTCAAGCTCTGTGGCCGGTACGCCTTCGATGAGGTCCATGGTGAGGACGCGGCTCGTTGTCTGGTCCCAGTAGACCTGTGGGAAGACGAGCGAGGGCTCGTCTGCGAATGCGCTCCGGAAGCGATCGAGGGAATGCCCCTCCTGAGTGTAGTCGAGTTCCGAACGCAGGACTGAGGCGAACTCCTCGGCGATGGTGGCTACGTCATTCTCTTTCGCCCACTGGACATGCTTCACCAACCGGCCGGCCAGGTCATGCATAATATCGAGGTCGATCTCCATGGCTTCGGTCACCCCGGGACGCTGCACCTTCACGGCTACCCGGGTGCCGTCGGGCAGCGTGGCGCGGTAGACCTGGCCGATCGAGGCGGCTGCCAGCGGTTTTTTGTCGAAGCTTTTGAAAAGTTCCTCGACTGAATCGCCAAGTTCGGCTTCGATCCGCGTTCTCATTTCCGGCCAGTCCACCTCTGGCACTCTATCCTGGAGCTTGGCTAATTCTTCGAGAAGGGCGGGAGGAACCAGGGCGCTGCGCGTAGCCAGAAGTTGCCCGAGCTTGATGAAAACCGGGCCCAAGCGCTCGAGGGCATGACGGACGCGTACCGGCAACGGCAGGTCCTTCTCCTTGGTAACCGGTGTTTGTTCGACAGCTGTCCCCCCGGGTAGGTCATTCTCGAGTCCGATACCTCTAAAGAGGTCAAACAGATGTTCTTCCCATAACACCGCAGCGATCTCGCGGTATCGTGCTCGGCGCCGGGCGCTGCGGCTCTTCCTCTCCTGCTGCTGGTTGTCAGACATGGTGCCTCCCATCGAAGTACATTGCTTATTCACTGTTGTTCCGTCCTATGAGCGTGCAAGTTGGTTACCTCTGTTCCCTGGACTTCGCTATTCCAGAATCCCAGCAGTTAATAACGGAACACGGCAGCGAACCATCCGATATCAGGCATGTTCTCTGATTTGATCACATAGACCGCCCCTCGGTTCAATAGGGTCTGAATCGTGGCTACCTCGAGTAGATCTTCGTCACCACTTTTTTCTTTCTTATGTAAATGAATTGCTTCAGTGCCTGGATCAAAAGTGCCCCACTGGTGATGATCAGGATCGACGAATAGCAATTCGACCCTTCCGTGATAAGCCGCGGGAATAATTTTTCTGATATGGTTGGAAACCCGCTCTGAGCCGATAAATTCTTTATATCGATCAACAGCTTTCTGCTGCGCCTTCAAAAAGCAAGGCTTTACGATGGCCCAGGCCTGTTCGTGCAGCTCTTTTGCGCTCAAATGTTCAGGATTCCCGCTCAGTCCTTCCTGTATCAAATGGGGATAAGTATTCACCTCTCTGTAAATCGGGTGGAGATAATCAACGCCCGCTAACACTAAAGGTGCTTGTTGGTCTCTAAGCAATTCGTGCAATCCTTTATCAATCCGGCGGAAGTATCGCTGGATGTTCTCCTTGTTATCTACCTCTTCCCCATGCGTAATAGCTGAAGGTTTACCTTGACCTCCTGGGTTGATTGAATGCATCCGGAGCTCTTTCCAGGAATCGTCATCTCTGAGGGTCTCGGCAAGGTTCTTAGGAACATCTACTAAATCAACCTCGTTTACGTTGTAATGGGTCCCCTGAAGTAGCCTGACCCTGTTTTGACTAAGACCCAAAACGTAGTAGCGTCCCTCCTCGCTGAAAAGGGGGAGAAGAGGTCTGATGTGAAAGCGTTCGGTGACAATCACCAATTCTTCAAAAGAGAGCGGGAGAAGGTATGTATGGAACAGTTTCTCAGAAAGAAACATTGCAAGTCCGTCGTTTTGGTGTTGATGGAAAAGATCTCCTTGCAGGAGTTTTTGGGCTGGTTCCAGGAATTCCCTTGCCTCGGGAGCGCGAAGACCTCCTGAAATTAACTGTTCCTCAGCCCCTCTAAGCAGGTTCTTAAACCGGATTGGATCCTCTTGAGTTTCTTCTCCAGAGCGGTGCATCGGCACGAAAATCGAGACACAAGGCCCCTGATGTATCTCCATCAGCTTTTTCAGGTTATCCCTTGTCAGGTTCATGTGGACGTATCCTTTCTGACTGCGAAGTACTTACTCAACCTCAACGTTTCAAGTGCTCTGCCTCCACATGGCCCATCTCTGCCTGGAACATCCGAAGTGCATCCTCCAGTGACCTCATGTGGTCCTTTATGTCCTGAAGGTCTCTCTGTTCAATTTCATCTACCCACTGGAATTTCAAATCCTTTTCGGCTCGCCTTATTGATTCCCCAAGTGCAAAAATTCTCTGCGAAAGTTCAGAAAACTTCCTGAGATGGTCTTTTGTGTCTCCCACGTTACTTTCCTTTCCAAAGGAATGATTTGCTTATGATGCCTCGATTTTCGCCCGACTCCTTGTGTCCGGAAAGACCCGGTTAAGATTGAGCTGATATCCGTTTTAAGATCTTCAAGCTCCATTTTGCGCCAGTTCAACAATCTTCCTAAGTCTTTCTTGAAATCAGGTATACATTTTTTGCTCTTCTTTTCCAGTCAGAAATGAGATTTGCGGGTTGGATAAATATCGCCCGCAAAATTCTGAATTCGGTTTTAAGTACAACGAACCAAAAAGATCGGCTTTGGCGAATGGCGGAGCACCTTCTCCGCCACGCTCCCGAGAAGAAAGCGTTTGACCCCACTTCGGCCATGGCTGGTCATTGCAATGAAGTCAATATCCTTTTGGTCAGCATGGTCGAGGATCTCTTCTGCATCATTCCCATATCGCACATGGCTATCCACTTTAAATCCTTTGGCTTTAAGTCGGTCCTCTACCTTATGGAGGTATTCCTCCGCCTCCCGGACGACCTTCACCTCAGCTTCTGTTGGATCCGTACCTGGGAAGGTATGGGCATACGCAACCCGCAAAAGGGTAATACTTGCCTTTAATTCAGTGGCCAACTCCTCGACCATGGGAAGAACGTTCTCAGCGCATTCAGACCCATCCAGAGGAACAAGAATTCTTTTTAATCCAGCCATATAACCCCCTCCTTTCCATGCTTTCAGGCTACCACTGGAATTTGAAAAAAGTAAATGGGGTGCACGCTGTATTTTTACAGGACCGGTAGAGTATTTATCCGCATTTATCCGCTAAGGGGATGATTACAATAGTGAACATTTCTTGCCAATATAAACCTACTCGAAACATCAGGGCAATGTTTCTATTCGATCTTCAAATTGTAACTTCTGGTTTAGAAAAACCGAAAGTCTATAGCAGGGAGTAGACTAAGGCTACTCACGGCATAGGAGGAGGTGACTGGACCACTTTCAGGCAGACAGGAGTCCTCGAACACACCCCTAGCCCAAGAGACACAAGACCCTCCCGAAATCCTCATCATGCAAGAAACCATCACCCTCTGCGTCAACCATCCAGTCCTTAACTACAATGCGATCTTGGCTACTGTCCATTTCTGCCATTACAGATAGGAACTGCTCGGCTGGTGGGTAAACGGATAAAAATTACTTTGGCGAGACAACCCCGAAGAAAGGGTGAGGACCCCTGTATTGCCCTGACCGCTCCTCGATCACACCGGTGTGAGTCAGCAAAGTCTTTTCCCCCCACAGCTCTGTCCAAAGGTGAAGCATGAGAGCAGGTGGCTCCATAATAAACGTTGAGGGAGCTTCTTCTCTGAGGTCCAAACAGAGCTGCATCCCAATGGCTGGACAAGCGGTTGCAATCGTTCCGCCGAATCGCCTGAAAACGGGACGATGTAAATGCCCGCACAGAATCCGTTCAACCTGGGGATGCTTTGAGATGAGGGATTGAAACTCTTTGTATCCTCGAAATCCTTCTTTGTCCATGTGTCCGATTGCTGAGGCGAATGGTGGATGATGCATGAAGATAAGTGTTGGGGCTTCAGATCGCGTTGACAAGGTCCTCTGAAGCCATACCCTCCTCTCTGCCCCAAATCCACCCCCATGCTCTCCGGGAGTGACAGTATCTAAGCCGATCAGTCGTAAAGGAAAGTTCTCCAGGGTGAAGCAGATGTATTTCTTTCCTTCTTCCTCGACGAAGTGGTGAAGGTAGACGTGTTCAGGGAAGACCTTCCGGAGGTTTTCTTTATGGTCGTGGTTGCCGGGGATCAGCACAAGAGGAGACCTAATCGGCGATAGCAACCGTCTCAAGTAGATGTAAGATTCAAATGCCCCCTCGTCCACGAGGTCCCCTGTTACAAGGACAAGGTCCGGACTTGGATTTAAGCGGTTGATGTACTCGACCGTTCTTTTCAGCGGTGTGGCCGTATCGGCAATGTCATAGGCCAACAACCCTTCAGGCCTCAGATGGAAGTCGGAAATCTGGGCGATCAGCATCTTTTATACCTTCAGCGTGAGCAAAGCAGTGGGATCGAGCCTGATCTCAATCTTCTGCCCTTTTCTAAATGATTGATTCCCTTTCGCTTCGATAGTCAGATAATCCGGGCCCGTCCAATCGAGAATGAGCCGTGTATGGTCCCCCATAAAGAAAGAGGCAGCGACAGTTGCTTTAAAGTGGCCTTGCCCGGCTTCAACCACTTCTGCATGCTCTGGCCGGAAGAAAATCTCGACATCCTCATTTTCACGAGCATGGATATGAGGAGCACTTTTTAAAGGAATCCTCCCAGCGGGGAATGTGAGTTGATCCTCAAAAACCTTGCACTTGATGTGATTGATGGTCCCGATAAAGTCCGCCACAAAGCGGTTTTGTGGGTTGAAATAAATCTCTCGTGGAGTCCCGATCTGTGCGACCCTCGCAATTTCCATGACCACGATACGGTCACCCAGGGCCATGGCTTCGGCCTGATCATGGGTCACATAAATAGCGGTTATACCTAAGGAGCGCAGAAGGGAATCAATTTCCACGCGCAGGGCATCACGAAGTTTCGCATCCAATGCAGTCAGGGGTTCGTCCATCAAAAGAAGGCGAGGACGGACCGCAATGGCTCTTGCCAGAGCGACTCTCTGTTTCTGTCCCCCTGAGAGCTGATCAATCCGCCGATTCCTCAGATCTGTAATCTTCATCATCTCCAGCATCTCACTGACCCGTCTCTCCTTGTTCTCGCCACTGATCCCATGCACTTTTAATCCATATGCAATGTTCTCGGCCACATTCATATTCGGAAACAAGGCATAGCTCTGGAAGACCATACCCACATTCCGTTTTTCAATGGACACATTTGTGACTTCCACGTCGCCAAAGAAGATTTTACCTTGCGGATCGGGTGATTCAAGCCCGGCAATGATTCGAAGCATAGTCGTTTTACCACATCCAGAAGGTCCTAAGATAACCACGGTTTCTCCTGCCCCAACCTCGAGGTTAAATGGTTTCAGGGCCTGAGTCCCGTCCGCAAAGGTCTTCGCACAATTCTCCAGATGGAGAGATGTCCCGGAAACGGCACGCCTTTGTTCCTCCACAGTTTCGTAAATCGGTGAAGATTCCATTTTCCTCATTTCAGTTCCCCGCGACACATTTTGAATAGTTTCGGTTTTCTCAGCAATAACCCCTATTTTCTTGGGTTTGGCAACCCATTGCATTGCGACAAGCAGAGGAATGATCATCAGAAAAAAGACAATGGTGTAGGCAGAGCCAATCTCAAGCCGCATGGAGGCATAACTGTCAGCAAGACCCACTGGTAAAGTTTTAGTGGTTGGGGTATGGAGCATCCACGTCAGGTTAAATTCGCCAATGGAAAGTGTAAAGACCATGAGCGAGCCAGCCAGGATGCCGGGCATGACATTGGGAATGGCAATATGGAAAAACCGGTTCCAGAAACCTGCACCAAGACTGGCTGCGCCCTCTTCGAACTGGTTCAAATTGACTGAACTCATTACTGCGATGACTGAGCGGACCATGAATGGAAGCGTGAAAATGACATGGCCGACAAGAATAAAGAGCCAACTTCTTCGAAAACCTGTGAGCCCGCCATAGCTGATGATGAGGGCCAAGGCCGTGGCAAGACCCGGTACGGCCAAAGGTGTAACAAGAAGCTCTTCAAAGAGCCGCGTGAGCCGATTCTGCTTTTTCACCATGGTATAGGCTGCCGGAACCCCCAGAATAAGCGTACAGCCCAGACAGGCAAGGCCAATCATGATCGATCTGAAAATGGTGTCTCGATAGAGGTCCCAGACCCTCACGAACCACACAAAAGTAATACCACTTTTCAGTCCGATGAGGTAATTGACCGTAAGACCAGCCATGACCGATTGAATGACTGGGACGATCAAAAACGCGCAGACAACGAGGGTCAGGGAAAGTTGGGCAAGAAAGAGTTTAGATTTCTTCATCATTGTAAGTGACTCAAAGTGCCGGATAGTCATGAACGCAGTGACGACGCTAGGCTGTATCAACCTGCTGCGGCAACTGTGGTTCCCGCGGCGGTCCGGGCCAAAGAGAGAGCAATCCACGTGATAAAGCCAAGTACAATCGAAAGGGCCGCGGCCCCGGAAATATTTGCTAATAATGTAAACTCGGTGTAAATAACGATGGGCAAGACGTCGATATCCGTAGCCAAAGTAAAGGCCGTACCGAAAGCTCCCATCGAAGTGGCAAAACAGATAGCTCCTGAAGAGATTAGGCCGGGAACAAGAGCTGGAATGAGAACGTCTTTGATGACGAGAAAGGGGGAAGCACCCAGGGAACGAGCAGCTTCTTCAAGGTTGGGATCGATCTTTTCTGCAGCGGCCATGATAGTAATGATGACGCGTGGTATAGAAAAATAGAGATATCCAAGAAAAAGACCGACCAAGGAATAGGCAAGGACGGCTTTCTCACCGATCAATGACTGTGTCACATCCCCGATTAACCCTTGACGACCAACCAGAAGAATGATCATAAACCCAACCACAACTCCAGGGAAAGCCAAGGGAAATGTCAGCATGGATACGATAAAGCTTTTCCCACGGAAATCGTTACGGGTAAGAAAGACCCCGGAGAACCCCGAAATAATGAGGGTTGCCAACGTGACCGCAACGGAAAGTACGATCGTGTTCAATAAGGTCGTAAAATAGCGCGGGTTGGTGAGAGATAGAAGATAAATTTTGAACCTCAAGGGACCTGCTGCAGAGGCGATAGCCAATCGGGCAAGAGGTAGAAGAAAAAAGGCCCCAAATACAGCCAGGGCAGGGGCAATCATAAAGAGAAGATAGAGCTTGACACGTCGACGCACAATTCGACCTTGAGGGTTTGAAAAAATTTATCTTGTGGTGTCCTCACATTTTGAGGAAGGGCACCGAAAGAGAGAAGACTATCTTACTTCGTTTTGATACCTGTCATTGAAGCCCTTTTGGATATCCGCCATTTTCTTGTAATCTACAAATTTGGCGCGGGCATACTCCGAGGCAGGTAAAAACTTGGAAGCAGCCTCGGGTGACATGGCACTTGAGCGCACTGGGCGCAGGAAGGCATTGGCCCAAACGGCCTGTCCTTTATCGGACAAGGTAAAGTCGAGGATTTTCTTCCCATTTTCGGGATGTGGGGAATTCTTCACCAGGCACATAACATAAGGAGCTATGATAGTGCCTTCTTTCGGGATGACGAACTCGACATTCCCCTTGTCTTTATATTTACCCCGATAGGCATTGAAGTCATAGTCAAAAAGAATGGGAATCTCACCCGACAAAACCCTTGCATAGGAAGTCTGCTTTGGAACAATAGGCTTATTTTCCTTCAACTTTTTGAAATAGTCGATGACTGGAGTCAGGTTGTCGAGTGTACCACCCAATGCCACGTTAATGCCTATTGCTGCAGTATAGCCGACAGCAGCCGAGGTAGGATCCAGATAGCCCACCATCCCTTTGTAAATGGGTTTTAGCAAGTCCGCCCATGATTTGGGAACAGGCTTGCCTCCCAGGGCATCCTTGTTGACGAATAAGCCAACCGTCCCTGAGTGGATGGTGAACCAATAGCCTTCAGGGTCCTTAAGGCCCGGAGGAATTTCATCCCATCTCGCCGGCTTATAGGAGGCAACAACACCAGCCTCTTTGGCAAGGATGCCGAAGGTCACCCCGAAATAGGCCACATCGGCCACAGGGTTGTTTTTCTCAGCGATGATCTGAGAGAGGGTTTGGCCGGAATTCTTGTTGTCGTGGGGGACATCAATACCAAGATTTTCTTTGATTGCCTTGAGCTCACTTCCCCAGTCTGCCCACTCAAACGGACAATTATAACAAGTGGCTGTTTCTGCGCTCAGGCTTACACCCGTCAGGTATAAAAAAATTGGGAGAGAAAAAACTGTTAACAATAGCTTCGACCTTTTCATAAAAATCTCCTTTGTCATGTAATTGGCGAGGAGTGACACGTCTGATTCCTATCAAGAGATTGTCACATTCTCCCTCCATAGTAGAACAGCCCCCAATGACACTTTAATGTCTTGAATATAACCTTATAGTTAAACTTTATCTCATTTTGGGCCTCATCTACATATCATATACAAAAGGTGATTTCAATAAGAATCTCAGTAACCCAAGCAAGCACTGCGCCTTGGCTATCTCAAGATAAAGACCGTCTACATAACTGGTGATAAATAGCAAGAAGAACTTGTTTGGGGAACGGTAAAATATTCAAAAAAATAGTCTGGCAAGAAAAATCGGCCACAAGATATGGGGAAGTCAAGCCCATACGTTCTTAGTCGAGCCCAACTGAAGCTCTATGAAGTTAATTCGAAGCCCTCACAGAAGGAATTTCATCCAGACTCGAAACTGCGAATATCTTGCCAGTACAAACCCACTCGAAACATCACCGAAATGTTTCTATTTGATCTTCAAACCGTAGGTTTTTCGGTTTTAAAAAAGGCAAGGTGTATAGCAGCTATTGAGCGTTGCCAAGAAAGGGGTTCTGCCTCATTCCTTTGGGTTGTTGATTTCACAAATCTTTGAAGACAAGTAAATTTTGG
>Ga0187770_10000891_pt1 | contig 15227 bp, 17 predicted proteins | sample 0116_SJ02_MP02_2_FD_133154 | JGI IMG/M metagenome (GOLD analysis project Ga0187770, IMG submission 133154) | Tropical peat soil microbial communities from peatlands in Department of Meta, Colombia - 0116_SJ02_MP02_20_MG | ecosystem: Environmental > Terrestrial > Soil > Wetlands > Peat | place...
ATAGGACGATTTTGGCCTTCCTGCCAGTGGCCAGGGAGTCCTTCAGTTCCCCCATGTGCTTGATCAGTCTGTCGAATGAGTCGAACCGGCTCCTCCTCACACGTACAACTGCTTCGCTCGCTGGGAGCGTTATCAGGGGCGTTTTCACCTCGACGTAGGCGTTTCCAACCAAAAAGTCTATCCTCGACTTTCCGACTCTGACCTCACGACGAACCGGTCCCCGGGCTAGGCGCGCGAGCGCTCCTTGCCTCAGGAAGAACTCGAAATATCTGTTGACTGCGGTCTGGTTGATGCCGACCCACTGGCCTCCCGTCATGGATGTGGAGATGGCCTCGACAGTATGATCAGTTTTCCTCGACTTTGAGTGAGATGTTGAATAGAGGCACGGAAGCCCGGCGAGTTTGAGGTCGCCGAGCCTGCCCGTTGTGGGGCAGTGGCACCTCAAGGTCCTGTCCCCTGCCCGGATCAGCATGATGAAGCGGTTGGGCCTCGAAATTACTCTGCCCTGCCTCAGGGGTTCTGGGAACCTGAACATCGGCTCTGGTCCCAATTGTGACCTTCTCGTCTTGGTTCGGACGGTCGAAAAGTTGCCGGATGTTTAACCGTTTGTTGATTCAGAGGTTTCAGAAGCTGCCTCTCAAGTCGGTTGAGCCGGAGTGGGAAATCAGCTCCCCTCCAGAGGGCCTCTGGTAGTAGGGGTCACCCTTCCTTTGGAAGGAGACCTGCAGATCTGGATTGTCTTTACCACTGTGAGTGACTCCACGCGGAGCCTCTAGTTCTCGGCCAGCCGGTGGTCATTCGATAGGTGGTGCTGCTGTGCACTCGAGGAAGTGGTGAAAGATTTGCTTCCTGGCCACCATATTGTATGGGGCTCTCTCTAATCATTCCCTGCTGGCTCTAATACGTCTCCGACTGTTACAGGAAAGAATTGAACAATCTTTCACCCGGTGTCGCTCCCCATCATTGCTCCGACAACCGCAATCCACGCGTCGGCGCAGTTCTTGGGGACGTACCCTCCTCCTCCCAGGGCGACCAGCCGCCCCGAGCAGAGCTCGTGAGACAGGCGGTGGAGGAGCTCTCCCACCTGCCTATGGGCACGTGGTGTATAGTCTAGGCCAGCGATTGGGTCACCTCCGAGCCCGTCTGCCCCGCATTGCAGTATGATGAACTCTGGATTAGCTGCCTTCGCAAATTCCTCCAGCCTCGGGAGCCGAGCCTCGAGCTCTGCGTCTCCTGCACCGGGCTCCAGTGGGATGTTGATCTTGGTCCCTTTCGCTGGTCCGTATCCGTTTTCCCACGACGAGCCGGTCCCGGGGTAGAGATACCTCCCGTCCTCGTGGATGTCGAATATGAAGAGCTGGGGGTCTGACTCGTAGGTGTAGAAGACACCATCCCCGTGATGAACGTCAATGTCCACGTAGAGAATATTCTGAACGTTATGGCGCCTGCGGAGGACCTCGATGGCCACGCCGATGTCGTTGAACACGCAGAATCCCGCCGAGGAGTCCCGAGTGGCGTGGTGCAGTCCTCCGACCGGATTGAAGGCGTGGTCGAGCTCCTTCGCCATCACCTTCTCGACTGCATAGACTGTTGAGCCGACCGCGTACTGGGTTGCTTCGAAGACCCCTTTGTACGCAGGGGTGTCTCCTTGGTCTAGTGCGCCATAGCCGAGGTGGGAAGCGAGTTCCACGTATCTTATGTGCTCTGTGGTGTGAAAGAAGCCGAGGAGCTCCTTGTCCGCCTTCTGTGGAGAAAGGCGTTGAACCTGAATCTGGGACTTCTGTAGTTCATCCCAGAACCTCTGGGCCCTTTCGTTGGTGAAGGGATGAGGAGGCGGGAACGAGTAAAGTAGCAGCTCCTTCCCCTCGAGGACCCCCACCCTGCATGGCATGCGTCGCCGGTCGACGGAACCCGTTCTTAGACTGTTGTTATTAGGCCCAATGCGGGGCTTGGGGCGTGGCCGGCAATCGACTGGGGACGTTCGTTGAAGAGGTGGAGAAACAGCCGGTGGTGCTTAGGGAGTTCTTGAGGTCGCCGCTTCCGGCGGCGGCCAAGGGCGCTATATTCGTCGGAGCAGGAGACTCCTTCTCCGCCGCCATGGCAGGATTCTATGTTTCCAACGGGACGTGCATAGCGGTCGATCCCTACACCCTGGTGGGCGCCCCGGAGATTGCCAGCGGAGTTGATGTCTTCTTTATCTCCGTCTCGGGGAGGACTGCTTCTAATCTGGCCGCGGCAAGGAAGGTGCGTGGGCTCGCGAGGCGCGCCACAGCAATCACTTCGGATGAGGGGAGCGAGCTTGCGGGCTTGGTCGATCGAGTTGTCAGGCTCCCAATGGAATATGTCCCCCGTATGCCAGGGCTGCTATCATACAGCCTCTCCCTCCTTGCCGTACTAAGGATAGCTGCGGGGGAGGAGAAGTGCGATTTCAGTGGTGCCTACAGAACGGCCCGCAGGGACGAAGGAAAAGTTGCCTGGGGGGAAGTGTCGACCTACTTCATCGGCAACTCCCTTGCCCATGCCGCAGCCATGTATGCCGCGGCAAAAACGTACGAGTTCCTGGGTGCGAGGGCACACCCCCAACTGCTGGAGGAGTTCAGCCACCTGGAGCTCTTCTCCCTTGGGCAATCGGACGTGGTGAACATCTACTCCGCCTTCGATCCTTTCGGCGCGTCTAGCAGGCTGTCCAGAGCCCTCTCCCGTCGGGGGTACAAATCAAACATAGTCCCCAAACGAGGAAACTCGAAGATAGAGGAGCTCTTCCATCTGGTCTTCGTCAGTCAGCTTTCCGTCCTTAGAAGAGCGGGCGAGCTGAGACTGTCAAAGCCGAGCTTCCTTGCCGGCGATGAAAGGCTTTCCGTAAGTGATTCGATGATTTACTGAATCATGGCACCGATGCGTCGTGAAGGATGGGAACTCGTCCCAGATGGCAGGGTCTCTCACCGGGGCCGCCGCCCACGGATGAATCTTTCTTCAATTGGCAAAACTGAAAAATCGATTTTGCGACATCGGCGCCAAGGGACCATAGCTCGGTTTGATTGAATTCAAGGACGTCACGAAGAGCTTCAAAGGCTTCGAGGCGGTCAAGGACGTAACTTGTGAAATCAACGACAGGGAGATCTTCGGGTTGCTGGGACCGAACGGCGCCGGGAAGACCACACTAATCATGACCATGGCAACCGTGTACAGACCTACAAAAGGGGAGGTAGTGGTGGACGGCCACAGTGCAAGCCTGGAGCCAAATCGGGTCAAGTCGCTGATTGGAATCAGCTTCCAGGACCCGAAATACGACAGGATCCTTTCGGCCCGTGAGATTCTGGAATGGCACGGCAAAGTAACTGGGGTTGAAAAGTCGGTCCGAGAAAGAAGAATAGACGAAATCCTGGCGAAGTTCGGCCTGACCGCCGAGGCGAAGAAGAGGACTTGGACCCTCAGTGGAGGGACAAAGAAGAAGATCGAGAACGCCAAGGTGTTCGTCCAGCGTCCCAGGATAGCGGTCTTCGATGAACCGACGGCCTACCTCGACGTCCCATCAAGACTGATGGTCTGGGACATGATAGAAGAACTCAGGGATGATGGGTCCACCGTGGTGCTCGCGACGAACATGATGGACGAGGCCGACAGGATGTCTGACAGGGTTGGGATAATGAACAGGGGAGAGATGGTGCAGGTCGGAGAGCCAGCAAGACTCCGGAGGAGCCTCAGTGGGAGAGACATAATCGAAATGAAGTTGGACACCGTCATTCCGGAACTCACCGGAGAGGTCTCGAAGGTGGAGGAGGTCAAAGAAGCAAGGTTCGAGGGAGATACGCTGAAGATTGTATTGAGCAATGGAAGGGGGCTCCTCCCCTACCTGATCAACGTGGTGTCTGCGAAGGGCGGCAGGGTCCAGAGCGTAAACCTGAAGGAGCCTTCGCTTGAAGACGTTTTCCTGTACTACACAGGAATGAAGCTGTCGTGAGCGAGAAGCCCTCGACGTTCTTCGTCATCTGGGTCCTAGTCGAACGTGATCTGAGGACTTTGGTGAAGTCGCCCTTCATTCTGATCAATAGGACCATCTTCTTCCTCATACAGCTCTTCGTCTTCGCCTTCCTCGTGAGCAAGCTCGCCTCCGCTCTTGGCTTCAACTATTTCGACTTCTACTCCGTCGGCGCAGTTGTATCGACCATCACCTCCATCGCGTTCATCATTGGAGAGGACCTCTTCGAGGAAGAAGAGCTTGGGCTGCTTGACTATCTCCTGAGCCTCCCCTTCGGCCACTCGCTCTTCGTCATCGGCAGGGCCCTTGGCGGCGCGGTGAGAGGACTGATTTACGTGACCCCAATGATGATACTTGTTGCCTACGTCGATGGATACTTTTCCCCCGCTGGCATCGCGGGGTCCCTGGCCATCATATTCGTGCTTGCCACGGGGATCTCGGGGCTCTCAATCACGCTGGCCATGCTAATCAGGAACGCGAACAGGTTCGATATCATAATCGCGCTAGCAGAGCTTGCTACGGTCAGAGTGAGCGCGGCCATCTATCCGCTCGCATACATGCCAAGGGTTCTGCAGCCTGTGGCGACATATTCGCCCGTTACCTCCGCGTCCGACCTGGTCAGGGCGATATTCCTGCCAGGATATACGGCCGGGGCCTACGAGACGATAGTACTTCTGCTCTTTGTCGGGATTTTCTTCGGTCTCGGGAGTGCGTTTCTTTTCCGGAACATAGAAGGTGGTAGGTTCGAGTAAGGCACTAGACGTCATAGAGCGGGACTTCCGTGTCTTCTTTGCCGACAAATACATGTTGGTAATCATGTTCATTAACTTCATGATCGACCTCGGAGTATCGGGCCTAAGCCTGGGGGCGATGCTCAGGAATTTGCCCTACAGCTACTTCCTGTACATAGCTCCGGGGGCGAACCTGATTACAGCAACGGTGGCTGCATTCCAATCGGGAAGGGACGTTTGGAGAGAGAGGATAATCCAAGATACCCAACCGTATCTGCTGACCCTGCCTGTGCCGAAGAACACCTTCGCTATCTCGAGGCTGGTGTCCGGCATCCTAAGGAGTGTAGTTACCACCCTTCCAGGGACCATCGTCATCGCAGTGCTCTATGGGCTTTCGTTGCCCTATTTTTCAGTGGGGCTCTTTGTCATGCTTGTCTACTCCGGGGCGGTCGCCGGCCTCTCCGTGGCGGCCGCGTCCATGGCCAACAGCCTCGAGCTCTTCGCCACAGTCAGAAGCACAGTCCAGGTTTACCTTTCATTCTTCAGCACCCAGTTCTACCCCTCGGCCAGCATGCCGTCCTTCGTCGCTGCACTGTCGAACTTCAACCCCATGACCTGGGCGCTTCTGATTTTCAGGGAGTTACCTGGGAGCTTCAATGGGACTTTGCAGTCAGGAAGCCTCAACGTCACCCAATTCGTCAATCTCGGAGCCCTTTCTGCCGCTCTCATGTTCGTAGGATTTCTGCTGTACAGAAGGACGATGGAATACTAGATGGAAGCGTCTAGACTAGCTCGAACTCTACCAACCAGAGTTCGTCGCCTGCTCTGAAGCCCTGCTTCGACCAGTAGGCTTTCGCCTCTGTGGAGGATGATGCTCCGTCCCGCCTCGCGAGTTTGTCGTCAATTTCTTTCAGTTTTATCCTCCGCAAGCCAGTGACCTTGACCCTGCCAAACTTCGCTGGGGGGTACCCTATCCTAGCGGCCTCGTACACCTCCCCCACCTTTACGCGAGCCTTGGGCCACTTGCGGAAAGTCACGGTCTTCTTGCCCGCGAGCACCTGTTCCGCCGATTTCGACCCGAATGTTATGATTGCCATAGCTACTCCCCCTAGCGGAATTGGTAGCTAATTATGCTGCATGCTAACCGTCGGGATACGAGTTGCGTAGTCATATCCAAGATTTCTCCAACCTGAACGGTTCCTAGGAGGTGGTTCACAGGGAGGAGACGACTGGTAGAGCCCCTGAACACACCCAACCCATGCGGTCTTGGGCGGGAGGCGGCTACACAGACTAGGCAGCCAACCCCCTTCATTCACCACCTTCGGACCTCTGTCGAGTTACTCCGAAAAGAATGTACCCTCTATCTTTTCCATCGAGAGCGCAGAAATATGATTGGTGGTCATGCCAACGGCGCACCTCTTTCACGCTGACGAGGGCGAGGGGTTCGTCCCTCGCCCGACCCCCAAAACAGAGTTTCCCTGAAGAGCACCCAGTCTCAATCCTTCTGAGGCTGGTCGAGTCACCGTCGTCGCGGTTCCACTATCACCTTGATGCTCAGTTCCTGCCGGACGGGAAGAGGTCCGCATAGGAAGGGATCCCAGAGGGAGGTCCGGTGGTCTTGTCCCCTGCTTCTACGTCGGACCACATCATCTCCGGGTCCATGGGCTTCGATTCGAGCCCTGCCAGTATCATGCGGAGCCATGGGACTGATATGTGCTGGTCGCCGTACTTTCCTCCGTTCTTTATGGCTGTCCTTACGAGGCTCTTGTAGTAGTCGGGAGAATTGGCATTTTCGGGTGCGTACTCCCCCGGCGGACTTGCAGCGGTTATGTGGACTGCGGCGTCCTTCTGAAGCTCATCGCTTTCTCCGCTGTAGGGATACTTTTCCTGGGCGGCCTTCGTGGGATCCATGCCGATCGACTTGGCGAACCTACGCCTGATTCTGTCGATCATCGCCAGAACCTATCTCCGCTTGCCTTTTGAAACGACGCTTTTGAAAGCCGTCGGGCTAACTGTTCAGGGACCTTGAACGCGTTTCTGTCGTTAAAGGAGCAGGAGACGACGAAGATCACCCAGGTCAAGAGGGAGAGCTGGGAGATTGGAACGGTCTGGGAGGTCACTTGGAGCCATGAGGCTGCCTCCATGAGAGCCGATGCCAGACCTTGGTACATGGACGGTTACAGTGTGTGTTCTGTATTTAGCCGGGCGGAAACCTGCGTCTGGACGCAAAGTCTTCACCCGTGCAAATCAAGGGCGAAAACAGGTACGAAGACAGCGAGAGGATTGACGGTCTCGGGCTCTTGGTGTGCACCTGGGGTCAGCCTGCAGCTCCGGCCTCTCTCCCTATGAGCGCCTGTGGTGCTACGACGACAAGATTCTTGCCAGAAGTTTGTGTGAAACATTGCCTCCTGAAACGACCAGGACGACCCGCCTCCCAATTGACTCAGACGGGCCTGAGAGGAGGGGCGCGAGGGGGGCCGCCCCGGACGGCTCGGCGAAGATTCTTGCTACGTTGACCATGACCTTAGTCGCTCGCAATATGTCCGCCTCTGAGACAGTGAAGGACCCGTCGACGTTTCTGGAGCAGGCTTCGTAGGCTAGTTCCCCTAGGGCCGAAGGAATCAGGCCGTCGGCAACCGAGGCCGGGGAAGGGATGGTGACCACCTTTTTCGCCTTAAGGGCCTCGCTGAGCTTCGGGGCGCTTTGAGGTTCCACGCCGTAGATCCTGGTCCTTGGCCGAATTGCCTTGACGGCCGTCGATATGCCAGAAATCAACCCCCCGCCACCGACGGGAACCAGAACCGAGTCGATGTCGTCGAGCTGATGTAATATCTCGAGGCCACATGTCCCCTGACCCGCGATTACTTCTGGGTCGTCAAAGGGGTGGACGAATACGGCCCCTGTGGCTTCCGCAACAGCCCTGGCCTTGGCCTCCCTCTCGCCGCTGTACCTGCCGGCCTTGATCACCTCTGCACCGTACTCCGCGATGGCGTCCACTTTCTCCCTCAATGCGGTTTCGGGGACGACCACGGTACACTTCTTCCCAAGCAACCTGGAGCTGAAGGCGACCGCGATGCCGTGGTTCCCGGACGAAGCGGCCACCACGCTACCCTCGGTCAGTTGGGAGATCCTGTTGTAGGCGCCCCGAATCTTGAACACCTTGATCGGCTGGAAGCATTCGAGCTTGAGGTAGACTTCACGCCCTGTCATCCTCGAGAGGGCGGGTGATTCGACCAGCGGGGTGGTGGTGGCAACGCCGGCTATCCTTTCGGCCGCTCGCTCGATTTCCTTCAGGGTAGGGAGACCGCCTCTCATCATACACCGCTCCGACAAGAGGGTTCCTTCTCGCTGAGCTTGAAGTTCACTAGGTATGCATGCATCCGTTTCGCGCGCCGGGTACACCCAACGGGAGATTGGATAAGACTTGTACTGTCAGCTGACGGTCAGCGGTAGCGAACCAGCCGGCCGGCGGGACCTCCACAGCCATCTAATGAAGAGGAAGAGGGCCACATCCGCAAGCAAGGTCATGGGGAAAGCCAGTTCGGCGAGCACCCCAAACACGGCCAGAGGAATCAGCAACCCCAGGACGAAAGCGACAGTCCGCTGTTCGTCGCTCCAATCAACCCGAGCAAGGTAGACCAAGTATAGCGATTGGACCCCTAGAACAAGTACGAAATCCAAGATGGCAGGGATTCCGGAGCCCTCGCCAAGAGACTCGGCTAGGACTACGGCGGGGAAGAATGACGCCCCAGCCAGGACCATCCGCGTCCTTGGAGGGGATGTGGCAGTGCTCGACCTATGTGCTTCTGCGGGAATCCTGTGTGAAGCTACAGCTAACCCCGCCACTGACAGAAGGCTCAGGGTCAGGATCGGGAGCCCCATCCAATAACCTGTGGTCCTCCACACAATTGCCATCAGGATGGCGACGTCAAACGCAAGTATGGCGAGGACCGCGGCCGTTCTCCTTCTGGTCAGCAAGGGTGTTTCTCTTGTTTCGGGGATGGCGAAGCCCAGCAAGAGTATAGGAATGGAGATGCTGAAAATCGCGTGGAAAGGCACTATTTGGGCGGCCCAAATCCAGTTCACGCCCAGCCAGCGCCCATACACGCCGAGGGAACCTATGGGGCCAGCCTGTGGGTTGAACAGGGTGCTGAGGGCGATCCCTTCTTCGAGGATGCCGTAGGCCAACCCGAGCAGAAGGACAGATCCCCACCCTTTGCCCCACCTGATTCCGGCATCGTGAATGAGGAGCGCCCCTGAGCCGTACAGGCCGAGGTTCGCAACGAGTTGGAAGACGAACTGTGAAGGGTTGAGAACTATCGCGTTGAGCGGGCTGGAGCTCGTAATGTACTCAGGAATCCCAGGCGTCAGAATCAGCAGCGTCAGGACCGGGTGGGCCTTCAGGTACCTGGCGGTGCGGGCAGCGGCAGAGCTTCGGGCGTTCGCCTCCATCCGAGGGAGGGAGTACTCGGGGGTCCTATGAAATGGTTAGCTCGGAGTCCCGCTCGCTTCGGCGAGAACGCACGACCGAGCGAATTCGGAGGGAAGAGATTGTGTTCATTTTCCGGGAAGGAGAATCATTTGCGTCGCCGTCCCCCTGGCTACGGCTTTCCCTTCGTCGTTCCTTACGACGCAGTCAGCCATGGCAATCGTCCTTCCCCTGTGCACGACCCTTGCTGAGGAAGTGAGTTTCCCCTTGAACACGGGGCGAAGGAAGTTCATCTTCAGCTCTAGGGTGCTGAAGGACTCGTCCTTAGCCATGGTTGTGGTGGTGGCTATTCCCATGCTTGCGTCCGCAAGATCCGTCATTATCCCACCGTGGACGGTTCCCATAGGGTTGTAGAATCTGCTATCCACGTCGAGGCTGACGGTCGCTCTCCCCCTACTGTACTTGACAAGTTTCATCCCTAGGGTGGACATTATGGGAGGCACATCTCCCCTGCCTTCGGCCGCAGCTCTGAGCCTCTCCATCAGACCGTCCACAGGTTCCGTGGAGCGGTATGGATGTTAAGGGTTCCTCTCTGTTTGGTGCGTTTCAAAGATTGAGCCTCATCTCGTTCGTCTGGGTGAACCCGAGGCCTTCGTATACCGGCCTCCCTTCCTTTGAGGCGTGGAGTATGACCCTGTCGTACCCGTGTTCCCTTGACCATTTCAGGGCGCTCTTCACAATAAGCTTGGCCACCCCCTTGCGTCTGAACTGCTTTTCGGTGTACATCGACATGAGATAGGGCACTAGAAGGCGCATGTTAGTCGGCCTGGGTTGCTCCTCCCTGAGCCAGATGCACCCGCTCCCTGCCACCCTGCCATCCCGGGACCTGACTATCAGGCAGACGAGGGATTTCTTGGAGAGCTGCTCTCTGATCCAGTTTCTGGTCCCCGCCTCAGTCGCTCTGATCTCCTTCTTCAGTTCAGGATGGATCGCAAGCCACATCCTCTTCCGATGTTCGGCAAGCAAGTCCACGTCTTTGAGCCCAGCGTAGGAAAGCTTGAAAGAACGCAAGCCGGCCGTCGGTGCTGGCGTTCACATTTGAGGATGTCGATAAACGAGGTCATAGAGGCCACCAGGAAGTTCCTCCGCGAGGATGCAGGCTACGAGAAGGTGACGATTTCTTCCGCGGTTGCCATAGAGCCAGACTCGAAATGGAAGGTCGTTGCGGAGATTTCGGGAATCGGGCCTGAAAGGAAAGAGATCATCGTTGACGACAAGGATGGGAACGTTGTGTCCTACAAACAGGCCTGATACGGCGACTCTCGTCGAGACGGGAACTGCTTAGAATGTTTAGCGGGTTGGGGAGAGCAACTATGAGAGACGTTAATAGGCGAGACTCCAAAGCGTCCTCACAATGCAGGTCCCGGTTAACGCCTCCTGGCTGCTCGAGTATGTCGACGCAGTGAACTCGGAGTTGGGGGAGCTCTACCCCCGGCCAGGAAAAACGGCGTTGGAGAAGGCCGTGGCAGACGCACTCACAGTGGGGGGCAAGCGGGTGAGGGCCACGTTGGCATTGCTCTGGTGCGAAGAGTACTCCGGGGATTACAAACCGGCCGTCCCTCTCGCGGCGGCCTATGAGCTCGCACATGCCAGCGCTCTGGTGCAGGACGACATCATTGACCACTCGGAGATGCGAAGAGGGGCCAAGTCCATTGGGGCGAAATACGGCCTCACCACGGCCATCCTAGCCTCAGACCTACTTCTGTTCAACGTCCCGAGGGAAGTCGCGAAGTACGAGAAATTGGAAAGCAGACGCCTGGCAAGGATATTCGATCTTGTCGGCGAGGCATGCAGAGCCACAACTTGGGGGGAGTTCCTAGACATGGAGATGGCTGGGGGGATGGAGGGGACCGAGAAGGACTATGAAGATATGATTAGGTTGAAGACGTCGACACTTCTCAGCGCACCCTGCAGCAGTGGGGCCCTCGTGGGGGGTGCGTCGGACGAGCAGGTGGCCCTTGCAGGGAGGTTCGGTGAGGAGTTAGGCATGGCATACCAGATACAGGATGACGCCCTGGACCTCGTGGGAGAGGAATCTGCTTTGGGGAAGCCGGTGTTCACGGACCTCAGAGGTGGGAAGAAGAGTGTCATACTCCTTCATTGTCTTAACCACGTCTCGGTCGAGGAAAGGAAATTCATCCTTGGATTGCTCAACAGATCGGGACCCTACAGCGAGCAGGAGGTCGTGAAATTGAGGGACCTGATTCAAGATAGTGGTTCCCTCGAGTACACGAAAGGGCGGGTCCTAAGCTATACCGAGAAGGCGAGGAATATCTTAGGCTCTGCGCCAGTCACCGAGGCCAGGTCGCGGCTCCTAGAGCTCACGGAATACTTGGCTTCTAGGTACTACTAGTGATTGTATCAACTGGACTAGAAACAATCACACCTAAAACGCGGATGAAACCCAGAACTTGGAGCAAGCATGAGCGCACCTCTGGCAGGGAATTCCAAGGAAGAGCGATGGGGGCAGGTCCGGGGAGAAATGGGGAGGAAGTGAGAGGGATGAGCCCTGCGGCCTGCTCTTTATTACCCTGGCAGAAAACTGATAGGATGATTGGTATATGACTTGGGGGTCTGAGTATTCGAACGAAGAGACCTACGAAGCTCCCGCTATCCTAGTGGACGACGCCATTGTTTTTCCCGAGATGGAGGTGAGTATGTCTGTCCATGAGCCGCGGAGTGTCGCAGCAGCCGCCCAGGCCCTCAGGGAGCACAACCTGGTGGTTCTGATTCCCACTCCCAGCATTGACTTGGTGGTGGGGGCCATTGGAACATTGGTCCACCTGAAGAATACGGCTCCCTCCCAGGGTGCAGGAGCCCAGTCCATCTGGAAGGGGCTTTGGAGGGTAAAGGTGGAAGGCGTCGTAGCCGAAGACCCCTATGTGCGTGTGCGTTTTTCTAGGGCGGAGAAAATCTCCGAAGTGCAATCCGGTGGTGCGGACCTGATGAAGGCGGTCGTTGACCAGATAGACGAGTTTGTTGAGGTCATACCAGGCCTTCCACAGGAGGTCGTATCGTTCCTCAAGAACGTCGACGGCCCAGGGAAACTCTCCGACCTGTGCGCCTATTCTCCATTTTTCACCCGAAGCGAGAGGCTCGAACTGCTGAGGATCCTTGACCCCAACGAAAGGCTCAGGATGATTCACGGCCTCTTTGAGAAGCAGCTGAGCACTCTGCGAAAGATGGCCAAGACGCCAACAATACTTGAGTGTCCCACGTGCATCGACCTTGCCGACAAGGCGTTCGAAGCGGGTCCGTCCATAGGGGCGAAGGTGGCGCGGGAGTTCCTTGAGCACGTCACAAGGGAGCACCCGGATGAGCTGCTGGGTATGATAGCTGAGAGGTACGGCCCTGCGTTCATGAGACGCAGAGCGCTCAAGTAGATCGCTAGGCAGCTGCCAGTGTTGCGAAATCGGGGCGCGAGATGAAAATGGGGCTGGCGGAGGTTTGCGGCCCTAGGGACGCCGCTCAACCCCCTCCGTGCATGTGTACAGGGAACTTTTCTTCTTGCTTCAGGAGGACCCTCTCTGAGGGCCTGTGCTTGATTTCGTTGGACTTCATGAGGAGCTCGGTGCTCTCCCTGGCGCACCTAATCATCTGCACTGCCTTGTCGTAGAGGTCCTGTTTGCTGGGCTTGATTCGCGCCACTCCCTGATCGATGGACTTCAACGCGCACGCAACGGCAACTCTTGGATACACCTCCCATTCGTCCATTCTCGGCGTGATGTCCTTCTCGGTGATGCCCCTGTCCTCTGCGAACTTTGCGAGTTCGTTCGCAGCGGCGACGCACATGTCGTCGGTGACGGTGGTGGCCCTCACGTCAAGCACTCCCCTGAAAATGCCAGGGAAGCCCAGACTGTTGTTGACCTGATTGGGGAAGTCACTCCTCCCCGTCGCCACGATCTTGGCCCCTGCTTCTTCAGCTTCCCACGGCCAGATTTCTGGGACGGGGTTCGCGCAGGCGAACAGAATCGGGTCGTCACCCATTGTCTTGATCCACTCCTTCTTGATGACATCGGGGCCCGGCTTCGCAGCCGCTACAACTGCGTCGACCCCCTTGAAGGATTCGGCCATGTCCCCTCTCCTCCCTTCGGCGTTGGTGATGAGGGAGAGTTCGTACTTCCAGCGGTCCTCCTCTTCCTTGATGTCTTCCCTTCCCGAGTAGATTATCCCCTTCGTGTCTACCATCATGATGTTACCCGGCTTGATCCCCCACTTGATGAGGACGTAGGCGGTTCGCGTGTTCGACGCGCCAGCTCCCACGAGAGTGATGATGCTGTCCTTGGGGTCCTTCCCGACCAACTTGAAGGCGTTGATGAGGCCGGCTAGAATCACGGTGGCAGTTCCCTGCTGGTCATCGTGCCAGACGGGGATCTTCAGCCTCTTCCTGGCCTCCTCGAGCACGTGGAAGCACTTCGGCTTCTCAATGTCCTCCAGGTTAATGCCCCCGAAGTTGGGTTGAATCATCTCGAGGGTGCGAAGTATCTCCTCCGGGTCCCTTGTCTTGAGGCAGAGCGGGAATGCGTCAACTCCTCCGAGATACTTGAACAAGATGCTCTTCCCCTCCATCACGGGAAGGCCAGCCTCGGGGCCGATGTTTCCCAGCCCGAGCACTCGGGTTCCATCGGAGACAATGGCAACGAAATTCCACCTGTTGGTGAGCTCGAAGGACATGTCGGGGTTGGCCTGGATCTCTTTGCACGCGGCGGCGACTCCCGGGGTGTACCAGATGGCGAAGTCATCGTAGCTAGTGATGGAGCACTTCGGCATGACCTGGAGCTTTCCCCCATAGAACTTGTGCAGCGGAGGAGACAGGAGAGAGGGCTTCTTTGCCTTCTCAAGTAGTTCTTCTGCGGTCGGTCTGTGCTCCGGAGGTTTCTCTCTCGACATGAAACTTTGCGCCAGTTGTCAGCATCTTAAATGGAACCGTGCAGACGCGAACATTTGCGAGCAGGTCCAGAGCTTAGGAAGTCGTTGGGGCGTATAGCTGGCTTGTGAGCTGGGAAAGCTTTTCGAGGCGTTTGTAGTTGTCCTCTGCTCCCCTCTTGATGGCTTCTAGCTCCGCCGCATTCTGGGGCTGGAAGAGGTGAGCATAGCGCCCTTGTAGCTTCAGATACTCTTCCACCGGCTTGGGGCTCGGAACTGGGAAGGTTATCTTGTAGACGCCTCCGTCCACTTCGTAGAGTGGGAACAGCCTGGTTTCGACGGCAAGTCTAGCCATCCTTATGGTCTTCTCGGAATCGAAACGCCAACCTCTTGTGCAGGGGGCAGTCACGTGGAGGAAGGTCGGGCCGTCCTTCGAAAGTGCCTTTCTGACCTTCGTCATCAGGTCCCGCCAGTGGGATATGGATGCCGTGGCTGCATAGGGTACGTGGTGAGCGACCACTATTGAAACGAGGTCCTTCTTCGCCTCCTGCTTCCCTGCCCGGGCCGAGCCGACCTGGGTCGTAGTGGTCCAGGCGCCGAGTGGTGTCCCCCCAGATCTCTGAATCCCCGTGTTCATGTAAGCCTCGTTGTCGTAGCAGACATAGAGAAACTTGTGCCCCCTCTCGATTGCGCCCGAAAGGGCCTGGATGCCTATGTCGTAGGTACCCCCATCGCCCCCAAAGACGATGATTGGGTGCTCCTTGGCCTCGCCTCGTCGTGCCAACGCCTTGAAGCCAGATTCGATGCCCGATGCCACTGCGGCCGCGTTCTCGAATGCCGAGTGAATCCATGGCCTGTTCCAGGCAGAGTAGGGGTACAGAGCAGTGGATACCTCGAGGCACCCAGTTGCCTCGGTGACTATGGTGTCCTTGGGAGCAGCCAGCAGCACTTGTCTGACGACGATGGACGCACCGCAGCCTGGGCAGAGGCGGTGGCCGGGCGAAAGGGGCTCTTCTGTCGGTAGCTCCTTCAGGCCCTTGATAGGTTCGAACATCTAGACCTTCACCCCGTACATCACTGTAGATGCTCCGAACGTGCCCCCCTCTTTGGCCATGCCGAAGATGTTCTTTCCGTCTTCGGTCGAGAGGTCCCTGCCGCCGAT
>Ga0187770_10000892_pt1 | contig 15224 bp, 9 predicted proteins | sample 0116_SJ02_MP02_2_FD_133154 | JGI IMG/M metagenome (GOLD analysis project Ga0187770, IMG submission 133154) | Tropical peat soil microbial communities from peatlands in Department of Meta, Colombia - 0116_SJ02_MP02_20_MG | ecosystem: Environmental > Terrestrial > Soil > Wetlands > Peat | place...
CCGTATCGAGCAGCCCGAAATAGGCCGTCATGCCTGTCATCCCCAACGTGCTGAGAAAAACTGGCAGGGGAGCAATTCGTCTATCGAGAGCGATCAGCCCCTCTCCTTGCGAAATGACGTACTCCTGCACTCCGCAACGCCCGGAAACAAATTGTCCAACCTGGAAACGTGGATTCCTCGAGGCAATCACCTGACCGGCTCCCAGTGCGCGCATCACTTCGCCGATCGCCACCGGCGCTATGTACGATTTGCCTTCATTCATCCATCCGCGCATGGCTGGGTCGAGAGAGACGTACAGGACCTTAATGAGCAACTCCCCATCCGCTAGTTCCCGCACCGGTTCCTCGCCGTATGTCCAGTCGGTGCGTTTCGGCATGCCTACAGGACGAGCCGCCAGTGTGAATTTGTGATTGATCAACCCCACATTGAATTCCTTTTGTTGAAGGCAGCAACCGCGTTTCAGACCACGTATTTCTCGTTTGCCAGCAGCCTTGCCGCAATCTTGCGACGCACTGCAATAGAGTTGGCTGGCACGTGATCCGCGTAACGATGAATCGCGTTCAAGAAGCCGCTCAGCCGACTTCCCTCGCTGCACGCGCTCAGTGCCGTCTGGGAGAACGTTTCTATTCGCCGAATCGCATCGCGCAGATAAACGGCGCAGATGTCAGCGGCGTTCATTCCTTTTCCGCTCGCGGCTAGCTTTTGGCTGCGGAGGAACGCTGACTCCATCGCCAGTATTTCGATGACGATGTCCGAAATATTCATCACGACTTCCTGCTGCGCGTCGATCTGCGCGCCATATTTTTCGTGGGCCACGCCAATCGTCAAAAGAGCGATCTGCTTCGCGTTGTGAATCAGGCGTGCTTCTTCGTTGTTCTCTTGCCCGCTGCCCAAGTCCGCTCGCTCAGCATGGCTCAACACCGTCCGGGCAGCTTCAAGCAAAGGCAGCTGCCCACGCGCAGCCCGCTTTAGCGGCATCCCTGTAATGACGAGCCGATTGATTTCGCTCGTGCCCTCAAATAGCCGATTGATGCGGGCGTCACGATAGTAGCGCTCAACGGCATAGTCCTGATGGTAGCCATAGCCGCCATGAATCTGCACACCTTCATCGACAACGAAGTCCAGCATTTCGGCGGCATAAACTTTTACGATCGAGCACTCCGCAGCAAACTCTTCCAGTGCCTCCATCTCGCGTGCGGGGCTCTTTCCTTTTTGCGCCGACAGCGCCTGCTTTAGCGCTTCGATCGAGCCGGCCACGCGCCAGCTCATCGACTCCGACGCAAAAATCCGAATGGCCATCTCTGCGAGCTTGTGCTGAATCGCCCCGAAATCGGCGATTGCGCAACCGAACGCCTTTCTCTGCTTCGCATATTTAATACTGATCGACAGAACATCCTTCGCCGCACCGACATTCGCTGGACCCAATTTCAGACGACCAATGTTCAGCACGTTGAATGCGATGATATGTCCGCGACCTATCTCTCCAAGAAGATTCTCGATCGGCACAGCAACGCTGTCGAAGTAAACAGCTGTGGTCGAGGAACCACGAATGCCCATCTTGTGCTCTTCGGCACCGCTGCTCACTCCGGGAAAGGCGCGCTCTACCAAAAACGCGCTGAACTTCTCGCCTCCGACCTTTGCGAAAACGGTAAACAGATCAGCCGCACCACCATTGGTGATCCACATCTTTTGTCCATTGAGGATGTAGTGCTTTCCGTCGGGAGCGAGATCGGCGCGGCTTCGCGCCGACAAAGCGTCAGACCCGGCCAGCGGTTCGGTCAAAGCGTAAGCCGCCAGCAATTCCACCTTCGCCAGGCGCGGCAGGTATTTCTTTTTCTGCTCCGGCGTGCCGAAATAGACAAGCGGCAGCGTGCCGATGCCGGTGTGGGCAGAGTGCCAGCCCCCATAAGAGCCATCACGGCCCATGTGTTCGGCGGCCACCATCAACGAAGGCAGATCCATTTCCATGCCGCCGTACTCTTCAGGAATGGTCATTGCGGTGAGCCCGAGCGCAACCGACTTGCGCAGGATCGAAAGCGCAAGTCCCGGCTTTTTTTCGCGAATGGCAGCTAGATTCGGTTCGATTTCGTTGGCCCAGAATTCATCTACCATGCGTCCGACGGCGAGATGCTCCTCGGTGAGGTCTTCTGGCGTGAATATCTGCTCGGCTGAAGCGTCTTCGATCAGAAAAGCTGCCCCTTTTGTCTTGTAGGAAGTCTCGGTTAGTGTTGTCATAACTCATGCCACCTTTCGAAGTTGAAGACATTGACGCATTGAAAAAATTCGAGGGCCAGGAGTTGCCTCCGACCGATTGGTTCGTCCTGAGCCAGGAAAGAATCCAGAAATTCGCCGACGCAACCGAAGATCGGCAATGGATTCATTTGGATCGGGAGCGGGCGGCGCGCGAATCGCCCTACGACGGCACCATTGCCCACGGCTTTCTCACGCTTTCGCTGATCAGCCATTTCTCCGCGCAATCGATTCGTGTTAACCACGGAGTCGGCATGAGAATCAACTATGGGTTGAACCGCGTGCGTTTTCCCTCCGCGGTGCGATCCGGATCGGCGATCCGCGCCCGCTTTGCGCTCGCTTCGATCCACGAGTCCGCGGGGTACGTCGATGTTGTCTTCTCCGTGACCGTCGAGTGTCAGGGGAATGCCAAACCCTGCTGCATGGCCGAATGGATGGTGCGGTACTATCGTGCGTGATTGAACGCACGGGTCGATTCTCTTCCATGATCGGCGTGCTTTGGCGAGATAGCGGCTCATATCTTTCCGGTTTCGGCGCAATCGAGTGATGCAGCCATGAGAGCTGCAACCTTGCCCGGCATGCACGCAAAGCGCTCGTCCCGCGTAAACCCCTGCGCATAGCGGTAATAAATCTGCTGAATAATGACCGCGACCTTGAAGCGAGCGAACGTCAGATAGAACGCCATCCTTGTGACATCGCGCCCAGTCGCTATTCGATAGCGCTCGACCAGTTGCCTGCGGCTGAGAGCTCCGGGCAGTGCAGTCGGAGCGGAACCGATTCCGGGCACGGAAATCGCTTCGTCCGCCTCGCTCCAGTACGCCAAGGTAGTGCCGAGATCCGACAGGGGATCACCAATCGTGCACATCTCCCAATCGAGAACGCCCGCAATCCGTGTGATGTCGTCGGGGTCAAGCACGACGTTGTCGTACTTGTAGTCGTTGTGAATCAACGCCGCATCGCTTGACGAAGGAAGGTTCCGCGTCATCCAGGACACGATGCGTTCGACTTCGGGCAGATCGTGAGTCGCCGCATTCCGGTAGCGTTCGATCCAGCCTTTCACGTTGCGTTCGAGATACCCCTGCGGCTTGCCAAGATCGCCGAGGCCGATGGCTGAGTAGTCAAGACTGTGCAGCCGCACGAGATTGTCAATAAAGTTTTCGCTCAGCCGTCGTGCCGTCTCCACCGAAATATCGAGTTCCGCCGGAAGGTTTCGGCGCAGCACGACGCCTCTTACTGGCTCCATCAGGTAGAAAGATGCCCCCAGAACCTCGGGATCATCGCAATAGTGAATGACTTTAGGCGCCAGCGGATAGGCTTGATGTAACTTTAAGAGCACGCGAAATTCGCGGCTCATGTCATGAGCTGATCTCACCTTGCTGCCAAATGGGGGACGTCGCAGTACCATCTCTCGCCCACACCAAGTAACTCGGTAAGTCAGGTTGGAATGGCCGGAGGGAAACTGCTCCACTGCTACCGTGCCTGTGCCGCCGAGGTGCTCGCGCAAATAGGCGCTGAGCCGCGCGGCGTCTAATTCTTCACCCGCCCGAACGGCAACCGGTTCGTCACAATGAGTGTCCATGGCTGCGCCTGCGTTAAACGTCTATGCTACCTGTAAGTAAGCAACGATTCTTCATCGAGATGAGGTGTCGCGTTGAACGAACTGAGCGTGAACTTTTGTCCGGAATGCAGAAAGTCTGTAAACGACGCATTGCGAGACATCCAGGTCATTTGCAGAGTCACGGAAGGTGAAAGATACATCGCGCGCTGCAAGGCGACGGCGATCGGCCCTCCGGATGTGAAAGCGACAACGGATGCCTTCGAAGTCGCGCCATTGCACAGTTCTGTCAGTCCACAATGGACCCGTGCGCAAAACTCGGGCCACGATTCAATCCCCGAGATCTTCACTTCGCCTTCGGACCACTTGGTGACAACCAGCTCAAAGAGTTGCTGGAAAATCTTCCGGCGCTCCGCCAAATCCACCGTATCCTGAAACGACCGATCCAGGCGACGGGCCTCTTCAGACGACTCCATCAATTGCGGAAGACCATGTCGCAAAACGGCTTCCCCGCAATATTCGTCCAGTTCGCTCATGGTTTCCGGCTCCGGAAAGTCGCGTCCGAGCTTCCGAAACTCCTCCTTTACTAAGCGCGCCGTCTGTGTTTGCCTCGCCTTCGGGCCAGACCACACCCGGCCAAATTGGACATTTCGACTCGCCCAAAACTCGCCGAGCAAACGCGCTTGGCGTTCTCCGGTGGCGCAAAGCTGATCGTAGTTCGGCTCAAGGAACGATGCCTGGGCGTGCCGAACTAATGTGATTCGTGCCATCGGTAATAGTTAGTTGTTTTGCAAATAATAAGTCGCCGTCATTGCAAACTTATGCAGTCACTGCATCCTTCTGAAAGTGCGCGAATGTGTCATGATTGACCGCCAGCTGTTTCAATAGCGGCGCCGGTTCCCAGAGTTCGCCGTGTGCCTCCCTGAATTCGCAGACGCGCTCATACACCTTCTTCAACCCCACCGTGTCTGCATACCACATAGGCCCTCCTCGATAAGCCGGGAACCCGTAGCCATTCAGGTAAATCATGTCAATATCGACGGCGCGTAGCGCATAACCCTCTTCCAGAATGCGCGCGCCTTCGTTGACCAGCGCATAGACACAGCGTTCCACAATTTCTGCGGCAGCAATCTGCTCCCTCTGCGCGATCCCGGCCTCTGCAGACCACTTTCGTACCAGCGCCGCCACTTCTGGATCCGGAATGGCCCGCCGGTTTTCGTCGTAGCGGTACCACCCCGCCTGCGTCTTCTGTCCGAAACGTCCCATCTCGCAAAGCCGATCCTCAGCGATCGGCTTGCGGACACCGGGCTTTTCCAGATCGCGATATTCCTTCCGAATTCGCCAGCCGACATCAAGACCGGCAAGATCGCCTGTCGAAAGCGGTCCCATCGCCATGCCGAATTCGACAAGCGCGCGATCCACCGCTTCCACACTCGCTCCTTCTTCGACCAGAAATTGCGCTTCGCGGCGGTATGGACCGAACATACGGTTCCCCACAAAGCCACGGCAATTCCCGACCAGCACCGCAATCTTGCCGAGCTTTCTGGAGAGTTGCATGCACGTAGCGATAACCTCCTTGCTCGTTTCCTTCCCGCGAACAATCTCCAGCAAACGCATGACGTTGGCGGGACTGAAAAAGTGCGTGCCAATCACCACGTCCGGCCGAGCCACCACGCTGGCTATCGTGTCTATACTCAAAGTCGACGTATTGGTTGCGAGGATCGCCCCCGGCTTGCAGATGCGATCCAATTCCTGAAACACCTGCTTCTTCAAAACCATGCCCTCGAATACGGCCTCGACCACCATATCGACCTCGCCGAACTTGTCATAGCCGGTGGTCGGGATGATCAGACCAAGTCGCTCGTCCATCTCCTTCTGCGTCAAGCGCCCGCGTTCGACCGAACTGGCATAGTTCTTTCGAATCTTGGCTACGCCCTGATCCAACGCGGACTGATCGACTTCCTTGAGCAACACAGGAATGTCCGCATTGGCAAACACCATGGCAATCCCGCCGCCCATGGTTCCTGCTCCAACGACGGCCGCCCGCCGGATCGGGAAGACTGGAGTGTCCTTAGGGATGTCGGGAATCTTCGCGACCGCGCGCTCGCCAAAAAACACGTGGATCAGCGCCTTCGACTGATCGGAAAACAGGCACTCGTCGAACAGCTTCCGCTCCACGCGGCACCCTTCTTCAAATGGGAGATTGGTGGCTGCCTCGACTGCGTCAATCGCTGCCAGCGGCGCCTGGAATCCTCTCTGTTTTCTGCGGGCATTTTCTCGCGCCGATTCGATCGGACCGGCGTTCTGCCCGGCGGTTCCCAACTTTTCTGAGCGTTCCCGTGTTTTCCGCGCGGGCTTGCCTGTCACCTCTCGTGCAAAGGCCGCCGCGCCCTTTAACAGATCGCCTTCGACCAGACGGTCGATGACTCCAAACTTCAGCGCCTCCGCTGCACTAATCGGCTTGCCCTCGCTGCACATTTCGAGTGCTTTGACAACGCCCGCCAGCCGGGGCAAGCGCTGCGTTCCCGCCGCACCCGGAATGAGCCCCAGTTTCACTTCGGGCTGCCCCACCTGCGCGTCAGCCGCCGCCACTCGGTAGTGGCCAGCCATCGCCAACTCCAGTCCACCTCCGAAAGCTGTTCCATGAATGGCCATCACCACCGGCTTCTTGCAATCTTCGATCGACAACAGCAATGGGAGCAGTCCCGCGCCGCGCGGTTTGCCAGACGTCAGTTTTCCGAATTCGCGAATGTCGGCGCCAGCCACAAAAGTACGCCCAGCCCCGATCACCACTGCCGCTTTCACATCGGGATCATCGTTCACCTTGGCGATCGCCTCGGCAATTCCTTCCGGAACGCCGGGACTCAACGCGTTGACCGGCGGATTATCGATAGTTATGACCGCAACATCGTTGTCTTTCGTGTACTGTACGAGATTATTCATTGCGAACCCCATTTCGTTGCATGTTGACTTAGTGACTCGTACCGCTAGCCGTTCGGTCGAACGGTAGCTTCCGCACCCGAATACTCCTGGCGCAGTTGCTTGCGCAAAACCTTTCCTGTAGCTGTCTTCGGCAGGGCATCAACAAACTCGATGGAGCGTGGGCACTTGTAGTGTGCCAAATTGGCGCGGCAAAACTCGATCAAGTCAGCTTCCTCTACACTGCGCCCCGGTTTGAGCACGACCACGCCTTTCGGAACTTCGCCCCATTTTGCGTCTCTCATAGGTATGACTGCAGCCTCCAAGACCGCAGGATGGGCCAGCAACGTTTTTTCCACTTCAAGCGACGAGATATTTTCTCCACCGCTGACAATCAAATCCTTCTTGCGGTCGAGGATCATGACGTAGCCGTTCTCCTCAATAACCGCCATATCTCCCGTATGAAACCAGCCGCCACGTAACGCTTCGGCCGTTGCCTCCGGCTGCTTCCAGTATCCCGCCATTACACTGTCGCTCCGGGCGATAATCTCGCCCATGGTCGTACCGTCGCGTGGAACGTCGCGTTCTTCCGAATCCACCACGCGCAGCTCCACGCCTGGATAGGCATAACCGGTCATCGACTGCAGAAGGTATCGCTCTTCCCGCTCGCACTGCATATCGGGTTTCAACTCGGCGGTGGCAAGTGATGGCGAGCATTCGGTCAGGCCATATCCGGTGAACGCTCTGCATCCGAGCTTTTCTTCAACGTCTCGAATCAGCGACGGCGAAGAAGCCGCACCCCCAATCGTGATCCACTCCAAACTGCTCAGGTCGTACTTTGGGCGATCGGGGCAGTTCACCAAAGCCGTCGCCATGATCGGAACCAGGCTGAGCGCTCGTACTCGCTCCCGCTCCACCAGACGAAATACCTCTTGCGGAACAAATCGCGGAATCATCACATGAGTTCCGCCCATAAACGTGATGGTGTGAGCCGCGCCCCATCCGTTGGCATGAAAGAGAGGAATCGTGTGCAGGTATGCGTCTTCGGTTTTGGTGTGGTGATAAAGCGCGATGTGGAGAGCATGAAGATAAATATTGCGGTGAGTCAGCATGACGCCCTTGGGATTGGCGCTCGTTCCGCTCGTGTAGAAAAGCTCCGCGAGAGAATTCTCGTCGAAACAGGTGATGTCGGCCCGATAGCACGGTCCCCCGCGCAGCATCTGCTCGTAATTGTCAGGTGCAAGCCAGCTGGCCGCCGGAGTTGCGTCGAGCAAATAACAATCGCGGACGCTTCTCAGGTCCGCGCGAAATGAGTTGACCAAGTCGGTGAAGTCGCTCGCCAGAAACAGCGCGCTCGCCCCGGCATCGTTCAGAACATAAGAGAGCTCCTGACTCGAAAGACGATAATTTAACGGCAACAGTACGGCGCCCGCTTCGAGCACCCCAAAATAAGCTTCGAGCATGCGATGGCAGTTCACGCTGAGGAACGCAACTCTGTCGCCTTCTCTCACTCCTTTCGCTCGCAGCGCGCCCGCCAAGCGTGATACTCGATTGCCGAACTCGGCATAAGTAACTCTCAAATCGCCGCACACCACTGCCGTCTTTTTCGAGAACTGTTCCTCCGCATATCGAAGCAACCGGACGGGCGTAAGAGGAAGATTCATCGGCGTTTCTACCAGGCGGTCTGTCCGCCATCGACAACCAGAATGTGGCCGGTGACATATGCCGAGGCATCGGAAGCCAGAAAGATGGCCGCGCCTTTCAAATCATCGTCGCCACCAAAGCGGTTCAACGGAATCCTCGACAGCAGCGCATCTCTATGATGTTCGACTATCCAGCTCGACATATGGGTTGGAAACCAGCCCGGCGCGATCGCGTTTACCTGAATGTTGTGCGTAGCCCATTTGCAGGCCAGATCCTTCGTGAATGCGATCACACCACCCTTGCTGGCGTGGTACCCAATGGCTTGCATCTCGGAGGAGGCTCCTCCCAATCCCGCCACAGACGCGATGTTAATGATCTTGCCTCTGCCTTGCCCGATCATCGCCTTGCCTACGGCCTGCGAGAAAAGGAATGTTCCCGTCAGGTTGGTATCCATGACCTTGTTCCACTGCTCCAGGGTCATCTCCTCAACCGGGGCGCCCCACGAAACGCCGGCATTATTAACCAGAATGTCGATGCGCCCAAAACTCTCCAGCGTTTTGGCTACGACTTCTCCGATAGCGGCAGGGTCCTTCACGTCACATGACAATGCCAGCGTCTTCACTCCCAGGTTCGCCAATTCCTCGGCTGCTTGCTGACAGGGTCCTTTCTTGCGTGCACAAAGAGACAAGTTGGCGCCCATCTCTGCTAATCCTTCCGCCATTTGCCGTCCCAGGCCAATAGAACCGCCTGTCACCAGCGCGACTCGTCCGCGTAGGTCAAAAAGCTGTCTTGCGTTCACGATCCGGCAAGCCTCCGGTAGTCCCTCATCGCCCCCGCATTCCTGTTATTCTACGCACCCATCTTCAGCACCATTCGCCCGGAAACCTGCCCTCGCTTTAACGCCGCCAGAACCTCATTGGCCTCCGACAACGGATGCGCCGTTACGTCGCACCGAACCTTCCCCGACGCCCCCAGGGCGAGAATCTCTTGCAAATCCCGGCGCGTCCCGACTGCCGAAGCCTGAATCCGGATTTCGCCCGCCGCCATCAGAATTGGCGGAAATGAGATCTCCTCAGCCGGCAGGCCGACGACCAGAAGCACCCCCATAGGTCGCACGCAATAGAAAGCGGCGTCATAGGCGGCCTTCGCGGCAGAAGTCACCAGCACCGCGTGAGCTCCACCCGCTGCTCGTATTTCTTTCACCACGTTCTCAGATGCCGCGTTCAGCGTTTGCGTGGCACCAAGAGATTTTGCCAGAGCGAGTTTTTCCTGGCTGACGTCGACAGCGAAAACTTTGGCACCGAGTTCACACCCAATCTGCACAGCAATGTGCCCTAATCCACCCACGCCGAATATGGCGAGTCGCTGACCGGCTACGATGTGAGCCCGTTTCAGGGCGCGGTACACAGTAACTCCCGCACAGAGCAGCGGCGCAGCCTGTTCCGAAGAAAGCTCTTCGGGAATCCTCACAACGTGAGTCGCCGGCGCCTTCACCAACTCCGCATACCCTCCGTCCACTGTCACACCCGTGATCTTCTGCCGAACGCACAGATTTTCGTTGCCCTCGCGGCAGAACTCGCATTCTCCGCATGTCCAATGGATCCAGGGCACGCCCACCCGTTCTCCGACGTCCACGCCGCACTTTGCAGAGCCCCTCTCTGCCACCGTTCCGACAATCTCATGCCCCAGAATGAGCGGTTTCTTGACGATGCCCGCCAGTTGGGACCAGTCGCCGTCGGCAACGTGCAAATCCGAATGGCACACGCCGCACGTCTCTACCTTGATCAGAACTTCAGCCACTCCTGGCTTCGGACGTGCGACCTCCTGAAAAGCCAGTGGAGTCTTGAAGTCGTGAAGAACGGCAGCTTTCATGTTTGTCCCGCGTGTTTCCGCATGACACCTTTTCTGACGGGAACTCTCCCGCAAGGTCCCGTTGAGACGTCTCACCGAAAGCGAAGACCGGCGTCTCCGCTCCTAAAACGTGAGGCGTACCCCAAGTTGCATCTGGCGTTTGGGAAATGCGGAAGTGAAAGCCAGCGGGGTGCTCGAAGTCACCGCCTCGCCATCCGCAAGCATCGTACCAGGTCGGATCCCCCGCACGTTAAAGGTCGTGAACCCTGGCTGGAATCCAAATAACGGGCTTACCTCGTTGTTCACGCTAGCGAAATTTGTCCGGTTGGCAATGTTAAAGCCCTCCGCCGTAAACGCCAGGTTCGTCCTCTCGCCGAGCTTGTGCATCCAGGTCAGGCGCATATCGAAATTAATGTAGTCCGGTCCCAACCCCGTGTCGCGCGGCGCTCCGATCGGTCGTTCGTTGGTGATGTGATTGTCGCCGTTTACCTCGCCTCCCGCCAGCAGATTGAAGGGGTGCCCGCTGTGGGCGGAGAAAATCGGCGCCAGCTCAAAGCCCGACAAAACACCCCTTTTCCATGGGCTGTCAAAGATTCCAGCGATCAGCAATTTATGCCGCTGGTCAAACTCCGAGAGTCCACGATCCAGCGCGAGATTGGTCGGATCTTGCGGCCCGTAGTCCGTGTTGTAATCGGTCGATGTGTCATAGGCCTTGCTGAAGGTGTAATTCCCGAACAAAGAGAAGTATTCATTGAAGCGCTTCTTCACTTCCACAATCGCGCCTTCGTAAAGGGCATAAGCTTCCGAACTGTACTGGTTGTTCTGAACAATCAGCGGGTTCACGAAACAGGCGAACGGATTCGCGCAAGGCGAGAGACCTCCCGGGAACTCTGTACCCCCGAGCGGATCCGCGGGAGCCGGATTACCCGGCGTGCCGCCGTTCCAGTTGCGATAGGAAACGGTCTGACCATTGGCTAGGGTTACCGTGCTAAGTGGCGCCGGCAACAGGTTCGTATCGATCGCGACTGGTAGCCTCTGCGTGTGCGTATAAATCCCGCTGAGAGAAATCGAGAGCCCGCGTCCAACCTCCCGCTCGATTCCAAACGAAGCCTGTTGCGCGATCGGGGGACGATAGCCCGGCTGGTTTACAAAAAGTACCTGCAGTGGGGATAAAGGACCGGTATTGGTAACGGAGATCCCCGCTCCTCCCAAGGCAACGGCGGTCGGTGTTACGCAGGCGTTATTCCCAGCGGTCGGCGTCGTGCACTGAATCAATCCTTCTGCAAAGAGTGTCTGGAAAATGGCAGCCGACCCTGCGATTTGCAAAGGCCCGACGGAAACTCCCGACAATGGGTCCGCATAAATGGAGATTTCCCGGTTGCAGGGGCTGGCTCCGGTACCAGAGCTGATCGGTACCCCAAATTGGGAGACACCGCAGATCGCGGTTTCATTGGCCACCTGCCCTGCACCCGGCGCATTTCCGACGGCGGACTTATTTCGATTCACAACTCCCAGGCTCAAATCGACGTCGGGGATTTGGACATCCACCGGTCCGTAGAAGATTCCGTACCCGCCTCGAATCACCGTCTTGTGGTCCCCAAACGGATCCCAGGCGAAAGAGACGCGCGGGCCGAAATCTTTCTTGTACGTGGTCAGGGGCGAGAATTGCGTGTCGAGTTCGTAGCGAAGACCGTAGGTCAAAGTGAAATTCGGTGCGATCTGCCAGGTATCTTGCCCGTAGAAGGCCGTCAGCGGCCGGGCGTAATAGCCGTAAGTGGGATTTCCAAAGCCTTGCTGGTAAATTTCCGGCAGCCCAAACGATGCCGATTGCAAGGAGGTCAAGGTGGGGATCTGAGGGCTCAACAATGGAGGGCCAGGCAGCGTACCGAAGACAAAGCGCCCCGGGAAATAAGTGTGCGATTCCGTGTGATTGCCGCGCACCAGCTCGTAGCCGCCAAACTTCAGGGTGTGATGGCCGCGTATCGAAGTAAAATTGTCCGCGAACTCGTAGCGGCGCAAGATAGTGAGATTGGGCAGAAAAATGTTTGTTCCTATGTTGTTGATGAAACCAGGAATCTGGAGGCCAATTTGTGCCGGCTCGTTCGGAATTACGTTGAAGCTGTCGTAATCCCACTGCACTCGGGCTTCATTTTGAGTGGCCGCACTGATCTGGTGATACCAGGTACCCTGCAACGTACTGTCATACGAGTGAATTGAACTTCCTGCCGAGTAGGCGGTCAGAGATTGTACATCCGGCGACTCCTCCAGATCGTGACCGTACCGATATGTTAGAGAGAGCTGATTGGTCGTATTAATATGGTGATCGAGGCGGCCTGACGCCAGGTATTCGCGCGTGTTGTACGGAAAAACCCCACCTTCGGTTTCGAATTGATTCAGAAGATACGCCTCCAATTGGCTGGCAGCCGGGTTCAATGACAAGACGCCACCTAGGATCGCCGCGCATTCTGCCGCAGGAAGGCTCGTCGACACACCCAGTTGCGACGCAACGGCAGTTCCTACAGGGCCACTCAGACAAGGCACCGTAGTCGCTCCCATCGACGTCAAGCCAGCGAGGATGGCGTCCTGTGCTGCATTTGGACGAAAAATATTTGTGTCCGTCAAAATCGGAACCGCGTTCTGCGCGTCCTGGCGTAAGCCTTCAAAGTTGGCAAACAGGAAAGTCCTGTCTTTTCTGATCGGGAAACCGATCGCGCCACCGTACTGCTGACGGCTCAGCGTGTCCTTGATTGGCGATCCCAGAAAATCCTCCGGATTGGCTGGATTAAAGGTCTGGCCGGGCTGCAACGCCGCACTGAAGGAAAACGGATTGCGCGCATCCATTGCGTCATTGCGAAAGAAACCGAAGATCGAGCCATGGACCGTATTCCCACCAGACTTGGTCACGATATTCACCGAAGCCCCGGTCGCTCCTCCCAGGTCCGCGCCGTAGTTGCTGCGGTTGATCTGGAATTCCTGCACGGCATCCTGGCTTACGGTCGTTCGCACGCCGCCGCTGTCGCCCGACGTCTCGCCCCCATCCACCGTAATGCTGTTTCCTCTGCCATTGCTGCCATAAAACGACAGCCCGCTTTGCGGTGTTTGCTTTACACGGTAATCCTGGTCATCCGCCAGCCGCGTGGAATCCGACGCGCCGGGCGCAAGCAATGTAAAGGTCAGGTAATCGCGACGATCAATGGGCAGGTTGGCGATAGAGTCTTGCGTGATCGTGTCGGCCTGGCTTGCTCGTTCCGTCTCTACGACAGGCGGTTGGTCCGTTACCTCAATGACCGTCGCCACTTTGGCGGGCGATAACTTGAAATCGGAAACGACCGTCTGTCCAACGGCAACCACTGCGGCCTTGCGAATCTCGGTTGCGAACCCTGGCATCTTGGCGCTGATGTCATAAGTTCCTGGCGCCAGACCTGTAACTCGATATTGTCCTGTCGCATCGGTAGCCGTGGTACGGGTTTGACCCTTCTGGGCATCCACTACCTCCACTGTTGCTTTGACAAGCAACCCGCCCGCCGAGTCTGCCACTGTGCCGGTGATCTGGCCTGATGTCCCGACCCCTTGGCCATGAGCCAAGCACACCGCAAGAAGAACGCCTGTGAGAACACAGCCGACAAACCGCACATTCGGCAGGAAAGTTTCGTGGCCAGGCAGAACGGCCTGCTCTCCGAAAACTGCACGCCCATCCAGAATGTCCCCTTCGAATCCCATGTTCTCCCCCATGCTGCTTGGCTTACGAACAAAGCCTGCCATCCTCGGACAACAGCAAGCGCTCATCACCAATGCAGTGACTTCTCGTTCGGCCGAACCTTTCTTGAGCTGTCGTGTGTTGCGGGGCTGGCTATCGCGAACGCGCAAAACCGCTCACGCTCTCATCCTTCAGAGCGTCGCATTGTCATAATGGGCGTGAGAGTATCCGCGTTTGCCGGATTCAACAAATGAATTGTTTTGATGGCGATCTATGCCTCAAGCGAATATTGCCGCTTAGGATGGCGTTCAGCAGATAGAGATTGGCTTTCGGTTTGGGTACCCTGATTTCTCTTCCTCTCTGATAGATACCCAGAAAGTCCGGAAAACCAGCACAGCCCTTATAGTTTTTCTACAGATAGTTTTTCTACCAACCCTTTGCCATGAATAGCTGGCGGAGAGGGAGGGATTCAATTCACATTCAACCCTCCCAAGGACTTGCACTGATTTTTCAAGAACTTCCGAACGAGTACTAGTGATTTTTCCATCAAGACTGCAATTTTCTTATAGCCCAGAAATTCTGGGTGGCTCGTAGGGCCGCGAAGCCGCGGACGGGGTCCCGCTCACGCCACTATTCGGCCGAGATTTCTCAAGGTTTTCATCCGGGAAACTTGTGCGTTTCAAGGTCGGGACATCTTCCCCTGGTTGGGAAGAAATGATCGTCCCTTAGTTGCAATGAAGGTCCACAAGGCACGCCCGGCGGGGGGAAGCTCGCGGTCGGACCGTCGGACGACGAACCATTGCCGCATGATGGGCAAGCCCTCGACCTTCAGGACGGCGAGCCGTTTGGCCGCGACCTCGGACGCAATGGTGTGAGCCGAAATCAGGGAAAGACCGAGTCCGGCCATCACCGCTTGTTTGATGGTCTCGTTTGATCCCATCTCAATCGTATCCTTCGGTTGCCTTGCTCCTGCTCCGGCGAAGAAGTACTCAAAAACGTTGCGCGTCCCGGAACCTTCCTCACGAACGAGAAATCGCTGGTCAGCCAGCTCGATTTTGGACACGACCCCGCGGCGTGTGAGTGGGTGATCGGCCGCAGCGATGATGACCAGAGGGTGGGTGCCGAAGGGCTCGCTATCCACGGCAAAGTCGCCGGGGGGCCTACCCATAATGCCGATGTCGATGTCGTAGTTTCGAAGGGCTTCGATCGTCTCGGCGCGGTTTCCGATCACTAGTTTGAGATCAATGCCGGCGTGTTCGCGGAGAAACGCCGCGATCAGTTCAGCCGCAAAGTACTTGGCGGTGGATA
>Ga0187770_10000893_pt1 | contig 15219 bp, 9 predicted proteins | sample 0116_SJ02_MP02_2_FD_133154 | JGI IMG/M metagenome (GOLD analysis project Ga0187770, IMG submission 133154) | Tropical peat soil microbial communities from peatlands in Department of Meta, Colombia - 0116_SJ02_MP02_20_MG | ecosystem: Environmental > Terrestrial > Soil > Wetlands > Peat | place...
CCAATCATGTCAGCGTACGTTGTGATGAAGCGGAGGTCCTGCACGTCCTTCGGGGTGAGCGGCGGGAGCCTGAGGTTTGTGTCTGGTAGGTTGATCCCTTTGTCCTCTCTGAGTTTGGTGCCTCCGGGAGCAACCTGAATCACTTCGACCCTGAGCCCTTCCGCCGAGGCGGCCTTCACTGAACCGCCAATCTTGCCGTCATCGAACCAGATTCTCTCGCCAGGCTTTACGAACTTGAGCGCCTCGGGCAACGTGCATGGTATCTGGCTCGGCTCTCCCCGGTAAGCGGGCCTGCCGGGGGCCTGTGCCGCTGTGATGACAAGCGTGTCCCCTTTTCTGAGCACGATTGGGTTCTCCAAGAATGGAATATTCGACACGACGGTCGAGTATTCCCTCCCTCTCCTTGCTAGGACCAGTCTGGTCGTCGCGCTGAGGTAGATCGTCTTGCGGGAGGTCGCTTTCACGTCTCTTCTCTTGTCGACCGTTATGGTCATCGACCGTGCCGACCCGCGAGAGTCCTCCAGAGTCACGACGTCGCCGTCTTGGAGCATCCCCAGCCATGTGGCGTCAACCTGTAGCACCGGTATTTCGTCGGCGAGAGATTTCGTGCTGCCTTCTGCCGAGAGGAGTACAGTTGCCGGCCGGGTGACGCGGCCGTAGGCATCCCTGTCGGGCCTAATCCTCAACACCTGGGGGCCCGGTTCGAGCTTCCCGGTCCTCATTTTCGGCCCTGCGATGTCCATCATGACCGTGCACTTCCTCCCTACTTCTCTTTCGGCCCTACGCAGGTTCTCCACCATCGCGAGCCATGCGGGTTCCGAGTCATGGGCACAATTGATTCGCATACAATCCATCCCGGCTGCCACCATGTCCCTGACCAAGGTGTAGTCGGTGGCGGCCTCGCTCGGCATGGTCGCCATCATCCTCACCTCTCTGCCAGGCTCGCTCGGGCCGAACAGTGCTTCGGTGTTTGACTCTAGAATCTTCCTTCCTTCGAGCGGAGAGACTCCTTCAACAGCCGGTTCGATTACAACGGGTTCGTGGGCGAGCCTCTGGAGAATCCTGATGACGGCGTCGATGTTGTATAGGACATGGCCCTCGGAACGTCCGAGCGAGGAGATGCCCATCAATTCGAGCTTCTCCTGAAGGTTTCTGATGTCCTGGCGGCGGAGCGCTACGTAGTGGAGCAGGTTGGCCGCGCTTGCCCTTCTGGACCCGAACTGGTTCAGGTCGACGCTCGATTCGAGTTCCAGCATGGTGCCGCGTATCCCGTTCAGCTGGTGGATCAGGTCTAGTAGGTCGACTCGACTTGGGAAGCCGTTGGTCTTCCGAACAGGGCTACGCGTACCTATTGCCGACAGGTTGAAGCACTTCCGGGACTGCGTCCAAAGGCGCGTCCTAGTTCAATGTTAGCAACATAGAATATTGAGTCGAAGGGATTCGAGCTCGTTCCTGCCGTTGCTACCACTCGAAGTTCCTGTGAGGGCTTTACTCTTCTTCGCTGACCCTTTTCCCGACCACGTGAAGCTCGACCTCGAACTTCTTCACCCGTTCCTTGCCTTTCTGCACTGAGGCTAGCTGGTCCCCATACTTTTTGTTCCTCGCGCTTTTCGCGTATTTCTTGGCAGCTTCCTCGCCGTCCCAGAGGGAGATGGCGACGAACTTGTCCTTCTTCCCGGCGGGACGGAGAAGGTAGAGCCTCCTCATGCCTTCGATCTCGCCTGCCGTTGCAGCAACATTATCCCTGAACCTCTTGACGAACTCGTTTCCCTTCCCTGGCTTTGCCTTCATCGTGATTATTCGCACGAACCTTGTATTTGCCATGGAGATGACGGCTCTTGTCGTCAAGATAAGCGTAACGAGGGAGGCCTTGAACGAGTGTCGACTCGAGTTGGTGCCGGAAAAATCGGGGTTATTTTTCCGCGCATTTCGGGACGACTTTTATTAATGCCACAAGTCTCTCGGGAGCGCGTTTGTAGTTTGTCCGTCAGGGTAGCCATAGATGTCGGTGGCACCTTCACCGACCTTTGCGGCCTCAATGAGACAACTGGCGAGTACACATTCGTGAAGGATTCCACCACACCCGAGAACTATGCCGCAGGAGTGATCAACGTCGTCGTCAAGAGCGGCATAAAGGGGGAGGAGATGAACCGGTTCATCGGTACGGGGTCTACCATGGTGATAAACGCCCTGACCGAGAAGAAGGGAGCCAAGACAGTACTTGTCACCACGAAGGGGTTCCGAGACGTACTGGAGCTGCAGAGGTCCAACAGGACGGACATCTACAACCTGTTGTACCAGAAACCGATACCTTTCGTGCCGAGGCGCTTCAGATACGAGGTGGACGAACGGACCGGCTATGACGGGAAGGAGATGCGCCCCCTGAACGAGGATGACGTGCTTAAGATTGCCGACGCCTGCAACGAGAACGGCGCCGAAGCGATAGCCATCGCGTTCTACAACGCCTACGCCAACCCCAAACACGAGATGGAGTGTTACGACATCCTCAGGAGCAGAGTGAAGACGCCATACATTTCGATGTCCCACGACCTCTCGAGAGAGTGGCGCGAGTACGAGCGGATGAACACGGCCGTCATGAATGCCTTCGTACAGCCGAAGGTCTACCAGTATCTTACGACCCTGGACAAGGAACTCAAGAGGCTCGGCACCAAAGTGAGGGCCCATGTAATGCAGAGCAATGGAGGCGTCTCCACGTTCGAGCAGGGGAGAAAGACGCCCATCTACCAGGTGGAATCTGGACCCATTGGCGGGGTCATAGGTGCGCAGGCAATCGGAAAGACAATCGGAGTGACAAACATGATCACCTTCGACGTTGGCGGAACGACGGCAAAGACGTCCCTGATTGACTCTGGCAGGATGAAGATAAACACTGAGTATCACATCGGCCGGAACCAGTTCTTCTCCGGCTATCCGGTCAAAGTCCCCGTGGTGGACATCGTCGAGATAGGTGCAGGGGGAGGAAGCATCGCCTGGGTCGACGAGCTTGGTTCGCTCAAGGTAGGGCCGCAGAGCGCCGGGGCGGACCCGGGTCCGGCGTGCCAGGACAAAGGGGGAACCGAACCGACGCTCACGGACGCGTTCGTCCTCACCGGAGTCATCGACCCCAACTACTTCCTGGGCGGGGAAATCAAACTCAGGCGTGAACTCTCGGAGAAGGCGTACGGAAGAGTCGGAGCGAAGCTGCACTTGAAGCCGATAGACGCGGCAATAGGGGCAATCGAGATCGCGACGGCAAACATGGTGAACGCCATCAAGCTCGTGTCAGTGCGACGGGGGTACGATCCGAGGGACTTCGCAATGGTGGCCTTCGGAGGGGGCGGGCCCATGTTTGCAGTCTCTCTCGCCGAGGAGCTCGGGATCAGGAAGGTCATAGTGCCGCGTGTCCCAGGAGTCTTCTCTGCCTGGGGGATGCTGATGACGGACCTCAGGCACGATTTCATCCGCACGAAGGTCATCAGCATGGAGCGGGGCAACCTGAAGGAGCTACAGGGTATACTGGACGAGATGAAGGACGAGGCCGCAAAACAGCTTGAGCAAGAAGGGATCGAGAAGAAGGACATGAAGTTCGAGGCTCTCTTCGACATCCGCTACAGGGGACAAGAGCACACGATCTCTACCCCCGTTCCACTCGAAGTCGCGGCCGAGGGCTCGCTCCCGCTGATCCACAAGCGGTTCCAGGAGCTGCACTACAAGGCCTACACGTTCAACCTTAAGGACCCGACTGAAGTGGTCAGCATACGCATCGTGGCCCTCGGCAAGGTCAAGAAACACCCGCCGAGGCCGATGAAGGCGTCAAGGGACAAGAGGGCGAAGCCGGCGAAGACAAGGTCGGTGTATCTAGACGAGTCAGGTTTCAAGCACCTCCCCGTCTATCGCAGGGAGTCAATCCCCATCGGAGCGAAGATTCGCGGGCCGGCGGTCATAGAGGAGCCGACGGCGACAACGATCATCAGAAAGGGGAATGACATGACCAACGACAAGTACGGGAATCTGGTGGTGGAGGTCTAGGGCCTTGCCAAAGATGTCCGACTTCACGCTTGACATTATCGAAAGCAACCTAATCGCCTCGGCCGAAGAGACTTTCTCCGCCTTCGGAAGGGCGAGCAAGAGCCCGGTCATCTACGAGGTCCTAGACTACGCGGCGGGCCTCACAGACGCCGACGGACTGCTCGTCGCCCAGGCGAACGGGGTCCCGGGTTTCCTAGGCACACTTGACCTGGCGGTGCAGGATTGCATCAAGAAATTCGGGAAGGACGGGTTCTCCCCCGGAGACGTATGCATAGTCAACATCCCATACAGCAGCGGGACCCATCTAAACGACGTCAACCTGATCATGCCTGTCTTCGTCCAGGGGCGAATAGTCGCGTTCTCGGCCATCAAGGGACACTGGAGCGAGGTCGGGGGGATGCACTTCGGGAGCTGGACTTCGGACTCCACTGAAATCTACCAGGAGGGACTCATCTTCCCTCCGATCAAGCTGTTCGAGAAGGGGAAGGTCGTACAAGCGATGGTCGACATGATCAAGGCCAATGTCAGGACGCCCGAGATGACCCTCGGAGATATGGAAGCGCACGCGGCGTCGCTGAGGGTGGGGGCGAAGAGGATCGAAGACATTTGCAAGAAGTACGGAGTTGAAACTGTCCTGAACGCGATGGAGAGGATCCAGGAGAAGGGGGAGAAGCTCACCAAGCTCAGGTTGAAGGAGCTCCCTCATGGCACCTTCGAGGTCGCTGACACGGTCGACGACGACGGCATCACGGACACCCCTATACCTGTCAGGGCGAAGGTCACTATTTCCGACGACGAGTTCGTCATCGACCTCAGAGGGTCGGGGAAGGAAGCGAAGGGTTCCATCAACTGTCCGTGGTGCGCGACGGTATCGGCAGGAAGGGCGGTCTTCAAGTCGGTCACGGACATTCATAGCCCGGTAAGCGATGGCTGTTTCAGGGCGCTCAAGATACTTGCCGACCCAGGAACACTCTTCAACCCTCTCCCTCCGGCTCCGACTTCGACATACTGGGAGTCAATGGCGTTCATCACCGATCTTGTGTGGCACGCCCTGGCCCCGCTCATCCCAGACAAGCTCCCCGCAGGCCACTTCCTCAGTGTCTGCGGTACAATCGTCGGAGGAGTAGACGACAGGACGAAACAGGCCTTCGCAATAGTCGAACCCCAGCCAGGAGGGTGGGGAGGAGGGCGCGGCAAGGACGGGGAGAGCGGGCTGGTCTGTTCTGGGGACGGCGAGACCTACATCATGTCGAATGAAGTGATGGAGGTGAGGTATCCAATCGTGGTCGAGCAGTACGCGCTAAACGTGGGTGATGGTTCAGGGAAGGGGAAGCACAGGGGAGGATTCGGGGTCGTAAAGGACTACAGGATCAACAACAGCAACGCCAGCTTCACCTCATCCATGGGGCGCTCGCTCTATCCCTGCTGGGGAATCAACGGGGGCGGGAACGGGACCCCGAACTACTTCGTGATTGAGAAGGGGAGCCAGAGCCCCCGCAGGCTGCGCAAAGTGGCTGCAGAGGCGATGCAAAAGAACGATCTGGTCAGCCTCAGGACAGGAGGAGGGGGCGGATTTGGGAACCCGATGGAGAGGGAGCCCCAGCGGGTGCTCAGTGATGTAATCGACGGCTACATTACCACCGAGCAAGCGAAGGATGACTATGGCGTAATCGTGGACACCGGGACAATGAAAGTCGATGAGCAGGAGACCGCCAACCTCAGACAGGCGGCTGCTCGAGGATAGCCTGGGCTCAAGTGGGCAATCGGGCGGCCACGATTCGGTCCTAATTCCATCAACCCGGCGTAGCACCCCATACTTGATTGGGTGAGGATGCTTTGCAGGCTCCCATCCCGGAGGCTCTTTGCGGAGTCCTAGCCTCCGACCTTTACCCTTAGACCGATTTCCTCCAATCTCTCCTTAATGTGTTTCAGCTTCTCCGCTGAAGGAGCGGCACGAGCCCCCATCCTGTAACTCAACCCGAGTCTCCTGTACTTCTCGGAGACGTCATGGTAAGGCAGGAGGTCGACCTCACTGATTCCCCTGAGACCGCAGGCGAAGTTCCGAAATTCTTCTATGTTCTTCTCCGTGTCGTTTATCCCCGTGATTACCGGGAACCTTAGGATGACGTCCCTCCCCCTCCTTTCTGCAAGCGTTTCGAGGTTCCTTTTGATGAGACTATTGGAGATGCCAGTGTATTTCTTGTGATTCTCATTATCTAGGAGCTTAAGGTCAAAGAGGAAAAGGTCGACATAGTCGATGATTGACTCGAAGGTTCTGGTGGGAGCATGGCCCGACGTCTCCAGAGCTGTGCTTATTCCTCTGCTTCTGCACAGAACCAGCAGTTCCTTCAGAAAAGCAGGTTGGAACAACGGTTCTCCACCAGAGAACGTTACACCGCCTCCCGAATTATCGAATAGAAGGATGTCTTTCTCGATCTCCCCGACCAGTTCTTCCGCGTCTATTTCTCGCCCAGCTATCGATAGAGCTCCCGAGGGGCAAGCCTCAACGCACAAAGCGCACACGTCGCAAGCCGAACGATTGACAACCAAACCGTCTCCATCGAATGACAGAGCGCTCGACGGGCATGTTGGGATGCATCTCTTCGACTGGATGCACTTGTACTCGAAGTGCCACAGGCTCTTCGCGGCAGACAATCCCTCCGGGTTCTGACACCACCAACACCTCAGGGGGCAGCCCTTCATGAACACCAGAGTTCTTATTCCAGGACCATCGTGTATTGCAAACCGCTGGACATCAAAGATTACTCCTCTAGTTCTCCGGGCGGTGGAGGTCGACCTCCTTTCGAGACCGAATGCCGCCTTTGGCAGCGAGTTAGAATCCCTTGTGCTCTGTCCTGGCAATTATCTCATCCTGAAGCCCTTTGGGGAGGTTCACAAAGTAGTCGCTGTAACCAGCGACCCTGACCATCAGGTCCTGAAAGTCCTGAGGCCTGGCCTGGGCTTCTCGGAGGAGTTCGGCGCTCACGACATTGAACTGGACGTGGTGTCCCCCCATTATGAAGAAAGTCCTGACCATTTGCGCCATTTTCTCGATGTCTTCGTCCCCAATTAGGAGGTCTGGCGAGAGTTTCTGGTTCAACAGCGCCCCTCCGGTCTGATCCCAGTCGATCTTCGCGACCGAGCTGAACGCAGCCGCTATTCCTTTCCTGTCCGCCCCCTGTACAGGTGAAACGCCTTCTGATACCGGCAGGCCAGCTCGCCGGCCGTCGGGCATCGCTCCGGTGACCTTTCCGAAGTACACGTGGGCGGTGGTGGGAAGGAAATAGACCCTTCGCGAGGCTCTCCGAATCGGGGTCGGCGGATAGCCTTCAATGAGGTCGTTTGCTTTATTGACTATGTTGCCCGCGATTAAGTCAGCAGCGGGGTCATCGTTTCCATACTTGGGAGCCTTGTTCAAGAAGGTCTGCCTCATTGCTTCGTCACCTTCGTAGTCCCTAGCTAGTGCTGCGAGGACCTCTTCCATCCCGAAGGTCTTCTTCTCGAAGACATTGTACCTGATAGATGCCAAGGAGTCGGCAACCGTGCCCAGCCCCACAACTTGGATGTAGCTAGTGTTGTATCTGGTTCCGCCCGAATTGTAGTCGGTTGCCCTCCCCACGCAGTCATTGAGCCACAGCGAAAGGAAGGGGACGGGAAGGTGTTTGGCGTAAAGGGACTCGATTATGTCATTGCCCGCAATTTTGACGGAAACAAAGAACTTCAGCTGCTCAATAAATGCCCCGAAGAGTTCCTCGAAAGTGCCGTAATTCCTCGGGTCTCCCGTCGGAATACCAATCTTCTTTCCAGCTCTCGGATCAATTCCGTTGTTCAGTGTTATTTCCAGAATCTTCGGGAGGTTGAGGTAGCCCGTTAGAACGTAGGCCTCCTTGCCCAGAGCCCCAGTCTCGATGCACCCACTCACTCCGCACTCTCTTGCGTCCTTCAATGACTTCCCCTGCCTTAGCATCTTGACCACCACTCCATCGAAATTGAAAAACGGAGGCTCCCCGAAGCCAGGGGTAACGACCTTCAGGGCCTCAACCACGAATCGTTCGGGACTCCTGCTGCTGACCAGAATAGCAGTGTTGGGCTGTAGTGTCCTCATCTCGTCCAGTACCTCAAGAATCAGGTAGGAGAGTTCGTTGATGGCGTCGGAACCGTCCCCCCTCAATCCGCCGACATTGATCTTTGCGAAATCGTTGTAGGTGAAACTCTCTTCCAGAGTCACCCCCACTTTTGGAACCGCCGGCTGATTGTTGAACTTGAGCCAGAACGCTTCTAGAAGCTCCTTTGCCATTTGCCGTGTCATCTTCCGACTTGCTATATCCTGTCTGTAGAAGTCGTAGAGGTGCTGATCCAATCGCCCTGGAGTGAAGGAGTCCCAAGGGTTCGTTTCATAGGTCACGCCGGCGTGCACGAACCAATAGTGCTGAAGGCCCTCCCAGAAGTCCCTGGGAGCATGAGATGGAACCCAGCGACAAATCTCGGCCATCCGTGATAGCTCTCCTTTCCTCAACTCGTCCGGCTCCACCCTTGCCATTTCCTCGAGCTTGGTTGCGTACCTGTTCGCATATGCCACAATGGCATCAGCAGCGATCTCCATTGCCTTCAATTCCTCCAGTCTGCTACCGTAACTTGGGTCGCTGGGATTCAGACCCGCTGCTGTGAGATGGATCTCGTTCTTGATGTCCGAGACGCCGATATCGTAAATCCTTCTTCCGCCTGCCGTGTGTCCCGGTGCTCTCTGCTCCATGAACTCGGTGAATATGCCTGCCTCATAGGCATCCTTCCACTCCTTCGAAAGACTGGAGAAAATCAGGTCCCTCATGGAGTTGCCTTTCCAGAAGGGAGTCACCACTCTCCTGTACAGCTCCGTTGTCTTACCATCCACCCTGTATGGCATGTTGCTCCTCGAGTCTAGGGCGTCAAGGTCGGCCATGGTGTGGGTGGAAATCTCCGGGAAGGTTGGGACCTCGTTCGGTCCAGTACCTCGCAGGCCGACTATGAGCTGGCCGTCCTCAACTGGGATGCTGACTCTCTCTAGGAGGTACTTGAAGGCGAGAGCACGCCGAACAGGAACGGAGTTGCCCTCTGCCTGTCCACTGCTGTAGAACTCTGTAATCAGTGCCGCCCTCTCACCCGAAACTTTGGCGGCCGTCCCTACGCTCTCTTGCCTGAGTTTCGCAATCCTTGTGTTGAGCGGTCTGACTGCTTGTCTCCTTCGGGCCATCTCCTTCCGACCCTGTTCCGTCGCTCCCGCTTGGCTAGGCTCCTGCAAGTTTTTACCCTGACCGCAAAATCAATGTGGCCTCTCGTTTTGAAAACGTTTTTCCTAATCCGTTAGGTATTACGAACAATCTATTCTCAGGAACAAACGGCGCAGCGACGCGCTTAATCGGCGAGGTCACCTTCGACCTCATGAGCTAGCGGATTAGGGAGCACGAAAGCGCCGGCGACTACCGGACTGAGTGGGAGGACGAGCACGGCGTAGAACCTTGAGGGCCAAACCCAAACCTCGGGCTTAGGCGAAAACGGTCCGAATCGAGATAGAAGAAAGACACTTGGGACTGAGAAAAGAATTAAGAGAGCGAATCGGGTGAATTCAGTGATTGCCAGCCCAATACGACATCATAGTGGTTGGGGCTGGAATAATGGGCGTTGCGTCTGCATACTACCTCAAGAAGAACAATCCTCGAAAGCGGATCTTAGTAGTCGACAGATACGGCGCTCCGGGACAGGGCAACACCGGGAGGAGCAACGCCACCTTCAGGAACACGTTCTCGTCCTCAGACAATCGAGTCCTGTCGAATAGCGCGATAGATTTCTTCGTCCACGTCCAACAAGACCTGAATGTGGATATTGGTCTTCAGAAGATTGGTTATCTGTGGCTGATGGACGAAGCCCAACTCTCTCAGAACGAACCGTTCCTCAAGGGGATGGATGAAAACGGAATCGACGTCATTAGGTATGGGAAGGAAGACCTCAAACGCCTGCTCCCGAGCATGGTGTCAGATTTCGGGTCGAACGAAGAGGCTGCCCTGATGGACCTTCCTCCCGTCGAGGGGGGTATCTTCGGACCCAAGTGTGGCAGGCTCGACCCTGACAAACTCGTCAGATTCTACGCCAACGAATTCGTTAAGGCCGGAGGTAAGCTTGCTTTCAACACCAATGTGGAATCACTCGCCCTCGGGCCGACAAAGAGACTGGGGATTGAAGGTGAGCCCCTCGTCTGGCAGGACTTCAGGATCGAAGGAGTGCATGTTCATGGTCGACCAGAAGAGATGCTTCAGGCAGAGACTGTCGTCCTTGCCGGAGGAGCCTGGGAGAACGAACTGCTAGAGCCAATAGGGATGTTTGGTAATGTGAAGGCGAAGAAGAGGCAGCTCTTCAGTGTCCAGGCAAGTGGAACAAAACTCGATAGGTTACTTCGCTCAAGTGGCTTCAACCCTCTGGGTCTCCTGCCTCTCACCATACTTCCCAAGGCAGGGGTGCATTTCAAACCTGTCAGCGAAGAGAACGTCTTCTGGGTTGCCTGTGAGGACGACGTCAATCGTCCGTTCATCAATCGACCCGAACACGACCTTGAAAGCTACAAGGCGGAAAGAGACTTCTACGAAAGGAGCGTTTACCCGGTTCTGGTGTCCTACTTTCCGGATTTCAAAGATTCGCCCATCAAGGCCATGTGGGCAGGTCTTTACGGATACAACACGCTCGACTATCTGCCATTCGCATTCAGGGACCACAACCTGATTGTCGTTGGAGGCGATAGCGGCAGCGGAATGATGAAAGGGGATTCCCTTGGAAGATTAGTGGATTCCCTGTATCGTGATGAAAAGGAAACATTGCTTTACGGCGAGGTTCCGTATCGCACCTCTAAGCTAAGCTTTGAGAAAAGAGATGTAGAAAGAGAAGAATGGGTCATCTAGCCAGCTGGTGAGAAGGAGCTCGCGCTCTGTACAAGAACTGGTACGGAGCCGCAGGAAAGAGATGCGCTAACAACCCTCCCGATTCTGATTAGAAACCTCATTACCGGCTCGGCACAGACCTAACACCTTAGGTTATTATCGAGCGGCTACGACCAATGGAAGCTGTTTATACATGAATTGATGAATTGGCTTCAATGCCGGATAGACAAAAAATCGAACGGGCCGTAGTAAAGATGTTGAAGGTCAACATGGGAGTCAAGCCTGGCGAGCGGGTCCTCGTTCTCTCGGACTTCCCGGCGGCAAGCGAATGGGTGAACATACCAGTTGAACGCCTTTCCCAATTCGTCGAAAGGTCGCTCCTGGCCAAGACTGTTTTCGAGATATTATCGTCAAAGTTTCCGGACTGTACAGTGGAGTTTTGGGCCTACCCTTCTGTTGGAAGGAACGCAGGCGATCCTGGGGCCGAGGTTGCGGAGAGGATGAAGTCTGCAGATGTAGCCATCGCCATAACGACGTATTCACTCACACACACCGAAGCTCGGGAGAACGCGTGCAAAGCAGGGGCAAGGGTGGCCAGCATGCCACTCTTTCTTGCTGACATGTTTTACGAAGGAGGATCGATGGCCGCTGACTACACGAAGGTGAAGGTAGAATCCGATAGCCTTGCCAAGATCATCACTGGGGCGAAGGAAGTTATCGTGAAAACCAAAGGGGGAACAAACGTGAGATTCAGTCTCGTCGATAGGAAGGGAATGTCTGAAGCTGGCCTATACACAGACAAGGGAGCGTGGGGTAACCTTCCGGCCGGTGAAGCCTACTCCACACCTCTTGAGGGAACAGGCAACGGAAGGTTAGTTGTGGAGAAAGGATGGCATCCCAACTTGGAGGAGAACATGACAATCATTTTCAATGATGGAAGTGCAACGGAAGTGCTGAACGGTGGGAAAGTCGGGGACGAGTTGAGGAATTTACTGAAGCCAGGAATCAGCGAGGAACCATACATGTCGAGACGGAACATGGCGGAGTTCGGGATAGGGACCAACCCGAACGCAAAAAGACCGGACAACACGCTCGAATCGGAGAAGATCAGAGGCACAATACACATTGCCGTAGGCGACAACGCTCACATGGGTGGTCGAGTCCACGCCGATCTCCACCAAGACTTCATTCAGCCAAAGCCTGATGTCTGGGTGGATGGGAAGCTCATGATGAAAGAGGGAAAGCTCGTCTAGCCAACCCCTTCTAGTCGCTTTCTTGTGTAATAGATAAGTGCGCCGAGCATCACGATCAAGAAGCCGATGACGAAGTTGAGTTCCAAGAATATGTAGACTCCCACAATCAGGGTGATCAGGACCATGATGACCGAGTATGCGCTGATCCTTCTTCCTTGAGAGCCCAACCCGTAGCTGACGTGGTTGCTCATTATGTAAACAATAGTTGTGGACACTTTGCACCAGGAGGTCCGCCTGCAGTTCCCCCACCGTCAATGGCCAGCAAAGCAGACGAGACCAATTCCTCAGCTCTGGCGAGGGATTGGTTACTGTTCGATGCCCCACTCCTTTATGATCTTGAGGAGGTCAGGGTGTACGAACTTCCCGTCTTTCTGGACAGGCTTTCCGTCCAGATAGATGGACGCCTTGGTTATTATTCCGTCGTCGTGCGACGCGGCTTTCCATCCGTAGTCCCCCTTCAGATCTGGTCTGATTAGTGGGCCCTCCGAGCCCCACCCTACCTGGAAGCATCCCCAGCTTCTCTCGACCTCTGCTATCCCCCCGGAAGGCATGGCCAGCGGGTGGTATCCATAGCAGCAGTGAGCTATCCTGTACATGTTCTGGTCGATGAAGCTACTCAGGTACTTCCTCATGATTTCCGCCTCCACCCCGCCAGTTATCTCCTTGATTATCCCCTTCTCCACCTTGAACTTGATTGGGGTAGCGATTCTGTTCCTTATTTCGTCAGGAGGCCAGATATTTCCGTCGAAGGCTAGGACGCCGTTCATGGTCTCCTCGATACATGATCCCCCGGTCTGTCCGCCCAGCATTATCACTTTGCGTGTTGCGGCAGTACCTCCGAAGTCTTCCCACTTCCTGCCTCCAATCTTTCCCGTGAAGTCTGTTCCCGAGGGGCTGGTGACCCTGAGTTCGTCGGCCTTGGTTGTCAGCTCAGCAAGTTTCTCTCCGAATTCTACCATCTTTGCATAATCGACCCAGCCTATTGTCCTGACGAATGCACTCCTGTCCAAATCAGTGAGGCAGACGTACACCCTCTCCTTTTTCTCCGCATTAACTTGGGCTCTTGTGTAGAGGAGGGCCTTGACAGTGAATTCTATTTCGACATCTGCATCCATCATTGCAGCGGCAAGCGGCCTAGGTGGTTCCATGTTGTTCATCTTTCGAGTTTCTGTGATGACGACAGTGGGCGTGGCTCCGGCCGCGTACGTCGCCGCAGCGGTTGCGGTGAGAACTTCTTCGTCGTTGGATGTGTCCCCGTAAATCAGGACTTCTTCTCCTTTCCTTACTCCACAGACGTACTCCACTAGTTTCCTTGCGGCTAGGTTCAGTTCATATTCCCACATAATCCCTCAAACCTGAATCCGTCCTTGAAAGTATTAAGCCTTGGGCCGAATCTGCACACGGCTTCCCTCCTCTTGTCATCCTAAGCTGTTAGTGTTCGTATTCCGTAACGTCGATGCCGTTAGGCGTCAGCCCTATATATCGAACAGGTTCCTTTGGTAGCGTGATTACTCGTATCGCACGAAGAAGAAGTGCGGTAGGAAGGGGAGTAATAGCAGCCGTGGTTATCATCGTAATCCTGATAGCCGCGGTCGGAATATACTACGCATCGACAACCACAACGCCAACTTCATCGTCAACAACGTCGACGACACCAACGACATCGGTCTCTACGGTCTCCACTAGTTCGCTTAACAGTAACATAACGACGTCTTCCCAAATATTGAGCCTGACATTCGCTAACGTGCCCAATGCTGATCCAGCTAAGGGATCGGACGAAGCGAGCTCCGCGGCGTTAGTGAACCTGTACGACACCCTTGTCTTTCCAACCGCCAGTGGAGGACTTCAGCCCGACCTCGCAACCTCTTGGACTAATACTCCTGACGGTCTGACGTACACGTTCAATCTCAGACAGGGAGTCACCTTCCACAACGGTGATTCGCTCAATGCCAGCGCGGTGGTCTTCTCGATGAACAGACTACTCAAGATGGGCCAAGGATTTTCGTATCTCTTCTCGCCATACATTATCAGCACGAACGCAACTGGTCCTTACACCGTCGTGTTCCACCTGAAGAAGACCTTCGGCCCGTTCTTATCTGCGCTAGTCCGACTCTACATCGTAGACCCGAAGCAGGTGATGGCCAATATCGTGTCAGGGCCCTACGGATCGCTGGGCGATTACGGGTCGACTTGGCTCCTGACGCATGACGCAGGGTCGGGCCCCTACTCGATGACATCGGCGAACCTCGAAGCCAACATGATATTCCAAGAGTATACCAACTACTGGAACGGCACGCAGCCAAACCAGCCGAAGACAGTCCAGTACATTGGGATTGATGACCCCAACACGGTGAAAGCCCTGTTCACGACTGGCGCGATTCAGATCACGGACATGTGGCAACCATACGCGAACATTCAGGCTTTGAGCTCGCTCAAGGGGGCAAAGATGACAGTCATCCCATCGACACAAGAGATGTATCTGATGATTGACACACAGAAGGCGCCCACTGACGACGTGTATGTCAGAGAGGCCATGTCGTATGCACTCAACTACACTGCCGTGGTCGACCAAATCTTCCCAGGCACCCAGCTGACAGCCGGTCCAGTACCGGTGGCGTTGCCAGGCCATGATTCTGCCATCCCACCGGCCACTCAGAACCTAGTACTAGCCAAGCAGCTGATTCAACAGTCGAAGTACTACAAGGCTGGCACGCTTAGCAACTATCCAGTCACCTACTACTGGGTGACCGCAGTCCCGGCAGAGCAGAAGCTGGCACTCGAGTTCGCCTCGGACATGCAGCAGATAGGCATCACAGTGAACATCGTTGGAACGCCATGGCTGACGGTGGTCGCTGACCTCGCCAACAAGACCAGTTCACCCAACATAGTCTCAATCGAAGACGCCGCAAGCTACTATGAAGCAGGTTCTCTCCTGCAGTCGAGGTACACATCCGCGGCCGATGGTACCTGGGAGCAGAACGAGTGGCTGCAGAACTCCACTCTGGATAACATAATCTTGGGTGCAATCAGCA
>Ga0187770_10000894_pt1 | contig 15206 bp, 17 predicted proteins | sample 0116_SJ02_MP02_2_FD_133154 | JGI IMG/M metagenome (GOLD analysis project Ga0187770, IMG submission 133154) | Tropical peat soil microbial communities from peatlands in Department of Meta, Colombia - 0116_SJ02_MP02_20_MG | ecosystem: Environmental > Terrestrial > Soil > Wetlands > Peat | place...
AAGCGTGGAACACTGGTATTTCATTGAGGGAATCGAAGTGGCTGCCGCAGAGGGAGCAAACGCGGTCGCGGTTCTGGGCGACTCGATCACCGACGGCCACGGCGCGACCACCAACGGCAACAACCGTTGGACGGATGTGCTGGCGCAGCGCTTACAAGCATCACCGGCTACACCCAATGTGGCTGTTCTTAACCAAGGCATTGGGGGAAACCGCCTGCTCAACGACGGATTGGGGCCGAACGCCCTGGCGCGGTTCGACTTTGATGTAGTAGCGCGAGCGGAAGTTCGTTACTTGATCGTTCTGGAAGGGATCAACGATCTCGGAATGCTGACGCTGAAGGCCGAAGTGCCGCGGGCTGACCATGAGGCGCTGGTTCGGCGGATGATCGAGGCTTATCAGCAGATGATCGTGCGGGCGCATACGCACGATATCCGAGTCATTGGTGGGACGCTTCTTCCGTTTGGCGGATCAAGCTTCTATCATCCCGGTCCAGCGAATGAGGCCGATCGGCTAACCATCAACGAATGGATACGCGCTCCAGAGCACTTCGACGCGGTGATCGATTTCGACAAGGTCATGCGTGACCCGGAACACCCGGAGCGGCTGCTACCCACATTTGATTCTGGCGATCATCTGCATCCTTCGCCCGCAGGATATGCGGCAATGGGCGAGGCGGTGCCCGTTTCACTATTCACACCGTCTGCCGACTCTGCGCCTAAGATGGCCATCACTTTCGACGATTTGCCGGCGCATGGCCCGTTGCCGCCAGGGGATACGCGCATAGAGGTGATTACGAAAATCATTACGGCGTTGCAACAAGCGAACGCGCCCCCGATCTACGGATTCGTGAATGGATTGCGGATACAGGAGGAACCGCAAGATGAAGCGGTGCTGGAGGCATGGCACTCTGCGGGGAATCCGTTGGGGAACCACAGCTGGTCGCACATGAACCTGAACCAGCACTCGCTGGAAGAGTTCGAGCAAGATGTGCTGCGCGACGAGCCGGTGCTGAGCAAACTGATGAAAAATGAGGACTGGCGATGGTTTCGCTACCCATTCCTGGCCGAAGGCGACACACCGGAAAAGCGAGCAGGCTTCCGCGATTTTTTGCGAGAACGCGGATACAAAGTCGCGGCGGTGACCATGAGTTTTGGCGACTACCTCTGGAATGAGCCCTATGCGCGATGCAGGGCCAAGAACGACGCGGCAGGAATAACAAAGCTGCAGGAGAGTTATCTGGCCGCGGCGGACCAGACCATCGAGTATTATCGAAGCATTTCGCACAGCCTGTATCAGCGGGACATTCCCTACGTCTTACTGATGCACGTTGGGGCGTTCGATGCAGAAATGCTGCCGCGCCTGCTACAACTGTATCGCAGCAAAGGTTTCCGGTTTGTAACCCTTCCCGAAGCCGAGCGCGACGAGTTCTATCGCAGTTCTATAGATTTGAACCTGCCGCCAGGCCCAGGCATGCTGGAAGGGGCGGCCGCAGCACACCAAATGGCATTGCCGATGCGCACGAATTTTGCGGCGCAAGTGGACCCAGTCTGTCGCTGATTGATGCCGCTGGACCATGGCTGAGTGCAAGCCATGGATATCCGTAGATAAGACTCGGCCGAGGAAATGCGGCTCAGGCGAGCCTGAACTCAACAGAGGTGTGGAAAATGCCTTCGCAAACCGCGCTGGTCTATCAATATCTTGAGGCCGTAGGTTCGCTCCGTTCTTCTGACGCGGTCGCTGAGTTTTTTGCCTCGGATGCTGTTGTCCAGGAATTTCCAAACCGGATTTCGCCGAATGGACGTGTCGGTCAAGCAGCGAACCTGCGCGCCGCTTATGAACAAGGCCAGCGGATTTTGCGTTCGCAAAACTACCATGTGCAGCGGATCATCGAGGCAGGAGATGAAGTGGCGGTCGAATTGGAATGGACCGGAGTGCTGGCGGTTCCAGTTATGGGCCTGCCGGCTGGAACCGAAATGAAGGCGTTTGTCGCCATGTTCTTGACCTTTCGCGATGGCAAAATCGTCAGCCAGCGAAACTATGATTGCTATCCGCCGTTCACTCCGTGATGGCTCACTGAAGGCAAATATGACGGAAAGGATTGGCGGAGAGGGTGGGATTCGAACCCACGGTACGGTTCCCCGTACGCTCGCTTTCGAGGCGAGTACTTTCAACCACTCAGTCACCTCTCCGCGTGGTCGCTCCCAGCATTTTAGCAGACCTGCATTTGCGATGGCTATTTGCAGCATGAGCGGTTAGGCAGTTGGTAGCGGTTGCAAGCTTCGCGTGCTTAGCGCCGTGGAGAGAAGAACCCTTGCAGGAGCAACGCGGCTTCCTGAGCGAGCAGTCCAGGAGTAACCTCTACGCGGTGATTCAGCTTTGGCGACGTCAGAATCTCGAAGCACGAACGGAAAGCGCCGCCCTTGGGATCATCGGCGCCATAAACGAGACGAGGAACGCGCGCCTGGATCATTGCTCCGGCGCACATGGTGCAAGGTTCAAGAGTGACATAAAGAGTGGTTCCCGCTAGACGGTAGTTGCCCAAAATCCCAGCAGCTTCCCGAAGCACCACGATTTCTGCGTGAGCGGTTGGGTCATTATCGCGAATGGTACGATTGCCGGAGCTGGCCAGGACCTCGTCGTTGTAGACCAACACCGCGCCGATGGGAATTTCACCAACGGCGCCGGAGGCGCGCGCTTGCTCAAGCGCAAGGGCCATGAAATGTGCATCGTCGGGCATGGCAGCAAGAGAATAACACGTGAGAATGGAGAACGCGGTTTGACTGGAGAGGGTCCAGTGGACCAGCGCAACTGGCGTGGCCAGGGTCCTTGACAACCAGCCAAGCTGCAAAGAGACTGAAAGCATGAAAGAACTGGTGTCCCGGATATTCCAGGCCGATTTTCTGAAGGGAATGGGTGTGACCTTCCGCACGCAACTTCCCAAAAACATCTATACGGAGCAATACCCCCTGGAGCGGCCGATGGTGGCGGAGCGTTACCGGGGCGCGCCGCGCTTGAATAAGAATCCGGAAACCGGCGAGACCCTGTGCATCGCATGTAACCTGTGCGCACTGGCATGCCCGGAGAATTTGATCGTGGTGGGTTGGGAACGCGACGATGCCACGCGGCGCAAGGTGCTGACTTTCTTCACCTACGATACGTCGCGCTGCATGTTTTGCGGACTATGTGAAGACGCGTGTCCCGCGGATGCTTTGGAATTGACTCAGGACTTTGAGATGGCGTATTACGGGCGGGAAGGTGCGATTTGGGACCGTCACCGCCTGGAAGAAGGGCCCACACCGACGCGTTACACGCGATAATTGATTCATGGAAATCCGTCGAGATCCAGTCTCACAAAGTTGGGTTGTCAGCGGCCACCGCGAGTACGCCGAAGAGAGTGAGCAGGTGTGTCCGTTCGATCCAGGTGTGGTCGAACAAACGAAAAGCATTTTGACCTGGCCGCCCGAAGGGACCTGGCAAATCCGGGTCATTCCCCACCCAAACCCGCTCTACCGCGTCGAAAGTGATCCAGCGCGAGTCGCGGAAGGTATCTACGACAAAATGGGCCCGTTGGGAGCACACGAAGTCGTGGTGGAAACTCGTCAACACGACAAGCGCCTGTCGCAGTTGAGCGACGATGAAATTGACCGGGTCCTGTGGGTGTGGGGCTCGCGCATAGCGGATTTGAAGAAGGATGGGCGGTTCAAGTACGTCAGCGTGTTCAAGAACCAAGGAGCGATGGCCGGGGAAGAGTGGAGTCACGCGCACTCCGAGGTGACCGCGACGATCTTTGTGCCGCGCCGGATCAAATATGAGTTGAGCGCTGCGCATGAATGGTACAAGGACCGCGAACGGTGCGTTTTTTGCGACATTGTTCGCCAAGAAGAAAAACAAGGGAAGCGCATAGTGGATGTGCAGGGTGATTATTACGCGCTGTGCCCCTATGCTTCGCGCGTCCCCTATGAGACTTGGGTGATGCACCGCCGGCACAATCATTTGTTCGAGCAGGCGCGTCCCGGGTCCAACCGCCGGCAACTGGCCACGCTATTGGGCCGGGTATTGCGTAGGCTGCAGAAGGTCGCGCCGGCGTTTCATCTGGTGGTCCACACCGCACCCAACACGCGCAGCAAGAAGGGCGAGTTGGCGGGTTACTGGAAAACTCTGGCGGACGATTATCACTGGCACATCGAAATCATGCCGATTGTGGAGAAACGCAGCAAGTCGTACAGCATCAAAGAAATCTATTTCAACGCGATCCTTCCCGAACAAGCAGCGGAGCAATTGCGCGCGATCGATGCGAATACATGAGGCCAAAACCGAACAGTAAAGAGCAAGGCGGGATCGTAACCACGCTGATTGCTCTGCTGTTTGTGATGGTGCTGTGTGTGGCGGTGTATTTGGTGCGTCATCCGATCATGCGATTTGCCGCCGAAGAGTGGATTGTCGACGAACCGGCAGCTCATGCGGACGCGATCATTGTCCTCAGCGACGACAATTTCTATGCGGATCGCGCAACTCATGCAGCCGAATTGTATCGGCAGGGAGTGGCTCCGGTTGTAGTGGCCAGTGGCAGAAGATTGCGGCCTAGCGCTGGGATCAGCGAGTTGATGGAACACGACCTGGTGGAGCGGGGCGTTCCCAAGGACAAGATCATCCGCTACGCGCACGACGCCGACAACACCAGGGAAGAAGCCGAGATGATTGGCAAAATTGCCCAGGCCAACCATTGGAAGAGCGTGGTGATCGTGACTTCGAATTACCACACCCGTCGAGCGCGCTATATCTTTGGCAAAGTGGCCCCGGCGGGTATTACCGTGAGCATCGCCAGCGCCCGCGACGGCGATTTCGACCCCGAGCGTTGGTGGGAGAAGCGAAAATCGGTGAAGCTGTTCACGCGGGAAATCGCAGGTATGGCTGTGGCCATGTGGGAGTTGAAAGCGGTGAGCCGAAGCGTTTCGGGGAGTGTTGCACCCGAGCACAGGATGATATTGCCGGACCAGACATGCTCACTTGGTCACATTCCGGGAAAAGCGGTCGCCTGCCCTTTACATCATATAAGTGCTACCCTATCATTAAGATTCTGAGTCGCGACGGAATTCCAGCCACGGACGGGCGACTTTGAACCAACAATCGTTCCCTTGAGGTGTCCCCATGTGGCGTAAGGAAGACGCAAATCCGCAGGTACCGGAAGTGTCGCCCCAATCCAGCAGTTCCGGAAATGTAAGAGGAAGCTCTAGTCCCACCAGCACGCAAGCCAGTACTCATAAGCCGACCGCATGCGTCAGCCAAGGGATCAAGATTAAAGGCGAAGTGACCGGCACGGAAGATTTGTTCATTGACGGCACCATCGAGGGCAAGATCAGTCTCGGCAATGCGGGGCTGACCGTCGGGCCGAACGGTACGGTGAGGGCCGAAATCAGCGCGCGCGAGGTGGTGCTCCGCGGCGTGGCGGAAGGCAAGTTTACCGCCGACGAGAGAATCCAAATTTGGCACACCGCGCGGGTGCAGGGGGAACTCAAGTCCGAGCGAATTTCCATTGAAGACGGTGCGGAGTTGCGCGGCAAAGTCGAAGCCGGCAAGGTTACCAGCAAAGCAGCAACTCCCGAACCCGCCGGCCGCAACAAAAAATCGGAACACAACAAGCCGAATGAAACCACAGCGAAGGACGTCAATGCAACGCCCGGCACTGCGACGGCTGGGGCGGATTAGGCATGAGTCTTCTGAACAAGCTGGGAATTGCCATCAACGGACACGCACTGCGGGAAAACACAAGATCGTTGCCACAACCACGAACCGGAGGTAACGGACACGTCGGAACGGCCGCAGCGGGTGCCCACCGAGAGCCAGAGATGCCGGAAATCATGCGTGTTTCGAACGGGCTGAAGGAATTCCTGTGGAACTTGCAAGGGTTGGGGCGTGGCTCCCTGTTGGATTTGGGGCCGGCGTGGCAAACCACTCTCAACTTTTTCATCGAACGCGGATTTCGGGTTACGTCCGACGACGTTTTGCGCGATTGGGCTGATTTTCAAGCGAAAGAGCTGGCGGCAACTAAGGATCAGTTGACCGCCGAGGACTACGCGGACCGTACTCCGGAGGTTTTGGCCAAGAAATTTTTGGAAGAGAACCTGCAGTATGGACCATCCTCGATGGATGCCTTGCTGTTGTGGGATTCGCTGGACTACTTGGAACCGGCGCTGGTGAAACCGATGGTGGCGCATTTGACCGACATACTGCGTCCTGGTGGGGTGGTGCTGGCGATGTTTCACAGCAAGAGACCCGAAGGGTTTCAGCGCTATCGGGTGGTGGACACACACACCTTGCAAGTACTTAGCGCGAAACCCATCTTGGCGGCCCAACGGCCGTTGCAAAACCGCGAGATTCAAGAACTCTTTGGGCGTTTCCGCACCATGAAGGCTTTTGTGGGCCGCGACCAATTGCGCGAAAGCCTGTTTATCAAGTAACTCTCCTGTAAATTACCTCGCCACGCACCGACGCCTGTCCGTCGCGGGTCGCAAGAATCCTTGAAAAATTTCTCTTGCGCCCGGTTGCCCCGAGGCGTACAAGGTAGCTGTGAGCTACAAGCTCCGACGGAGGATCGATTGACTCCACCGGGCTTAGAAGCGCTACAAAGCTGAACACACCGCGCACGCGGTGCGAGTCGCGAACGAGCAGTATGCGGTTGAACTGTTCGTCAAGCGACGCGGCAAAAGAGAAAAAGGGCCCCGCTTTCACGGGGCCCTTTTATTTTGCCCGCAAGCAAACTGGCGAGCGCGGCAGCTCGTCAAATCCTCAAACTGAGCTACGAAAGAGCTTCCTTACGCGGTGTACGAATGGTGGCGTGCGTGGTGATGTTTTTTGCCGTGATGGTGGTGTCCGGTGTGCTGCGCACGATGATGACCCGTGCTGGAGTGTCTGGCAGGAGCGGCCGGCGCTGTTGTGTCCTGCGCCGCAGTCAGAATGGAAAAGGAGAACGCAAGCATCAGAACGGCCAATAAGCGAGTCACGTCTGGGTATCTCCGTGGGAAAAACCTTTTGCACGGATATTGGAGCACGCGGTGAAGAGAAAAGAAGGTGAAAAAAAGTAGAAGCGCAGTGTTGTGTAACGAAAAGAATAACCGAGTCGCTTAACTCCCGAAACGGGATTCGAACATGCGGATCACGGCGTTCTGCCGGGCAATGACCTGCGCCTGCCAAACCAGCACGATGGACATGACACTCATGGCAAAGATGCAAAGGGCGAGAACGATGCCGGTCTGCGTTTCGGTCGCGGGCACATGAAAAACGCGGCGAATCCAGTCCATGGGGAGGGCTCCTTCGTCACCAGAAAATAAGCGCAATTGAGCGGCCAGTTCGGAAGGCGAGTAATAGCACCATCATTACCACTGGGTTTTCAAGGGATTCTGACGATTTCGCAGTTTGAGAGCGTCGGGCCCGGCGCAACGTGTGTAAAACAACGCACACATTCGAACCCCGCTTTCCCGCGGCTAGAATTGCCGTGTCTGAATGATGTGCAACGCCTGGTTCCAGGAATCTGGCTGAAAGAGCGGCAAAGTTGTCGGAGCCGGTCGAGGCGCAGACTTAGCCGAACTTGCGGCCGAGTGTGCCCGATCGGCAAAAAGGATGGCGCGATCGCAAGCAGGAAAGAGTTCAGTGCCATCGGCAGTAGTGGCCAGCGCGATGGAAAACGCGGGCCGGTGGAAGGCTCGATCATAAAGGTTGCGCAATTCGCGGACGCACGTGCGGACGCTGGGATTCACGGCCAGGGACCATAGCGCTCCGGTCGATCGGATCGAGAATTTTGCATGCTTGGCCTGCTGACAGAAGCGCTGGATGTCGCGATCGGAAGCTCCGGCGAAGAAAAACAGCTCATCGAAGTCGCGCTGGCGAACTGCTTCCGCTTCGCTTCGCGGCAATCCCGTATTTTGGATTAATTCCCGTAGGGAAAGCGAACCAAGCGGCACCACGGCGATTGCGGTTTGTTCCGAGAGCAGTTCCAGCGCTTCCGCGGCGGTGGGCTGTCGTTTAGCCACGGGAATAGCAACAAACCTTCCGAGGCGGATGGTGTGTTGCGGCTTCAGGTGAAAGTAGTCCTCAGGAATGTAAACGCACGATCCGCCCTCCGCGATAAACGGATGGCTGTGGCCTAACCGGCGGAGCAACGGATCCAGTTGGTGGCGGTTGCGGCTGGTCAGCCACACGCAGGGAATCGCCGCGTGCGCCAGCGAATCCAGAAAGTCAGGAAACCCAGTCAGGGCCGTACCGGGGAGCGGCAGGAAGTCGTCAATCGCGCAGAACACAACCGTATGAGGCGAGGGCAAGTAGCGCTCCAAAGAGGCCAGGGTAATTCTAGCGGAATTCAGCAGGACAAAAAGCAAACGGCGGAAGGTTCGAGCCTTCCGCCGCTGATACCACAGATGCTAGTGAATTAGCTGCCGGACTTGGTGCTGGCGGCGGCCGTCGCGGGTTGCGCGTTGGGCTTGGGAACGCTGAGGTAACCGCTGATGGTGTTCTTCCCAACCTTGTTGATCACCAACTCTTCCGGTGTGTGCGTCCCGGACATGTAGAAGAACAGTGGGCTATTGACGTTGGCGTTCTTGGCCTCGTAGGTCTTATCCTCAATCGTGTACTGGATGTTGGAGCGGTTCTTCTTCTCGTTCACGCCCTTGAGGGTAATGGTCACATTGCCGACCTTCTGGGGCTGGTTCTTGCCGGTGATGGTGAACTCGGTGTAGTCGCGCTCACCCTGACGGCGCAGCACATCGATCTCATCATGGTTGCGGGCGATCAGTGTGCCCAGTTCGCTGCGAGCCATGTTGAGGTCGCTGACGGTTTTGTCCAGGTCGCTGCCGACTTTGGTCACTTTGGTGTCCACGGTCTTGACGTCATCGGTAGAGGCCTTGGTGGCCAGTTCGCTGTGCACCGAAGTGTCCAGGTTCTTGACCATCGCGGTCGTTTGCGAATTGCTTTCCTGAGCCTCTGTGCGGGCCTTCTTGAGCTGGCCTTGCGTGATCTTCAGTTTGTCTGTAATCACCTTCAGATCGCCTTGCAGTTCGGTATCGGCCTTTTCGGCTACTGCCAGACGGTCTTTCAGGGAGCCCATGTCCTGCTGATACGACTGCTGAAAGGTCTTCATCTGATCGGCAGCGGCCTGCTTGACCTCATCGACCTTTGCCGAGTTACTCCACCCGAAAGCGAGCCCCCCAAGAGCCAGCAACGCCAGGATGATAATCGCCGGCAATTGCCAGGAAGGGCTGCTCTTTGTTTCTTGGATATATTCGTCTGCCATTTGGAACTATTCTCCTTACCCCTCAGGGTACGATCCTTAAAACTTGGGGAGCCGCGTAGCGGCTGCCATCCCGTAATCCGTAACCCCAATGGAGCACGCCTGATGCCGCGAAGGTCGCTGTAGAAAAGGCAGGGTAACTCACTGTAGGGCCTTAGGTTGTGGAAAACTTAAGGCCGGAGATGGGGTACTAGTTCCTGCAATCTTTACGCACAAATGAATACCGAAGGTGAATTCCTACTCAGTTCTATACGTGCTCGAGCTTTACACCGATTTCGCCCAGATCTGCGTAGAATTGCTCGGGGTTGCGGAACTGAATGCTGGTGCAGCCCAGTGTCCGCGCGGCGTCTACAAAAGCTGCAATATCGTCTATATAAACCGTTTCTGTCGCTTTGGTCTTCACCGCCTGTAAAGCAGCCCGAAAAATCAGCGGATTTGGCTTGCTCGCGGCCACACGGCAAGAGTAGATACGAGCCGACGTTGGGAAGTATTGGAAGAAGCTGTAAGTAGCTTCCTCATAGGCTATGTGTATTGGATCGGTATTGGACAGTAGCGCCAGTTTGTAAGACTTCGACAGACGTTCGAAGACGCGGTCGGGAAGAATCGGGTTCGGGTCCAGGGTCGAGTTCCAGGCATTCTTGAACTGCTCGAAGTCCAAAGAAATTCCAAGCCGCTGGCATAAATGCAGATGCCAATCGCGGGGAGCGATACGCCCTTCCTGCCAATCAGGCCACCGCGGATCCTTTTCGATGGCCGCCCAAAGTTCCTCAGGCGTGTACGGTAAACCGTTAGACAGAATCTGTTGGACTTTGCGGATATCGATTCTGATCAACACACGGCCCACATCGAAAATAATGGCGCGAATTCTTGGTGCCACGGCTATTTGCTCTCGGATTCAGGTAGAGGGCTGCTGCCAGTGGGTGCCGCAGAGGTTGCACTGCGCCGGGAGCGCAGGATGCCGATAATCGGCGGCAGGATCGACAGGAAGATAATTACGGCAATGATGTAGTGCAAGTACTGGCCAATATTCGGAATGCGGGAGCCGGCCAAGTACCCGCCCAGCAACATGCTGCCAATCCACAAAGTTCCGCCGAAGATGTCATACACAAGGTAAGTCGGATAGCGCATTCGCGCCGCGCCCGCTACCGGCGGGCAGAACGTACGCACTATGGGAACGAAACGTGCCAGAATCACCGCTCGCCCGCCATACTTTTCGTAGAACTCGTGCGCTCGTTGCAGATGGCTGCGCCGGAAGAATAGCGAGTCTTCCCGCCGGTACAGCGCAGGACCTGCGGAGCGGCCGATCCAATACCCCAGTTGATCTCCTGCAATGGCGCACAGAATTCCCGGCAGCAGCAGCCAACGAAGGGGCAGTACATTCTGTCCGGCGAAGATTCCCGCGGTAACCAGCAGGGAATCGCCTGGCAAGAAGAATCCCACAAATAGCCCGGTTTCCACGAAGACGATCAGACAAACTAGCGGGGGACCGCCCCAACGAATCAGTTCTCGAAGACCCTCAGGACTATAGAGTTGTTGAAGAAAATGAATGATCGATTGGAACAAGCGATTTCCTGCCTGGCGGAATTGGGAACCGAAATAAGCTGCTACCGACTCCGTGGCTCCCGACAAATAAGCGTAACAGAAGATCGCCGGATTCTGGCCATTTTCCCTGCAGGAACCGATACATCAGTCATCATCGGGACGGGCAGATGAGGAAGCGGTCCACTCAATCTTGCAGCGCCTGTCCAAAAAGGAACTCACCCTGAGGTCCAAGCCTCAGCGGTTGAACGTGCAACAGTTCTTGTGCGGCCAGCAATTTGCGGATTCGGGGCAACGCCGCGCGCGCGGCAGCAGCCCCGGCCTCAATCGCCTCGTCGATGCGCCCAAAATCGTCCCACGCTAACGACTGCACCGAGGGGCGCAGAACGATTTCGGCGTGGCGTTCCCAGCTTTCCAGTTGATGCTTCTGCGCTGCACTGACCGCCCGGCTCACAACCTGGAAGATATTTTTCGGCGCCCCACGCAAACCATCGTGCAGGCCAACTGAGATTCCAACCACAATCTGCGGTCCCATTTCCCGTGCCGCACGCGTGGGCACCGGCGCAACCAGTCCGCCATCAGCCAAATACCTGGTGCCGATCTGTATGGGTTCAAACAGTCCCGGAAAAGCGCAACTCGCTCGGATGGCATCAGCCAGGCTGCCCTGCTTGAAAATCACCGGATCACCGCTACCCAGGTCGGTGGCGACAATGGCCAGAGGGATAGGTAGTTCCTCGAATTGCCGGGAATCAAAGAAGCGTTGCACCAGGGCGCCCAGCCGGTCGTTGCTGGCGAGTCCGAAGCGGGAAACTCGCCAGCGTGCAAAATCGCGAAAGCGGATCTGGCGGCATTGCTCGATGATGCGCGATACCGGTGCGCCGCTGGCATAGGCTGCGCCCAGGATGCTTCCAATGCTGCTCCCGGCGATACACGAGACCCGGAGCTGCTGCTCTTCAAAAACCCGCAACACGCCGAGATGCGCATAGCCACCCGCAAACCCTCCGCCAAGAGCTAGACCAACACCGCCAGGCAGCACGGCGGTGTGCGTGAGCGAAGGCCGCAGATCGTGTTGCAAAGTCACGGAGGCCACTTTCTCAACTTGAGAGGAGGTGGAGCGATGGAACAGCCGTAACGACGACCAGGTACCAAAGTACTTTCGCATGTCCCTGTAGCGACACGGGAAAAGTATTGCCCACAGTACCGAAATACTATCCCAGTACCCTCCCTGTACCATTGTCGGATGTCTGCGCGTACTGGAAACTGCCTCACGCAGCACGACATCTCGTCCGAGGGGCAGCCATGTACACGGGGTACAACGACTGGGTGGGACAAGCGGTAGTTCTGCAAGTGGCACTGGGCGACATCCGGGTTCCCTTGCGCGGCAAGCTCCTGAAAGAGGGCGACCAGACCGTCAGGATGCGCATCGGCGACGGCTGGGACGTGGACATCTACAAGAACATGATTATGGGCGTGGAGCAAGACGCACTGGCAGCAATTCCGGCTTGAGGGAGGAAACATGGACAACCAGATATTGAAGTATGTCACCCAGGCTCGCGCGTCGTACCTGCTGGGACTACCCCTCGACGAACTCTCGCGCATCTCCCACGAGGCGGGAATCGGCCACGTGGAGAGGGCCGGCGGGAAAGAGGAATGGTTCTTCACCTACGAGGAATTGCAGAAGATTTGCGTCCTGGCGACACACGTAAGCGTTGGCGCGCACTGACCATCGAGCTTCCTGCGGCCCCCCTCAGGAGTACCCCGCCCCGGCTCGTCGCCCCCAGCGAGCCGGGGTTCTCTTTTTGAGGGGTCGATTTGAGTCCTATTGAAACGTTTTAGGAAATCCTTTGACTTGCATTGCATTCCACAGGAAACTGAGTTCCACCCACACATTGTGATCAGTAGCGGTGTGGCCGCGCGATGCCGGAACACGGTCTTCGCGCAACCGGCACGCATTGTTCACGCGCGGTGAGCCAGTACGGCAGATCGAGGCGAAACCATGACCGATCCCTCAGTGGCTGTTACCGGGAGGAGTAAGCCCGGATATAACCGGTTTTTGCTGCTCGTCGCAGGACTGGGCGGCTTGCTGTATGGCGTCGACGTGGGCATAGTGGCGGGGGCTTTGCCCTACTTGGAAGCAACGTCGGGCTTGAATGCGGGGCAGCTCTCCATCGTCGTGGCCGCGGTGCTGCTGGGCAGCGTGATCTCCACGCTGTTTGCCGGGCTGCTGGCTGACTGGATGGGCCGCAAACGGCTGATGATTGTCAGCGGGTTGATGTTCGTCATCAGCATTCCGGTGATTGCGCTGTCGCATGGCTATGGGCCCCTGGTGCTGGGCCGCTTGTTGCAGGGGGTTAGCGCCGGATTGATTGGGGTGGTGGTGCCGCTGTATCTGGCGGAGTGTTTGGCGGCCAGCAATCGCGGCAAGGGCACAGCCGTGTTTCAGTGGCTGCTGACCTTGGGAATTGTTTCCGCGGCTCTGGTGGGAATTTATTTCAGCATCCGCGTGGATGAAGTGGCGAAACTGGGGGATCCCGCGAAACTCTTCGCCTTCAAAGACGCTGCATGGCGCGGGATTTTCTGGGTGTCGCTGCCGCCGGGGGTGCTATTCGTGATCGGCAGTTTCCTGGTGGCGGAGTCGCCGCGCTGGCTGTTCCGCCTGGGCAAGAAAGAAGCTGCTTTGAACGCGCTGCTGCGCTCGCGCGCCACCGAACAGGCGCAGTCGGAATTGCGGGAAATGGAAGAAACCTCAGCGGCCGAAAAGGTCAAGGATTCGCTGGGCGGAAAAGTGAAGGAGTCGTTGCTCCGCCGGAAATATGTGATCCCGTTTATTCTCGCTTGCGTAATTCTTGCTTGCAATCAGACCACCGGCATCAATTCGATCATCGGCTTCAATACCAACATTCTGCTGCAAAGCGGACTCTCCGACGTGCAGGCTCATTGGGGATACGTGATTTTCACCATGGTGAATTTTCTGTTCACCATCGGCGGTGTGGTGCTGGTGGATCGAAAGGGCCGGAAATTCCTGCTTGCGTTGGGCAGTGGGGGAGTCATTCTGGCGCTGGTGTGTACCGCGCTGCTGTTTCATAAAACCGAGAAATGGCGCGTGGACGCGCGCGCCGCGGTACAAAACTTGGTCAAGCCCGACCAGAGCCTTTCGCTGCTGTTCAATGCCGAAACCGCCACCACGCTTTTAGGCCGGAATCAAGGCAACGAAACCGGCACGAAAGCCACCGCCCTCAGCATCATCTATTCCTACGGCGATTTCCGGGCCGCCTCGAAAGTGGTGCGTTCCGATGATTTGGCGCCCAAACCTGTGGAAATCACCCGCGAAGCCACCATACCTGGAAACAAGGTGGTCGCTCTGTTTTCCAATCCGTTCGGCGATTTGGACGCGGCGCGGTCGGCTCCTTTAAAGATTGATAATGCATGGATCACTCCAGTGCCGAATATGCGCAATGGCTGGCTAGTGGCCCTGACCCTTTACGTGTTTGCGGGATTTTATGCCATTGGCCCCGGCGTGTGCGTGTGGCTGGCCCTGTCGGAACTGATGCCCACGCGCATTCGTTCCAACGGAATGAGCATCGCGTTGCTGATCAACCAGGGAGTTGCCACAACCATCGCCGCCATTTTCTTGCCCACGGTGGGGAAGTACGGCTACGCGACCATGTTCTTTGGCTTCGCGGCCTGCACCGTGGTGTATTTTGTAACCGCGGCCTTCTTCTTGCCGGAAACCAAAGGGAAAACCCTGGAGGAAATCGAGGCGCATTTCGAGCATGCGACGGCGTAGCAACTTGCACTCGTGTGCGCAGCGCAGATCCTCGCGTTGCTGGGAATACCAGATTCTTGCCGGCACTAGCATTTACTCGCTTACGTGTGTCATTGTAGCGGCAATGCGATCAGCTTCTTGTTGGCACGGCCTGGAATAATGGCCGATTCACCGAGCAAACCTGGAACCCGCCACGCGCTGCTAGCCGGATTTCTTGGCTGGACCCTCGACGCCTTCGATTTCTTTGTAATTGTCTTTCTCTACGATACGCTGGCGCGCCGTTTCGGCGTTTCGAAAAGCGACATCGTCCTGACCACTGCGGCAACCCTGGCGTTGCGCCCGGTGGGGGCGTTGCTTTTTGGGCTGCTTGCCGATCGTTATGGACGGCGTATTCCGCTGATGGCCAACGTCATCTATTTTTCCATCGTCGAGGTGCTCTGCGGGTTCGCCCCGAATTACACCGCGTTCTTCATTCTCCGCGCGTTGTTTGGAATTGGCATGGGTGGCGAATGGGGTGTGGGCGCCTCTCTGGCGATGGAAGCGGCCCCGACGCGATGGCGCGGGGTGCTGAGCGGCATTTTGCAGGGTGGATACCCCATGGGCTATCTGCTCGCGTCCAT
>Ga0187770_10000895_pt1 | contig 15199 bp, 13 predicted proteins | sample 0116_SJ02_MP02_2_FD_133154 | JGI IMG/M metagenome (GOLD analysis project Ga0187770, IMG submission 133154) | Tropical peat soil microbial communities from peatlands in Department of Meta, Colombia - 0116_SJ02_MP02_20_MG | ecosystem: Environmental > Terrestrial > Soil > Wetlands > Peat | place...
ATTGTGCAGTTTAAACAGTTCGACGTGAAAGGCATCGTGAAAATCGATGAGATTCCGTTTGACTTCATTCGGAAACGCGTCTCGGTGGTTGTAGAGTACGAGGGGCAAAGACTCGTGATTGCCAAGGGCGCCCCAGAAGAAATCGTTGAGATATGCTCCCAATGCGAAACCGATGAGACGTTGAAGGATTTTTCGAGTGACTATCAAAACAAGTTCAAGCAGAAATATGCGGACCTGAGCGCGCAGGGTTACAGGGTTTTGGCGGTTTCTTACAAGAAAGTCGGAGAAGACAAAACGCACTACACCATCGGCGATGAAAGCGAGATGGTTTTTCTGGGTTTCCTTTCTTTTCTTGATCCTCCTAAAGAGAGTGCAAAGGAATCTGTTAGATTGCTGGCTCGAGATGGCGTGGCGCTCAAAATAATTACGGGCGACAACGATCTGGTCACAAGAACAACTTGTGAGCAGCTGGATTTTGAGGTAGAAGGGGTGGTTCTGGGAAGCGACATTGCTCAGTTACAGCACGACGCTTTGGCCAGAGTTGTTGAGGAGAACAACATTTTTGCCAGGGTGAACCCGGCTCAGAAAGACAGGGTTATTAGCGCATTGAGGGCGAACGGTCACGTGGTCGGCTACATAGGCGACGGCATCAACGATGCGCCCTCATTAAAAACTGCGGATGTTAGCATTTCAGTGGAGAACGCCGTGGACGTTGCTAAAGAATCGGCGGACCTGATTCTGTTGAAACCTGACCTGACGGTTCTTGATCAGGGCGTCTTGGAGGGTCGGAAAACCTTCGGCAACACGATGAAGTACATCATGATGGCCGTCAGCTCGAACTTCGGCAACATGTTCAGCGTCGCCGGAGCTTCTCTGTTCCTTGATTTCCTGCCAATGACGGCCATTCAGATACTGTTGAACAACCTGTTGTACGACTTGTCAGAAGCCACGATACCGACGGACAACGTGGACGAAGAATACATTCAGAAACCGAAGAAACTGGACATCTCGTACATAAGAAGATTCATGCTTATCCTCGGACCGGTCAGCTCCATCTTCGATTTCCTAACCTTCTTCCTGATGTTGGTAGTGTTCAAAGTGTCGGTTCCAAGGTTCCAGGCCGCATGGTTCGTTGAATCTCTATCGACACAAACCCTGGTGGTTTTTGTTCTGAGAACCAGAAAAACACCCTTCTTCAAGAGCAAGCCTGGAAAATGGTTGCTAACGAGCAGCCTATTAGTTGTAGGAGCAGCCTTCATCTTGCCCTACTGGCCCTTTGGCCCCATATTCGGGTTTCAGCCGCCGCCCGTAATGTTCTACCCAGCATTAGCGGGGCTAATCACTGCCTACCTGCTTCTAGTCGACGTTGTCAAAAAATGGTTCAACAAAAAATATGCCTACTTACTAGAACAAACCCTCCCTAAAAAAACCAGACAGCCCCATTGAGCGCGCGTGCAACACCATCGGCGATTTGCGCTCCGATCTGCTGACCCGCATTCACTTGCTAAGAAAGAGGGAACTTGAGACGTTACCAATCTGAGGCCACTGCACTCGAGCTGACACTTGTTTCTATGACTTTGCTATGAATGGAGTTGCTGTAGACCCTCAAGCCGACGCGCGCGCTAATTTCTTGACCAAGCGCGCGGCTTTATGAGTTGTTAGCTCAATTTTTCGCATATCCAATTCAGTATTGTTTCAAAAGTGTCCTTGGTAAACCCCATGTGGCCAGCATCATAGAACCTAGCGCACTTCGGACTGCAGTGTTCGAGTAACAAGTAATAGTCTCTGATTGGGAATACTGAATCGTGGATTCCGTTGACGAGCAGAAGAGGTGCACTTGGCCTGTCCAAGATACCTTGCTTCAGAAGAGAAAGCTTAGGCGCGTATTCCACCCACTCGTCGTAAGTCGACATACCGAATGCGAAAGCGCGCGCTATAAACGTGAGCCACCCAAACCGCCCATAACCACCAGTGCTGTAACCCCAGATTCCCACTCTATTAGAGTCCAAGGTCCTTTGCGTCCCAACCCAATCGAACACAGCTCCGAACAATCTCTCCGCATCCTCTGAACCTTTGATTGGTGAGTCACCACCCCCGGCCCATCAATTGCCAGAGTTGCTAAACCCCGCTCTAAAGCCGGATCATTTAACTGTTCTTCCTTGAAACCGTCGATTCCACCCCAGCTTATGAGCAGTGGAAAGGGAACAGTACCAAGCTTGGGCAGGCGTAGATAACCGATAATGCTGTTGCCTTCGCCGCTTTTTGCTTTGAAGGGCATTTCTACCCGTTCTATTGGAAAGCCGAAATAGCGCGAAGCTTTAAAGAGCATTTCCTGGGATTTTCTATAGGCTTCCTTTTTTCCATCGGAATTAGTTGTTGGGTATCGAGCGAGCCTGTAATACTGATAAGCACGAAGATAGTTTTCTTTGGCGCTTTGTGCATCGCCTGTTTTTTCTGCTTGAGATGCTTTGACTTCATAGGGCATGGCCACAGAGCTAAAAGCTGCTGCCCACTTTTCCCTATCATAAGAAGTAAGACTATTCATCACCTGTTCTACATCGTCATACAAAGCGTAAGTGAATGGATAGATCCTCATTCTTACTCGCGGTTTCCACATTTCCCATAATTCGTTTATAAGGCGTACGTATCTTTTGATTCATCCTTGCTTAATCCTTCACCATGTTCGACAGAATGGGGGGTCATAATTAAATCTCAACCCGTTTTGATGCTGCCTCTTAGTGCTACTAAGTTAGGTTCTATCGTTCTGAGTTAAGTAATCTTCTATTGCCCGCGCGACAACAAGAGCATTGGATACTTGACGACTGAAACTGTTATGAATCTTGAATAATTATCTGGAGTTAAGGCTCCGTCTAGGAAACTTATTTAAGCGATATTCACTCACGTCCTAGAGCTTAGGAGAGAGACAAGGGCAGAGCCTAGCTGCGGCATTAGATTGCTCGCGGTGCCTATGGATGGAAAGAAAAGAAGAAATCCTGGAGGATAAACAAAGTGAAGCGAGTGAACAGTGCAGATCGTTCTTCCATCAACGCTTCACGATCAGAGGAAATTCCTGAAACATATAATAGGTCTGCTGGCGAGTTTTGGCTCTTCTGCTTTGATTGTGAAAGCTTTTCAATGGAGGCTAGCGCTTGATAGCTTCGCAGACAAGGCCAAGGGCATCCTCCACGGCGTTCAAGGAGACACTGACTGGACACTTTGCTGGCGTTGGAGGCCTAATTGCGGGCCTGATTGTTGCTTGGGAGCTTGGTATGTTCAACAGTTTTAGCCCATGGGTTATAGCCGTTTATCCGGCTGTATTGATAGCTAAAGCTGTCATGAGCGGAACGTTCAGCGGACGTCTAAACACTGCGTTGCACATAGGGACGCTTTCTCCGAAACTCTCTGGAAATATGGGCTTTGTGGGTCGAATGTTTCAACGCATGCTAGCATTGACATTGGTGACAAGTGTTGTGATAAGTACAGTTTCAACAATCTTGGGCAGTTTATTCTGGGGAATTACGCCTAGAAACTTTCCTGTTATCTTGACGGTTGTTGTGGCGACATTGAGTCTAGGATTAACTCTTTACTTTTTCACGTTATCCATCACGTTTGCGGCCTTCAGGAGAGGTTTGGACTTGGACGGTGTTGTGTATCCAATTGTTGCAACGATTGCAGATGTTTTCATAACGGTCTGCTATGCTGTGGCTGTCAATCTTTACTTCAGATTCGGTTCTGCGGGGGAAACCGCAGTTATCTTAGTCGCGATTATTCCCATTATCTTAATTCTTTATTCTTTGTCTCGAGGCGTCCATGAAGTAGGCTTCTCCAAAACCGTTAAAACTTCAATCTCGACTATGATGATTGTGGCCATGATTGCCAGTGTCACAGGGACGATTTTGCAGGAAATTAACGTTGGTTTACCTCTTTGGAAAGGGAGTAGCGCTGTTTACCCCGTTTCGCTTTTTGCTGCCTATCCCGCTGTGATAGAGCTGGTTAGCGACGCTGCTCTGGTCATAGGATCTACCGCAACAACGAGGCTTGTGCTAGGATTGCTCGAGCCCTCGTTTTTTGCCATGAAGAACCACGCTCCGCAGATTCTGGGCGCTTGGGCGGCTTCAGTGGTCGCGTTCATCCCTCTTTCGGCGGCATCTCTTTTCCTGACTTGCACTTTTGGGCTTCTGGCTTTCGGCTTCTTAGCTTTAGTGTTACTTGTGACGAACGCGTTCGCAATTGTCGCCATCACGCTAATATCTTACGCGTTTGCAATATTGACCTTCAAGAAAGGTTTGGACCCTGACCATTTGGTTATTCCCATAGAAAGTGCGCTTGCCGCCACTATAGCGTCGACGGCCTTGCTTGTCGCACTATTCCTGCTTACTCACGCGGGAGGATAGAATTAAAATATCTCCACACTCTAGTCTCCTATTCGGAGCGACATCAAGCATATGCCATCGTTTGAGAAAGTGAAATATAAGCCGGTACCTGTCCGTGATCTCTTCCTAGAAATGAAAAACTTGTCCGAGTTGATGATTGACTTGGCTTATTCGGCGGCCCTTTTCAATGACCGGGAACTCGCCGAAGACATCCTCGAACTTGAGAACCGCGTTGACACACTAGATTATCTGCTAGAGATGACCCTCATGATCGCGGCAAGAGACGCCCACGATGCAGAAGCACTAGCTGGCGTGTCGGCTGTGGCTTCTGCGGCGGACAAGATTTCGGACGCTGCAGCAGATATAGCCGCTATAGTCACGCAAAACATAGGTGTGCATCCGATAGTTGCTAAGGTTTTTGAGAAGGTGGAGGAGCGTTTGATGCAGGCAAAAGTGAGTGTTGACTCGTCGCTTGTGGGAAAGCGAGTGGGTGAGCTTGATTTGGCTGCTAGGATGGGAGTTGACATAATCGCTCTTCGGAGGGAGAAAGACTGGATTATTAACCCGGAGAAGACTGAACACATAAGGGACGGGGATGTCTTGGTCGTCCGCGGTGTTTATTCCGGAATCAAAAAATTCAAGGTGATGGCGGAACAGAAATTGGAGTAGGGCGACTGAAATGTCACAGGGGAATCAGGCAAGATTCGAGGAAATTGTGGAACGGTTGGTTGAGCTTAAGGATACTTCTGAACTCATGATTGACTTAGCCTATTCATCATTGTTTCTGAAGAGCAGGGAGCTGGCTGAAGAAGTGCAGAGGCTTGAGGAACACGTGGACAAGTTGCACACAGATTTTGAGCTACTCGTTCTTCAGAGCGAGTTCAAAAAGGAGGAGGCAAAGGGCTTTTTGGGGCTGATACGACTGGGGGTGGCAACAGAAAAAATTGCAGATGCAGCTGCCCAGATATCCGAGGTCGTTTTGAGAGGCATCGAGCCGCACCCAGTATTGCAGCTCAGCATAAGAGAGGCTGAAGAAACAGTTGCTTACGTCTCTATAGCCAAAGACTCTCCAATAGCGAACAAGACTCTTGTAGAAGCACGAATTCCTGAAGAAACTGGCATGTGGATACTTGCCATAAGACGAGGCAACAAATCGGTCAGACCTAGGCCTGACACAAAAATCCAGGTAGGAGATATTCTAATAGCCTCTGGCTACGCTGAAGGAGTTGAAGACCTAAAAAAACTGTCAAAACGATGACCCGCCGCCTTCATTCCGTACCCAGACTACATATTTTGAATGCACTAACACTGTAAACTCGACTCGCTCTCATATCTATTGAGAGATTAATCATAACGAAACATAAAGAGATAGCGGCGGATGTTCATAGCTACACCTGTTCAAACCCTTCGTGCAGCAAGTCGTTCGCAAAGCCATTGAAAGCAGTAAACCTGTCAGCGGAGAACTCTGAGCCGGGCGCACTGACTGGGAGCATTCTAGCGCGCGCTAGACCCCGGTTCAAATTCGGGCAGCCACACTCCCAATAGGGCTTAGAACAAGCGTCGCCAATTTCAATTGGAAATGAAGGAAACTTGGGTCCATCGGCGTGAAATATGCTTATGTGTTGAAATATCGGGACGTCACGCGCTTTAAGGCTGTTCACAAACATGAAACCTTACAACCCAACATTGCAAGGGATCTGGAAACAAAACGACCGGGGGCCGACCGCACTAGTCTCCCGCCTCCTCCGAATCGCGCCCGCAAACCATAACCCAGCGAAGGCCGCAGCAAAACATCGCACCCCCAGAATTATGGAAAAGGCATGCACGCCACAAAGCTCTCTCCAGGGCACTCAAGTTTCCACATATGGAATTTTCTGCCCGTGTTAGCCCTAGAAACTGTTTTAAGAACGATGCGCTTTGTGAGATGAATTATCTCGTCAACGCTAAATAGCGTGCCTGTAGAGATGGACGACAACGATAAATGAAAATCGCCACCACGAATCGGAAATATTCACCACGAAGGAAAACGTCCCTTCAGCGCAGCCTCCCCTGACTACCGAGGAAATTTTGACACTGCCAAAGAACGATTTTTTATCCCGCATGGGAACCTCATCGCAGGGGCTCAGCAGCCAAGAAGCTGAGCGAAGGCTAAGAATTTATGGCACCAACGAATTGGCGAGAAAGAAAAAACGTGCAGCCGTAGTCAGTTACCTCCTACACTTCAAGAGTCCCCTAATCCTGGTACTCTTGGCAGCGGCATCGTTTGCCGCCGCCACTTTTGACTTTTCAGACTTCACTATAATATTCGTCATAGTGATAATCAGCGTAACCATCGACCATTACCAAGAATCCAAAGCCGAAAATGCAGCTGAAGCCCTCAAAGAAAAGGTCAGTACAACAGCCACCGTACTCCGTGACAACACCAAGAAAGAGCTCAAGCTTCCTCAGATAGTTCCCGGCGACATCGTTTTCCTCTCAGCCGGGGACATCGCCCCAGCAGACGCCAGAATAATAGACGCCAAGGACCTCTTCATAAACCAGAGTGCTCTAACCGGCGAATCTTTCCCAGTTGAAAAAATACCAAATGAACTACAGTCAATAGACGTGTCCTCGGGTTCGATTACTGAATGGGACAATTACCTGTTCATGGGTACCTCAGTTGTAAGCGGCACCGCAACGGCAGCCGTGGTCAAGACTGGAGGTTCAACAGAGTACGGAAAAATCGCCAAAAGACTCGTTGAAAAGCCTCCTGAAACAGAATTTGAAAGAGGCGTAAAGGGATTCAGCTACCTAATCATGCAGGTCACATTCGTACTGATTATCTTCGTCTTCATGGTTCTCGCCCTGCTAAATCGCGGACTGGTACAATCGCTCCTGTTCGCGGCTGCCCTCGCAGTAGGACTAACCCCAGAACTTCTTCCCATGATCATCACGATGAACCTTTCCAAAGGCGCCATAAACATGTCGAAAAAAGGCGTCGTAGTTAAGCACCTTCCTTCGATTGAAAACTTTGGCAGCATGAACGTCTTGTGCACAGACAAAACAGGAACGTTGACAGAAAACCGCATCTCTCTAGTTTCCCACGTTGACGCGGAGGGCAACGATGACGATAAAGTGCTCTTGTTCTCCTACTTGAACAGCTATTTTCAAACAGGGTTAAAAAGCCCTCTTGACGAAGCAGTCCTTGCCCACAAAGAAACTAATGTTGAAGGTTTCCAGAAAATCGATGAGGTTCCGTTCGACTTTATCAGAAGACGAGTCTCAGTCGTAGTTGAACAGGAACGAGATAGACTGTTCATAGCAAAGGGTGCTCCGGAAGATATTCTGAAAGTTTCAACCTACTACGAAGTCGGCGGCATTATAAGCGACATAACTGAGGGAATACGAAAAAGTATTGAGCAAAGATTCTTTGACATGAGTTCGGAAGGCTTAAGAGTCCTTGGTGTCGCCTACAAAAGACTCAGAATAGAAAAAGCTGTTTACACAGTTAACGACGAAACAGACATGGTGTTTCTTGGTTTCATTGCTTTCCTTGACCCGCCGAAAGAGACGGCTAAAGAATCGTTGCGACTTCTGGCCAAAGAAGGAATAGAACTAAAGATCCTAACAGGCGACAACGAGCTTGTAACCAGAAAAGTGTGCGAACAACTTGGTTTTGAGGTTAAGGGAGTCGTTCTAGGAAGCGAAATCGTTCAGATGCACGATGACGCCTTGGCGAGAGTCGTTGAAGAAGCCAACGTTTTCGCTCGCGTAACCCCCGTTCAAAAAGACAGAATAATGAATTTGTTGAAGGATAACGGCCACGTCGTCGGCTTCTTGGGAGACGGCATCAACGACGCTCCCTCGATCAAAACCTCAGACGTTGGCATTTCCGTCAACAACGCCGTTGACGTCGCGAAAGAATCTGCCGACATCATACTTCTGCAAAACGATCTGACAGTGCTAGCAGAGGGCGTAATCGAAGGAAGAAAAACTTTTGCCAACACCATGAAGTATGTCATGATGGGTATCAGCTCAAACTTCGGCAACATGTTCAGTGTAGCAGGAGCAGCGCTGTTTTTGACCTTCCTACCCATGCTGTCCATACAGATACTGCTAAACAACCTCCTTTACACGCTCTCTCAAACCACCATAGCAACAGACAACGTCGATGAAGAATACATCGAGCGCCCCAAACAATGGGACATATCCTTCATCAGAAACTTCATGGCAATTCAAGGCCCCATCAGCTCCATTTTTGATTATCTAACCTTTTTCCTAATGCTTTTTGTGTTCGTGCCCATGTTACCTTTGACTTTAACCACTGTGCAAAGGCAACACGTTTTCCAAACCGCATGGTTTGTCGAGTCGCTATTAACACAAACATTGGTAGTCTTCGTAATCAGGACAAGGAGATCGCCTTTTTGGAAGAGCATGCCCGGCAAGTACTTGACATTCAGCAGCCTTGCGGTTGTGGCTTCTGCCATAATAATACCATATACATCGTTGGGCCAAGTTTTCCATTTTGTACCTCCTCCACCACTGTTCTACGCCGCCCTGCTGCTGATTATCGGCATTTACCTGTTTTTGGCCGAAACCGCCAAGAAATGGTTCTATGGCAGGCACGCGTTCAGAATTGAGCAGGCACTGATTCCGAGAAGAAAAGCGCACTATTTGAGCAGAACTGCCAGGCTCGTTCAGGACATGACAGCAGTGATTTGTCTGCGTCCAGAAAATGAAATATCATTTGACTCACTTCTAGAAGACCTTTCAAGAAGCCTAAGCTACCCAATAGACTCAGAGCAAGTACTGCAAAACCTGCAATACCTGCGCCGCAGCAGATTGATAAGCGTGGATTGGCATAAGAAGACAATCAAACGGGAAAGCTCCATGAAAGAATTTGTTATGAAACGCGTTGTTGCCAGCACGACATGGCCTATGCTGAGCGATGACTGGCTGAAAATAAGCCGAACCGTTCAGGAAAAGTACGGTGAGGTGAACTCGGAATATCAAGAAGTGCTAAGTCCAAAACAACGCTAAACCAGCCCGCGCTAATTATGGAACAACCGCGCGCACACTAAAGCATGGAGAGAGGCATGGAGTTTAGCACAAAAGCATGGTGCAAAACTATGGACAAAACCCTGAAAGTTTGAAGGCATCTATTTTTTCATACCGCGCGCGCTTTTGCTTGATGCCATCTATGGAGACTATTCCCTCGCCTTTTTCGAATCTGAAGAATTGGTCAATTGTTTTATGAACCTCTTCACCTATTTCCTCGCCGGGTTTAAGGTTCATCAACACAAGCTGGCTGTGTTTACCCGTGTAGAGCACGCGTCTGAAGTTGCTATTGCCCAAAGTGTCCTTCTCGATATTAGACTTGAAACCTTTCATACATGACGCTTTATTGATGATTTGAGAGCCCTTTATTTAACAGTTCACTGCGAAGCGAGCCCTAGCTGCTCAAAATGAGCAGGACAGTCGTTATCAGTATTGTTTGCACGCGTTCTTCGTCGACTACACCCTCGACTACACCCTATCAATAAGTCGCTATGATGGAAACGCGGATTTTCGGGCGCACGCGGATTCAGGAGCGAGCTTTGGCCTTGTATGTTATTTCCATTATAGCCGGCTTATCGGGATAACGAACAAATATGACGGAGCAAGCGTTGTTTTCGCAGCAGTACCTGGCCTTATGCTTGCCCTTTTTCAATGGTTTTCCACATTTAGGACAGTTAACCATCTTCAAATTCCCCGGTGGATAGTTAGAGAATATGATGTAAAAGTGTTATGAATCTCGAATAGTGACGGAATCTCTGCTTATTCTGCGCGCCCTACTGCTTGTTTTGAATGAATAGTTTGCCGCGTCTCCTTCCTTGCTTAAGGTATGAGCGAAGAAAAATCCCGCGTCTTCTCTCGTCCTCGGTCTTGGGATAGACCGTCCAATAGATCTCTTTTATGACTCCAGTGGGGCTCACGCTGCCAATCTCAGCCAGGGCATCGTTTCCCAATTCCCAGCCGTGCCTAGTGGCTGGGCGGATATCGCGATCTTTGACGATTTCCTGGCCGACTTGTGAGTAAAGGAAGTCTTTTAATGGTTTGACATCTGGGAAAGCGCTGAAGTAGACAACCCTTGACACGTATCCGCTGGGACAGACGTATGCTCCGATGAGACTTTTCGAGTCGGATTTCAGATGTACTAAGGTGGAAGGGTTATCACAGTGTCTATGACATTGTCCTTGGAACGTTAGGTATTTTTCGACAAACTCCTCCAACGAATTGTGATGGGATGATGCGTGAGAATGCGGGACGCCGGTTGGTTCATGTGCAAGACTTTGGTAGTGACTACTCGAAAACAGCGCTTTCCAAGAAGCCTCTGTCGCGGCAACTGCCTCTGAAAAACCAGTCAGCAAGTGTTCAACTCTTCCGTCCGTGTATTCAACGAATACTTGGGGTATAAGATAGTCCTCCGACCAATCGCCATGTTCTTCGACAAGGTTGTCGGCTGCCTCAAGTTGCTCAGGGAGCTCTATGTCCAGAACAAGCAGCGGAACCCCAAGATATTCAGCCATCTTTTTGGCATTACGCAGAGAAAAGGGTACACAGTGTGGACAATAATTTGCCAGAACGATACTAACCCTCTTAATCAAGCCCTGCATGAGCCTCCCAGTTGAATATTGACCTTCCCTAGCTGCCACTCAATGGTGAAGAATATTCCACTAAATTAAGTTTCTTTAAGTCTGGCCCAGATAGCTTCAGCACGTGCATTCTCCGAATTCTTCAAGTTGAAAATATTAGGTCGCTAGGCGGACAATCAGGTATAGAATGAATACTATGCTTGTTATGAAGAAACTCACTGGATACGGTTCATAAAACGAAATGAAGAGTCCTACCCATGTTGCAGCTAGGGCAATACCTACGGAGACTAGTAGGGCCGACTGGGGTCGTTTTGTCAGTCTTTGAGCGATTGCAGCCGGCGTAACCATCAACGAAAAAATAAGAAGGACACCGACTACCTGTACGGCAATCGATGTGGCAACTGCAACCAAGAGCATGAAAATAATCCCTATCAAAAGCATGGGCATCCCCTTTGCTTCCGCGACATCTTCGTCAAGCGACGCGAACAAAAGTGGCCGATATACAACTGCCATTACAACCAGAATTAATAGGCTGACAATTAATGTCAAAAGAACATCGCCCCAGCTGATGCCCAGTATTTCCCCAAACAAGATGGAATAGGCTTCCGTGGCATAACCAGTGTAAAGGCTAATGAATAGCACTCCCAAACCGAGCATGAATGCGAGGACCGTTCCGATTTCGACGTCGCGATTCGCGGCACGCGAACCGAGTGCGGCTATCCCCACTCCGCCCAGGCCTGTGAAAAGGAGAAGTCCGTAAATTGGGCTAACTCCGATTAATACGGCCAATGCTGCCCCAGAGAAACCGATATGGGAGAGAGCGTGTGCTGCAAATGACGAACGGCGCAAGACGACGAAGTAGCCTACGATGCCAGCGATAACTGCGACTATTGTTCCGGCCTCAAAGGCATGTTGCATGAATTGGTATCCAAACATCTGCAGTAGATTAATGTTGCACTCCATAGGATTCCTCCCAGTGGTGATCCTCAGTGCCTGTGCCTATAATTGCGACATTGCCCTTGGAATCTCGCATAACCTCAACGTGAACTCCATACAGAGCCGTCAGACTCTCTGACGTCAAGACTTCTTTCGGCTTCCCAGTTGCCACTTTGCCGTTGGCTATGTAGATCACGTTATCGAGAAACGGTAAAAGAGGATTAATATCATGAGCTACGAGGAATGCCGTCACGTTGCGCGATCGAACAATATTGTTGACAAGCTGCACCAGCTCCTGACCTCGCCTAATGTCAAGATTCGACAACGGCTCATCAAGCAGTAATATGTCAGGGTTGCCTACCAACGCTTCAGCTAGAAATATCCTCTGCAATTCACCACCAGACAAAGCACCAAGAGACCGATGCGCCAGCTCGGCAGCTCCGACCGCTTGCAGCGTGTTAAGAGCAGTCTTACGATCGTCGTGGGAGAATGGATTAAGCCCCCACCGTGTGCCAGAAACTGCCAGTCGCACCAGCTCCAAGCATTCAATTTTCGTTTCACTGTCAATTAAGTGCCGCTGAGGTACATAACCAATCCGCGGATTGCCGCGTCTGGGCCGAGCGTTAAATATTTCAATGGTGCCGCTGATGGGTTGCTGCAGTCCGAGGAGCAAACGGAACAGTGTCGTCTTCCCTGCACCGTTTGGGCCGATGACCGCTACGAACTCCCCTTGACCAATGGCAAAACTGGCGTCACGCCAAACTATTTTGTCCCCATAGCCGACTACAACGTTACTGGCTGTAATTATCCCTCGGTGCATCGCATCAGCAAGTGGGTCGAAATCCATTTCGCTGATTATAACCGCCACCGTTATTGGCCGAGAGATGGATTGAGCGCGTCCTGAAGGGAGAGCAGTTCTGCGTTCATCCAAACTTGGAACGAAACGTCGGGTGGTTGTATTGTCTCTGTTACACCAATAACCGTAACATTGTTTGTGGCAGCCAACGCCTTCATACTCTGCGTAAGAGGCGTCACGGTTTGTTCGTTGTAGACAAGCACGCGTACGTTTCCGCTCTGAAGCTGCTGCTGAAATTGTACCACACTTTGTGCTGGCGGATCGTTTCCTTCCGCAACGGCTTCCATGAATGCAGGAGGAGAAACGAGGTCAAGACCTGTAGCGTTTGCTAGATACTCAAAGATGCTCTCCGTGGAAGCTACTTCCGTTCCTGCGTATTGTTGGTTGATCTCGTCGATTCGCTGGTTGTATACTCCAAGCGATGCGTTCAAATTGACATACTGCTGGTTATAATACGCGGCATCTGCTGGATCGATAGCAACGAGGTCATTATACATCGCGTTCACAGTTTCGTTCACGTAATAAGGACTGTACCAAAAATGAGGGTTAGCACCAATTGATTGTCCTATGAGTTCCTGAACGTTCAAGACTGTTTGATTTGGAGTATTGCTTGCTGAAATAAGTTTGAGAGCCCAATCGTCGTATCCGGCTCCGTTCACTATTACAAACTTTGCATTTGCTATTGCCTCAGCATCCGCAGTGTTGCTTTCGTATTCGTGAGGATCAGCGTTCGGATCTGAAACAATACTCAAGACGCGGACCTGCGTTCCGCCAAGCTGAGACACTAGGCTACCCCAAAAATTTTCAGCAGCAACTATTTGCACGTCCAACACAGCTTCCAACGTGTGATTCTGATTCATTAAAACGGAGTACGAATTGCTTGTACCCACGTTGACGCCGTCGAGTACCCAATGGTCAAGGCCATATCCAGAGTTCGGCGTGGCTGAAACGGGAACCACTGTCCCGTTTGAATACACGTACGTTCCTGAAGCCGGAGTTGTACTCCCGCCCATTGTCGTGGTGATTGTTAAGGCGTAGAACATTGAACTTGTATTTGACGCTGGGGCGCGTGCTGGACCATTTGAAAGGTACACGCCCACGAAGGTTCCTACCACAATCAAAACAACCAAAGCTGCGATTATTACATAAGTTCTTTTTCGCATGGTATACTCGTCTCCAAAGCAAGAATATAGTATAGAGCCTTATTAAGTTTTCCACTTTATTTAATAACTAATTCTTTCCATTTATTTAATAACAAACCGTTTTTGATGGGCGCGCGGTGATTTGCTTTTCAAATGCGGTCCTCACTTGCTTAATGTATGCTGCTGGAATACTACGTTCATGAAGCTTTAGACTGTGTTAGAAATTCTGATCCTTACGATAAAATTTTGGTGACAACATTTAAGTCAGGAATTTGAATAGAGTAAACAGCATGCGCGCTAGAATCATAAAGCTGAGGTGAACAGTTTGAGCATTATTAGTCTCTCATTGCCAACAGAATTGCTTGAAGAGTTGGATGCCATTCTTGGCAAAGATCACAGTGCAACAAGGTCCGAAGTAATAAGGCAAGCCGTGAGAATGTACCTTTCCGAGTACAATGAACTAAACAAGATTGAGGGAAACGTAATAGCAACTATTTCTGTGCTATACGAAAAGACAGAGAAGAATGAAGAGTTGTTTCAGCTGCAGCACAAATTTGGCGACATGATCACAGCATATCTCCATTCACATTTGACAAAAGCTGATTGCCTTGAAGTACTGGTTGTTAAAGGCTCGTCGCAGCGTCTCAAAAGTTTGATCGATGGCTTAAAAGCTAACAAGCCAGTAAGGCAGTTGAGGTTTTCAGTTATGACTACCAGCGAACCATAAAACTCGCGTGATTCTGGTTGAATTCGAGCCACAAAAAGATCGTGCAAAAACTCCATAGATCGTTGAGACAATAAGCAGGTGCCTTCGATAACTCAAATAGACTCACAAAAGAAAAATCATCTATAGTCTCGTTGAAGGTACGTACTCGTTGAGCAAATATCTAAAAGCTCATGATTGAGGTATCCAATCCTGCCCTGTCGTCAGCCTCGAAATTGCGGCAACACTTTCTGCGACAATTACAAGCGCTGTCCAGTGTTGCTGGATGACCGCAAGACTTAACTATGGCGGTCCAATGTAACATGGGAGTTTGAATTTGGAGGGCTGGATCGGTGATTGACTATGGCACGTCTTTTGGCTTTTATAGACATTTTTGTCGATTCGCCTCTCCTCGGCGAAGTTGTTAACGCCCTGACAGAGTTTCCCAACGTGGAAGAAATCTACGAAGTGACAGGCGAATATGATATTGTCACGCTCGTTTCCACGGAGGGTATCGAGGAGTTTCGGGATTTCTTGAAGAACAAAGTTCTCAAGATTCCAGGGATAAAAAGCAC
>Ga0187770_10000896_pt1 | contig 15197 bp, 12 predicted proteins | sample 0116_SJ02_MP02_2_FD_133154 | JGI IMG/M metagenome (GOLD analysis project Ga0187770, IMG submission 133154) | Tropical peat soil microbial communities from peatlands in Department of Meta, Colombia - 0116_SJ02_MP02_20_MG | ecosystem: Environmental > Terrestrial > Soil > Wetlands > Peat | place...
ATTTGCCTGCTTGCCACAGGCAGGAACTTTGGCATTTGGAATTTGACTTGGTCGTTACCGTCCCAATCGTTTACTGAACTCGTCCTTCAGCATAGGGACGACAGTAAAAAGATCACCGACAATACCATAGGTGGCAATTTTAAAAATAGGAGCCTCCGGGTCTTTGTTGACGGCGACAATGATATCCGATGTCTTCATCCCAGCCTGATGCTGGATGGAACCGGAGATCCCACACGCAATATAGATCTTAGGCCGAACGGTTCGACCGGTTTGCCCAACTTGATGTTCATAAGGAATCCAACCCGAATCAACGGCTGCACGAGAAGCACCCACAGCTGCACCCAAGACTCCTGCCAGCTCTCGGATCACTTTGAAATTCTCAGGCCCCCCTACGCCTCTTCCCCCCGAGACGATGATTTCTGCATCGGCGAGATTAACTGTCTCCGCCCCTTTGATAAACTCCAGAATCTTTGTCCGGACCTGCTCTTCGGTCATCTGTAGGGTCTCTCGAATAATCTCTCCCTTTCTCGAGTCCTCCCTTGGAGGCATGGCAAATACCTTGGGTCGGACTGTTGACATCTGAGGCCGGTAATTGGGATAGTCGAGAATGGTCGCCATGATATTTCCACCAAAGGCCGGGCGGGTCTGTTTGAGATATTTTGTTTCGGGATCGATGTCCAAACCTGTACAATCGGCAGTCAACCCACATTCGATAGTTGTGGCCACGGTTCCTGCAAAATCTCGACCCTGGGTGGTGGCCCCGAAGAGAACGATCTCAGGTTTGTATTTCCGGATAAGATCGACTGCAGCCTTGGCATAAGAATCGGTACGATATTCTTTGAGCAGGGGGCTTTCCATGACATAGACCTTCTCTGCTCCATAGGCCACGGCCTCCCTGGCAAATTTATCAATAACCTCCGTATCCCCGAAAAGCATCCCGCATAATTTGCATCCCACGGCCTCGGCCAGCTTCCTTCCTTCGCCCAGGAGCTCAAAGGAGACGTTTGAGACTTTGCCAAATTCGTGCTCTATAAAAATCCAGACATTTTTATAAGCGCTGATATCTATGGTGACGGCCTTTTCTTCTTTTTCCAAGCTGATCGCATTCACCGGGCAGACATCTACACATGCACCGCAGAAAGTGCACTTTTCGTCGACCACAGCAATCCCTTCCTTCATGCTTAAGGCTCCGAAGGGACAGGTAGGGATGCAGGATTCACATCCTGTGCAGGCATCTTTATCGATCAATAATCTGGCCATTCGCTCCTCCCTTACCTCTATTATTTAATAAACTTGGTATCCATCAATTTGTTCACCAGAAAGGGAACCACCTCTGTTAATTCCCCTTTCAAAACCTCACCGCCTCCACTTCTCGCTTCCGGGGAAAAGACCCTTTTCACCCAGGTGGGGGATCCCTTCAACCCGATACGATTCTCATCCGCGCCTATATCCTTTGAGGTCAGGGTAGGAATCTGTGCCTTGGCCGCCTTTTTGATCCCTAAAAGAGAAGGGAGTCTCGGCTCATTGATGTCTTTGACGACCGTCATCAGAACGGGAAGCGAACTTTCCACAACCTCTCTTCCATTCTCCAGCAACCGTTCCACCACCATTCTCTTCTTTTCGAGATTGATCTCCCTGACTTTCGAAACATACGTCAGTTGTGGAATTCCCAGACGCGTGGCGACGCCGGGCCCGACTTGAGCGGTATCTCCGTCGATGGCTTGTTTCCCACAGATCACCAGATCGACCCCGCCGATCGTCTGAATCATCTTGGCCAAAGTGTAAGCCGTGGCCAACGTGTCCGCTCCTGCAAAGGCCTTGTCTGAGACCAGATAGACTTTATCCGCACCCACAGCGAGTGCATTTTTCAATACTTCGATCGCCTGGGGAGGTCCCATGCTGACCACGTGGACTTCTCCGCCGTGCTTCTCTTTAAGGAGTAAGGCTTCTTCTACAGCGTATTCATCGAATGGATTGGTAATGCTCGCTACGCCCTCTCGAATCAGTGTGTTCGTCTCTGGGTTGATCTTCACATCTGTCGTTTCTGGGACCTGTTTGATACAAACAGCAATCTTCACCTTTTTCCTCCTTATTTCCCCTTAAAATTGGGCTTCCTCTTCTCGACAAAAGCTGTCATCCCTTCTTTCTGGTCCTCGGTGGAGAAACCGATGCCGAAGGTATAGGACTCTAAAGAACAGGCTTTTTCAAGATCCATATTGAAACCGGCATCCATCACCATCTTGGCCAGCCTCACTCCAACGGCTCCATTTGCTGCAATCTGAGCGGCCACCTTCTTAGCCTCCTCCATGAGGGAGGCTTGGGGAAAGACACGGTTAACCATCCCCATCTGAAAGGCCTCCTGAGCACTGATCATTTTTCCTGTCAGGATAAGCTCCTTCGCCTTCCCTTTTCCAATCAGACGAGGAAGTCTCTGCGTTCCTGCGAAGCCCGGAAAGATGCCAAGGGTCACCTCAGGTAAACCGAACTTTGCATTTTCAGAGGCGTATATGAAATCACAGGCAAGGGCAATCTCCGTCCCTCCTCCCAGGGCGAAACCATTGACAGCCGCAATGACTGGTCGGTCAAGATCTTGAATCATTCTTAAAGTGAGATGGCCCAATCTTGAAAATTGGACTGCCTGGAGGGAATTCATCTCCTTCATCTCCGTGATATCGGCTCCTGCGACAAAGGCCTTCTCCCCAGCTCCCGTTAAAATGAGAACCTTCACTTCTGGATGCTCTTTCACCTCTTGAACCCCCATCTGGATCTCTTTGAGGGTTTCGATGTTCAAGGAATTAAGCGATTTAGGCCGGTTGATCACGAGAATCCCAATTTCTCCTTCGAATGACAATGATATATTCTTGTATTCCATCTTTCCTCCTGTGGTCAGTTCCTGGTCGTAGGGAACGCCTGCCTGCCGGGCAGGGTTTGAAACCGTTCCCTACGAAACTAACTTCTTTCGACGATCATGGCCATGCCTTGGCCTCCACCAATGCAGAGGGTGGCCAAGCCCAAATTGACCTTTCTTCGCTTCATTTCGTGGAGGAGTGTCACTATCAATCTCGCACCGGTGCATCCAATGGGATGTCCCAGGGAGATTCCACTCCCATTGACATTGGTCTTCTCCATATCGAATTGGAGCTCCCGAATACAGGCGATCGACTGGGAAGCAAAAGCCTCGTTGAGCTCAATCAGCCCGATATCATTGAGAGAGACTCCAGCTTTTTTCAAAGCCTTCTTCACTGCAGGGATGGGGCCCAGGCCCATGTAGGCTGGGTCAACCCCTCCCGAGGCATAGGAACGAATCGTTCCAAGAGGCTCCACCTTTAAGGCTTTTGCCATTTCTTTGGACATCAAGAGGACAGCGGCAGCGGCATCGTTGATTCCAGAGGCATTGCCTGCGGTGACCGTTCCTCCTGGTTTGAAGGCTGTGGGCAGTTTGGCCATCTTCTCTGAAGATGTATCCATCGGCCTTTCATCTATGTCGAACGTCAGCGGCTCGCCTTTCTTTTGAGGAATAACCACTGGGACAATCTCTTCTTTAAAAATTCCGTTCTTAATGGCAGCCCTTGCCCTCTGATGGCTCAGCAGACCGAATTCATCCTGCTCCTTTCTCGAAATTCCAAACTTCTCAGCGATGTTCTCCGCAGTCAATCCCATATGGTATCCATAAAAGATCTCATAAAGACCATCGAACACCATCAAATCGACCATCTCCTGGTTGAACATCCTTGCACCCCATCGGCCTTGAGGGAATGCATAAGGAGTCTGGCTCATGTTTTCCATACCCCCTGCCACCACGACATCCGCTTCACCCAATAGAATCGATTGGGCTCCAAGAACGATGGCCTTCAGACCCGAGGCGCAGACTTTATTGATCGTAAATGCATTCGTCTCCTTGGGGACCCCTCCGTAAATCATCGCCTGACGGGCTGGATTCTGCCCCTGTCCAGCGATGAGGACGTTACCCATGATCACTTCGTCGACCTGAACCCCCTGGAGCGAATCATCCCACTGATAATAAAGCTTCTCCAACTCCGTCATCCCAGCCCATTTCAATGCATCTGGAGCTACGTCTACAATTTCTTTCTTTATGATGGGCTTAAGACCCGCTCTCTTAAGGGCCTCCCTAATCACAATTGCGCCTAATTTGACTACTTGAACATCCCTCAAAGAAGCTCCAAATGTACCTATTGCTGTCCTTGCTCCACTCACAATCACCACTTCTCTCATATCATTCTCCTTTTAACCATAGACAATTAAAATGTCATTGCGAGTGAAACGAAGCAATCCCAAAAAAAGAGATTGCCACGCCCTGCGGGCTCGCAATGACAATTCTAAAAAAACTGGGAGGGCTGCTAAAGCAAAAGATAATTTTCACAGGTTATGTTTATTAGCCCAAATCCATGCTTTTGTCAACATTTTTTCATTAATTTTCATTAATCCATAATTGGTAATTGTCATCCTGAACCAATTCATTTCTGATTATAGATTATGGGCTAATTTCGATAAATTAGATGCTGTTAACATGGCATTAATGAGATTGGTTGGGTCTGCCAAACCCTTACCAGCAATGTCATATGCAGTCCCATGACCTACAGAGGTACGAATAAACGGTAATCCTAAAGTAAAATTAACGGCCTCTTTAAAATCGGACATCTTAATAGGGATAAGGCCTTGGTCATGGTACATGGAAATCACAGCATCAAAGAGAGTGGGGGTTGAGAGGTTAAAAAAGGAGTCAGCAGGAAAGGGGCCTTCGACTTCCACTCCCTGAGACCTTACCAATATAATGGCCGGGATAATCTCCCTCTTCTCCTCTTCTCCGAAAAGTCCCTCTTCACCAGAATGAGGATTGAGGCTCAGGACAGCGATTCTGGGACGGATAATTCTGAAATATTTTTTCAGTCCTTCGTCTGTCAATCGAATGGTGGAAAGAACGCGATCCGAAGTGATCCATTTCGAGACCTCTTTGAGTGGAAGATGCGTCGTGACTAAAACGACCTTCCATCTCACTCCCAAAAACATCATAGCAACAGAGGAGGCTTGAACCATATGGGCTAAGAGCTCGGTATGGCCTGCGAAAGGGTACCCCGCAGCATTGATCGCCTGCTTATTGATCGGGCATGTAGTGATGGCATCCAACATGCCGCTCTTAGCCGACCTGACTGCCCTTTTAATGTAGTTCACCATTGCCTGACCACACTTCTTGTCCGGTGCTCCAAAATGGAGAGAGGCAACCTCTAATTTGCTCAAGGATGAAAGAAAGATTCTTTGAGGAAAGTATCGGTCTTCGGGAATCTTCTCAAAGGCCTCCACCGTAGTAGTCAGGCCCAACATTTTGATCGTCTCTAAGAGCACCCCTTGATCCCCGAAGACAAAGGGTCGGCAGAATTGAAATGGTTCTTTCATCGATAAGGCCTTCACGATGATTTCTGGTCCAATACCAGTAGGATCACCCATGGTAATCCCGATCTTTGGAAGATACATAAAAGAACCTTTCAATAGGATAATCTTTAGATGGTCAAATCATTTCTTTTTGAATTTTAGAATTTACCCGCCTTCGCAGAATACCCCGTCCAGAAGGACGGGGATGAATGCGAAACGGGTATTCGCCGGAGCTCTCGCCTGTCAAAGAACTTGCCTGCCTACACCAAGCGTTTCGGTGAAGGTAGGTTGGCGAGTAGGTCAGCGAAGGTGACTTGGGATTTGGAAATTGGGATTTCAAACTCAAAGCTTGATTTCGATGATAGACTTCTCCCTCAGCGCGCTCAGAAACCGTTGGAGTGCTTTCTCCCACTCTTTTTCATGATAGTCTGCATTAACGTTCTCCTTGACCTCCTCAAAAGGAAGGGGGATTCCCCCCTTCCGATCCAGGAGTTTAATAATATGAAAACCGAAATTCGTTCGAATAGTCCCACTCACCTCTCCGACCTGGAGCCGAAGGGCTTCCTTCTCAAGGTCAGGGAGAAGTTCTCCTTTTTTAAAATAACCCAAGTCCCCTCGATCCTTGGCAGAGGTATCCTGTGAATAGAGGAGGGCCATCTCCCCAAAGTCCTCTCCCCCTTTGATTTTTTCCAAGACCCTTTCGCATCGCTTCCTGATTGCCCGAATCTCCTCGGGTGTTGCCTCTTTTGGAATTAAGAATAGGATGTGGCTGGGCCGATAAGACTCATTACTTCGATAATGATCAATATTCTTTTGATAAAAATCCCTCAGCTCTTTCTCGCCGGGTTCTGTTTCAACTTTCACTTCCAAATTGATCAACTTCATCCGCTGCAGCCTCTTTTCAACTTCTTTCTTATAGATTTCTAAGGTCAACCCTTCTTTTGATAGGAGCTTTTCTAAACCCTCTTGGTTTACGGCATTTTGCCTTTTTACCTGCTCCACGGCTCCCTCTATCTCTTTGCTGGTCACTTTGACGCCAGACCTCTTCACCTCCTGGTCGATCAACTTCTCCTCAATGAGCTTGTCCAGCACCTTCCGATAAACTTCACGAACTCGTTCCTGTCTCTCCAAACGATCCTTCGTTTGAATCTCCTCATGAAAAGGACCTACTAACTTCTCAACCTCAGAGAGGGTGATGATCTCCTGATTGACCACGGCTACGATACGATCGACGACGGCATCGCTTGAAGAGAACGATCCGAAAAGTAAAAAGAAAAGTAGCCAGAATCTTAAAATGACCCTTTTCATCTTCCCTTCTCTCCCTTTCATGACCTGAGCCATTTTTTGTTGATCTTTATCTTTGCCTTCCCTTTAAGTCCTTTGAGCCACTTCTGATATTCCTCCTCTCCCTTCTTCTGCCGGAGTTCTTGGAGAATCCCTGCCTTTGATTCATCAAAAGGAATCTCTCGAGGCTCAATTTTTTCCTCCAATTTAAAGATATGGTATCCATAGGGGCTTTTGATCACGTCGCTGATCGTTCCCACCTCCATGGAAAAAACAGGGTCGAATTCGGCGGGCCTCTCCCCTTGGCTGAAATAGCCTAAATCTCCGCCATTGACCCTTTCAGGTCCCAGTGATTTCTTAACCGCCAACTTCTCAAAGCTCTCCCCCTTTTTTAAGCGTTTTAGGATCTGGATCGCTTCCTCCCCATCTGCCACAATGATCTGACGGGCCCTGACCTTCGGCTTCAGTTTAAAAGAGGTATGGTGGGTTTCATAATATTGGAGGGCTTCCTTCTCGTCGACCTCCCCTCGATAATGGAGGATTCTTCGGATCATCTTCTCCGCTAATAATTTTTCTTCCAATGGAACCTTCCATTCTTCCAAGGTCATCCCTTTAAGACCTAACTTCTCCCCGAATCCTTCCCCGGGATAATCCTTTTTTATTTCTAAAATGGCCTGATTCAATTCTTCCTGGGAAACCTTCATTCCGAGTCGTCGGGCTTCTTGGACGAGGATCTTGCGTTCGATCATCTGGTCCAGATAAGCCTGTTTCAAATCCCCAAGGTTCGCCTCCTTTGCCTCCTTGCCTGGTTCTGAGATCAACTCTTTAAATTCTCGATTAAATGCATCGACTGTGATCTGTTCCTCATTGACTCGAGCGAGGACATTCTCAGGGAGCCCTCCTCCCCACTGGCCACAACCCCATACAAAAAAGAAAAGGACGAGCAAAGTGAAAAAGGATTGAATCTTATTTTTTCGAAAAACCTTTAAAATCATTTTCTCTCTTCTTTTGTCTTTCCTTCCTTCTTCTCTTCTTCGGCCCATAACTTCCAATTGACAGTAATCTTGGCTCTCGATTTCGCTTCCTTCAGATATTCCAAGTAAGCATCTTGTCTCTTTTTTGCCTGGAGGAAAAAGCGGATATTTTCTTTGACCTGATTGAATGGCCTCAGCGCGGTCCCCCGTCTTTCTAACAATTGGATGAGGTGGTACCCAAAAGGCGTCCTGACAACCTCACTGACCTCCCCCCTCTTCCGAAGCGAAAAAGCCGCTTCTTCGAATTGGGCAAAGGAAGGGGACAATTGCCCTCTCCGGATATATCCGAGATCCCCCCCGGTCTCCCGAGATTGATCGATATTGTAAGTGAATGCTAACTTCTCGAAACTTTCACCCCTTCCGAGCTTCGTCAACACTTCCCTCAAAACGGGCTCTGAGTTGACAACGATATGACGGATCTTTATCTCTTGAGGCTCGGTAAAATGACTTTCATTCTCTTTATAATATTTCTGGACTTCACTCTCTGAGACTTCAATCTTCCCCTTCAGTACCTCTTCGAGAAGGGCATCGATGACCATTGCCCTCTTGAAATCTTCCACCTTCGTCACGATCTCCTTATTTTGATCAAGCCCCTTCTGTTTCGCTTCCTGATAGAGCACCTCTCGAGTGATCACGTAGTTATCAAGAAAATCCCTCAGTCCCTTTTCGTTCAACAGCCTCATCTTCCCTTCCAGAGGTTGTCTTTCTGACATCTGGCGAAACTCCTCAAGGGAGATGGAAACATTGTTGATCTTGACCAACTCTTTACTGTCTAACCCTTTCTCTCGCGGTTTCTCACAACCCAAGAAGCAGGAAAAAAAGAGAAGCGAAATCCCAAAGAGAATAAGTCTTTTTGTCATCATTCTTTCTCTCTCCAATCGATCTGAGTAAATTTCGTTAGAAATCTATCATATCAGGCCAAAGCTTGCAATAGCTTTTTAGCCGCCCCAAAGGGATCCTTCTTCACCTCAGGCCATGCTTCCACGATCAATTTGGATTCTGGGGTTAGTCGATATTTGCCCTTTCCTCGATGGACAAACTCCACCACCCTTTGCGGAGAGACTCGGGTCGCCTCGTCAAATGTGAGAACCAATTGAGATGGCGTCTCCTCAAACTTTCTGATCGACAATCTCGTCAGAAGAATTTTCACTTTGATCACTTCAAGAAGGTGATCTACTTCCATGGGCATCCTCCCAAAACGGTCCACCATCTCGTCCCGAATCATCTCCACCTCCTCATCGGAACGCGAGAGAGAAAGCCTTCGATAAAGACTCAATCGCTCTGCTGGATCCTCCACATAGAATTCGGGAATGAAGGCAGGGAGGTGGAAGCGGATCTCCGGGGTAATCTCTTCCACCACTTCTTCACCTTTTAACTCGCGGACAGCCTTCTCCATGATCTGGGTGTAGAGTTCAAATCCTACGGCTGCGATATGTCCGGATTGGGATGGTCCGAGGAGGTTTCCTGCTCCCCGGATCTCCAAATCATGCATGGCCAGTTTGAACCCAGATCCCAACTCGCTTAACTCCTGAATCGCCCGCAGCCTTCTCATGGCATCCCTGGGAAGGGTGAGTTCTCCGGGAATGAGGAGATAGGCATAGGCCTGATGACTCCCTCGACCGACTCGCCCCCTGAGTTGATAGAGGTCTGCCAGACCAAACTGTTCTGCGTGGTTAATCAGGATGGTGTTGGCCGTTGGGATGTCCAAACCGGATTCGATGATACTGGTGCAGAGAAGAAGGTTATACTCTCTCTTGACGAACTGGAACATTACCTTTTCCAGCTCCTTCTCTCTCATCTGGCCGTGGGCAATGGCCAGGGAGACCTCCGGGATGAGCCGTTTCAAATGGTTGGCCATGGCATAGATGTTTTGGACGCGATGGTGGACGAAGAAAACTTGACCTCCTCGACTGAACTCCCTCAGGATAGCTTCCCGGATCACCTCATCATCATAACGCATGACAAAGGACCGAATGGAGAGACGATTCTCAGGAGGGGTTTGGATGAGGCTGAGGTCTCGGATTCCAGAGATGGCCATCTGGAGCGTCCTCGGAATGGGGGTGGCGGTGAGGGTGATCACATCCACCATTTTTCTTATCTGCTTCAGTCTCTCTTTATGGGAGACGCCGAATCGATGCTCCTCGTCAATCACCACTAGTCCCAGATCTCTGAAGGCCACATCTTTCTGAAGTAGTCGATGTGTCCCGATCACAATATCCACTTTTCCTTCTCTCAATCGTTTTAGAATCTCCTTCTGCTCTCGAGGATTTCTAAAACGGCTTAACATCTCGATCATTACTGGATAGGTTTTGAATCGGGAAGAGAAGGTCTGATGATGTTGTTGGGCCAGAACGGTGGTGGGAACTAAAATAGCAACCTGCTTACCATCCATCACCGTGCGATAGGCCGCTCGAATGGCAACTTCGGTCTTCCCATATCCCACATCGCCGCAGATGAGGCGATCCATGGGTTTTGGATTTCCCATATCCTTCATCACCTCTTCAATGGCCTTGATCTGGTCAAGAGTCTCCTCATACTCAAAGGTGGCTTCAAACTCCTTGTAGAGTTGATCTGGAGGGGAAAAGCTGAAACCCTTGAAGACTTGTCTCCTTGCGTAGAGGTCAACGATCTCTTTGACCATCTCTGACACAGCGGCCTTCACCTTCTTTTTCGCCCTTTGCCATGAGTTGCTTCCCAACTTATCCAGTTTGGGAGCCTTTCCATCACCTCCGACATAACGTTGAATTAAATTGAGCCGATCCACGGGAACAAAGAGCTTATCTCCATCGAGATATTCCAAAAGGAGGTAATCATTTGAAACGCCTTCGATCCTCAAATGTCTCAGCCCTTTGTAGAGTCCTACGCCGTAATCGATATGAACGATAAAATCCTCCTCTCGGAGTTCCCTGTGCGATGAGAGGAGTGGTCCTCCTGGTTGAGACGCACGGGCCCGAACCCTTCCCTCACTTAGCCTTCTTCGCTCACCGAAGATTTCTTCTTCTGTCAGAAGAACCCATCCCTCCCGGGGGTTTCGAAACCCTGAGGAGAGCGGACCGATGAAGAGGATGAGGTCGTTCTCAGGAGGATTTCCATTCTCTCTAAATCTTCTCTCTTTTTCCAAATGGGTGGCCACTTCATAATGGGAGAGAAGATCCCTTAACCTCTCAGCCTGACCTTGCGTATGGGAAACAATGAATATCTTCATTCCTCTTTCTTGCCAGTCACGAAGTTTTTTCAAAAAGATGGAAAAAGGAGAGGTTTCGGAAACGCTGCTTCTTAACGAAAGGGCAGCATTCATCTCTCTTCGAAGATCCTCGTTGGTTTCCATTTCAAAAGAGAAGACGTGCTCACATTGGGCGGGGGCAACCGGCCCTTCTTGGAGAAAGACCGTTTGAAATCTCTCTAAGGGAACGGAGACTTCCTCCAAACTGAGATAGGTGGAATCCGGAGTGGGAACAGACCCTCTTTTCAACAAGGCCTTTTCATGATGTTCATTGATCAAGCTGGAAAATGCCTTTGCCTCCTTCTTCACCTCGTCTCCTTCCTCAACAAAGACCACTCCGTTCTCCTTCAAATAATCAAAAAGAGTGGTCAAGGGTTGATGGGAAGAATCTTTTGAAATATCCCTTGCTGGAAGAAGGATGGCGTTATCCATCATGCCCTGCGTGATTGAACGCTGGGTCTCTGGTTCAAATCGTCGGATGGATTCTAACCGATCTCCATCAAATTCCAATCGTAGGGGTTCTTCATAAAAAGGAGTATAGATATCGATGATCGCCCCACGGAGGCTAAAATCCCCTCTCTCCTCCACAATCCTCACTGAGGTATATCCACCCTCTTGAAGAAAATTGACTAACTGTTCGCGATTCACCTCTTCTCCCACAAAAAGAGAAAAGAGAGATTCTCTTAAGTCGTGGGGAGAGAGAACTTTCTGCATCAAAGCTTTGACGGAAGAAACAACCACCGCCTCCTCCCCTCTCAAGAGGGAGAAGAGGCATCTCACCCTTTCCCTAACGATCTCTGGATGAGGGGGAATTTCATCATAAGGAAGGGTTTCCCATTCGGGGAAGAGGAACGAAAGATCCTTCCTCTCCTTCTGAAAAAAACGAAGATCTTCGAGTAGGGATTCAGCATTCCGAAGACGAGGAACGATGATCAAGAGAGGTCCTGTTATCCTTTCCCTCCAATGGGATAAGAAGTAGGCCTTAGAAGAACCCGCGAGTCCCGTCAATCCAATACATCTCCATCTCTTCCAGGGCTCGGATTCGAACCAAGAATGAATAGACAAGCGATGTTCCTTTTCAAGTTCTTTCATATCTACTTATTCTTCAATCAAATTGGCATGGGAGTCAAGGACTGAATGGAATGGCAAAGAGCGCATAGGGTATGGCGTTTAATTTTCCAAAGTCCTATAGTCGTATAGTCAGATAGTTACTTAGTCATAATAATTTAATCGGCCAAAAGATTATGAGACTAATGACTACGAGACTATGCAACTAAGCCGCCATCTAACTACTCGATTTCATCCTCGTTATGCCCTAAGCTCCTTGCTCTTTTCTATGGGACCGATAGAATTTAATCCCTCTTAAAGAGAGGGGATAAGCAACCAGACTGAGAAGAGTTGCCAGGATTAAAGATCCGATCACAAAAGAGAGGAGGAGGCCCCATTGTGAGGTAATGCGACTCCAAAAATCTGAACTCATGAATTCCTGATCTATTTCCATTTGGAATAATTTCTTGAGGGGCCCCTTTTCTATTTGAAATCCTGTGACCCTCATCCCCACCCATGTGGCGACCATATAATAGGGAATGATCCACCAAGGAGTGTTTGTCCACACTCCTAAAAGAATGGCCACCCGGTTTAATCCAAATAGAAAACCGATGACAAGGCCAGCAAGGGTATGAAGGCCTAAAAAAGGCGAGAATCCCAAGAAGACACCAATAGAATAGGCCAGGGCTGTTCGTTCAGGCGTGTCTTCGATATGGAGCAGTTTTTTTATCAGATTCTGCATTGATACCCAAAATAAAAATCGTTTGCATCGTTGAGTTCGTTTATATCGTTAATTTCGCCAAACGATCAAAACGTTCTAAACGATTATAACGATCTAACCTTATTTATGGAGACACTCCTTTGAAAGAAAACAGATGTCGCATCGAGGGTTCTTGGCTTTACAGATTTCTCTCCCAAACCGGATGATGTTGAGGTGTAGGGAAAGAGACTTTCCTTTAGGGATGAGCGGGGCCATCCATTGATGGGCCTTCTCAGCCTCGATCCTTTCTGGAATAAATCCAAGACGCTTTCCAACTCTAAGGACATGCGTATCCACTGGAAAGGCTTCTCTTCCCAATCCAAAAAGAAGGAGGCAGTGAAGAGTTTTGGGCCCAATTCCTTTCAGAGCGCCAATCCTTTTTTTGATTTCTTCAGATTCCATCTTTTTTAGAAAAGCAAGACTCAGTCTCCCTTCACTTTCTTTGACCCATTGAAGGATTTCACGAATACGCTTTGCTTTCTGTTCAGCCAACCCACCTGATCGGATAGCCTGGATGACTGCTCCTACCTTTGATTTGAGGACATCTTCCCAGTGGGAGAATTGGGTCTTCAATCTCTGATAGGCTCGATCCCGATTTCGGTCATTTGTGTTCTGTGAGAGAATGGTCTGGATAAGGACATCGAGGGGATCCACCTCCGTCTTCCTCTGAGGGATGCCATATCTTTTTTCTAAAAGATAGAGGATCTCCCTGACCTTAGCTCCTAATTTCTTTAATGATGCATTGGAAACCAAAGGAAGTTCAGGTTCTCGCCATCGCCCTTTTAATCTTTTCACTCAGTCTTCCCTTCAGGAGATCCCTCATCCGATCCTTTACCCTCGCCACAAAACTTCGATAGGTCTCTCTTCCTTTCAATACCTGAAGATAGAGGTCTGCCAATTCAGGGTAATGTTTCAAGGTCCGATACGAAAGTTTTGTAAACCGGTTAACGAATCGAGAAAACTGCAGGGCCCATTTCAGGTCCTCGAAAATCTGGACCTGGAGTGCTTCCTGATATAGATTGGAAGGAGAAATGTCCTTCTCCTTCGATTGAAGGATAGCTCCTGCAGCGAGCATCCCACTTCGAACGGCATAGTAGATGCCCTCTCCCGTCAATGGGTCGATGAGATGGGCGGCATCGCCCACAAGGAGAACCTTTCCTTGAGAAACTTTTTGTCCTTCATCGTAAAAAGAGGGGAGAGAATGGCCCAGAACTTTTTTCACTTCTCCCTCTTTGATGTAACTCAGTCCGTTGATAAAAGCATTGAGATGTGGACGGGGATTCATCTTCACCCCATCTCGAAACATCCCACCGATACCGATTGAAAGCCCTTCTCTTTTTGGAAAAACCCAACCATACCCACTGGGAATTCGACCAAAATCCAAATGGATGTGGTGAAGATCCTCTTTTGGGAAATTGATAATTGACCGAAAGGGAATCTCACTTTCCACCCCAATTCCATATCCATCGTCCTTCGGTGGCAACAAGGATAACGATTTGGCTACGATACTCTCAGGACCATCGGCGCCGATGAGGTGTTCACAACGAAGCTTCTTCCCTCTCGCTAATTCCACTTCTACCTGCTGTCCCTTCTCTTCTACCCTTTCCACTTTTTCACCTTCTAATATTTCTGCTCCCATTTCCAGGGCCTTTTTTACCAAAAACTGGTCAAAACGGCCCCTCATCACCAAAAATGCAATCGGCTGTTCCGATCGGATGGTGAAATGATCTTTCAAACAGTAAGTGAAATGGACGCCGTAAATGGTGTTCTCCAACACGGGGCTGAGATCGAAGCCAAGCAATTGGGCCGTTTTAGTGGAGAGACAACCTCCACAGGGTTTATATCGGGGTAGCCATTCCTTCTCAATGAGGAGGGTTTTTAACCCAGCCTGGGCACAAAACCTGGCAGTAGTAGATCCCCCGGGCCCAGCGCCCACCACGATGACATCATAACTCAGGTTCACTGTTATGCCTCTCAAATCTTATAGAAAAAATAGCATGAAACGCAGATTTGTCAATACATAAAAACTCCTATTTTCCCTTGGCTAAACTCTTGTCATCCTGTACAATATCATAATATCTCGACATAAAATTGGCTTTTCTAAAACTGGAGAAAGACGCAAGACAAAGGATTAGTCAGGTCCTTGAACTAGGAGATCGGAAGGCTCAGCATATTGGAGAACAAAATCTTGGAGTGCAGGTAGCATTGGAGAAATAAGAGTTGAGAGAGGGCAAACCTGAAAGCCAAAAGATTTTCATGATAAATTGCAAGAGCCAATCGTATCAGGTAGCTAATTAACCTCTATCAGCTCTTGGAAAAGGGATAGATTAGAAAATGTCTTCTTTCGTAAGAATTGAATCTTCTCAGCCTCAATCCTTTCCAGAAGATATTCTGGGCTGGTCATTACCTTCATCTTTTCTTCCCACGGCACCCCTTGCTTCAGATTATGTTTACACGAGAG
>Ga0187770_10000897_pt1 | contig 15187 bp, 15 predicted proteins | sample 0116_SJ02_MP02_2_FD_133154 | JGI IMG/M metagenome (GOLD analysis project Ga0187770, IMG submission 133154) | Tropical peat soil microbial communities from peatlands in Department of Meta, Colombia - 0116_SJ02_MP02_20_MG | ecosystem: Environmental > Terrestrial > Soil > Wetlands > Peat | place...
AACCATTCGTGGGGGCGTCGCAATTTCCCCCGTCCGGGATGGGTTCGGGTCAATCCGAAGACGTGGACATAGCCATCATAGGGGCGGGAGTCGTCGGCCTCACCATCGCATACCGTCTATCGAATCTCGACAAGCGTGTCCTGGTGATTGAGAAGGAGACGGAACCCGGGAGAGGAATCACTTCCGGGCAGGCGAACGTTATCCACGTCATCCAGCTTCCCTTCGGCTCGGCGAAGAGCAAGCTCGCGAGGAAGGGAAACCCAATGTACGACAGCATCTGCCGGGAGCTTGGGGTCAAGCTCAACCGCGTCCCCTCCCTTCTCGTGGTCAGGGGTTGGGTCAGGCTCCCCGTCCTATTCTTCGTCTACCTCTATCTCAAGCTCGAACTTCGGGGGCAATTCAAGATTCAGTTGATGGGTGGCAGGGGCCTGCACAAAATCGAGCCGCTCCTGGCCGACGGGATCTCTGGAGGGATCGTCGTAAACGGGTACGGGACCGTCGACGTCCAGTCCCTGGTGCTCAAGTTGAAGGAGGCAGCCGAGGAGAGGGGCGTCGTCTTCAGGTTCGGTCGCGAACTATCCTCATGCAGACGGGAGGGAGAGAGTACTCTTCTGAAGACGACGGGAGGTGACGTGAAGGCGTTGTTCGTCGTGAACACCGCCGGGCTCTATTCAGACGACGTGGCCAAGATGCTGGGCAGGGACCTCGGGAGGCTCGAGCCCGGCCTGGGCGTCATGGCAGTCTACTCTGGCCTTGACCTGAAAGCGATAGTCGCCCCTCTCCCACTGAGCATCGGGTCGAGGACCAAGGGAGGTGCGATTATCCCCGCGACGGATGGCACGACCATCATCGGACCGACATTGAGGGTGGCCCGCTCCAAGGAGGAACGCGAGTACACGGACGAAGATTTGGGGCTCCTTAGGTCCAAGTTCCGTCCCCTGTTAAGAGAAGAGGGGAAGCTCGACAGGGTCTATACGGGGGTGCGACCACTGTCCCCGACGCGGGACTTCATCATCGATTTTGACGACACCAAGAAGGCTGTCAACCTCGTAGGCATCGAGTCTCCAGGCCTCACAGCGGCCCCGGCGATCGCCGAGTTGGTCGTCCAGATGTTAACAGGGACAAAGGCATGAGAGATATGTTCTACGCCTGCGTGGACGTTGGTACGACCCGAATCAAGCTCAGCGTCTTCGACGAGAACCTCCGGAGGAAACACGCCGAGGCTCTCCACGTACCCGTGAGCGCGGACGGTCTCCAAGACGCCGAGGAACTCTTCCGGGCGGTAAAGAACTTGGCAGACCGAGGGAGAGATCTAGGTGCCAGATCTCTGGGTCTGGCAACCTACAGGGCGTCCACGGTGGCGTGGGACAAGGAAGGGAAACCTCTCACACCGATAGTGACGTGGACTGATCGAGGCTCCTCGGCTACATACAGGCGGCTCCCCGCGCACGTGAAGCTCCTCGGTAGGATCCCTCCCTTCGACCTGATCATATCCCCCTATTCCCCCGTCCTGAAGTTTCTCAGGCTCAGGGAGCTGAACCCGTCTGTCGGCGAGGGAAGCATGCAATGGACCGTCGAATCCTACCTAACCTACAGGCTCACGGGGAAGTTCGTCTCCGACGCCACCAACGCGTGCCTCAGCGGAATCGTGGACCCCAGGTCGATGAAGGAGATAGGGATAGTGAAGTCGCTCTTCAATCTCAGAATGGAGACGCCAGAGCTGGTGGAGAACGCCCAAACCATTGGTTCCTACGGCGGAATGGAGTTCAACGCCCTTGTCGCAGACCAGCAGGCGGCGAGCGTCGCCGAGGGAGCCTACGAAGGAGGCGTCGGCAAGCTAACGAACGGGACAGGCACCTTCGTCGACATCCCAACGGTCGGCTTCGCCAGGAAGGGGGACCTGATACCTCTGGTGCTTCTAAAACACAGGGGGAGGATCTGGTACGGAGTCGAAGGATACCTCCCCACCACCGGGAAGGCTGTAGACGTGGCGCTGAGAATGGGATTGCTGAAGGATTATTCTGACCTGGAGGTCGAGCCAACCGGCGAGGTGATCTTCATCCCAGCACTGAGCGGTCTGCAGGTGCCTCGAGCTGCCGGCGCGAAGGGGGTCATAGCCGGTCTCACGCTGTGGTCTGACAGAGCCGCGGTGATATCAGGGCTTCTGAAATCGGTGGCTTTTCACGTCAGACTCGTCTTGGAGCAATCCGGAGAGCACCTGAGGATCCTCAGGGCGGACGGGGGCCTCTCTAGGTCTAACGCTCTATTGAAGACGGTTTCTGAGGCAACGGGAATCACAATAGAAAGGGATGCGGACGTGGAGGCGACCTCCAGGGGGATCGCGATGCTCCAAGTGGTCGCCACGGGAGGATCCTCCCTCGAGGACCTTTCGAGGGCCAAAAGGGAAAGGGAGTCTTTTAGTGAGATGGGGAAGACGGCGCTAGAGGAAGAGTACCTAAAATGGAAGAAAACAACAGTATTGTTGAGGAGCTCGAAGGGGTCCTACCTGGCCGAGTGACGAGGGACGTAGGGCCCTACCTGAAGGACTGGTGGCCTCTGACATGGTTCAGTGATGAGCCTCTAGGGAGCGCCATAGCCGCGGTGAAACCAACGAACGTCGGTCAGGTCGCTGCCGTGGTTAACTTCGCGTCAGCCCGCGGCGTACCTCTCTATGTTCACGGCGGAGGGAGTTCTGTGACCGGGGCCTCGATCCCCTCCAAGGGCATAGTCGTCGACATGCAAGGAATGAACCAGGTGCTCGACCTTGACGGGACGAACAGGACGGTGACGGTCCAGTCAGGGGCCAGGCTCAAGCAAGTAGAGGCAAAGCTTGGGGAGAAGGGCCTGTCGCTATTCCAGTTCCCCCAGTCGCTGGAGCTTGTCACGGTCGGAGGCTATATCTCGACCATGGGGACGGGCCAGTACAGCAGCCTCTACGGCGGTATCGAGGATTCGGTGCTCAGGCTGGAGGTGGTCCTCCCAACGGGTGAGGTCGTCTGGACTCGGAAGCGTGGGGCGCCCCGGTCTTCCGTGGGGCCAGACCTGAGCAGGCTCTTCCTGGGGGCGGAAGGAACCCTTGGCATCATCACAGCTGCGGAGCTCAAGGTCTACAAGCTCCCGAACCACGAGTGGAGGGCGGCCTACACCCTGCCGAACTTCGAGTCGGGAGTCGCAGCCGCAAAGCTCCTCATGGAGCTTGATGTGAAACCCGCGGTCTGCAGGCTCTACAACGAGGTCGAGTCCGCCTTCCAGTTCCAGGGGGACAGGCCGCTCTTGATGCTGATCTATCACGCAAGGTCGTCGAGGATCCTCGAAGAGACGAAGGAGGAAGTATCCGGTCAGCTGCAAGGGAGCGCCGCCGTTGCCGACCCAGCCCTGGTCGACAGATGGCTGGAGAGGAGGTTCAACTTCAGGGAGGATATCGAGACCGTCAAGAAGATGGGGTACACCCTGGAGACGATAGAGGTCGCGGCGAAGTGGAGCAGGATTGTGGAGATGTACGCTGACATCATGATAAGTCTGTCGAACATCAAGGGAGTTGCCGGTGTGGGGGCACACCTTTCACACATCTACGACCAGGGCGCTTGCCTCTACCTGACAATCCTCTTCGAGCCCAACACGGACATTTACTGGACCATTTGGGAAACGATGGCCAAGATAACGAGCACTCACGATGCCACAATCTCACATCACCACGGCGTCGGCATCCTCAAGCGGGCTTACGCCCGAGATGAGGTCCCCATGGGGCTCCTCAAGAAGCTCAAGCAAGCCTTGGATCCGAAGGGAACTTTGAGCCCCGATAGGTTGCCATAGCAGAGTCATACAAGGAACCGCAGACAAGCGCTCGGCCCACCATGGACTCTGAGATTTGGACAGAAATTGGAAGTACGCATATGAACCGAGACCGGCGCGATGACTGTCCGATTGGGGTAGAGTGGGACTCGGTACGGGTAAGGCCATGAACGGCGCAGCAGAGCGGTCTGGAGCGGTTCTCTTCGGCCGGCAATGTCCCGCGGCCGCGCTTCCGAGCCCACGCCCAGTCTAAGCCGGGCCGGCTCTATTCGTGCACGTACCCTTCTCTAACCTTACGCAAAGCCTCCCGTCCCAGCCCAGAAACGCCACCGACTTGCTCTCCGGCCAGGTAGATCTTCGCACTCTCCTCCAGAACCTCCAGCCGAGAAGCCGCTTCATGGAGGTCGCTCCCAAGAGCGAAGAACCCGTGATTCCGAATGCCCACCACGTCGCAGAGCCTCAGCGCACCCCTGACCGCCCTCGCTCCAGGCTCCCCTGGAGGAGCGAAGCCCACGACCTCGAGTCTCTTGACCATGACGGCATGCTCCGGCGTCATCACCGGGATCGATACGCCGGCGGTAATGAGTGCGACAGCCGTCGGCGGGTGCCCGTGGACTACGGCTCTCACGTCTTTCCTCAGCCTGTATGCCTCCAGGTGAGTCGCCAGCTCGCTCGAAGGCCTTCCCTTGCTCATTGCTTTGCCCTGAAGGCTCACTCTGACAAGATCTCCCTCGGCCACCCCTCCTTTGAAATACTTGGAAGGCGTGATCAGCATCTGGTCCCCTGACGGAAGGAGGACACTCGCGTTGCCGCCGACCCCCGAGACGAGCCCTCTCTCGTACAGCCTCCTGATTGTGTGGGCGAGGTCTCTTTCGAGCCTCGCCGTCTCTTCCCTCATTACGCCTCCTCCAGGGCCTCCATGTACGTCTTGAAATCGTTCTCGCTGTATAGGACGAACGTCACTTCCGCAGGCGCTCCTCTGCTCTTGACGAAGCTCTTGACCGTCTTCAGGGCTACCCTGCACGCTTCGCGTACCGGGTACCCATACGCCCCCGTGCTTATCGAAGGAAAGGCGACGCTCCTCAGCCCGTTCTGGGTGGCAATCCCGAGAGAGTTGGAATAGCATTCGGCGAGAGCTACTGGCTCTCCGTTCAGCCCCCCAGACCAGACAGGTCCCACCGTGTGGATGACGTGCCTTGCCTTCAGCGAACCCCCTGAGGTAATCGCCGCCTTCCCTGGCGGCAGCCCGCCGGGCCACTCTCTCTGGCGAATCCGCTCGCACTCTGCAAGTATGGCGGGCCCACCTCGCCTGTGTATCGCACCGTCGACGCCCCCTCCTCCCATCAGGCTAGAATTGGCCGCGTTCACCACCGCGTCAACATCCTGATCGGTTATGTCTCCCATAACGAGTCTGATCGTCGTCCTCCCCCAAGTCGTTGACATCTGTCATACGCTCCCTTGGCCGGCCACCTAATCAAATTGAGCCGACTTCTGGGCGCGCTGGGCCTTCCGACCTGCTTAACTAGAGTGGCCACCCCAGAAGCGCCGAACGCCTTGCGCCCCGCCCGCGATGAGCTGTTCGATTGGATCCTCAGCCTGGGACCCGTATCGAAATACAACTTCACCGCCAGCGGCCTTTCAGAGCCGGACCTGCGGGCTATGGACATCGACACCTCCTTCGAGAAGTTCGCTTCCGAGAAGGACGAACACGAGCGTAAATTCGTTGAGGAGGTGGCCCGGCTCTACGGGGTGGACCCGGATAACGTCATGCTCACGAACGGCGGGTCTGAGGCAATCTTCTTGGTGTACTCCGTTCTCGGCCAGGGGGGGAGCGCAGCGGTCCCACTCCCCAACTACCCCCCAATGTTCACTGTTCCCAAGGCTCTCGGAATTAAGGTGGAGGGGTCGCTGACCACGAAATCATGGAAAGGGGGGTCGATTTTCGGCATGACCGATCCGAACAACCCCACCGGAGAGAGCTTGGATGAGGGAGCAGTCGAGACACTGGCCGATTCCGCGAGGTCCGACGCCGTCATTTACATCAACGAAACGTACATGGAGTTCACATTCCCGGGACGTCCCCGCACCCACTTTGGGCGTACCGGCAACGTCGTCACGAGCAACACGATGACGAAATTCTTCGGACTGGGCCGGTTCAGGGTGGGCTGGATATTGGCAGACAAACGGAAGGCGCGGCAGTTGCTCTACGCGAAGTGGGGTGTTAGTGGGCACGATTCGTCCTACTCTCTATGGATTGCCACCCAAGTGCTCAGGCACAGGTCGAAGTTCGTCGAGCGGGCTCAAAGAATCTACTCGCGGAATGCGAAGCTCGTCCGCAGGTTCCTAGAAGAGACGGAAGGAGTGTCGGCAGAGCTCGGTGTGGCGCCCTTCTGCTTGGTTCGCTACCAGGGAAAGCCTGGGTCCGTCGCCCTGGCCCGCGAAGTACTGGGCAAGACGGGTGTCCTCGTCTCACCCGGCGACTTCTTCGGCGCCCCTGGATCGTTCAGGTTATGCTTCACCACCGACGAAGAGACGATAAAGGGGGGTCTCGCAGCTCTCTCGGAGTTCTTCAACAAGCGGTTATCTTAAAGCCGGTACGTTTCCTTATCCCAGTCATGTCGGTAAAACCCGCAGGTAAAGCGAAGCCAAAGAAGGTCGACAGGGCGGTCAAGACGGAAATTGAGTGGCTGCTCGACAGACACGATGGCGCCCCCAACTTCGAGATGCGCCGGTTCACAATCAAGCCTGGAGGGAGCATCCCCGAGCACTTCCATCCTGACATCGAACACGAACAGTACGTCCTCAGGGGGAAGTACAGGGTGGGCCTCGGGAAAAAGGTCTACGAAGTGAAGGCGGGAGACTCGATTTACATCCCTGCAGGAACCCACCACTGGTACAAGAACAGCGGAAAAGAGCGAGCCGAGTTCTTGTGCATAATCCCCAAGGTCGAGAAGTACGATTCGATTTATGCGGAAGAGGAAGAAAGAAGGTAGAGGCGGCACGCGCCGCTATCTCTGACGCGCCAACCAGCCCTTTCTCCCATACTGCACCACGTATGCCAGAAAGGCTATGGCGCAGAGCAGACTGCAAACCGTAAACAGAGCCGGGAAACCATACTCCATCGAAAAGTATCCTCCCAGGAACCCCCCCGCCGCGCTCCCTAGACCGACCAGTGCTCCATAGAACCCTGCCCGTCCCACCTTGGCGGTCTCCAGGTACGCGAACGTGCTCGAGACATCGAAGAGGGACCAGAGGACTTCCAGCACTGCCAGGACGATGGCGGCAGCCGCCAGGCCTGGGGATGCCCCGATCGCTGCCAAGAGCAGCAGAGGGAGCACCATCATCCTTGAGAAAGAAGACAGAAACAGGTTCGACACAGCGTTCTTGAGCACGCGTCCAACAAGGAGGTAGCCCAGCGCTCCTGCAAGTGAGCCTGCGAAGAAGACGAAGAACACCGCCTGGGACGGGTAGAACTGGAGAAAGTAGGCCGGCAGGGGTGAATAGAAGGCTGAACCGGCGAGGGAGAAGCAGAGTATTCCGACCAGGAGGAACTTCGTTGACCTGTTCAGCACGCTCATGATGTCGCCGCGAGGGGCACCCACGGGCGACAGCCTTGGGTAGCCCGCATAATCCGACAGAGCCATTATTGTCCCCAGGGAACGCTCCAGTGAAACAAGCCTCCTCTGTATCATGATTCCGGGCTCTTGGGCGAGTACGCTCAGGGCTCCAGCAGACGCGAAGCATAGCAGGCCGCACATCAAGAACAGCTCACCGAAGCCGAGGGTCACGACCACGGCTGTACCGAGACCCATCCCAATGGTCTGCCCCGTGGCTGTTAGGAACGACATGTTCGCCAGGCCCTTCTGCCATCCATCTCGATCTTCAGACTCGACCGTCAGCAACTGTCTAGCGGGGAGGGTCGCCGCATAGAACACTGACTCCAGAGATACGATGACGAGCAACTCCGGGACGTTGGAAGCCAGGGGGATGGAAGCCATGGACGCGCCGAACCCGATGAACCCGAAGACGAGGAAAGGCTTGCACCTCCCCATTGAGTCAACCAGTCTCCCCCAAACTGCCTGCGAAGGTATCAGGGCGAGGGCGGCCACCCCAGTGACGAGGCCGATGTCGATGAGGCTCCCGTGCAGCACCTGGATGAGGTAGAAGAGGACGAGTATGTTTGTGAGCCCGTTAGCTACTGACTGGGGCACGAGCCCGAGCTTCCATACGGTGGTGCCGGAGAATGCCATCCACCACAATACGACAGCGGGGCACAATAGAGACAGAATCTAAAACAATTGCCCGTCGGGTTAAGACACGTCGCGACCGAAACGTGGATGGGGGGAACGCGTCAGAATCGTTCTCCAACGTTAAATCACCCAGTCCGTGGTCTCCCCCAGAGCTTGGAGACCGACGAAGGGACGAGACCTAGGCCGAGAATCGAGTCCCTTTCAGACCTCGTCTTCGGTCTCGCGCTGTCCATTGGAGCCTTCGCGCTGGTGAGCAACCCTCCCATATCAGACCACGATTTCTACTATGACGTTGGGACGTTCGCTTTCAACTTCATCGTGTTGATTTCAATCTGGCTCAGGTACACCAGAATCATGTCCGTTCTCCCAGTTGAAACGAGAGGAACGATGCTCCTGAACGGGGTCCTGCTCTTCACCGTCGCCCTCGAGCCCTTCATCTTTAACATCCTGCGTACGACCAAGCCGATTGACCCTTCCTCCACGGCCCTCTATGAGGCAGCGTCTTCATTCTTCGGCTTGGACGTGGGGGCAATGATGCTCATCATGTCTGTATTCACCCTTGCACTCGCGGGCGAGGAGAATCGCCTTGTGCCAAAGTCGATGCTCAGGCAGCTCAGGGAGGAGGCAGCCACATGGGGAGTCGCCGCCGGGCTCTTCTTGATCTCTGCTGTGCCTGTCTTTGGAAGGATCGACGTGGGAGAGGTCGCGATTTCTGGCCTGTCGTTGAGATACCTACTGTGGATCATTGCCATAGTCTTCTCCTGGGTCAGAAGCGGCATCAGGGAATCCATCGGCACTTCCCAGGCCCCCAGCTTGGCGCGCACGATTAGGCGCTTCGCTTAATTCCACGTCTACGGGAAAACGGAATTCATGCGGAAGCTGAATGTGGTCTCGTTCGGAGTGGGCGTGATAGGGAGCCTCACTGCACAATTCATCCTAGAGGAGAAAAAGAAACAGCTGAACCTTGTTGGGGCCTACGACATCGACCCTAAGAAGGTGGGGAAAGACTTGGGAGTCGTAATCGGGCTGGACCACAAGGCCGGCATCGAGATCTCGGGTGATCTCGAGACGGTGCTGACCGACGTTGACGTTGCAATCCATACGACCTCGAGCTATCTCAAGGGCGCATACCCGCAGATTGAATCCATAGTCAACCACGGCGTAGACGTCGTCTCTTCCTGCGAAGAGCTCTCCTACCCGTACGTCGTCGATAGGCGGCTCTCCGGGAAGCTGGACCTGCTGGCGAAGAAACACGGCGCAACCGTCCTCGGGACGGGAATCAACCCTGGCTTCCTGATGGACGCCCTGCCCATCGCGCTCACAGCTCCCTGCGAGAGCATCAGAAGAGTCAGGGTCAGCCGGAGGATGAACGCAGCCACCAGGCGCGTACCATTCCAGAAGAAGGTGGGTGCAGGGTTGACGAAGGAAGAGTTCCAGTCCGCAATTAGGAATCATCAGATATCTGGCCACGTGGGCCTCGAGCAATCAGTCTCCATGCTCGCAGATGCCATAGGGTGGAAGCTCGACAGGGTGGAAATAGGCAGGGTGGAGCCTGTCATAGCGGAGAAGGCAACCGACGAGGGGTACGTGAAAATCCCCGCCGGAAGGGTGGCGGGGGTGAAGCAATCGGCGAGGGGCCTGGGAGGTGGAAAGGCGCTCATCGAACTGGACTTCGCCGCCTACGTGGGCTCAGAGCAGGAGTACGACCAGGTCGAGATAGACGGGACCCCGCCAGTGAACTGCAGGATAAGCCCCTGTGTCCACGGGGACCACGGTACCGTAGCAATGCTCGTCAACATGGTCCCGAAGGTGGTCAACGCCCCACCAGGGCTACTAACCATGAAGGACATCCAGTTGCCATCGGCATTCCTCTAGGCAGACTTCTTCACGGAACCAAGGATTCCGCCCTCCCGCGAGGCATCAGAGACGACTTGGGGGAAAGGGTAAACTGTGAACGGCTGACGGCTATGGTGGATGGTTGCGCTTGTGGAGGTTCTCGGGCTGGCCGCGGGGTTTCTGGTCTCCCTCGGCCTCATCCCGCAGATCCTGAAAATCTGGAGGCTCAGGGACGCTCAGGAGATCAGCCTGCCGTTCAACTTGTTGTCCCTCGGTGGTACCGCGCTCTGGCTGTTGTACGGTATCCTGCAGGGGTTGCTTTCCGTGATAGTATGGAACGGGGTGAACTGCGTTCTGTACTTCATTCTGTTATCGGTAAAACTGAGGTACGGGATGGGCCGCCGCAGTCTTCCCCACTCCTCGGAATCGAACACCAAATCATGACAACGGGTTACATTCTACCCAACGAAAGGAGGATGTTCCATCGGAGTTCAACGGCCAAAAAGCGGTGTGGACAACTGTCACCGCTGCCGCGTTCGTGGAGCAAGGGCCACTGCGGTTGCTGGCTACCTACCCACTGAGCCCCATCAGATACTGCTTCACCCTGGCGGCCACAAGGACGTCGGCGGAATCCCCTCCTTTCTCGTAGGCCTCCAGGGCCCTGTCGCAAAGCGGAAGAGCCTGCTCAGCCTTTGACTTGTTGTCCGCCTGGGACGCGAGGATGATTCTTACTGCCTCGATGTACCAGTTGCCTGCCTCCTGATAGTCCTCCAGCCTATGGTTGCATTCGGCAAGCCACGTGCAGCATTCGACCCTCGTCTGCGGCGGCTTTGATTCGTCCTTCACCTCGAATTCGAGCGACGCGATGGCCCGCCCATACTCCCCGTCGTGGATCATTACTACTATCTCCTGCAGAGACATACGAATTCTTGGACCGCGCCCTGAGGCATAAGCGATGGTGTAGCCGATACATGACTTTTGACTTAACAACCAGTGGGGGGATTGCTTCGGGCCGCATTAAGCACGGCCTAGGGGCCGTAGTTGAAGCGGGACTTGGGACACGATTCTCAACATTAGGAATTGAGACAGGGTTTTTCCACGATGCCCAGTCAGAGCCTGCGATGTACTACACCGCCGCAAAAGGCAGCGTCCACAGGCTCATCCTGAACCTCCAAGCTCGCGGGTTCACGGTCGTTGGGCCGTCGCTCTCCGAGGGCGTCGTCCGCCTAAGGGAGCTGAGGGGGGTGGGGGACCTGGCCTCGGGGGTCGTAGACGTCCAGGGCCCAGGGAGCTATATCCTCAGCGGGGAGAGCGCGACTGTCTTTGCTTCGGTGAACGGCCCCGACTCATCTAAGAAGTACCTTCACCCGTCCGAAGTCGAGATGTCGAGGCTCGCCGACAAAGGGAACGGCCTCGAACTTGTATCCGCCTTCCGTTCGGACAGGAAGTACGCCTTCTTCGGCATCAGGCCCTGCGACCTCAGAGGGGTCCAGGTCATGGACAGGACGATGCTGGTCCCCGGCTTCGAGGATCCCGTCTACTCGACCCTGAGGGACGATTCCATCTTCATCGTGGCCAACTGCACAAAGGCAGGCGCGAACTGCTTCTGTGCCTCCATGGGGACGGGACCCGCTGCGGAGTCGGGTTACGATGTCGCAATCACAGAGCTTCCTGAGAAGCTTCTGTTCGAAATACCCAGGGGAGAAAGGGGCCTGTTCCGGGGCATAGAGCTCAAGGCCGCCACAGAGGAGGAGCTCCGCGAAGGCGAGGAGATGGTTCGGAGCGCCAGGGAGCACATGGGCAGGAGGATCTCAGAGAAGGATCCGGCGAGGAAGATGTACGCAGCCCTGGATTCGCCAGTGTGGGGGAAGGCCGCGGATAGGTGCCTGGCCTGTGGGAATTGCACCATGGTGTGTCCCACGTGCTTCTGTAACACGATGATCGACAGGACTGACCTGAAGGACGGAACCGTGTCGAGGGTTCGCGTCTGGGATTCCTGCCTCTCGAAGGACTTCGTGTACTCGGCCGGAGGGAACCCCAGGCAAGCGAGGACAGCAAGGTACAGGCAATTCGTGATGCACAAGTTCGCTTACTGGCCGGACGAGTTCGGAACTTACGGCTGCGTTGGATGCGGCAGGTGCATCACCTGGTGCCCCGTCGGCATAGACATCACGGATACGCTCAACGCCGTCCTGAAGGACCAGCAGGACTCTGCAAGAAAGGTGGAGGCGAGTCCACTCGTCTAGGCAGGATTTGTACGCCTTCATGCGGGGGACAGTCCGGGATGTAAGAACAGAGACGCCCGACACCTTCACCCTCCTCCTCGACTTGATTGGGCGGACTCCGGCAGATTTCATGCCGGGTCAGTTCAACATGCTCTACGTCCTCGGCGTGGGGGAGGTGCCAATTTCGGTGGCCTCCTTCCGCGGAGAGAAACTCCTGATGCACACGGTCAGGTCCGTGGGCACGGTCACCAGCCTCCTGACGAGGCTCGGCGTTGGGGAGAGCATAGGCATCCGGGGGCCCTTCGGCACAGGGTGGCCCGTCGCCGAGGCAGAGGGGAAGCAGTTACTAGTTATCGCCGGGGGCCTGGGCCTGCCGCCCCTACGCCCCGTGATTGAAGAGGCGATTGCGAAACCTGGCCGTATCGGCGGGGTGAAGGTACTTTATGGGGCGAGGACCCCGGCCGACCTCATCTATACTCAAGAGTATTCGAGGTGGCGGGCGGCTGACGGATGCGATTTCCTCCTTACGGTCGACAGAGGGAACGGGGACTGGAGAGGCAACGTGGGGGTGGTCACAACCCTCTTCCCAAAGGCGGGAATTGACCCCGATCACGCCATCGCATTCATCTGCGGCCCCGAGCTCATGCTCAAGTTCTCGATTCTGGACCTGATGAAAATGGGGGTACCGGCCGAGAGGATTTTCGTCTCTTTGGAACGGAACATGAGTTGCGCTTCCGGCACCTGCGGCCACTGTCAGCTGGGTCCCTTTTTCATCTGCAGGGACGGCCCCGTCTTCAGCTATCCGAGGGTGAAAGATTTCTTCCCCAGGGAGGGGATCTGATGTCCAAGCCAAGGCTGGGAGTGTTCAAGTTCTCGTCTTGCGACGGATGCCAGCTCTCCATTCTCGACGCCGAAGACCAGCTTCTCGAACTCCTCGACAGGGTCGAGCTGGCAGACTTCCTAGAGGCAAGCAGCGCCTCGGCTGGAGCCCCCTACGACGTCGCCCTGGTCGAGGGGTCCATCTCCACCGAGGAAGAGGTCGAGAGGATAATGCGCATCAGGAAGGAATCCAAGATGCTGGTGGCTCTCGGCGCCTGCGCGACGTCGGGAGGCCTTCAGGCCCTGAGGAACTGGAGCAGGCTTGGATTGTTCGAGTCTGCCGTGTACCCTGAGCCGAAGGTCGCGAGGGCCCTGGAGAAAGCGCTCCCCATAAGCGACTTCGTGGCAGTGGACTTCGAACTGAGGGGGTGCCCGGTAGGTAAGGCGCAACTTCTGCAGTTCTTCGCGGCAACATTGCGGGGCGCCAAACTAAGACTTCCAGGGAGCGCCGTCTGCTTCGAGTGCAAGAGGACAGGGAACCACTGCTTGGTGGTGGCAGGTGGGACTCCCTGCCTTGGCCCGGTCACAGCTTCAGGGTGCGGTGCTCTCTGCCCCTCTCGCGGTAGGGGGTGCTATGGGTGCTTCGGGCCCTCGGACGACGCGAACCTTGATTCGTACGCTTCGTGGCTTGCCACCCATAGGGTTGACCGCTCTACCATAGGGCTCCTCCTTAAGGGCGCTAACTCTCAGTCTCCCGAATTCAGGAGGTGGATAGAGAAGAATGGCTAGGCGCGTCGTACTGGATACAGGTCCCATGGCAAGAGTGGAGGGAGAGGGGTCCCTGTCCATAGTTGAAACTGGTACAGGGGGACCTGAGGTCAAGCTGAACATATTCGAGCCTCCACGCTTCTTCGAGGCGCTCCTCAGGGGCAGGCGGGCTGAGGAGGTTCCTGACATCGTCTCGCGGATCTGCGGCATCTGCCCTGTGGCCTACCAGATCAGTTCACTGAACGCCCTCGAGGGGCTCTTCGGGGTGGAGGTCGACGAACAGGTGAGGAGGCTGAGGAGGATCCTGTATTATGGAGAGTGGATCGAAAGCCATGCTCTCCACATCTTCATGCTAGCCGCGCCCGACTTCATGGGGGTCCCTGACGCCATTGCGATGGCCAAGAGAGATCCTGGGCTCGTAAGAGAGGCGCTCACCCTCAAGAGACTGGGCAACAACCTCGTGTCGGCAGTCGGAGGGAGGGAAATTCATCCGGTATCGCTGAAGATAGGAGGGATCTACAGAGCGCCTTCGAAAGAAGCCCTTGCGTCTCTCTTACCAGAGTTGGACAGGTTCAGGGGCCGTGTGCAGAAGATGGTCGCCTTCGTCGCCTCTCTTGAGAGGCCGTCTCTGGAGAGGGAGTCCACTCTAGTTTGCCTCTGCGATCCCACACGCTATGCCATCGACCGAGGAGAGATAGTCTCCAACCAGGGGCTCCGCCTTCCGCCTTCGGCCTTCGAAGAAAACTTCGAGGAATACCAAGTCGACTATTCTAACGCGCTGCACTCGCGCATCAAAGGCGGGGGCTCCTATATGGTCGGTCCCCTTGCTAGGTTCAGCCTGAGCTACGACCAGCTCAACCCTGCCGCCAGGGCCATGGCAAAGGAGTTCGGGCTCCGGCCTCCACTGAAGGACCCGTTTCAGAGCATACTCGTCAGAGCCTTGGAGATAGTGCACGCCCTTGAAGAGACTGTGACAGAGGTGAAGGAGTACGCAGAGCCCCTCCGTCCGAGTGCCCCATACAAGACGAAAGCCGGCACCTGCTACGGCGTCAGCGAAGCGCCCAGGGGGATACTCTACCACAGCTACACGGTCAACGGCAGGGGGCAGGTTGAAAGAGCCAAGATCGTCCCGCCGACTGCCCAGAACCAGGCAAGGATGGAGGACGACGTCAGACTTCTGGCCCCTCGAATAATAAAATTGGGTTCCGGCGAAGCCAGGAGGCTCAGCGAGATGGCAATCCGCAACTACGACCCGTGCATATCCTGTGCAACCCACTTCCTGAGGCTGGATATCAGAAGCGCCTAGTCAGACTGTCTGTTCGGCTCTCCCGTGCACTCCTTCACCTCGTTCAGAACCTCCTCCAGCGCCCGCGGAAGGGCTCCTCTGACCTCCACCGACAGGTTGTTTCCGCCAGTGCAGTCTGCTGGCTCGACGCCGACCACGACAGTCAGAGGTAAGCGCATCCCACTCTCTCTAGCGAGGGCAAGGATGTCGTG
>Ga0187770_10000898_pt1 | contig 15184 bp, 12 predicted proteins | sample 0116_SJ02_MP02_2_FD_133154 | JGI IMG/M metagenome (GOLD analysis project Ga0187770, IMG submission 133154) | Tropical peat soil microbial communities from peatlands in Department of Meta, Colombia - 0116_SJ02_MP02_20_MG | ecosystem: Environmental > Terrestrial > Soil > Wetlands > Peat | place...
TAGGAGGCTGGTGCTCTATCCGTACTGAGCTTCGAGAAAGAGTCTGCTTAAACCCTCTTTACTCGCCCAAATTTCCCGTCCAGAAAGTCACTAAGAATGTCGGGTGTTATAACTCTAACGTTTGGGTTACCAGCCAAAGCGAACGCTTTTTCAGCAAGAACGGGCTTCTTGAAAACATTCGTCCTTAACGCCTTCAGAAGCGATTTGCGGCATGTTCAGCTTCCCACCTAGAGCATCCATTGAATGGACACAAGAGCATAAAAATGATTAATGCAGCAGTCAGTTCATGCAGAGGTTGAGCAATGCTTAAACCCTACCGACGCCGCCTCTTTTAGCAGCCGCGTTATTTCAGGTTTAAGCTTCTCAAAATCGTTTACCGTTACGTGGCGAAGGTTTTCCGGCTTTTCTTTTCCTCTGCTTTTCAGCAGGTCAGAATCAAGACTTGCTCCCATGGCAAACTCCAAGTCCACATGGTTCTGATAATGGCTTATCCAAACAAAGTCGTTATCGCCTATCTTATAGGTGATGCTCCCGTGTTTAACAATCTCAACGGTTTCTGGAACAGCACTTTTGATTAATCCGCGAAGGTTTTGGATTGTTTCTTTCTGTTTGGGCTCCAAGCGGTTCAACATTTCCTCTACGTCGACTTCTCTCTCTTTCACTTTCACCATAACTAAAATTCTACTGTTGAGATTTTTATTGTTTACTGTGCCCATTTGGCTTTTACAGGTTTTTCGTTTTTCTAATCACTTGTAGCTGTAGTAGACGGTTAAGCCTTAATGCTTCAGGCGTATGCTCCAGTACGCTCCTCCGGTTGTAGACGCAAAGTGCATATGCTTTCCGTATATGCTTTCACTACCTATACGGGCCTTGTGCACACAGACAAAACAAAGAATAAGAAAGCCACCGCTAAACACATATTATTTACTAATTTTATGTGACACAGAAAACTCGCGCTTGAAATTCAGGTAGCGCCTTTTCTTAGCGTCAATTAGCTATTTCAGTTAGAAAACAATCTTCCGCCCTCATTAAACAGGCATCTTTTCCCCTGAGATTCCCAAAGTTTTAAACCTTTGAAGCCAAGATAATGTTTGCTAGTTAACAGTGGTTGGTTTGACTTTAGATTACCATTACATGCAACTTCCACGCGAGGTCATCGTTGGAAAAGGAACCCTACAACGGGTTCCTGAAGTCGCAAAGCGTCTAGGCCTCAAAGGAAAGGCGTTGGTAATGTCGGACGCAACATGTTACGAAATTGCTGGAAAAGCTGTTTCTGATTTTCTTGTAGAATCAGGCCTGTCTGTTGATTCTCTTCTCGTTAAAACCATGACTGTGAAAGACGTGTTAGACATTGCGAATCAAATAAAAGAGTTAAAGCCGCAAGTGCTTTTCGGTGTCGGCGGCGGAACCATAATCGATGCCGCCAAAGTAAGCTCAAAAAGCCAAAATATCCCATTCATCAGCGTGCCCACAACCGTGTCTCACGACGGTATCGCAAGCCCGTTAGCTTCAATAAAGGGCTCAGATAAGCCTTACTCGATATTGGCGCAAGCCCCGATGGCGATAATTGCAGACACCGACGTCATTGCCCAAGCTCCGTGGCGTTTTGTGATAAGTGGTTGCGGAGACGTAGTCGCCAAGTTTACAGCCGTTAAAGACTGGAAACTGGCACATTTGGAGCAGAACGAGTACTATGGCGAATACGCCGCCAGCTTAGCGTTGATGAGTGCAAAACTCGTGATTGAGAACGCCGAATTAATAGTGTACCGCAAATATGAGGGTCTGCACGTACTGTTGGAGGCCTTAATCAGTTGTGGTGTTGCCATGAGCATCGCTGGAAGCAGTCGACCATGCAGCGGCTCAGAACACCTGTTCAGTCACGCTTTGGACATGGTTAATTCGCATCATGCGATGCACGGCGAACAATGCGGCGTAGGCTCAATACTTGCCGCTTATCTTTACAGGTCTAATTGGCAGAGAATAAGAAACACACTCAAACTGATAGGCGCACCGACAACTGCAAAAGAACTAGGCGTTGAAGACGCTGACGTTGTTAAAGCTCTTGAGGCAGCGGCAAAAATAAGACCTGACCGCTACACAATCCTTCATAAGCTGAATCTTAGTTCTGAGGCGTGCGAGAAAACAGCCGAGGCAACAGGAATAATCGATTAATCGCTCTAGTCTTGAACATGCAATTCGCTAAACAGGGGCGAGCCAGCTGAATACAAAGTCTTGCGCCGACCAAGTAAACTTATTATTAAAAATAAAATAAGTATTAAAAAACCAAGCACGATTGCTAGTTCTTTCTTAGGGCGCAGAAGCTTTTGCTGCGTTTTGAACTGGCTCAGTGGCTGGTGCCAGTGCCGGTGCGGGCGCTGGTTTAGGTTCAACCTTGAAGGCTTCAACGAATCTTGTCTCAGTCAGGTCAGGGATGAATTTCTGGATGTCCATGGCGATGCCTCGTTTGGCAATTTGGATTCCTTCAATGTAGAAGGCTACTTCGGGCATGTCGATGGTTAGGGTTTTGTCTTGTATTGCTAGTTTAAACTTGTTTTCTTCCACTGCGGGTATTCTTCGATGGATAAGCGCGCCGATTTTTTCTTCGTTGCTTTCAAATTTCCTGCTGACAGTGACTTCGTAAATTAAGGTTTTTCCAGCCAGGGGAGGGTTGAAGTCTAGAAGAACTCTTCCCGCGCCGATTGCACGGACAACTGCCATTTTGCCTTGATATTCTATGCGTCCCCCAACAACCGGGTGAATATCTTTCGCTACCAATTGCCTAAGCGGTACCCGCCTCACTTTTTCAGGGTCTCTTTGCCCGAAGCCTTTGTCGGGTGGAATTTCAACGGTTGCAGGCTTGTTTATCTCCATGGTTGCTAAACTTTCATCCAAGGCTTTAAGCACCCAGCCTTCGCCTACAACCACCAGTTTAGGCTCGTAAATTTCCCCTTCCTTGTAGAGGTGCTCTTTCTTAGCTACATCTTCATGTGTAGTGTCGAAAACTTCGTTTGTCTCCTTGACTCTTGCTGAATAATTGATTACTATGAAATCTGCCTTTTGCAGTGCCATCTTGAATCATCTTATGACTTAACGGTCGAAGTTTAAGTTTCAAACGCTAATAAAAACTTTATCCAGCCCTAAACTGTTTGTCGGTATTACTTGGGAATACGGCCTTGCTCAGAATGTTTACATTTCCAGATAACTGGATTTGTTATTTATCACAAAACCAACAACGAAAGCTTGGCAACAGTTTTCAAGCAACTTCGAATTCTTAATTCCCGAAAAATCGATTACCACGTCGTGAAGCCATAAAGGCAAAAACAATCCAACACGCCTTCAATAAAGCTTTAAATTATGCAACGGTCAGAGAAAGGTAACAGGTCAATTTCAACGCAATCATGCTGCGTTTGTGCCGGGGTCTCCTAGCCAGGTAGGGAGCAAGCCTGGAGATGTTTGCCGTCTGCAAAGCACCAAGTAGCTTGTGGCCTCTCGGGGCCGCGGGGGTTCAAATCCCCCTCCCGGCGCCATTTTTTAAAGCTGTTTCTGAGGCTATTTCGGCTATTTAAACCTGATTATTGCCTATTTGGTTCTTGGTCCGAAATCAACGGACGCCCGATTCTTGTTTGGAGACAAATTGTAATTTTGGATCAGAACCAGAAAAAGGTTAAGTGAGTTAAGGGCACAGAGTTTCATGCAGATCGATCAAAATCGGCACAGATTAGTGCAAGTAGAGTTCTATTCGTCTCAAATTTGTAGCTGATAGGTCAGCTGTCCAACAGATTTGTGAATGAAGAATTAAAGCTCGCATACTTTGCTGTTTCAACATTATCACAAATCCTTAAATTCGTCTCAATCATTAGCCCCTTGGCGGTTTTATTGATTAAGCCTGAGTTGACGCCTAATTCGTCTTCAATACCCACTTTTCTCAAGCTTCCAGTCGGAACTGGGACGAAGGGTAAACGAATAGAGACAGATTCAATGGGAGAAATAGAGGTTCCAGCTGATCATTATTGGGGAGCACAAACACAGAGATCGTTGATTCATTTCTCAATCGGGAACGACCGCATGCCCATAGAAGTCTATCATGCCTACGGTTACGTGAAAAAAGCCGCAGCAATCGTCAATGCGGCTGAAGGGCTTTTGCCAAGATGGAAGGCGGAGCTGATTTCAACAGTGGCAGATGAAATCATCTCGGGGAAGCTGGACAGCGAATTCCCCCTGTATGTTTGGCAAACGGGATCTGGCACGCAATCCAACATGAACGTTAATGAGGTTATCAGCAACAGGGCTATTCAGCTTGTCGGTGGCAAACTCGGAAGTAAACAGCCGATTCACCCCAACGACGATGTCAACAAGAGTCAGTCATCAAACGACACATTCCCCACGGCGATGCACATTGCGACCGTGATCGAATTCAACACCCGCTTAATTCCAGCGTTAGGGGCGCTTAGAGAGGCGCTGTGGTCAAAAGCTAAGCTGTGGGTAGATGTTGTAAAGATCGGGCGCACTCACCTTCAGGATGCAACTCCGTTGACCGTTGGCCAGGAATGGTCCGGGTATGCGACGCAGGTTGACAATGCTCTTGAGATTGTGAAAAACTCCCTCTGCAGATTGTATGAACTCGCTATTGGAGGAACAGCAGTGGGTACAGGGATTAACGCGCCGCCGAATTTCGCGGAAAAAGTTGCTGCGGAACTTTCCAGACTAACCAGTTATCCCTTCGTTACTGCTCCAAACAAGTTCGAGGCGCAGGGATCTCTTGATGCGATGGTGTTCGCAAGTGCTGCACTAAGGTCTCTCGCTGTCGCACTGATGAAGATTGCAAACGACATACGCTGGCTTGGCTCAGGACCTCGCGCTGGATTGCACGAGCTGGTTTTACCGAGCAACGAGCCCGGCAGCTCTATCATGCCTGGAAAGGTAAATCCGACCCAGGAGGAGGCAATGGTCATGGTATGTGTCGAGGTGATAGGCGAGGACAACGCGGTGGCCTTCGCTGGGTCACAGGGAAATTTCGAACTAAATGGTATGGGGCCGATAATAGTCAACAACGTGCTCCATACGGGTCGAATTCTTGGGGACGCTTGCAATAAGCTGCGTGAGTACAGCATTGAGGGAATAACGCTGGACTATAACAATGTAGGCAGGTACGTCGAAGAATCCTTGATGCTGGTTACAGCGTTAAGTCCAGTCATCGGGTACGACAGAGCCTCCGAAATAGCTCGCTATGCGTTGGACAACAATGTCACTCTGAAGGAAGCCGCCTTAAAACTCGGTTATGTGAATTCAGATGAGTTCGATAGAATCGTTGACACCAAGAAAATGATTGGAAACCCTCGAAAAGACGTGGGAATGCCTGCGTAAAATCACAGCCAAAATCAGGACCACTTGGCGGCAAAGTGTGAAGTCTATCTTAAGAGTCATGCAGCTGTATGATCAGGGATTTTAACAAGTCCTACCGAGCTTCTTCCGATTGCTTTCTTCTATCGAGCCAATGGAGGTTGCGCCTGACAGAATCCTTGACGAAGTCAGCAGTGCTCCGATATCCCCATTCTGGATGCATTGACACAATAAGCTCTATATGCTTCACCATCGCTTCGGGCAGTTTGATTGTTCTGAAACGATCACGCATCCAAGTTTTCACAGAGCCTGTTTAAATTGCATTCTAACTTTAACCCAACTTTATTTTAAATTTTGCGAAACTACAATATATAGTGCTATACGTTTCTGTTCCGACTAGGAAATTAATCAAGTTGTCTACATCTGCTCAAAGTTAAGCCTGTTTTTCCAACATTTTTGAGTCAATGGTGAACCAAAGGTTTTTCTCGTTTTGCGCTAATTCCTTTCGGGGGATAAAATGAAAAATAGGAAGATCATGGTTATTTTCTCTCTTGTCAAAGAAAGCCAAGAGAAAACGAGTACGGAGTTAAAAGAAGAAATATCGAAAGAGCTTTCAAGTATTTTACTCCCGTGGTGTAAAGCAATAGAAAGAGTCAAAGTTATTGAGGAGTAAATGGAGGAGCAGAAATCACGTTGCATGCAGTTCTGAAGATTGATAATCAAAATTTATTTGATTTTGTACTTGCTTGGCGGCTGTAATTGGCACCATCACGGCGTCACTTGACCTGCAACGCGATTCGCGTTTATGGTACGCTTTGATGAATGTCACGTTCAAGACAACTTTTTTGCCGGAAAACAGTTTGCCCTTGAATGTTCATTAAAAAATCAGCCTAAAAACAACTGCTCACTAATCATTCTCCCAGGTTTGTCAGAAAAACTATTACTTCTTTGCATTCTCTCTTCAGAAGGTTTGCATTTTTCAACCCACTATCGGCTAATTCATAGACTCTTTTCCTCTCGTCCACTTTTCCTTTGACAAGCCCTTGCCGTTCCAGAGAGTAGAGCAGAGCATAAACCGTGCCGGGGCTAACTAGGAGGTCATATTTTGTATGAAGTTTAAAAACGAGGTCGTAGCCGCTCATTTCGTGTTTTTTGAGCTCTTCCAGAACGATTAAGTCGATAAATCTCTTGAGCAAACTTCCTCGGACTTGATTTTTTCCATACTGCTGTTCCAAGTTAAGTTGACCTTAAACTAATTTAAAATGGCAGTTACTTATAAAATAGCCAGATTTATTCGGATTCGAAACATAAAATAAAGTTTGAACATCATGCCGGTTTTCATTCGAGTGTTACTAATTGAGGGCATTAACAAACCCGATGGAAAATATTCCTGTTAATATGTCTGCCTACAACAAGCGGTTCAGATTTAGAACCGTGCCCATCTTTAGTCTGCTAAGAAATAATTTGCATAGCGCTTAAACTCAGTGTGCCGGGCAGTATCGTTAGAGGCAAATTAGGAAATTTCTTGGTTAGTCTTCCCGCATTAAAGAATTCTTTCGCGTGAAATTAAGTTGGTCTTTTGTTCTGAATCTGATTAGAACATTGAATGAAATATTGAATCCGAATGGTAACTGCTTTGCATTCATACAGGTTATATTCAGTAGCGTCAGAAATACACCTTAAGATGTTAATAATGTCAAAGCTGTCGGGTGATTTGATACGCTCTCATCTCAAAATGTTATGAATGTAAACAAGATTATGGAAAAAAATCTCAAAGCCTTCTTGGACATAGTAATTTTGGCTATACTGCGTGATGGATCCACGCACGGATACAAGATAATCGCGACAATTCACGAAGAATTTGGAATTCTGCTCAGCCCAGGTTGCCTCTACCCTCTTCTACATTGCTTAGAGGAAGAAAAGTTGATAGTATCCACTATTGATAAGGTAAAAGTGGTTTATTGCTTAACTCCTAAGGGAAAAGAAAAATTCGAAAAAGCATTCATTGCCTACAATTTGTCTATACAAAAAATGTCGCGCTTTGTGAAAACTCATGTAGAAGTGGCTATCCCCTTTACCCTATTCGCTGAAAGAGCGATTCAAACTGTTTGACTCTTTATGATAATTTACCATTAAATAATGGGAGACTCTGAAAAGATGGAGAGAATTTCGTTCGATAATCTCGTAGATACCGCACAGACCATTTGGTCTAATAAAACCACGGTTCATAAGGTTGCTGCAGATTCTTATTCAATTTTAACCAAAGTTCAGGGTCGGAAAACAACGTTTTGCTCCGGGAGAAGAGCAACAGCTCTTGTCGGCGGCTTATTCTATCTCTTAGGCTTTAGGTATAACGACGTGAAAAAGCAAAATGAACTAGCCTGCAAGTTAGGAACCACGGATGTTACTATTAGAAAGTCTTACCGTGAATGGCTGATAAGCTTCCCAGATCTATTTGTTGATATAATCGGTAAACTAGCTCAACATGAGAGTCTTAGATACTTCGTACTGTTAGAACTTCAAGCAAAAGGAGCCTACTAATCATTTCTTTCAGCCAAAAAATGTTTAGACATTGCATACTTGGTGGCAGTTTGCGATGAGTTGAATAAGGCTGCTCAAATTGGCTTATAATTTGATTTGTGTTTGTCGAGTTTCGACACGAAATTAGTGTCTCAGCCTTCAGTATTTCTTTAATAATAACATATCATACGTCAAATAAGACCAAAAAACCGTCAGAAAACCAAATTTCACATATCGGCTGTTAAAATGTTGTCACCTGGAGTCAACGCCATGCGGATAGGCAACTCAACATGAAAGCAGGCATCTGCGAGATCAGGTCCGCAATGAACCAAAGGAAGAAGAAATTGGCTGAAGGAACCCAGTCTTTCCCTCAAGCGTTAACGAAATACTGAGCTTTGAAACGCACCAGGAGAAAGTGGTGAAAATAATGTCTGATAGAAAGCCCAAAAATGCTTCGACTCTAAAAGATAGAACAAACTTTAACAGGTTATTGCTTGAAGCGATAGATGAGACGCTGTCATGTTTAGGCGAAAAATCAAAAACAACAACATACCGCCATCTTGAAACCGCATTTAAAATTAAGAAGAAAGATATTTCGAACAAGATTGACGATTTTTCGAGAGCTCTCGAAAGCCTCTTTGGTTTAGGCGAAGTTCCTCGAGATCATGTTTATGAAAAGCCTGCACGCCAAGGTTAGAGTCCCTGGCGAAAGGGTTTCTCGTGAATGGGTTGTGCCTGAAATGACATTTAAGGATTACGTGGACTTTATGAAGCAACGCCTCGAAGAAGCGAAAACGCATCAGGAAGTGCGAATTTTCATAAGTGAAACCCAAGACCAACAAACATGCAGCTGAAGGTAGATTTGCCGTTCCTTTGAAACCTGCATGTGGGGAAGCTTAATTCGCAGAGATTAAAGTCGATTAAAATGCACAAATCAAAATAGGATTAGCTAAGACAAATTCCCGCAAGTAAAGCTCAGCGGTCAAATGTGACGAGTGAGAGAATTGAAAGCTTGAATATCTTAGGGATTTCAATAGGAAAGTAGGTGTGCGCAATCGCTGGATTTTGTGGTTAGGTTTACCGCTTTTCTCAGGAATTGTTGGATTGGACAACTGCGGTGCGAAGTACTTTGGCCGTTTTGATGAGGGAGTAGACTTGTTTTTCTGTTAAACCTTCAACTTTCCCTTTCTCAAGCTTTTGAATATACTTATCTAAAGCCTTGGCTGCTTGGTAGCCGCATAACACATTTCGGTCGCATATATTGTCAGTCAAATTTAATCGCCGGAAATAGTAATATGCCAAACTTTCACATAACTTTTTCAAATGGTACTTAAAACAACTGTTGTACGCCCAACCATTTAAGTATAAACAAAAGACTCATTCTGCAAACAACGAAACTGCTGAATTTTAACTATACAATGCAAAAGCAGCTGTAGCCACGTAGTACAAACAAATTCTTTAAATCTGCAAGCATACCTATTCCGCTACACAACCTTTGCCAGCCCATGTTGTTGTCCAAGTCCACCCGCTCTTACTTTCGCTTTGATATCAAAACAAGAGACACGAGCGGGAACCGGAGATGGATCTGAACCGCCATCGAAGCGGGCTCAATAGAGACGCGCACGGTTTGGAATCAGCAGCTTTCGTCACCCTTGGGCTTTGTGTCTTGGAAGAAAAGATTTCTGATCTACTACCGAAAAGATTCAAAACCATGGAGTGGGGCTGCCCGGATTTGAACCGGAGTCTATAGAGCCCAAGTCTACAAGCCTAGACCAAGCTAGCCGACAGCCCCCAACATTTGCTTGGAACATAATTTCTCTTGCATCATAAAAACTTTAGGCAAACCATCCACCCTTTAACTGCAGATTGTCTTATTTCATGCATGGGATGAATGTGCAAAGTTTCCTGAACTTTTCCAAAAAAGAAGAACGGAAAGATGGATATTTCGTCTTAGATTCTCTGATTCTTGTCGTAGGCGCGGTGAGCGTTTCAATTATCCTCGATTAGTGAAAAATTTAGGTGCATAAAAAATTCGGTGAAATGCCTAAAAGCTCAAACCTTTGACTAGCCATTCGCTTTTCTAACGTAAGCTGAAGCGCGCATTGCAGCCATCGCGCCCTCCCCGGCCGCCGTAACCACTTGCATCCCGCCGCAAGTGCAATCTCCAGCGGCAAACACTCCTTCAATGTTTGTTTTTTGCTGGCGATCAACAATTAAACAGCCGGTTCTGTCAGTAGCTACCCCAGCGTTTCTTACTATCGCCGTCATGGGAACGCCTCCTAAAGAAACAAAAACGCCCTTCACGTCTCTTTGCACTTCGCGTCTTGAGTCAAACTCTAAGATACTTACTGCCTTAACAACTTGTTCGCCGACAATTCTTACCACTTGTCCCTTGATAACTTCGATGTTGGGCTTGTTTCTAAGTCTGTTCAGTAAGGTGCCTTCAAAGTTGAGTTCTTGCTGTTCGCTTACTAGCAGAACTCGGCTTGCTAAGTCAGCCATGAACAGCGCGTCGATTGCTGCTTCTTCACCGTTGCCGACCACTGCCACGGTTGAATTCCTGAAAAATGGGCCATCACAGGTAACGCAGTAGCTGACTCCTCGTCCAACAAAATCGGTTTCGCCAGTAACCAGCAGCTTTCTTCTCTGTGTTCCGGTCGCAATAATCAAAGCTGATCCTTCATAGCTTTGCGTGCGTGAGATAACACGTTTGCAATCGCCCTTTAGGTCTAACCCGACAACCTCTTCAGTGTCTGAGATTTGTGCGTGAAAACGTAAAGCTTGTGAACGCATTTTTTCAACCAAGTCGTTGCCCTTAACTCCGAACTCGAAGCCTGGAAAATTCTCAATCTTAGGCGCCAGCCACGCCCTTCCGCCAACAATGCCTGCTTCTAAAACGACAGTTCTCAAGCCAAGCCACGCGGAGTAAATCGCCGCGGTTAAGCCAGCAGGTCCCGCGCCAATGATTAAGACATCTATTTTTCGGCTTTCTTCAGCCATCACGTGCCACCTGTATTCTTTAAAAATCTCAATTTATGAATTCGCCCAGCTGAACTAATACGTTTTGGATTTCTTTTTCCTAAGAAGATGGACTGGGTGATACCCTGAGTTTGAAAATTTAAAAGAAAAATTATAAGGAGGTTATTTATTCTTCGCCTTCAGGACCGCCGGGTCCGCCTGGACCGGCTGGCGCGCCTTTTGGTGCTTTGGCTGTTATGACGTCGTCTATGCGCAGTATCATGGCTGCTGATTCGGCTGCTGATTTAATAGCTTGTTCTTTGACTACTATCGGTTCGATGACTCCGCTTGCGATGCTGTCTTGCAGTTTACCCGTGAACACGTTGATGCCTATGTTTTTGTTGTCTTGGACATCGTGTTTTTGGCGCAGCTCGACGAGGATGTCGATGGGTTCGAGTCCAGCGTTTTCAGCGAGTGTGCGCGGGATCACTTCCACCGCGTCTGCGAACGCTTCAACGGCGAGTTGTTCTCTTCCTCCGACTTTGGTTGCGTATCTGCGTAGTTCTTTGGCTATTTCGGTTTCTACTGCGCCGCCGCCTGGGACGATTTTGTTGTTTTCTAATACGTCCGAAACTACGGATAGCGAGTCGATCATGGCTCTTTCTGCTTCGTCAACGAGACGTTCTAAGCCTGCGCGGATGAGTATGGCTACGCTGTGTGGGTCCTTGCATTTTTCGACGAAGATCAATTTGTCGTCGCCAATCTTACGTTCCTCCACTAAACCCGCCATGCCAAGGTCTGCTGCCTTGAGGTCGTCTAGGTCGCTGATAATTCTTGCACCTGTTGCTCTTGAGAGCTTCTCCATATCGGATTCTTTTACGCGTCTTGCCGCCATTATGCCCTCTTTGGATAGGAAGTGCTGGACCATGTCGTCGATGCCTTTTTGGCAGAACACTACGTCTGCGCCTGAGGCCTTGACTTTATTAACCATTTTCTGCATCATGTCGTTTTCCTGATCGAGGAAGGCTTTCATCTGTGACGGGTCTCTGATGCGGATTTCCGCGCTGATCTCGGTTTTTTCGATTTCAAGCGCTGCGTCGAGGAGGGCGATTTTTGCGTTTTCTTTTGTTTTCGGCATTCCTGGGTTGACGACTTCTTTGTCGATGATTATACCTTGGATTAGTTGGGTTTCAAGGAGGCTTTTGCCCGTTTTCTTTACGAGTTGTATGTTATCTATGTCAGCAAGGGTTTTGTCTCCACGCTGCTCAGCAATCTGCTTGACGGCATCTATGCTTATGTCTGCGAGGTGCTCGCGTGCGCCGCCTACGGCTTTGCTGCTCATGGATGTTAACGAGACTTTCAGCAGCATGTCGCGGTCATCGACGTTTACCGGTGTCGATACTTTGTTTATGACTTCGATGGCTTTCTGGCTGGCTTTTCGATAGCCGCTCACCAGGATTGTCGGGTGGATGTTTTGATCGAGAAGTTCTTCGGCTTTGCGAAGTAACTCGCTCGCGAGGACCACTGCAGTGGTTGTTCCGTCGCCGACCATGTCGTCCTGTGTTTTCGCGATTTCAACCATCATTTTCGCCGCTGGGTGTTCAACGTCGATTTCTTTGAGGATCGCTGCGCCGTCGTTTGTTATTGTTATGTCGCCTAGGCTGTCGATGAGCATTTTGTCCATGCCTTTTGGGCCAAGTGTTGTCTTGAGCACTTCGCCTATGACGCGGGCTGCCATGATGTTGTTCCTCTGGGCTTCTTTGCCCCTACTCCGAGTGGTTCCTTCTTTAAGAATCAAGACTGGCTGTCCTGAACCTGTTGTTGTTAAATACGCCATATGTTATCCCATCTATGTAGAACTTGTTTTTATTTTATCGGAAATAAGCAAAAAGTCAACGGAAATATAAACTTTTAGCTTCGAAACTGAGCGGTTTTGCATTTTGATTGGTTTTTGGATTTTTTTAAGTGTTGACTTTTGTTAGAGTCAACCGCAAGTCAGGTTTTGTGTAATTGGAATTAGGCAAATTTAAGCTACATGACCTGTTCGTTTAGATCCATGCTATTTCGATTTCTCTGATTTGCTTGAAATGTGGGTCGTCTGTTATGCAGACTGCCTTGAGTATAAGTGCCGTGGCTGCAATCATGCTGTCGCCAATAGACAGCTGATATTTGTGTTTTAGCTCTGCAGAGATTTGAGCGATCTGACCGTCAACCGGAAGTACCTCAAACTCTTTCAGTATGTTGACGACGTGGGTTCTTGCGATTTCTCGGCCTTCTCGTAAAAGGGCAAAGTTGTAGAATTCATGAATTACAACTGCAGAATGTAACGGCCTCGTCGAACTCTTTGCGCTCTCATTTTGTTAGGCAGCGATTCATTTTCAGAATAGTAATAGTCCACGAAAAATATGGTATCATAAATAGCTTTGTTCATATGGGTCTTCTTCAAGCATGATCTTGTCAAGTTCTACTCTCGCTTCTTCGACTGTTATATGATCCGAGTATGATCCGGACGTACCCCAGAACGTTTTTTTCCGCTACAGAAGAATGCCTTCCCCTGTATCGATCACCTCAAGCTTCCTGCCCTCTTCAATCTTGCACTTTCTGCGCAGTTTAACAGGAATGGTTGTCCGGCCCTTTTTAGTAACTACGAACACGGGTTCTTTGGCTTGATCTACCTCCAGGGGATTGATTTCATCAAGCTCTTTTTTCGCTTCTTCTGTAACTTGGCTTTCTGCTGCCTTAGATTCTAACTTTTACGCCGTATTACTTATAGTGAAGTATTGATTTCAGAGGGGTTCGGAAGAATTTCTAAGTCGTTAACGACTGATTACAAAGGCTTTTTAGCGTGGATCGCGTCATGATAACCGGCGACCTGTATGAGTCTGTTTGACGTTCGCGATTTCATCATCCAGAAGAAGATCCTCTCCGCCCACGAACACTACGACTTCCTCGACCTGCAAGGCAACAAGCTTGGGGAAGCCGACGGTAACCTTGTTCAAGTCCCGCCCAAGTTTCAGGTCAAAGACGCACACGGCTTAGAATTCATGCACTTACAGGGCAAAACCCTTTCGCTACATAGGGAATTCACCCTCTACGGCCAAGGCGGCGAGGAGTTGGCAAGCGTCAAGAAGAAGGTGGCAACTTTTGGTGGACAAGAGTACTGGATGGAAAAAGACGGTCAGGAATTCATGCGCATCTACGGAGACTTCACGAACCACGAGTACCAGATGGAAGCAGCTGGGCAATCAGTGGCCACTGTTCACAGGAAATGGGTGTCGCTGAGGGATCAGATGGGAGTTTCAATAACGGGCAACGTTGACCACCGAGTGGTTATTGGTGTGGTTATCGTGGTAGAACATGTAGAAGCTTCGCAGAGTCATTCTTCAGGCGGGGCCTTCAACGCAAACTTCAGGTTCTAGCGCAAGCCGGTTAGGGAACGACTCAGAGTCGCAATAACAGGCGACATAGCCATCGAATAATTAACGCAACAACAACCATAGAACAACATCTAAAAGGGACAGAGAGGCAATCTTCCTTTTCCCTTTAACGTAAGAATACAGCTAGCTCATTTTTTGCGTAGGTTGCATTGGAGTACTTTGGGGCAGATTAAACATTCGTCTTGAGTTAGCATGCTTTCTCCCGGCGCGGGGAGTAAGCCGCTGAAGTGGGCGCATTTTGCTGGCGAGTCGAAGACTATGGGGTATTCGGTTGGTTTTACCTCTATGATTTTGTTTTTCTCGGTTATCAGCCTCAGCTTTGACATGCAGTAGGGGCATGCGAAATGAGTTTCCCGTGGGATGACGCTGTTGTCCGTAATGACGGTTGGCTTATCGAACGTTTTCTCGCAGCCCTTGTAGGGGCATCTGAGTTTCTCCTCATGCAGGAGTGCATGGAAAGGTTGCATGCCAATTGCCTCCCGTGTCAATTGAACATCGAGTATATTGATATTTAATAAATATTTCCACTAAACATTATACCTAGCGCAATCGCACAACAAAACTACAACATATCCGAAGAATCAATTTGCCCTGCGTAGTATTTTCCCTGACAAACCCACAATTATCCAATCTTTACGTCAAGACCCACTCAAAATTACACGTTTTCATAAAATTTATGAACAAATCTCAACCATCCTTTTATCGCGCCAAACCAATTTTTATCAAAAAAATTGGTGAAAAATGGAAAAAACACCACTACCGCCAAAAAAGGATTCCCGGAAAGAAATCGTTTTCTTCCCACATGTGTAGGCGAAGAGGAATGATTGAAAAAAGTAATCAAAGCCCCCCGTTAAAGCGGGTTCAAAAATAAGTCAGAAGGGTGGCCACAAATTTTTTGACCGATGGAAAACACAAGCTAAACGTTTCCA
>Ga0187770_10000899_pt1 | contig 15176 bp, 12 predicted proteins | sample 0116_SJ02_MP02_2_FD_133154 | JGI IMG/M metagenome (GOLD analysis project Ga0187770, IMG submission 133154) | Tropical peat soil microbial communities from peatlands in Department of Meta, Colombia - 0116_SJ02_MP02_20_MG | ecosystem: Environmental > Terrestrial > Soil > Wetlands > Peat | place...
TTCATTCATTTTTTCATTCCCTTTAAATTTCTTCCTTGCTAATATAGGTGCTGCATAACTCGGAAAAAAGGTGAACTTTCAGAAAACTTACTAAAATTCACCAGAATACCTCATTCCTGCGAAATCCATAACTTCAGGTCTTTCGAGGATAAAGGAGGAAATTAAGATCATCATTCGGAATCTTTCCCCAGTGCTCCCGGCTGACTTTTATTTTCCAGGGTATTTTCTAGAATCGGTATGAGAGCTCTTTATTTTTCTCTATGGAAAAAATGCTTCCTGGCCGGAGCCTTTGCCTTCATCCTGCTTCTTTTCCCCGCGGCGCCCCTCAGGGCCGAACTGGTGAAAATTGGTCTGTTAATCCCCACCCAGGAATCTGGAACTGAAGTGGACCTAGCTTTCCTTCGAGGGGCGGAGATTGCCGCCGCCGAGGTGAATGCCAACGAAGGAAAACAGGGAACTCAGTTTTTGCTTTTCGTCCGAAGGGGATCTCATCTCCAGCGGGCAGAGTTGAATGCCTTGCGGGAGCTCTTTTTTGAAGAGCGTCTCCAGTTTTTGATGGGGGCGGTCCCGCGGGAGGCCATCCTTCCCGTATCCCGCTTAGCCCAGGAGCACAGGATTCCTTTCCTCGTATTCCCTGTTGATTTTATGGAGGCAGCTTCGACCGGAGGAGAGCCCTCTAATCTTTTCTGGATCAGCCCCTCCCCGGAATCCTTTCAGCGGGCGGTGGTCCGATCGGTGGTCCAATTTCCTCAAAAAAGATTTTATCTCCTGGCGCGGAACTCAACGAGCGGCCGGGGCTGGGTCAAATATTTTTGGGAAGAAATGAGAAAGCAGAGACCGGATGCCCAGCGGATGGGCGAGACCTTTCTACCTGCCCGGATAGGAGATTACAATTCTTATATCCAAACCGTCCTTTCGGCCGATTCCGAGGTTTGCATTAGCCATTTTGGAGTGAAGGAATGGTTGGGCTTTTACCAAATCGCCAATAAGCAGGGCTATTTTAAAAAAGTGACCCATTTTGAACTGGAGTGTGGAAATTTGGAATCCCTGGTGGCCATGAGGAAAAAAGTCCCGGAAGGTATTTGGGGGATCAGCGCTTTCCCTTTCTGGGACTTGAGTTGGAAAGAGACCAGGGACTTTGTAGACAAATACAAGAAGAATATGAACTCTTACCCTAGCTTAGCTGCCTTGAGCGGATATATGATTATTCATGCCATCTTTGAAGCCCTCCAAAAGGCTGGTTCCAAGGAATTGGAACGGGTCGTCGGAACCCTCGAGGATCTGACCTTTCGTACCCCTGTAGGACAGATGAGCATTCGAAAGATGGATCATCGGACGATGTGGCCGATTTGGGTCGGGTCCACCAAGTATGCACCGGGTTACCCCTTTCCCATTCTCGGGAACCTGAAAGCCCTGGGCCCCGACTCTTTTTCTCCCTGATTGGGTATAAGAAGCGATTCAACCCCCAAAGAAGACAAGAAGAGACCTGACAGAAAAAGATGCCCATCCAAAAAATCAGACGTTCTTCCCTCCACTATCCCGAAATACCGGTTTACCATCTCCTTAAAAATACCGCGAAACTCCTCCCCCATAAGATAGCGGTCATCGATCCCCAGGGAGGAAGAGAACTCACCTTCCGCGACATCGATCGGGAGAGTGATGGACTGGCTGGAATCCTCTACCACTGGGGGATCCAAAAGGGGGACCGCATCTCTTTCTTCATGTCCAACGGATGGGAATATTTCGTAGGGTTCTATGCCGCCATGAAGGTCGGAGCGATTGTCTCCCCGATGAACCCAACCTTTCGTGAACGGGAAGTAAAAAACCAGGTCAATGATGCAGAAAGTAAAGTCCTTCTGGTCCAGCACGACCTCTTGTCGGTTGTAGAAAAAGCCCTGCCAGACCTTCCCACCCTGGAAAAGATCATTGTCTCCCGGGGGCCGGGGAAAGGTGGTAGAAAAGTATTTGCTCTTAAGGATCTCTTAAGTGACCCCCTTGCCTCTTCTGCTCGCCTCTTTTCTCCGATTCAACCGAAGGAAGATTTAGCTGCCCTCCCCTATTCCTCGGGCACGGCTGGCTTAAGCAAAGGGGTTATGATTACTCACTTCAACCTGGTGGCCAATACCCTTCAGTCCATGAATGCGGTTGAGGCCCGCCAGGAGGACATTTTCATCAGCTTTCTTCCTTTCAATCACATCTATGGATTCACCTACTTTCTTTGCGGTTCCATCTACCTCGGAGCCAGCCAGGTGATCATGGCCCGATTTAATGCCGAAGACTGTCTGCGCCTTATGGAAAAATACCGGGTGACCATGATCTTCGGTGTTCAGCCAGCCCTTCTGGCTTTTCTCAACATTCCCGATTTGGCTAAATATGACTCCTCTTCCTTAAGGTATATCTGGAGCGGTGCTGCGCCTCTAGCTCCAGCAATCGGCCGGATGATTCAAGAGAGGTTCAGGGTCCCCGTGGCCCGGCATTATGGCTTGAGCGAGGCTTCACCAACCACCCATTGCAACCCTCCGGATCATCCCAAGGAGGGATCCGTCGGGATCGCAGTCAGCGACCTCAAGGACCGGATCATGGACTGGGAAACCGGGATGAAAGAAATGCCTTTGGGAGAGCCCGGGGAACTGGCCGTCTGCGGACCCAATGTCTTCCAGGGATACTGGAAGCATCCGGAGGACTCCAAGCTGGCCCTACGCGACGGGTGGTTATACACCGGGGATATTGCTAAGATGGACGAGGAGGGATACGTCTATATCCTGGACCGTAAAAAGGAGATGATCAAATATCGGGGATATCAGATCGCTCCCGCTGAGTTGGAGGCCGTCCTCATGGAGCATCCCGCGGTTCGGGACTGTGCGGTTGCCGGGTTGCCCGATAAGGACTCCGGAGAAATTCCCAAGGCATTCGTCGTTCTGCGCGAAGGCATCTCTTTGAAGCATGAAGAATTAATTGACTTTGTAGCTCAGCGCGTGGCTCCCTATAAGAAGATACGGCAGGTAGCCTTCATCCCCGAGGTCCCGAAGAACATTTCGGGAAAGATCTTGCGTCGGGTTTTGAAGGGAGGATGAATGAATCCGGGTACTAACTCGTAAGGAGGTTTATTTTGTGACCCCATCGATCGTGGAGGCGTTTGAGCCTCTTTTTTATCCCCAATCCATTGCCGTCATCGGCGCTTCCGCAGAACCGGGCAAGTACGGAAATATTATATTAAGCGCGATCATGGAGATTGGTTACGGGGGAAAGATTTACCCGGTTAATACCGAAGGCGGAGAGATAAACGGATTAAAGGCTTATAAGTCTATAAAAGAGATTCCCGGAAAGGTGGATTTCGCCATTCTGACGATTCCGACTCCGACCGTGAACGAGACGCTGGAGGAATGTCTTTCCAAAGGGGTAAAAGGGGCCGAAATCCTAACCTCCGGGTTTAGAGAAACGGGGACTCCTGAGGGCCAGAAAATGGAGGACGAGGTAGCCCAGATTGCCAGGCGGGGAATCCGCATCCTGGGGCCCAACTGCTTTGGGATTTACTGCCCGGAGAGCGGGTTGACGATTCTTCCCGGACAGAACTTTTCCCGGCAGACGGGGCCCGTCGGCTTTCTCTCCCAGAGTGGAGGCCTTTGCGCGGACCTCGGCCAAGTCGCCAAAGGGTTGGGCATCCGTTTCAGCAAGATGGTCAGTTACGGCAACGGTTGTGATGTGGCCGCCTGCGACCTCCTGGAATATTTCTTTGCCGACGAAAAGACCGAGATCATCGCCGGCTATCTTGAAGGAGTAGAGGATGGGCCGAGGTTTTTGTCGATTCTGAAGAGTAATAAAAAGAAAAAACCAGTGATTCTCTGGAAGGCGGGGTTAACGGCCACGGGAAGCCGGGCAGTGATGAGCCACACCGGATCGCTCAGCGGGTCCGAGGGGGTCTGGAATTCGGCTCTGAAACAAGCGGGCGTGGTCCAGGTAGGAAGCTCAGAAGAATTAGTCGACTCGATTTACGCTTTCCTCTACCTGCCTTCTAACGCCGGCCCCAGAATCGCCCTGATGGGAGGGGGAGGAGCCATCGGGGTGGCTGCTTCCGATTCCCTGGACCGGCTGGGGCTTTCCGTTCCCCCTTTAGCTCCGCCCATCCTGGAAAAACTAAAGACCTCCTTCCCTCCCGTTGGCAACAGCCTGAAGAACCCCGTAGATCTGGGCAATCCCATGATTCCGCCATCTATGCTGCGAAAGGTGATGGAGGCTGCGGGGGAGGATGAGGGGGTTGACACGCTCATGGTTATTCAAATCCTCTTCTATATTCTCTACCAGGTGCGCCACCGACTGGGCATGGACGACCGCCCTCTGTCCCAATTTAGTTTTCAGCCGGAGCTTCTCAAGGCATGTCAAGAGGTCAGAGAGAAATACCAGAAGGCGATCATTATGATTTTGCCGGACATCGTAACCGATGGCCAAATGATCGACCTGGAAATCGAATGGCGACGGGAGAGGGATGCCTACCAGGGGGCGGGGTTCCCAGTCTTCAAGTCCCTTGACCGCGCAGCCCGGGCTTTAAGGCACTTCGTCACTTATCACCGTAGCTGAAGCCGGGTTCCTATTCTAATTGGATCATCTCCGAATTAGTTGGTCGAATATTTGATGAAAGCCTGGCAAGGGCTCGGGACGAAAGGCAGATTGCGCTGCAAGCATCGGCAGGATAGTGCTCTCCATCTTTCCTTCGCTTTCCTTCTGCAAGGCGCAGCGGGGGCGGGAAAAGAAAAATCCGGAGGATAGAAGAACACCCCCACCTTACCTGAGGAGTGATTCGTGCCTTATGATTGCAAGCAAGATGGCTTTCGTCCCGAGCCCTTGAAATAAATGTACCTTTTGCATATCCCAGTTATTTGATCGTCAACTAATGGGGAGATGATGCTTTAAATTGGGCAGCTCAAGGTTTATCGTCGCTATGCTTTTAAGGCGTTATCGCGGCACCGCAGGGAACGAGGACGATGAATCAGCTGCCAGCTGTTTCCCCAATTCGTAAGCTTTGTTCATTAATTCCTGATTCTTTTTGATCTCTCCGGCCTCCCAGGCACTTCCGTAGACCATTCCAATCGTGCTTGCTCCGACATAGTTCAACGCATCTTGGAAAGTACGCAAGGCGTTGACCGCTCCCGAGGTGAAAGGGTCCGTGTCCGCATAGGTCAACACAATTCCGAATCTCTTTCCCTGGAAAGAGTGTCCCTCCGGCCCTCCCAGCGCATACCAGCGGTCCATAAATAACTTGGTTTGAGCGGAAACGGTAAACCAGTAGATGGGGCTAGCGATCACGATGGAATCGGCCTGCCGGAGTTTCGGGAATAAACCTTTCATGTCATCGTCCAAAATGCAATCCGTTTCGGATTTGTCCCGGCAGGCATCGCAGGCGTCGCAAGGCCTGATATTCATTCCGTGGAGGTAAAAACTTTCTACGGTTGCTCCTGCCGCCTCGGCGCCCGCGGCAACCTTCTTCGCCAGAGTTGTGCTGTTCCCCTCTCTCCTTGGGCTCCCCATAAATATGAGAACTTTGCGGTTCCCCATCGCCTTTTCCTCCTCTTTTCTTTCGGAAAGATACGAAGCCATTTCCATCATACCCTTTTATGTGACCTTTGAGAAGAAATCCCTTGGTTCCTACCCGTCCGCCAACTCCCGATTTTTTGGATTGAACGGAAACGACATTCGTCTATCATAATAGATAGCTTCGAAGCCCGTATTTTGGGCAGAGGCCGGGCAAAGAGTCAAGGCGGGATAACAAGCAAAGGGAGTCAAGATGAAAAAAATAGATAATTTTTCCAGAAAAGGGGTGGCGACAATGGTCATTGGAGGAATGCTTTTCGGTTGTTCTTTTCCGTCAGGTCAAGCGCACGCTGCCGAAGCTCAAAATGTGCGGTTAATCGGGCATAGCGACTTGCAGGGGCGGGAAACTTTGCAGGTGACCTTAAGAGGGAATTACGCCTATGTGGGGCACCACAAGGGAGATGAGCTGAACCCTATGACTGGTAAGGTCGAACCCAATGGGACGACAATACTGGATGTATCGAACCCGAAGGAGCCTAAGATCCTGAAGCATATACCGGGTCATAACGGGGCCCAAAGTCGCGCGGTTCAGGTGGTAGACAAGTTCTTTGACGGCAAAGATTATCTGTTGCGAAATCAGGAATCTCGCGATTTTACGGGCTTTGAAATCTGGGATATTACCGACCGGCTCAATCCAAGGCTTGTTTCCACTATAGGACCTCTCCTGGCGGCCCACAAGAGTTGGTGGGATGCAAAAACCGGTTATGCTTACTTATCTGGAATATGGCCGGGTTGGCGGGGCCAGCATTTGATCATTTATGACCTGAAAAATCCGTTGAAGCCAATCTTTGTGGCCAACTGGGGGCTTCCCGGCCAACGACCCGAGGACCCGCCGGGAGCGGAGCTCAGCCTTCATCACCCAGTAATTTCAGGAAACAGGGCTTACCTTTCTTATCTTGAAGGAGGAGATATGGTGACCCTGGATATCACCGACAAAACCAACCCGAAGATGATCGCTCATCTGGATTTCTCCCCTCCCTTTTCAGGGATCCATACGACGGCACCCTTCTCCGGAATGAAGGTTCCCAATTTCACGAAAGGCTTTGGGGATATACGGAATTTCCTCGTCGTCGTGGAAGAAGCCCACGATGCTCAGTATAAATGCCAGGAGATCAGAAAACAGCTGTATATTGTCGACGCTACCGAAGAGACCAATCCCCTCCCGGTTGCTACCTTCAAAGTCCCGGATGGGGATTTCTGTGAGAAAGGGGGTCGCTTCGGCCCTCATCAATTCGCCGAGACAAAAGATGGCGGAATCATCGGGGGCTCAGTCCTCTACGTCGCCTATTTCAGCGCAGGATTGAGGATCGTTGACCTCTCGGATCCATATAAGCCGAAGGAGGTAGGATATTATATTCCGGAAACAACGGATAAAACCAAGCCCCGGTTAAAGAAGGTGATTCAGACCAACGACGTGGACCTTGACTACCGGGGGCTGATTTATATCACCGACCGCGCCGGGACCGGGCTTCATATTCTGGAATACATGGGAGGGAAACAATAGCCTTAGGCGGCCAGCAGTCGCAGGGGGCAAAAAAACTAAGAAATCAACCGATCTAGTATTCTTTCCGGGAAGCGTCCTCTGATCCAATCTCTGTGGATCGAGGTCTTCACATTCAAACCAGAGGGGTTGATCCCTGACCTGCAGGGACTGTTTATTTCTTAACCAGGTCGTCAATATTCAGGGTCATCCCATCCTGGGCCGCAAGGACTCTTACTCCCGTCTCCTCACTCAAACGTTTCGCCAACTCCGGCGGATCGGCATCGAGCATGCGCATCCCGAAATGAGTCAGGACTGCAAATCTGGCTTTCGTCGCTCTAAGGATCAGCCGGACATCTTGGAAAGACAAGTGGTCAATCTGGTGATGCGGGTTCTCTGCAAAGAGGACCACATTCATAATCAACAACTCTCCGGGGTACTGGTAGATTAAATCCGGATCATATTTGGTATCCGTTATATAGGAGACTGTAGTTTCCGGGAGGTGGAAATTGAACCCGTAGGTCTCTACCGAATGACGATGCTTTTTGCCCGTTGAAAATTTCAGGTCGCCCAGGGAATAATTTCCATCCTCTTTCAATACCTCGACCCTCTTCAGGTAACCGCGGACATAGCGGAAGACGACGGGGTCGTCTTCCAGAGCGTCCCGGGGGGCAAAAAGAACTCCTTTGGGTTGATATCCTCCCTCGGTCATGGCCTCGATCATGGCGTTGATGTCACCGGAGTGGTCAAGATGTTTGTGGGAAAGGAGGATGCCCTCCAGTTTGGTCGGGTCTAAAATCGGCTTGCTGGAAAGGCACCGAAGGAGGGCCCCGGGTCCCGGGTCCATGTATAGGTTAACCCCTTGCAGGGACAACCAGAGACCGCCAGAAGAACGAAGTTGCCTGGCCACCACAAAGCGAGCCCCCGCGGTCCCAATGAACTTGATCCAGTCTTTCATTCTCAATCCCTGAAGTGTTCAAGACAAAAGTGGCTCTGAGAATCTTTTCAATCGAGGTGTTCTCTACGGTTGATGTCTTTCCCCGAAAATTCCCGGCTCGGCAAAATCCAGCACCTTCAATGGTTTGTCCCCGATAAAAAGTTGAAGAACCTTGGCAACATGCAGGGCCTGTCCGAGAAGCATCAGGCGGCAATGATTAAAAGTGCAGCCCTGGACCTCCGTTTCTCCTCTTTCCAGAACGATCAGGCAACCTTCAAACTCACAATTCTCGAAGGCGTGACCGTCCAGTTCGATCCTCTCTTTTACGAATTTTTTATTTTTATACCTGATCTGAATCGGGCTCATCCTTCTCTCCCTGCAAATAGCCGAGCCACTTCATCCCGGGGGAAAGAGGGCATATCTTTGACTTTCCCATCCTTCACCAGCTTTACTCCCTTCTCCCGCCCCCAAATCTTGCCAATGACCGATGCGGAAATTCCTTCGGCTTTAAGGGCGGTCATTACTTTATCTGATTCGCCCGCAGCCACTGCAATTAAGAGCGCCCCTGAGGCTAATAGTCCCAGGGGATCCAGTTTGAGTTTCCGGCACAAAAACTCAGTCTCCGGAAAAACGATTATTTTTCCCATCTCCACTGATATTCCCACGCCCGCAGCCGCAGCCAGTTCGTGGAATCCGGTGGCTAACCCTCCTTCGGTGGGATCGTGCATGGCATGGACTTGGGCAACCTGATTGGCAATCCGGGCTTCTCGAACCACGCTGATCCCCGGGTTTCTAAGAAGACGCTGGCACCTCTTTACTTCATCTTCACCGAGGAGGCCCGCAAGTCCTTGCTTCTCGCGGGCAATGAGGGCCGTCCCCTCTATGGCGATCCCCTTGGTCAGAAGGATTTCATCACCCGGACGAATTTTATCGGGAGAAACCAGTTCCCCCTTCTCCACCTCGCCCAGCATCTGTCCCACCACGATGGGACGGTCGAGCCCGTGGGTAATCTCCGTGTGTCCGCCGCAGAGAACGACCCCCAGTTCCTTGCAGGCCTCCGAGATCTGCGCAAAGATTTCCTCTACATCGGCGGGACGCGTTTTACCCTCGGGCAGAAGCAGGGTCACCAGAAACCAGAGGGGAATGCCACCCATCGCGGCAATGTCATTCGCATTGATGTGGACTGCATACCAACCGATCTGGTCCGTCGCAAAAGTGATGGGATCCGTCTTGGCGACCAGGTATTTATTGGAGGAGGAAATGACCGTGGCGTCTCTCCCAATCCCCGGCATGACCACGACCCGCGGGTCTTTCCGGGTATAGCGGGCGAGAAGTCCGGACAGGTCATCCAGGGGCAGCTTTCCCGTCGGATAGAGAAATTTATTTCCTTTGGACCCCCATCTTTTACTCATAAGGATAAATTCCGGATTGGGTGGAATGCGGAAGTCTCCATAGAGGTAGATCGTAACGAGGAATGAGCAAATTGTAAATCAAGTAATGCAGGGGCGATTCCTGAATCACCCCTACATTCTATGCAGGAAATAGACCGGCAGGTCTTTCAGGAAACCGGGAGGATGGATATGGACTCCCTTATTTTCTTTTCGGGCCATAGAGATCCCGGGCAACATCCTGAAGCCCGAGGGATTCGAGCGTTTTGCGCGAAGGCTTGCCGCTGGCCGTCCAGCCGCTGGCCTGGTAAAACTCTTTGAGCATCACCTCCATGTCGGGAACCTTGCCGGCATTGCCCCCCTCTTTCGTAGGCTCCAGCGCTCGAGGGGCTAAGACATCATCCTTGCGAGTAACTCCGCAGAGATTATTGTAGGCCCGGTGGAGGGCCATGATCCGCTCCCCGACTTTCAAAAGGCTCTTGGCGGTGTATTTCGTTCCCGTAGCTGCAGTCAAAACAGCGGCCAAGTCGGATGGTTTCAGGATGAAAGTCAGGAAGTAGCAGGAAACCATGGAATTCACCACGGCGGTGTGGTCCTGGGAGAGCTTTACCAGGTTTCCTTTTCCTTTGCTCACGAAATTCGGATAGATCCCCTTGAGGCCCCATTCGGGGACCGGATCCTGGACTCCCTCCCAAAGAGGCGAGTGTCCGTGGAGGTGGCAGGCCCCCCGGGGCCCGACCGCATAGGTCAAGCCGATGCTGTAGAAGGTGCGCGGGTCGTGCATAGCGGTTTCCATTCCCTTCACATGAACGGCGTATTTCCACGAATCCCCGCCCAGTTTTTCCGCCGCCCGTTTGATCCCCTGTCCCAGAACCGCACCCAGCCCTTCCTTTTTCCCGATCTGGTGGACCATGGCAATCATGGCCTGCTCGTCACCCCATTTCAGATCGATGCCGCCGGTGTCTTCTTTCCGGATCAGCCCCTTTTCATACGCTTCCATTGCGAAAGCAATGGCGACCCCCGTCGAGATCGTGTCTACGCCGTACCGGTTGCACAGATCATTGGCAAAGGAAACGGCGTTCAGGTCGTCGATGAGGCACATCGTCCCCATAGCTGCCAGCGTCTCATACTCGGGTCCCGGACCGTCCATCCTGTAGGGCCCTTCTTCAATCTTCACCCATCGGGAGCAGCCCAAGGTGCAGCGATAGCACGCCGTATGGGGCACGAGGATGGTTTCCTTCATCTTCTTGCCCCCTAGGTTCTTGCAGCCCTCTTCCCAGATCCCGATCTGCCAGTTTTTGATTGGAATATCGCCCATGGCCCAGAGGTTGTCTAAGACCTGGGCAGTCCCGTATTCACGCATGGCGGCGACATTGGGGGATGTAGCATTGTTCTTGGCAATCGTCTTGCAAAGAGAGTTGTACGTTTCCAGGTCGTGGATGGGGAAGGTTCCGTTTCCCCGCACGGCAATGGCTTTGAGTTTTTTGGACCCCAGGATGGCCCCGTTTCCTCCCCGCCCCGGGGCTCGTCCTTCATCATTGATGATGCAGGAAAGGAGTACTTTTTTCTCTCCAGCCGGGCCGATGCAGGCTACCCGGATTCTTTCGTCTCCGATCTCCCTCTGAATGTTCTCCTGGACTTTTAGGGCATCCTGACCCCAGAGGTGTGAAGCGGGCCGAATTTCCGTCTTTCGATTGTGGACCCAGAGATAGACCGGGTCCTCGGCCGCCCCCTCAATAATCAGGGCGTCATAGCCCGCCCGCTTCAAATCGGCTCCCCAGTATCCACCGGAGCTGGCATCGCACAGAATCCCCGTAAGGGGAGATTTGAAGCTGATCTGGTAGCGGGCGCCCGAAGGGTAATTAGTGGCAGTCACGGGGCCGGTGGCGAAAACGATTTTATTTTCCGGGCTGAGCGGATCCGTGGAAGGAGGAACTTCATCATAGATAATCCGGTTTCCCAAACCTGTTCCCCCGATGTAATCCCTGGCCAGTTTGGGCTTTAATGGCTCTTCCGTGGTCTTCCGCGTCGTTAGGTTTACCCGTAAAATCTTTCCCATGTACCCGTCCATAGACTTATTTCCTTTCTTTGGAAAGTCTGCCAACCTTTGGCCAAGCCAGGATAAGATTTTTTCTTTTAATAAATTTTTTGAAAGAAGTCAAGAATATTCAAAATCTCCCTTATTTTTTCTCCCCTACGAGCTTCATTGGCTGGCCGCAGCAGATCAACTGGCCCTTGCCGGCGACGAGCATCTCTACCTTGTTTCCGCAGATTTCACACACATAGATCTGTCCGACTTTGTTGGCCATTGGGTCACCTCCTGATTTCGAGACTCGATTATCATTCTCCTTCCCGCCCTTGCGGGATTGATTATTTCCCAGGATCGGAGATTTCTTCTCCAATTCCAGCTAGTTTTTTCGCCATCTGGGCATATTTCTCCATGGGAAGGAGAGATCGGACCACCAGGCGGGCACCGTCGGGAGACCCGCCTCCATGCATGCAACCGGGGACTCCGGCCCCCAGAGTGAGCCATTCCGTCAGCCGGGCCGCCCGGGCCCGGGCTTCCGCACTGCAAGGGCCAGCTTTAATATACTTCTGAACCATTTTCCCGTATCTTGGGTCGTTGAAATCCCGGTAAGAAGGAAAGCATCCGGTCTCAACCATTCCCCCGCCGATCTCCTGGCAGAGCCGCTTGGTCTCGTAGGGCAGCGTGGCCACATGGATTTTGTTGGTATGGGAAGTGAGCGAATCGGGGATCCAGATCCCCGAGGCATGGCGGCTTCCCAGCGCGATGGACCCGACCCCCATGGTGAAAGTTGTCTCATTGTTGACCGCCATCTCGACGAACTTGGGGTTGAAAGTGCGGGCGGAAAGACCGTTGGCCCGGGCCATCAAAACCCCGGCTCCGATCATAACGTCTCCCTGCCCGGCCACGCAGGCCCCGATGCAGGCCCGGTAGAGGGACGTGAAGAACTGCACGAGTTTGCTTGTATATTCGTATTCCTTGCATAAGAACACCCGCTCCTTGGGGACAAAGACATCTTCAAAGATCAAGTAGGCCTGGGTGATTCCGGTCTCCGTGGGAAGATCGAACCCTTCCTCCTGCTCCCGGGTGTCGCTGGGACGCCGGGTCTCTACGATCGTCAGTCCCTCAATATCCCGCGGAACCGCGCAGGCCAGGGCATAATCTTTGTCCGCCTCCCCGTAGGCCGTTCCTGGAAGAAGAAAAATCTCATTGGCAGCCGCCACGCCGCAGATCATGCATTTTGCACCTCGCAGGATGATTCCGTTCTCCTGCACTTCGGTAACTCGCAGGTTGGAGTCCGGATCCGGCTGCTGGGAAGGCTTTAGGCTGCGGTCGCCTTTGGCGTCCGTCAAGGCGCCGGATATGGTCCAGCCTTCCGATTCCGCCTGCAAGAAATATTTTTTGATCCGCTGGTGGTAGTCCGTCCCCCGGGCCGAGTCGATTTCATAGGTGACAGCCCAGAGAGTATTCATGCCATTCCAGCCTGCACACAGAGCGCCGGTGCAGGTTCCCGTAAGCCGGAACATCTCCCGTTTGAGCTTGGAGTTGGCGATAACATCTTCCATGGATCCCATGAGGGAATTATGCCGGTGGATTCTGTCCTGCGTCAGGGAGGAGGTAGTGGTGAAAAGCGAAGAAAGCGACGGCTCTTGAGCGGCATCGTAGGCCCGGGCGTGGCTCTCCACGACCCGGCGGGTGGCTGGATGAGTGGTTACATCTTCAATCCTCTCCCCAAATTTGAACACATTGGGCCGGAGCCTTTTCAGAGAAGCGAGATATTCGGCGCGGGTTTTTAAAGCCATGGGGATCCCCCCTTCAATCAGAAATCTTCAGACCGTACCGAAAAGTATTTTATCATCCTTTCTTCAGTAAGTAAAAGAACTCCCGCACAGCTGCTTCCCCCAATCGAAGAGGAAGATTGAGCGGCGGGGCACCGGGGAGGTTCATTTTTCAGATGACCTTCTGTTTTCTCAAAGCAGCGATGTTTTCCTTCGAGTAACCCAAAATGTCTTTCAAGATTTGCTCGGTATGTTCTCCTAAAGCCGGAGGATGGGCGTATTTGACCTGATCGACGCCGGATACCTTGATGGGGCTTCCTACGTCTTTTGTCCGGCCCACATGGGGAGAGTCGATGTCGACTACCATTTTCCGGGAGACGACCTGGGGGTCGGCTACCGCTTTGTCCACAGTGTAAATGGGTCCCGAGGGGACCTCCAGCTTTATGAAAAGGTCCCACCATTCGGCGGTGGTCTTTTTCAGGAATTTTTCTTCCAGAATACGGTCCAGACCTTCCCGATTTTCAAGCCTCTTGGCCCGGGTGTTGAAGCGAGGATCATCGGCCAAATTTTCCATTTCCATGTTCTTGCAAAGATTACGGAAGAAGTGATCCATATGGGCCTCGATGACGATATAGGAGTCCTTCGTGCGGTAGGCCCGAAGAGGAACGTTACTCACGTGGGCCGTGCCCACGGGCTCCGGGATTTCCCCGGCGACAAAATAATACTTCGCCCGGTACGTATGCAAGGCAATCTGCACATCCAGCATGGAGATGTCCACCATCCGTCCTTCTCCAGTCATAGAACGGGAGACCAGGGCGGAAAGAATCCCGATCACGGCGAAGACCGCTCCGCCGAGGTCTCCGATGGGAATTCCGCAACGAACGGGCGTTTTTCCAGGCTCGCCGGTGTAGCTCATCGCACCCCCCATGGCCTGGACGATGATATCATAGGAGGGTCTCTCCCGGTAGGGACCCGTTTGACCATATCCGGTAACGGAAGCCCATACGATCTTCGGGTTGATCTTCTTCAGGTCCTCATATCCCAGCCCCAATTTCTCCATCGTACCGGGCGTGAAATTATTCATCACTACATCCGCCTTCCGGGTCAGCCCGCAAAAGATCTCCTTCCCTTCGGGGCCCTTCAAATCCAGGGTCAGACTCTTTTTGTTCCGGTTCAGGGCCATGAAGTAGGCGCTCTGGTCCTTCGTGGTATGGGGCGGCATTCTCCGGGTTGGGTCGCCCACTCCGGGACGCTCGACCTTGATAATTTCGGCCCCTAGGTCACCCAGGATCTGGGTACAGAAAGGGCCAGCTAAGACATGGGTTAAATCTAGAACTCTGACTCCGTTTAACGGTTGATTCATCTTCCTCTCCTTCTTCCTCCCATGATCAAGAAACCGACGGCTGGGAATTCTCCTGGTCTCTCGGAATAATATTTGTCGCCGATTGGCAAATCTACGGATTTTTCCTGCCGCCACCCTCTCTGATTCCGCATTCGGATCAGACCGGCATATTGGCGTGCTTCTTATCGACCCGGATGGCTTTCTTGTCTCGAAAGATTCTCAGAGCCTGAATGATTTTAGCCCGGGTCTCTTCGGGCTTGATGACATCATCCAGGTACATCTTGCGGGCAGATTCAAAAGGCCCCTCAAAGATCTGCTGATATTCTCCGATCAGCCTATTCCGGGCCCATTCCGGGTCGTCGGCCTCCTGGATCTCCTTGCGGCAGATCACATTGACCGCTCCTTCTGCTCCCATGACGGCCAGCTCCGCGCTGGGCCAGGCCAGGACCAGATCTGTACCCATGGGCTTGCTGCACATCGCCTGCTTCCCTCCCCCATAATCCTTGCGCACAATGATGGTGATCTTGGGAACCGTTGCTTCCGCGTAGGCAAAGAGCATCTTGGCGCCGTGGCGAATGATGCCCCGGTATTCCTGGTCCACCCCGGGGAGGTATCCCGGAATATCCACGAAAGTTAGAA
>Ga0187770_10000900_pt1 | contig 15171 bp, 17 predicted proteins | sample 0116_SJ02_MP02_2_FD_133154 | JGI IMG/M metagenome (GOLD analysis project Ga0187770, IMG submission 133154) | Tropical peat soil microbial communities from peatlands in Department of Meta, Colombia - 0116_SJ02_MP02_20_MG | ecosystem: Environmental > Terrestrial > Soil > Wetlands > Peat | place...
GCGATTAAAGGCAAGCGTCAAAGCTACAACCAGGAAAAGAAGTATTTCAATAACGCCCATGATTGTCAACAGAAGCCCTAAATCAATGTCACCAATCGTAAGAACTAATGTTGCGTTTATTAGCGCGCGCGCTAATAACATGTTTACAGATTACATCTGACCTTACAAATGAAGAGTAGGGGGTCGTCTCTGCAGGACAGCGTGCTTCTGCAGCGTGCTTCACAGCTGCTGCGCCCCGCCGTGAAAGAGGAAGGCAGCAGAAAACCATGAAAAGACGAGGACGTCTCACCAACTTCAACCCATAATAGAGGGACAAGGCAGCACACTGTTCAGGAAGCCGAAGTAATTGAAAAAGATACACACTTTCTCAATCAGACAGTTATTCTTAAATATGCGCGCACCTTCGCTGATACAGAGTTTAAGGGATAGCAGATGCCTAAACGAGAAAAGGGAAAGTCTCATCAGATAAGGCCTGTTAGCAAACGCCCCCCGAGCTGGTGCAAGTATCAGCCGGAAGAGGTAGAGGCTATGATAGTCAAACTTGGAAAGGAGGGCAACTCTCCCAGTCGCATCGGAACTATCCTCAGAGATCAGCACGCAATTCCGCTGGCAAAGCCGATAATCGGAAAAAGAGTGATGAAAGTGCTCAAAGAAAACCAGCTTGCTCCCTCCTTACCTGAAGACCTTGCAAGTCTGCTCAAGAAAGCTGAAAGCCTTTCTCTTCACCTTGAAAAAAACAGAACTGACCAGTACAACAAAAGGTCTCTCCAGCTGATAGAAGCCAAGATACACAAAATCTCAAGATACTACAAGCACAAGGGCATCCTCCCTCCAAACTGGAAGTACGAAGCCAAAATAGCCTCGATAACCTAACCGACTATAGCCAGAATTTCGTTCTGCGAACACATAGAAAAACACGCATCTGTCAGTCTAGAATCTTTAAATAACTTGAGCCTTTAGCCTATAGGGGTAGTCTATGGCCTCACCCTCAAACGAGAACCAGGTTGCATGCTTTCTAAATTCGGCTAGCGAGGCGGCCAAGACGATTCTGGACACGGTCAAGGAAGACGGATTTATCCATGTTTTTTCGCACTTGGACGCTGATGGAGTTGCAGCAGCCGGGATAATCGGAAAAGCGCTCTTCAGGCTCGACGCAAGATTTAGAATCCGAATAACTCAATGGATTGAACAGAAGATCGTGAGTGAAATTCTCTCGGATAAGCCGCAGTTGGTGATTTTCACCGATTTAGGAAGCGGCTATGTGGATCTGCTAAGCGAGAAACTCGCTGACTTCAAAATCGCCATCTTGGATCATCATCAAATCATCGGCAAGGAGTCAACCAACTTTGTCCACGTGAACCCACATCTGTATGGAATCGATGGCGCAAGAGACGTAAGCGGAGCAGGCGTGGCGTATTTTGTCGCCCATTCCCTTGACAAGGTCAACGTTGATTTGGCTCCCATTGCCGTTGTCGGGGCATTAGGAGACATGCAGGACAAATATGATCAGCGGATACTCGGAGGGCTCAATGGGAGAATACTTGAGGATGCGAGAAACTCGGGTCTCCTCACTCTGGAGAAGGATTTGATATTCTTCGGCAGGGAAACTCGTCCCATCCATAAGACCTTGGCATCAACCACAAGCCCGTTTATTCCAGGCATAAGCGGTGAAGAAGACAAGAGCTTGGCTTTTCTGACAAGTCTGGGCATCAAAGCAAGAGAGGGTGACAAGTGGCGAGCTCTTAGAGACCTTTCAGACGAAGAGAAGAAGCGGTTATGTTCGGCCTTGGCCGATCACCTGCTCTCGAAGGGCTTGCGCTACGAAGTGTCAAACCTCATAGGACACGTTTACATCTTGAACAATGAAGAACCTTGGACTCCCCTCAGGGATGCCAGGGAATTTGCTGTTCTGCTGAATGCCACCGGTAGAATGGACAAGTCAGGTCTCGGAATAGCCGTCTGCATGGGCGACCGAGGCCAGGGACTTGAAGGGGCAAACAAGGTTCTGGACGACTACAGAAGAACAATAAACAAGTACCTAGGATGGGTCGTGGAGAAGCCTGAACGCGTCAAAGAGCTTGAAAACATCTACGTCGTTTCCGGCGAGGACTTCATAGACGACAAGATAATCGGAGCAATTTCATCCATACTCTCAGGAAATCTCCCAAACCCTGAGAAACCTTTGATCGCCTACTCAAGCGTCGAAGGAGAAGACATCGCAAAAATCAGCGCAAGAACCTCAGACACAGTCACAAGCAGAGGCCTCAACCTAGGAGAAATAATGCAGGCAGCAGCAGAAAAATTCCTGGGAAAAGGCGGAGGACACAACGTCGCCGCCGGAGCACAAGTGCCCATCGAAGACATAGAAGCCTTCATAAAAACCGTGAATGAACTGGTTGGCAAACAATTGAAAGGCGACAGAAGTGCAAGCTGAAATAACAATAGAGTATGACGATACGAAAGTAGCCGAAGCCATCGCTGACGCGGTGTCCCCAGACAATCATGGAACGCCGACAGGCTTATCCATCAAAACAAAAACCGAAAAGGCAAGAGTCGTTACCAAGATAAAGTGCCAAAGTTTTCCAACGTTTATCGCCACAATCGACGACCTACTCTTCTCCGTCGCAACCGCCGAGAAGACTCTCCGAGACACATTGAAGCTTCCCCGAAGAAAACAAAAGCGTGTCTAGTTGATGTCTGGTTGATGATCGTCAGGTCAGCCGACTCCCTCTCGTGAACACGGTTTGCGGGCGGCACTTGCAAGAATCACTGTGACCAGATTTTTCGGAAGCATTCCTTATGGTAATTATGCGTTTTTTCGCTGAAGTTCCTGGCCTCCACTTCCTGCCCGGGCTCTATCGTACAGCCGCACTCATCGCAACGAAAAGAACTACTGTGGTCTCGATAGAGGGATTTCTGAAGCTCCTCGAAATGGGCTCTCAATTCTGATATCCTGCTCTTCAAGACCTGCAGCTTCTGCAACATAGCCTCTACCCTTTCCCTAACTTCAACCTGCTCATTAAAGTTGACATCTTCACAGGATCCCGTTTGCTTAAGCATGGTCCTTCACCCTCACATCATGAGCTCACAACGTCAAAGAGCCTATAAAAGCATATTTCGTAAGACGTAATATAACAGAATGTAGCGCGCGTTCATTCACATACTCTAACCCTGAACAAACTAGACGTAACCGAGTGGACGAGACGTCCAACAGCACGCCAACCATTATATCTTCCTTCCTCAGGAAATGAGAAGGGCAAGAGGTGCACAGAAACGAAGTTTTCTCGCGTTCTCGTTGCAGGTGGAGCGGGCTTCATAGGCAGCCACATCGCAGACAGGCTCCTAGATCAAGATGTAGAAGTCACCGTTTTAGACAACCTATACACGGGGAGAATGGAAAACATTGAACAACGCAAACGTGACAGAAAATTCCGCTTTGTCAGCGGCGACGTTCGAAACTTCAACCTTGTCAAACGCCTAGTCAAAAACGTGGAGGCCGTGTTCAACGAAGCCGCAGTGGTCAGCGTACCTCGCTCTCTAGAAAACCCCCTATTGGCAAATGAAGTGAACGTGGGCGGAACATTAAACCTCCTCAAAGCAAGCCTTGACTCAGGAGGGAAACGCTTTGTCCAAGCTTCTTCAGCCTCAGTCTACGGCAACACGGATATTCTGCCTGTGGACGAGACTCTGGCACCAAACCCTGTTTCCCCATACGCCGCCGCCGAGCTGGCGGCAGAAAACTATGCAAAAGTCTTTCACCGTGCGTATGGGCTCGAAACAGTTTGCCTGCGCTACTTCAACGTCTACGGTCCCAGACAGACCTTCAGCGTCTACAGCGGCGCCATAACAATATTCCTGAACAAGCTATTGCAAAGCCAACGTCCAACGATTTTCGGGGATGGGAACCAGACGCGAGACTTCGTCTACGTTGAAGACGTGGTAGAAGCCAACATCCTCGCCCTAAACACTGAGAAAGCAGTAGGCGAAACATGCAACATCGCAACTGGCACACCCCACACAATAAATGATCTTATTCAAAAAATCCAAGAAAAACTGGGTAAACAAAAACTGAAGCCCATTTACAAAAGCCCTAGACAAGGAGACGTCCGAGACAGCTACGCTTCCATCGAAAAGGCGAAGAGAACGCTCGGATACAAACCAAAATTCTCACTGGAGAAAGGAATAACCAAACTCGTCAAATGCTACCAAAAAGAACCCACAAGACGAGCGCTATGAAAGAGCGCGCGTTTGTCTATTAATGCTTAAATATATGGGTCATGTTTTTCACAAGGGGATGCAAAATGCACGCGAAGAATTACAGACCTGTCAAGGGACAGGCTTACACCCGGAAAAAGTTTGTAAGAGGCTTTCCACAGCCGAAAATAACAAAATTCACCATGGGAGACACAAAATCCACGTTCGAGTATGAAGCCAGACTCGTATCTTTGCAGAGCGCGCAGATCCGCCACAACGCCTTGGAAGCGGCACGCGTAGCGACAAACCGTCAACTGATGGAAAAACTCGTCAACAACTACCAGTTACAAGTCTACCCCTACCCTCACACAATCCTCAGAGAAAACAAGATGATCTTCGGGGCACACGCAGACCGACTTCAACAGGGCATGCGCAGATCCTTCGGAACACCCATAGGAACTGCCGCCCGCGTAAAGCCCGAACAGACAATTATAGCCGTTCGTGTCAACGCCGACGCGGTGGAACTAGCCAGACAATCCCTGAAACGAGGCGGCGCCAAACTTCCCATGCCCTGCAAAATAGTCATCGAAAAAATCACACCAGAGCCCACACCAGATTCTACGCCAGAATCCCAGCCAGAAGAGGTGAAGCCAGTTGAGTGAAATGCGAAAAGACCTGGTAATCTGGTTTGAAGACTTGAGAAGAACAGACATTCCCTCCGTTGGAGGCAAGAACGCGAATCTGGGCGAGATGACGTACGCACACCTGCCGGTTCCACCGGGCTTCGCGATAACAGCCTACTCCTACAAAAAGTTCATCGAAGAAACGGGCATAGCGGCCAAAATCTACGAAATCATAAACGAAACGATGACCACGCCCGACGACCCTAAGCAGGGTGAACTAGCTTCCAAGAAAATCCGCAAACTGATAGAGTCAACACGCATGCCCAAAGACATTGAAAAAGCCATAAAATCAGCTTACGAAAAACTGTGCAAGAAACTCAAGATGAAAGACGTGTTCGTCGCTGTGAGATCAAGCGCAACCGCCGAAGACTTGGCAGACGCATCTTTTGCTGGACAGCAGGAAACCTTCCTAAACATCAAAGGCGCCGACGATGTAATCGCTAACACGGTGAAGTGCTGGTCTAGCCTCTTCACACCGCGCGCCATCTTCTACCGAAACGAGAAGGGCTTCGCCCACGAAAAGGTCTTCATAAGCGTCGGAGTCCAAAAAATGGTCAACTCCAAAGCTGCAGGCGTCATGTTCACTCTGAACCCCGTCACGGGCGACACAACCAAAATAGTCATCGAAGGCAACTGGGGCTTGGGCGAAGCCGTCGTGTCGGGATCAGTCACGCCCGACGACTTCGTCGTCGACAAAGAATCACTAAAGGTAACTGAAAAACGACTAGCTAAAAAAACAGTCCAGTACATCCGCGACCCGAAGACCGGAGACACGATACACGCGAAAGTACCGCGAGAAAAGCAGGAACAGCCGTGCATAAACGACGACGAAATCCAAAAACTCGCAGAACTCGCAGAACGCATCGAAAAGCACTATGGAAAACCCCAAGACATAGAGTGGGCAATAGACAAGGACATACCGTACCCAAGTAACGTCTTCATAGTACAGTCGAGGCCAGAAACGGTCTGGTCCGCAAAGCTGGAGCAAGCGCCGGCAACTGGCGTGGCGGAAGAGATCAAAAAAACTGAGGCGCTGAAAGTCGTTGTCAAAGGAATCGCCGCTGGTAAACGAGGCTTCGGTGCGGGCACGGCGAAAATCGTGACGAGCCCTGAAGATGCGGCCAAAGTCATGCAGAAAGGCGACGTCCTCGTCACGGACATGACCAACCCGGACTACGTGCCCTTCATGAAGTTGGCTGGCGCGATAGTGACTGACAAGGGCGGAGTAACTTGTCACGCGGCAATTGTGAGTCGTGAACTGGGCATACCGTGCGTTGTTGGAACCGAAAACGCCACAAAGCTCATGAAGACCGGCAAACGGTACACGGTAGATTCGAGAAGTGGCGTCGTCTACGAAGGAATAATGGAAGCGCTTACTCAGCAGCTTTCATCAGCCGCGGGAGCAGCCGCAGGTTCAACAGCGGCCCTTGCAGGCGTGTTCCAGTCGGTGCCAGTTACAGCAACCAAGATTTACATGAACCTGGGAGTGCCTGAAAAAGTTGAGGAGTACAAGGACCTGCCCTTTGAGGGTATAGGACTAATGCGCATCGAATTCATCTTGGCCAGCTACATCGGTGAACACCCGATGAGCTTCGTCGAAACAGGACAAAGTCAAAAGTTCGTTGACAAACTCGCGGAAGGAATAGCAACCGTCGCCAGAGGAATAATGCCTCGTCCGGTTGTCGTGCGCTTCAGCGACTTCAAAACAAACGAGTACCGCGACCTGAAGGGCGGAGAAAAATACGAAATCGTGGAAGCCAACCCGATGCTCGGATGGAGAGGCTGCAGCCGCTACATAAGTCAATGGTACGAGAAAGCCTTCAGGCTTGAGTGCCAAGCCATAGTCAAATGCCGAAAAGAATGGGGCCTGAAAAACGTCTGGGTCATGCTTCCAGTCGTTCGCACCCTGTGGGAAGCAAAGGCGGTGCTGGAAATCATGCGTCAAGAAGACCTGGAGAGATCGAAAGACTTCAAAGTGTGGTTCATGGCTGAAACACCCTCAATCGCCATACTCGCAGACGAATTCTCAAAACTTGCAGACGGGTTCTCTATAGGTTCAAACGACATGACGCAGGGAATATTGATGATTGACAGAGACTCAGAACGCCTGGGGCTGATGGGATACTTCGACGAAAGAGACCCAGCCGTAAAAAGAATAATCGCTCACCTCATCAGAGTTGCGCACGAGAACGGCGCAACAGTGTCCATATGCGGGGAAGGCCCATCGAACCTGCCTGACTTCGCAGAGTTCCTGGTTAGAATGGGAATTGACAGCATCTCAGTGAACAATGACGCGGTGATCGCCACGAAGAAGCTAGTTGCGAGCGTGGAACAGAAGATCATTCTCGAAAGTCTCGCTGAACAGGAAGCAAGGGCCGTCGGGCATCCACTCCTGAAACCAAAACAAGACTGGGAATGGACAGAATAGACCCCCACCCGCACTTTTCTTTCCAAACCCAAACTTCATTTTCTTCAACCTTTGTCGAAGGTTCGTGAATGAAACAGTTCGATTTTGAAGAGGAAAGAGTGAAACAGGAAATCCTTAAAATCGGAGCAAGACGCGTTCTAATCCAGTTCCCAGAAGGCCTTAAACCCGAAGCGCCACGAATAGCGAAGACCATCGAAAAGCTCGGGGTCCTCCCGATAATCTCCGCAGACCCGTGTTACGGCGCGTGTGACCTGGCAACGGCAGACGCGGAAAGCCTTGGAGTAGACCTGGTAATTCATTACGGCCACTCTCGACTAGTGAAGTACGAGCGGTTCCCGACTATTTACGTTGAAGCTCGAGCAACCCTGAACGTTCCTTCGGTCGTCGAAAAAGCGTTGCCGATGCTGGAAAAATGGCGAAAAATAGGCCTAGCCACAACAGTTCAGCACGTACAGACCCTTGACGAGGTCAGAGAGATTCTAACGCGCCAAGGAAAAATCGTTGTGATAGGCGACACTGGACGCCTGGGCTATCCCGGCCAAGTCATCGGATGTGACTACAGCAACGCCGTGTCCATCGCAAAGGATGTTGAAGCCTTTCTCTTCGTCGGCGGCGGACAGTTTCACGCTTTAGGCGTAGCCCTTTCAACGTCGAAGCCAACTGTTGTTGCTGATCCCTATGATGGCACAGCCGTTTCTGTGGACAAAGACGCTGAGAAGGTTCTGAAACAAAGATGGGCGCACGTGCAAGAAGCCAAGAAAGCGAAGACCTTCGCAGTTCTGGTCGGGCTGAAGCCCGGACAAAAAAGACTCGAAGAAGCACTGCGACTTAAAGGCAAACTCGAGAAGAAAGGCAAGACAACAGTTCTTTTCGTCTTGAAAGAAATCACGCCTGAAGCACTCATGGAATTTCCTTCGGTTGACGCTTTTGTAAACACGGCCTGCCCGAGAATATCGCTTGACGATGCCGCTAGGTTCAGAAAGCCCATTCTCACCCTTAATGAGGCACTAGTAGTTATTGGCGAACTATCTTGGGAAGAATTATGCAGAAAAGGCTTGCTCGAAAGCTAGATTTGGAAATCTTGCTTTCAAACGTCAAGCCACATCCGACACCCAGCCCAAGCCTCGAACAATACACGGTTTCTGCCAGCCTAGCAGCTCAAATGCTCTACATGGCCGCTTTCACTTACGGCGACATCGTGGACAAAACCGTTCTGGACCTAGGGTGCGGGACAGGACGACTGGCCCTTGGAGCTGCTTTCTTGGGCGCAAAAGAAGTCGTGGGCGTGGACATAGACAAAACAGCTGTGAGAGCCGCCGCTGAAAACTCTATGAACACGGGGCTGAGAGATAGGGTTCAATGGGTCTCCGGGGACATAGAGGTCGTCTGCGGAGAGTTCGACACGGTGCTGCAAAACCCGCCATTCGGCGTGCAAAAAAGGGGCGCAGACCGCAGGTTTCTCGAAAAGGCTCTTGAGTCAGGCAAGGCCGTCTACTCACTGCACAAGAGCACGCGGAACAACTTCACGTTGCCAAAGAAATTCCGAGTCCGCAGAGTTAAAGCCGTTCAGTTTTCCCCCTCGCCGTTTCTCGGAAGGTTCGTTGAGAAACACGGCGGAACGGTCAAGGCCGTTTACCCGATGGTTATGACTATCCCGCACATGTTCGGTTTTCACGCAAGACGGAGACACGAGTTTATGGTGGATCTCTATGTCATAGAAAGGAGATAAAAAAAACATGACGACGATATCATAGCGCACTACCTTGTCCCTCTGTTATTGGAGCATGCTAGTGAGACGACTTCGTCTTTTCATGGTTTTCTGTTGCTTTCCTTTTCAGGCGAGGAGCAGGGGCTGTGAAGTGCACAGGCGTCGCTGTCTCGCAGAGTCTGCCCGCTACTCTTCATTTGTAAGGTCAGATGTAATCTGTAAACATGTTATTCCGCAATGTCGCGCCCTCGACCCCCGGTGCTCTTTTTTAATTTCATTACGTTGGAGTGCAAGATCCCAGCATCGACGCCGTGCCCCCCGCCTTTTTTTCTTTACGTCCGTTGTAATGTTGCAGCGTAATGTTGCAGCGAAAACCGCGATGTTGTCGACCCAACCCAGCAGATCGGTTGTGAGGTCAGTTGTAATGTGTTTTTGTGACGGTTTTGTCGGGCTTACTCTTTGTTTGCAAGGTCAGACGTAATGTTGCATCCTAGCATAGTGGGGGTTATCGCGGCCTGCTGCTAAACGGCCTTGTGTGCGTCAATACACTTCTTCCAACATGCTTCGACATTCGATTTAGGGACTAGCCAGCGTGCGTTCAGTCGCCTGATTTTGCCGAACGGGATTCCATAAGCAATAAAAACACGAGTGAGAACACTTACTTCAGATGTTGGATGCAAAGAAAATATGTCCTAGTTGGCGTGGCCATCGTAGTAATAGTGTTGGTCAGCGCTGTTGCTGCGATTCTTGCATTTACGGTCAGATCGAGTCCGACTGTCATCAGTGTAGAGCCTGAAAATGTGGGGCGACTCGCTGTTGGAGACACTTTCGTCGTTAACGTGACTGTTGAGAACTGCGTTAATGTCTATGCTGTACAGGTGGATCTTCGATACGATCCAACTGTCTTGAATGCTACTAACATTGTGGAGGGACCGTTTCTGCCTTCATTTAGTAACACCCTACCCTTAATTAATCGGGCTACGGGTTTTAACGACACGCTTCCGCGCAGTGTAGGCGTCTATTTTGCAGACACGCTGATGGACTATGCCAACGGTACGCACGCGCGCGCCGATGGCAACGGCGTCTTGGTCACCATAACCTTCAAGGTCGTTGGAGGAGGCTCAACAGAACTGCAATTGTTTCCCCACGATCCTACTATTGCCAACAATCTTTTTGGAACATATTTCGAAGACCGGAACGAGAATAACATCCTCCCTGAACTTCACGATGGCTCTTATGGGGGGTCTTCATAGTGCGCGCAAGCGCAACTTCCACAACACGCGCCGCGAGCATTCTTTCTTGACTTCTTTTGTGATTCACCCTTCAGTTCCTATTCTGGGCTCCGAACTCGAACTCGATTTCGAAACACAATCTTTCTTAGGTCTGAGCAGAAAGTCTTAAGCAATCTGCGTTGCAAACTGGACAGCAGGTGAGAAGAATATGCCCGTGAAGCTGTTTCGAGAAGTCGAAGAGGAAGTCACCAGTTTTCTAAGCGGATTAATTCGCATAAATACGACGAACCCTCCGGGAAACGAGACCGAGGCCGCGAAATACGTTGCAGAAACGCTGGGGCAGGATGGTTTCAAATGCGAATTGTTCGAGTCAGAGGCTGGGAGAGGCAGTGTGGTAACTCGGCTCAGGGGAGTGAGCAGGAAGCCGAGTCTGCTGTTGCTTTCACACTTGGATGTCGTGGCCGCAAATGCAGAGGAATGGAGCGTTGAGCCGTTCAGCGGGTTGGTCAAAGATGGTTTTGTTTGGGGGCGAGGCGCGTTGGACATGAAGGGAATGACGGCCGTCGAGGTTATGGCTTTGAAGCTTCTGAAAAGGAACAACGTGAAGCTCAAGGGCGGCGTCATATTGGCCGCAACGGCCGACGAGGAGAAGGGGGGTGAGGCAGGCGCAGGTTGGCTCGTTCAGAATCACTCGGACAAGGTGTACGCCGACTATGTTTTGAATGAAGGCGCGGGGATGGCGATGAAGATAGACGGAAAAAACACTTTCACCATAAACACTGCCGAGAAGGGCATATTGTGGTTCAAGGTTAAGGCAGGTGGAACGCCTGGTCACGGCTCAGTACCAGGCGCTGCAGACAACGCCATCTTGCGCATGAACAAAGTCATTGAGAAGCTTAGCAGCTTCCGCCCGGAAATTTCGCTTGTTCCAACTGTCAAGCAGTACCTGAGTGAATTAACAAAGTCCAGTGAGTTTCGAGACTTATCAGTTCTGCTGAGAAACCCGGCTCAGAGCGACCGAATATTGGACAAGCTGGCTCAAAAGGAGAAATATCTAGCGGAAGAGCTTCGGGCCAGACTCAGAATGACGGTCACACCTACCATTATTCGTGGCGGAGTGAAGGAAAACATAATCCCGTCGGAATGTGAAGCAGTTTTCGACTGCCGAGTTCTGCCCGGTCAAAATCCGACGAAAGCCCTGAGCGAAATAAAACAGCTGTTGAAGAATGCGGGCTTGGGCAAGTTGAGCTTCGAAATTATTCAAGTGAATGACCCCTCAGAGTCGGCGGTGAGCACCCCACTTTACAAGTTGATCGTGAAAGTTTTACAAGAGTTTGAGCCCCAATGCCGTTCGACTCCGGTTATGCTCACCGGCGGGACGGATTCTCGCTTCTTCAGAAGGATGGGCAGCGTGTGCTACGGCTTTCATCCCGTTCGTCCAGAAACGTCATACTCAGAAATGCAGGAGACAATTCACGGAGCAGACGAGCGTATATCGACGGAGAATCTCGTGTTCGGAACAAGCGTGCTCTACAACGTCATTGAGCGGTTCATGACCTGAAACGGAGCAAAAAGCCGTGAGGACCAAAGACACGACGCTTCTTGAGGAACTCCGAAAACACAGAAGGGGTTTGAAGAACCATCTGAAGAAGGCTTCAAAGTTCCTCATCAAATGCCAAATCGCTGCTCCATACGTGACGAAGGGCATTCTGCACGGCTGCGTTTGTCCTTGGGAGATAGGAGAATCTGCCGACGAAGGCGCTTTCCCAATAGTTGAAGACTTTCACGACACACTGGAAGCAGTCTGGGTCTGGTCGCTTCACACCAAAGTGAGCGGTAACATGACTTTCAGGCCGAACGTGGACAGGGCTTGGAAGTACGTTATTAGCAACTGGGATCGATTCATCGACAAAGAGGAGAGGGCGGGCAAGAGTCTGTACGATTGCTCCTACGTGTTATTCTCTGGGACCTTGTTTGCATCAGTCTTCGACGAGAAGAAGTACCGGGCCCAATTCTTGTTGGCAGGAAATCGCTTGGCAGAATATCTCAGCACGCTTGAATCGACCGAAGGCCGAGAGTACAATGATCCTTTCTGGATGGCGCATTGCCTAGGACTCGCCTCGACAAAGTTGCGGCAGAAGCGGTGGCGCACGATTGCCCAGACTTTTGTCAAACACAAAGCGATAGATGCTGACGTTCCTTTTACGAGAATGGAGGAAGAGCCAGCCCATGTCGGTCCCGGAGGTCATGATTTTTTTTCGAAGAACGCAAACGTGGCTCTGGCTTTGATTTCGTGCTTCGGCGAAGAGAGTAAAAAGATTCTGTTCACCAAGTTTCTGCCCAGTATTCCAGCCAGCTTTGTGGTGAGACACGCTGACGAGAACGCTTGGAACGCGCACTTGGCGGCAGCGCTCGGGAAGTCTTACGTGTTGACGCGAAGGAAAGAATTTCTGCGTTCGTATCTCATGATAATGAATGAACTTGCTAACAGAGATTACGGCGCCAGTGCCGCCCTTCCTCGTTCCCCGTCTTTTGGGCGAAGAGAATCTTGGGTTACCTTCTTCTACGCCCACGCATACGCATCTGCCGCAAAGAGTCTGACTGAATGGACATGATACTGAAGGAAATATCGAACAAAGGGGCAAAAAATCAAAACTGCTCTGCAGCAACGCAACCGACTTAGACGACGGATGAGGAGAGGCGCTTTCAACGCGGACGCTTAAACATAACGACATTACAACCGATGGATGCCAAAAGGAGGAGGAAAGATTTTCAGCAACACGACGAGTTTGCGTGCGCGAAAAACTACGCGCTTGATCAAAAGGTTTATTCATAGGCACATAAAGTAAAGCTATAAATGTTCAGCTAATGCCAAAAAGCACCTGACACGAACTTGATGGACAAACGGAAGGAAATCTTGATGAGTTCAAAACTTGGGGAACAGAAAAGCGGTCAGTTGGCTGTGCCCGGAGACCGTTTAGGCGTGATTGAAGAGTTCATTCCCGACGCTGGAACATACGTCAAAGACGGTGTAATATTCTCTAAAGTCATCGGCCGCGTTCTCATCGACCTAGTTCACAGGCGCGTCTCGGTGCATCAGCTCATCGGTCCGTCAAAGGTTCCCGCCCTCGGCAGCACAGTTTTGGCGCAGGTTTCGAATGCGCAGTCAGACACTGCGGGAGTCCGCATTTTCGAAATCGGTGAGGAAGAAATCAACGGTGTCTTCACGGGCATTCTGCACGTTTCGGACGTGGCGTTGAGGTATGTGGATTCGATGTACGACGTGTGCAAGGCTGGCGACATCATCAGGGCCAAGGTTGTGAGCGAAAAAAACCGTACGTACCACCTGTCCACGAAGGACAAGAACCTTGGCGTCGTTTACGCTTTTTGCTCGAACTGCGGTACGCTTCTCGAGCCTAGGCGGCAGGGTATGCATTGTCCCAAGTGTGGGAGAATCGAGAAACGCAAGACGGCGTCAGACTATGGGAAAGGCCTGATGCCTCACAGGAAGGAGGGTATGGATGAAGGTTAACGTGCTCAAAAAAACGTCGAACGAACTGAGAATTGAGGTTGAAGGAGCAGGTCACACCGTTTGTAACCTGTTGCAGAAGAAAATCTTGGAAGAAAAAAGCGTGGATATGGCCGGTTACGACATACCGCATCCGCTTACTCCCAACGCTATAATCTACGTTCGCACGAAAGGCACAGCCAAGCCCGAACAAGTGCTGCGTGACGCGATAGAAAACGCGCGTGGGATGAACAAGGAATTCGGCAAAGAACTCGTCAGAGCGCTCAAGGAAAAGTAACTCTCTTTTTGGCCGTTGCCAATAGTAGGCAAGCGCCTTCAACCGCGTCCTCGCCTTTCCTCATCATGGCGACGCTCTCATCCAATGTGAGGCAACCGTTCAGCCAAGCATACACAATGAAGGCTTCCGCTGCGTCCGCAAGTGCGTGTCTCGACATGCCTGAGCCCAGACTGTTCCTCAGTCCAGCCTTCCGTAACGCCTCGGCAAGCACGCTTCCTTTAACCCTCGCACCCACAGGCTTTCTCTTCATGTTCGACAACGCGAGGGAATAAACGAAGTTCACGTAGGCGTCTCCCAGCGAGGCTAAATCACGGTCTGCCAAGACTTCAGAAAGGCTTATTCGAACTGTCCGAAACGAGAACACTCTGCCCAAAGCTCAATCCCCATTTTGCCTTTGCAGTTGATCAAGTTTATAATTGCTGCTTCTATCATTAGTGTTGGCACTGTCGAGGAATAAGGTTTGTCCGTGAAAAGGTTCCGCACAATCAAGCCTGAAATCCGCGTTTTAGGAATCGATGACGGGCCGTTTACTCCGCATAGGGGCTACGCACCGATCGTCGGTGTCGTCTTCCGGGGCGGCTACTGGCTCGACGGCGTGCTGAGCACCAGGGTTAAGGTTGACGGCTTCGACGCCACTACCAAGATAAGTTCCATGATAGTCGAGTCGCCGCACTACCGCCAGGTTAGAGTCATAATGCTTGACGGCGTCACGTTCGGTGGATTCAACGTCGTCAACATCCGAGAACTCAACGTCCTCACAAAACTGCCGGTCATTGTTATCACGCGCGACAAGCCTGATTTCGGAGAGATTCATGCAGCGTTGAAGAACCTGCCGAGGAGCGCGGAACGTTGGGGGGCTGTTCAAGACGCTGGACGGGTTTTCGAGGTGCAGACGAGAAGCAGGGGCGAAGGGGTGTACATGGAAATCTGCGGCGCGAACGAAACTGACGCGCGTAGGATTGTACAGGTGACGTCCACCCGGAGCAGCGTTCCCGAAGCCCTCCGCGTAGCGCATCTCATCGCTTCAGGTGCTAACAGGGCTTAGCCTGAATACTTAGCTGAACATAAAAACGTTTAAAAGAGACTTCGCTAAGGCTAAACAAACGAAAGACGGAGAACA
>Ga0187770_10000901_pt1 | contig 15162 bp, 12 predicted proteins | sample 0116_SJ02_MP02_2_FD_133154 | JGI IMG/M metagenome (GOLD analysis project Ga0187770, IMG submission 133154) | Tropical peat soil microbial communities from peatlands in Department of Meta, Colombia - 0116_SJ02_MP02_20_MG | ecosystem: Environmental > Terrestrial > Soil > Wetlands > Peat | place...
AGTCCCCCGCTTGACCGGATTACCGGCGGCAAAACGGGGCCGGATGAGCCTGCTTCGTCCCGGGCCGCGGGAATGAGTTCCGAAAAAAAGGACGGCGTGTGCCTCAGCTCGTCTTTCATTGACAGGCCGGCCGCCTTTATAATAAGGGCGGTCCGACCCGGAGACTTCCGAGACGAGGAGGAACGCGATGGTCTTGCCGAACGGGAACCCCCGGAGTTCATCCGTATTGCTGGTTGCGGGACTTCTGCTGATCGGGCGGTCCGCCGCCATTGCCGAGAGCCTCGACCATTTCCGGCCCGCCGGAGCGTCCGGCCCCTTCGCCGCCCCCATTACGACCTCCGGACAATTCAACGGCTACACGAACTATTGGCACGACATCTACTGGAAATGGTCCCAGTATGGCAATCTCTATCTCATCGGCGAACCCGATGTCCCGAGATCCATCGCCCAGAGCAAAGTGGACATTGCCGAGGAGCTGGGAATCCCCGGACTCTGCCTGGCCGAGGGTTTTTTGGACGGATATCTCCGAACCCCCCTCCCCGAGCTCGAAGACCCCGAGCCCGAGACGCTCGAGAAGGCGCTCGACAGGCAGGATGTCCTTGTCTGGGCCGAACCCGACAGCACCCTCGGCCGAAAGCTCCTCGGCCGTCTTCCCAACATGACCGCTTGGAGGGAAGGGCTTCACGGCCATCAGCTCAACGCCCGGGACTTCCATGACCTCCGCGCCTTCGAGCTCCGCAGCGGCGACCGCCGCCTCTTCGCCGTCGTGACCGATTCGGCCGACAGCCGCAGCTGTCTCAAGGGGCTCCTCTCCGGCCTCCGGGACGTCCTCGCGTCCTACGACCTCCACCGCGGTTGGTTCGGCACCGGGACTCTCCTCCACAGTGTCACCTGTTTTCCGGGCCACCCCCTTGAAATCATCGGCCGGGGCCTCAACCAGGGCGACGACTGGTTCACCTTCAGCGGTTACATGGATTACCTGATGCAGGACGAGCTCCCGGCCTGGCTGGCAAAGGTCGGCCTGCGGGACGTCGTCACCGATGTCGGCGCGGGCAAGGCCACGCACAGCCTCGGCACGGTCGCTTACGGCCTCCGGAACTGGGACGGCGTCAAGCTCCAGGACATGCCGACGGAAAAGGAATGGATCACGTTCGTCAGGGACCGGCACGGCTACATCTTCCGTCCCGTCTACGCGCCGGATTGCGATAGGTACAAATACGACGGCTATATCGCGATCGACGGAAACAAGAAGCAGATCGACGGCGAGAATGTTCCCTTCGTTCTCCAGACGGGAATGGTCCGCGAGGAGGCGCCGGCCTGCATGGTCCTCTTCACGAAAAAGGGCAACGCCCTGACCCGCGAATCAATGTGGGAGGCGATCCTGGGCCGGCGCGCCGTCGGCGTCCTTCCCCAAGGCCGGATGCAGGGACCGGCGAGATTCCGCAGCGCCCTCCTGCTCCTTCTCCTCGACCGCGTCTATCTCGAGAATTATTTCGGCGACGCGCTCCAGCTCGAAGCTTCTGTCGAGGGCCGCGAGATCGTCGTCCGGGCGGAGAATGCGGGCGACGCCGCCGTCCGCGGAGAGCTTGAGGTCCGCCCGGCGCCGGAACTTCGCGTCACGGGCGCGCCGGCGGACGCCGCCCTTCCGCCGCGGTCGGAACGGACGTTCCGCTTCCTCGTCGAGCCCACCCTCGCCGCCATGGCCCGGACCAACCCGATCCTCGTCGAGATGCGCTGGCGGGGACATCGGAAAAGGACGCTGACGATTCTCGACCTTCCTCCCGTCGTCTCGGTCCACAAGCTCCTCTACGGCCAAGAGCCAGAAGTCGTCTATCCCGTCTCCGTCTGCAACTTCACGGGCGGGACGGGCTATCCGGTGACGGTCCGCGTCTATGCCGGAAACGGGTCCGGGAATCCTTTCTTCGAGGCCTCGAGAATCGGAACGGCCCGGCCGGGCGGACACGAAACGATGACCTTCCGCTTGCCTCTCAAGCCCGGCTCTTACACTGTCAGAGCCCTGGCGCTCGGCGCGGTCAACGAGACCCAGCTCGGCGTCGGGCCCGCTTCGGGGGCGGCCAGGGTGACGGAGGTCGACCTCAACGGCGACGGGATCGGCGAATTCCGGATGGAGAACGACAAGGTCCGGGTGACCCTGCTCCGGACGGGGGCCCGCATCATCGAGTATATCGTCAAGGCCCGCAACGACAATGTCTTCTTCAAGCTGTGGCCCGAAAAGGAGGACACGGACAAGAGGCCCTTCCGCGAGCGCGGCTTCTACCCGTACGGAGGCTTCGAGGATTTCCTGGGGCAGGCCTCGATCGAGACCGACAAGGTCTATGACGCGGAAGTCGTCCGGAGAGCGGGACCGTTCGTTCAGGTTCGGATGGAGGCCGACTATTACGGGAACCGCCTGGAAAAGATCTTCACCCTGTACGGCGACTCCCCACTCGTCGAGGTCCGCTTCGCCCTCGAGTTCCGCAATCCCGAGCTTCATATGATCGGCCCCCAGCCGATGCTCAAGCTGGGCAAGAGGCACTGGACCGAGGACGTCTTCGTCGTGCCGTCGGTCGAGGGACGCCGAGAAGTCCGGATGCGCCCCGAGGAGTACTTCGGACGGATCTTCTTCCTCAAGGAAGGCTGGAACGCGGGGCGGGACACGGTCGAGGACATCTCGTTCGTCGGCGCCTTCCCGGTGAGCGAGCCCGAGTTCCTCCACGTGTGGATGAATCACCCCTCCAACGGAGAGTCCCATCACTATTACGCCGAGCTCCAGCCGTGGGTCCCCATTTTCCAGAAAACGGTCCGCTACTTTTCGTACTATCTTTGGGCGGACGCCGGGCCCTGGGAAGCCAGCCTGGCGGAGCTCCGGAAGAGGAACCTCATCACGACCAAATGAGCGCCGCGGAGTCCGGGAGCCTGCCGGACTGTTGACCCCGCGGAGGCCCTGTGATATTTAGGGGAGACAAATGCATAGCCTCGCTCCGCCGGAGTCCGATATGGTCGGACGGACCCTCAAGCACTACAAAATCGAGGCCCTGCTCGGCCGGGGCGGCATGGGCGTCGTCTACCGGGCCCGGGACCTCCGTCTCCAACGGCCCGTGGCCCTGAAAATGCTGACCCCCGGGCTGGTCGCCGACCCGGACCGAAGGACCCGGTTTCTGCGGGAAGCCCAGTCGGCCGCGGCCCTCAGCCACCCCGCCATCGCCCAAGTCTACGACATTGACGAGGCCGAGGGCAGCATCTTCATCGCCATGGAGTATGTCGACGGCAAGACCGTCAGCCGCCTCATCGCCGACGGGGAGCTCGACCTCATCGGGTCGGTCGAAATCGCCTTCCAGGTGGCCGAGGGTCTCGCCAAGGCCCACGAGGCGAACATCGTCCATCGGGACATCAAGTCCGACAACATCATGGTGACGCGCGACGGCCACGCCAAGCTCCTCGATTTCGGCCTGGCCAAGCTGCTTGAGCTTCCGGAAGCGACGCGGGGCGAGGACGGAGGGACGGGCCGGACTCTGACCGAAGCGCGCGGCCAGACCCTCCCCGGGGCCGTCATGGGCACGATTAGCTACATGAGCCCGGAGCAGGCCCGGGGGCAGGGGCTGGGCCCGAGGAGCGACATCTTTTCGCTGGGGATCGTCTTGTACGAAATGGTGACGGGAGAGCTACCCTTCAAAGGAGAAACGCCGCTCGACACCATGCACGCCATCGCCTATGAAGAGGCCCGGCCCGTGACGATCGTGCGCAGGAACCTCTCCCCCCAGGTGCAGCGGGTCGTCAGCGGCTGCCTGCGCAAGCGGCCCGAGGATCGCTATGCCGATGCGCGCGTCCTGGCGACCGACCTCAAGCGGCTGAAGGAGGACCTCGAGACCGGCTCCCGCTACGCTCCAGCACCCGGAGAGCGGCTCAGGGAATGGGCGGGGCGGCTCAAGACGTCGATCCCCTACGGGAACAAAGGCCTCATCGTCCTGGCCGCAGCCGTCATCCTGACTACCGCCCTCCTCGTCGCCCGTGTCGATTGGGGCTCCCTGATCGCCCCGGCCGTGATCGCCCTGTTTCTCTACCGCGCCCTCCGGAACAAGAAGAGGCATCAGCTCAACCGGTTCGTCCAGAAGATATCCAAGATTCCCGAGGTCCGGGCCGTCATCGTCAGTGGGGACAAGGTGACCGTCGTGGCTGATAGGCCCCCGGCCGCGCTGTACCTCAGGGTCACGAGTCTCATCGAGGGGGTCAACAAGAAGCTCTACTTCGGCAGGCACGTCGAGGCCGAAGTCAGGGGCGACATCCCCGAAGCGGAATTTCAGAGCCTTGTCAAGCAGACCGGCGTCCTCTATATCAAGGAAGACTCCGCCGCCGGCGCGAAAGGATAACCGCGGCCGCCTACTCTCCGATCAGGATCGAACCATTGGTCGTGCAGAGCGCGATTTCCGGGCCGCCCTGCCCGACCTGAGCTTCAATCATCCTCCGGGACCGCCGGAGGTTCTTCAGCGTCACGGGCAGATCCACCGAGACGTGTCCGTTGGTCGTCTCCGCCCGGAGGGTGGCGTTGACGGGCCCCGCGGAACCGAAGGCCAGGTGAATCGATCCGTTCGTCGTCTCCGCCCGGACCCCGTCCCTAAAGGTCAGCTTCTCAATGCGTATGCTGCCGTTCGTGGTCTCCGCAGCCAGCCGGCCTTCCAGCCCGACAACTCTGATCCCGCCGTTCGTCGTCTCGGCGTCGAGAGCGCCACGGACCCCTTCGGCCGTCACCGAGCCGTTGGTGCTTCCCAGGACCGCGGCGCCGAAAGACCCCGAAACCTTGACGTCGCCGTTGACGGTCTCAACCCTCTTCAAGTTCACGTCCTCGGGCACCCTGACCTCGAAATTGACAGAAACATGAACATCATGCCTGTTTTTCGGCCAGACGGCTTTGACCTCGACCCTTCCGGCCGATTCCGCGACCCGGATCTCCACGTCCTTGAGGTCCCGCGCGGCGTCACGCGCGATCTTCACGGCCTTGATCTCGACCCGGCTCTCCCTCCACGTGGACACCGAGACCTTGCCGTTGACGTTGGCCAGGACGAAGGTCTCGCCCGCCTTGAGGGGCACGGATTTCGAAAATTCCTCGCGATAGTCGGCCCCGGCGAACGCGAAGAGCCCGGCCAGCGCCACGGCCAGGAGGGCCGCCGGGAGCCGTTTTCCAATCTTCGACATGCGAACCTCCTCGGAATTCGTCCTTCGATCCCAAAGACGAACGAGCCGGGGAAATGGTTGCTTGGGGAACGCCGGGGGTGCCGCCCGGCCGGGGCGGCCTTTCCCGTCAATAATCGGAAATGAGGCCCATCAGCCTCTTGGCGCCGTCGAGCGTCTCCCGGGCCGCGGAACGGGCCTTCCTCGCTCCTTCCTTCAATGCCTCGCGGACGAACTCGGGCTTGCGCTCGAGCTCGCGGCGCTTCTCGCGGATCGGGCCCAGGACGCGCATCAGGTTCCCGAAGAAGATCCTCTTGCAGTCGATGCAGCCGATCCCCGCCGAGGTGCACCCGGCGATGATCTCCTGGATCTCTAGGTCCGGAGTCACGAGTTTGTGATAGCTGAAGATGTTGCATCGGTCGGGATGGCCAGGGTCGCGGCGCCGCTTGCGGGCCACGTCCGTTTTGGCCGGCCGCAGTTTCTCCCAAATGGCGTCCGGGTCCTCGGCGACGCCGATGGCGTTGTTCAGGGATTTGCTCATCTTGGCTTCGCCGTCGATCCCCAGGATCCGGGAGCCCCGGCCGAGCAGGGTCCGGGGCTCGGGGAAATAGTCGCCGAAGCGGTTGTTGAAGCGTCGGGCGATCTCGCGCGTGAGCTCGAGGTGCTGGGCCTGGTCCTCGCCGACCGGGACGGCGTCGGCCTTGTAGATGAGGATGTCCGCGGCCTGGAGGATGGGGTAGTTGAGCAGGCCGGCCGTGACGTTCTCCGGCTCCCGCTCGGACTTCTCCTTGAACTGGGTCATGCGGCCGAGCTCGCCCGTCGGGGTGACGCAGTTGAGAAGCCAGCAGAGCTCCGTGTGCTCCGGGACGTGGCTCTGGACGAAGATCGTGCACCGGGCGGGGTCGAGCCCGGCGGCGATGTTGTCCAGCGCGGCCTCCCAGATCCGCTTTTGCATGAGGGAGGGCTCGTAGCTCTGCGTTATGGCGTGATAGTCGACGATCGTGAAAAAGCAATCGTAGTCCGGGATCAGGCGGACCCAGTTCTCGATAGCCCCGAAATAATTGCCGATGTGGATCGTGCCGCTCGGCTGGATGCCGCTCAGGACGCGCTTGCGTTTGCTCATATCCGGACCTCATTCAACACCGGACGTATTGTATCGGCCTTCGGGGCAGTCAATCAAGCATCTTCTCGAGCAGGGCCGCAAGCTCCGCCAGGATCATGGCCGTCGCGCCCCAGATTTTGTATCCTGCGAACTCGTAAAAGGGCACGCTCACCGTCCGGCCCTCGATCGTCCATGTTTCGCGCCGGCGGCTCAACGGGTCGGCCAGGCACTGGAGGGGGAACTCGATGACTTCAGCCACCTCGTCCGGCTGCGGCCGGACAACCGGCGTCCCCGCGAAAAAGACGACCGTGGGATAGACACAGAAGTTGCTCGGCGGAATATAAAGAGGCGTCAGCCGGCCCAGGATCGTCGCGCCCTCCAGAACCAGCCCCAGCTCCTCTTCGGTCTCGCGGAGACCCGTCGCCTCGGCGGATTCACCGGGCTGCTGTTCCCCCCCGGGCAGGGAAATCTGGCCTCGATGATGGAGGAGACGGTCGGCCCTCTGAGTCAGGAGGAGTCGAAGCTGGCCCGCCCGCTCGAACAGAAGGACCAGGACCCCAGCCTTGAGGCAGCTCCCCTCGACCTCGAAATAAGCTTTGTGGCCCCGCCGGGGCTCAGGCGCCATGGCGAGCTGGGCCGGGATTCCGGGGAGCGGCTCTCGAAGGGCCCATTCGATCTTCTCCAGAAGGGTGCGGCTGTCCATCTCGACCGCCCCAGGCGGCGTCCCTGTATTATATCAAAACGGCCGGCGCCCGCGAGCCTCGGATGCCCGGAGGAGAGTGGGAAATCCCGCGATTTTGCGGAATCCGCGGCCTTCATGCGACTAAAACACCGGCAGGGCTTACAACCTGCTAAGGATCAGGTCTTGATGAACGAATGTTGCGTCCCCGGCACGCCTGTCGCCGCGGACGCCCCCTTTCTCTCCGTCCCCGAGGCCTTCGACGCGGAAATCCGGCGGTTCGTCCCTTGCCAGGCCGAGATCCTGGATTCCCTCCTCGAAGCCATGCTTACGAGGGAGACGGAATCACCGTCGGTCCTCGAGCTCGGTTCCCGGACGGGACTCTTAACCTCCCGGCTCATCGAGGAAGTCCCCCGGATGAAATTGACGGCCGTCGAATACGAGCCCGCCATGGTTCTGGCCTGCCGGGAGCGGCTCGGCCGGAGCGCCGGCTGGGTCGAGATCGAGCGAAGGAGCACCGGCCGCTATTCGCGGCCCATGGCTTTCGATTACGCCCTGTCCAACCTGGCTTTCCATTTCCTCGAGACGGCAGCCGAGAAAGACGCCCTCTGCCGGAACGTCTTCTGGTCCCTCAAGCCGGGCGGGATTTTCGCCTTCTCCGTGATGCTGGAGATGAATTCTGCGGAAGCGCGCAGCATCATCTGGAAGCAGTGGGAGCGGGACGTCCTGGCGACGGGGGTGGACCGGCAGGATCTCCAGGACTGGTACGCCCGAAGCCGGCCCGCCTATTTCCCGTCGACCCATCAAGCCTGGCTGCGCTGGCTCCGGGCCGCGGGCTTCATCCACAGCGAGCTCGTCTGGTGTGAAACCGTGTTCGGCACGTTCTGGGCCAAGAAGCCCGTCACGCCGTCGGGCCGCCAGCAGAGCCTCGCCTGAGGCGACCTTCCCGACACGCATGGGAGGCGGTTCCCGCCCTGTTTTTTATGAAGACGGCGGTTCCGGCCGAATCCGAAGAAAAAAGGCAGAGGAGGGGTGCCCCCGCGGCACCCCTCACTCTGGAACAAAAAGAAGGAGGGTTATGGAAGGGTATTGGGGAATCGATTCTCCGTCCGTCTTGAACATCTCGATATTTCGATAATGCATATTTTATGCCATAAAAAAGCCGCCCGTCGGTACTCTAAGAGCCGCCCTCCGGACCGCAAAGTTCTTTCGCCCGTGTAAAGTTCGTTTACAGAGCGTCCTGCGGTCGCGGACCGAGAGAAAATTACACGTCGGCCGACGGGGACTTTTTCGTCTGGAGAAGCCGGTCGATCGAAAGGTCGAAGTCGTTGAGGTCCAGCGGCTTGACGAAGAAATGGCTGATGGAGAAGCGGCTGAGGTCCCCGATGTCCACGAGGTCGGGATAGGCCGAAATCAGCATGGCTTCCCCCTCGAAGCCGGCCGCCCGCAGCTTTTTGATGAGCTCGAGCCCGTTGATCGTGGGGAGCTTGTAATCGGCGATGACCAGGTCCACGCGGGCCTTCCTGAACCTGGCCAATGCCTCCTCGGAATTTCTGACGGGAAAGACCGTGTATTTTTTGCTGAGGAGTAAGAAGAACGTTTTGCAAATATTTTCGTCGTCGTCCACGATCACGATCTTCTTGTCCGGCATTCCGACCTCGCTCGGTGACCTCGAATCTTAATAGCATATTTTGTGCCAAACAGGCTGGCTGAAACGGTCCCTGGCGGCGAGGATCGGTTCCCGTCCGGAGCGAGAGAAAATAGATTTACAGGCCGGCTGGGGAGTTTACACGGCAGCTGTCAGTTCGGCTCTCCGGTTTCCAGGTTGTATTCCCTGATCTTTTTGTCCAGAGTGGGACGGCTGATTTGAAGGATCTGGCTGGCCCGCGTTTTGCTGCCTTTAACGGCGGCCAGGACGTGGCGGATGTAGTTCCTTTCGATCTGGTCGAGGGAGACGAGATCGTTCGAGAAGGGGCCCTTTTCGTCATGCTCAAGCGGAAGATTTTCCTTGAGGACGACGTCGCCCCGGGCGAGGATGACGGCCCGGGTGAGGGCGTTCTCAAGCTCCCGGACGTTGCCCCTCCATGGAAGCCCGGAAAGGCGTTCCATGACCTCAGGGGGGACCTTACGGACATTCCGCCGGAGGTCCCGGTTGATCTTTTCGAGGAGGTACGCTACAAGGTCAGGAATGTCCTCCCGCCTCTCGCGGAGCGGCGGCAGGGCGATCTCAACAACTTTAAGCCTGTAGTAGAGGTCTTCGCGGAAGCGGCCCTTCTCGATGAGGGACCTGAGGTTCTGGTTGGTGGCGGCGATGATCCGGGCTTCTGTCTTGAGGACCCTTTCGCCTCCGACTTTCATGAAATCCCGCGTTTCGATGACGCGCAGGAGCTTGGACTGCAGGTTTGGAGAGACGTCCCCGACCTCGTCCAGGAAGAGGGTCCCCCCGCCCGCGATTTCGAACTTGCCCTTCGTCTCGCAGACGGCGTCCGTGAACGCGCCCTTGACGTGGCCGAACAGCTCGCTTTCGAGGAGCGTGTCGGAAATCGCGGAGCAGTTGATGACGATGAACGGCTCGTCCCGGCAGGGGCTGTTGTAGTGGATAGCCTTGGCCACGAGCTCCTTGCCGGTCCCGCTTTCCCCCTGAATGAGAACGTTCGCCCGCGTGTTGGCCACCGAGCCGATCATCTTAAACACGGCCCTCATCTGGGGCGAGTGCCCGATGATGTTGTCGATCGTGTATTCCCTCTGCCGCTCTTCGACGAGGAAGCTGATCTTTTCCTCCAGGGCCCGGACCTGGAGGGCCTTGTCGATGGTCAGATCCAGCTCCGCCGCGTCCAGCGGTTTGACGAGGTATTCGTAGGCGCCGAGCTTGACGGCCTCGATGGTCGTCTTCATGTCATCGAAAGCCGTCATCACAAGGATGATGGCCCGCCGGTTCTTCTCCTTGATCCTGCGGAGGACATCCAGTCCATCGGTGTCGGGCAGCCGGACGTCGAGCAGGACGAGGTCCGGGCCGCATTCCTGGAATCTCCGGACGCCGCTCTCCCCATCTTCCGCGACGGTGATCTCGTAACCCCGCTTCGCCAGCTGGGAAGTCAGCGTCTTGCGAACCAGGGCGTCGTCCTCGATGATGAGAATGGATTTCATGTCCCCTCCTCGCAAGGAATGAGAATGACGAAAGAGGCCCCGCGCCCGCGTTTCCTGGCCAGCCGGATGGACCCGTTATGCTGCTCGACGATCTTCCGGGCGTTGGCGAGGCCCAGCCCGAAGCCTGCGGGCTTGGTCGTGAAGAACGGCTCGAAGACGCTGTCCCTGTGCTTTTCGGGGATGCCCGGGCCGTCGTCCGAGAGGAGGACCCGGATCCTTTTCCTGTCTCCGGAAGCGGCCATGTCCAGGCACACCGAGATGCATCCCCCGGGCGGGAGGGCCTCCTCGGCGTTGCGCAGGAGATTGAGAAAGACCTGCCGCATCTTGTCGCCGTCGACGAGGACGGGGGGCAGGCCGGGGGCGTAGTCCTTCTCGACCGTGATCCCCTTCCGGCCCAGCGAATCGCTGAGCGTCTTGAGCGACTCTTCGACGATCTGCTCCAGCGGGAACCTCTCCAGGTTGAGCTCGGCCGCCCGAGTGTAGTTGAGGAGCTCTTTGATGAACCTCTCGATCTCCCCGATGCCCTCGAGGGAAAGGCCGATGTGCTCGCGGTCGGCCGGGTCCAGGCTTCCCTCGGCCACTTTCTGGATGTTGAGCTTGACCGAAGTCAGAGGGTTCCGGATCTCGTGGGCGATGGTTGCCGCCAGCCGTCCGATGGAAGCCAGCTTCTCGGCTTGGACGAGCTTCCTGCTGGCCGTGTCCACCCGCTCCCGCGTCTGGAGGAGGTCCGCCGTCATGGCGTTGAAGCTGCGGGCCAGGTCGCCGATCTCGTCGCCGGCCGGGATGTCGATCGTGTGGGAGAAATCCCCTTGGGAGATCCGGACGGTCCCTTCGACGAGGTTCCGGACCGGACGCGTGATCCTCTTGGCCAGAAAGGCGGCTCCCAGAATGCCGAGGAGGACGCCGCCGAGCCCGATGAACGCCAGAACGGTCTGGATCTCTCCGATATCCCGGTACATCGGCTCGAGCGAACGGCCGATCTTGACGGAAGCCCATTTCAGCACGTTCCCCGGCAGGAAGATGGGGATCTCGACCTCGAGAATCCTCAGCCAGCGGTCCTGGAGGCGGATCCGCCGGACCTCCACGTACTGAGCGCCCGAACGGACATCCTCGGCGAAATGGCTGCGGCTCAGGATCTCGGGGTCGTCCCGGACCAGCCCGTTGGCGACGAAAGGCGTCCCGGCGCGGTTGTAAAAAATAATGTACGGGAGCTGCTCGTTGACCCGCTTGTCCACCTCATTCTGGATCGCCTCCTGGTCGTAACGGACGAGCGGCTGCAGGTTGACGTCCGCCAGGTTCTGGGCGATCAGGACGGCCCGGGCGCGGGTCTCGCCGAAGAGGATCCGGACTTCCCGCCGTTGGATGACGAAGAGGACGGCGCCGAACAGGACGCAGACCAGAAAGGTGATCGAGAAGACCAGCCGCTTGTAGATCGACAGCTTAATTTTCACCGGACCCGTCGCGCGCCTCGAGCCAGATATCCTTCGTGTCCAGGAAGAAAAACCCCAGGGCCGGAAGATCCGCGCCCCGGACGTTGGGAAGCAGGGCGAGTCTGATCCATTCCAAATACAGCGGAACGGCGGGGACGTCCTCGGAGAGGATTTGCTCCATCCGGCGGAACAAGTCGATCCGACGCTCCCAGCTCGCTTCGACCTCCGATTGCTCGAGCAGGGAATCCACGGCGGGATTCGAGTAGCGGGAATTGAGCAGATTGAAGAGGGACCGGGATCCGTACAGGGGAAGGACGATGTTTTCCGGGTCTGGGAATTCCATGTCCCACTCCAGGAATTTCAGGTAGGGCGTGCGCACGTCCCGGATATCTTCGGCCTGCTTGAGATATCTCACGTTCAGGCTGCAGCCCAAGGCGTCGAGTTGCCGCCGGAGCTCCCGCTCCAGGCTGGGGAATATGTCCTGTTTGGGCAGGGAAAAGACAAGCGTCAGGGACAGTCGCCCCCGCGTCTGGGGCAAGAGCCGGGTCAGGAGCGTGCGGGACTCGGCCGGGTTGCAGACGGAGTCCGTGCCCTTCGGAAAGAACCCGGGCAGGACAGTCGGGATGTAATTATCCATGACCTGCGGGACGGTGCCCGGAGCGTAGGCGGCCCCCGCGAGCTTGGCCTTGTCGATCCCGAGGGCGAGGGCCCGCCGGACCTCGGACCGGTCGAGCGGGGGGATGTCGCAGCTCAGGGCCAGAGAAGCGGAGCGCAGCGAGCTGTTCATCAGGATCTGGTACTTTTTTTGAATGAGGCTTTCCGACGTCACGGGCATGATTTGCACTTCGCCGTCCTCGAACTGGGCCTGAGTGAAGTTCGGGGAATACTCGAGGGCGTCGAGATATGGGACTTTCCCGAAGTATGACGGATTGCGCTCGAGCCTGACGCCGACGATCCTCCTCCTCGGGTCCCGGGCATCCCGAATCCAGGAGGCAAACTTGAAGGGCCCCGTGCCCACGGGCCTATCGAAGAAGGTTTCGCTCTTTTCGAGAAGCAGGTCCTTGGGCAGGACTTTGCAGTAGTACATGCCGAGGAGGTAAAGGCCGCCCGAGGCGTAGGACTTGATCCAATGGATCTCGAAGGTGTGCTTATCCGCGGCCCTGAAGCCTGCGACGTCCTTCGCCCTCCCCCGCCAGTATTCCTCGGCCCCCACGACCCGCGAAATGAAATACTGGTAGCTCGTGCTCCCCGGGCGTTTCTGGACCAGGCGTTCCAGGGAGAACTTGACATCCTCAGCGGTCACCTCCCGGCCGTCGTGAAATTTAACGCCCTTCCTCAGGGTGAAGGCGATCGTCTTGCCGTCATCGGATATCGTCCAGTATTCGGCCAGCGCAGGGATGACGCCGAAATTGCTGTCGAACCGGACCAGGCCGTCGTAGAGCTGCTCGATGATGAAATAGTGCGAGGGGAGGGCGGGGTCGAAAACCGGGTTAAACGGAGCCTGGTAGGCTTTGATCACGAGCGTGCCGCCGTTCTTCGGCTTCTCCTCGCGGCTGCTGAAATACGGGGAGTCGGCGGCCACGGCGGCGGACAGGCAGAAGCAACACAGGGAAAGACCCGCGATCCGCCGCGCATTCAACATGATGCGTCCATCATCATATCCAAATTCGGCCGAAATTACATCAGACGACCGGATACTCTCCTTCTCCTCTCCGGGGCGAAAAATAACGAGCAAAGTTCATGCCAAGCGGCGATAGCCCGGGCCCGTCCCTCGGATCGTCAATGCGAGCGGCTTCCAGGAGAAAAGGCCCCTAAAAACGTAAAAGAATTTTACAATTTGTTAGCCGTTTCCGGGCGAGATACAAACCCTCCGAGAGCCGGCGCGTATAGACCGCGTCGACCTCCCTATCCCCTTCTCAGCCTTTCGTTAGGACATAAAAGCAGCCGGCGGCCGGCCCCTGCCGTTTCCGGAAATCCACGACCTTGTAGCCCCGAGCAAGGTAAGCCGTAAAGGCCCGCCGGGTGTGCTGCCTCCAGTCGACGGGGATGCGCCTGACGTCGGGATCCTCGACGTCCGTCTCATGGAGCATCGTGTAAAAATCGAACGGGACCTGAATCAGGACGGGATCCGATCCGGGATCGAGGTCCGCGTCGCGGACGGCCTCAAGGAGGATGTCGCCCGCCCGGCCCTTGACGGGGACGTTCTCGACGCGGAACACCTGGGCGCCCGCCGCCTCGAACGGAATCCCGGTTGGCGGCGAGCTCTCCGTCAGGTTCCAGGACATGAGAAAACGGTCCGAAGCGACGTCGGAACGGTTGAGAAGGCCTCCGTATTCTCCATAGGTGGCGACGCGGTACTCCAGGACCTCCATTCGGAGCTGATGGATGTTTCTGTAGGCGTTGACGCTCGTGAGGGGATCGAACGTGCAGATGATCTCCCGGATCCCGAAGCGGTTCAGCACGACATCCCTCTGGAACTCCTTGATGCTCACTCCCAGGCCCCAGGATCGAAAATCCGGCCGGACGCCGGTGAACTGCGAATAGAATCGTAAGTTCGCGCTCACGCGGAAGCCGACGTCTTTGTCCACGACGCCCGCGAAGCCGTAGCTGAAGCCGACGAGATGCCCGGCGTCCGTCGGGAACCCGCCCCCCTCGCCCTCCCGGAAGGCCCCGATGAACAGGCTGGCCCCTTCAGCCAGATAGTTCTCGCACATCAGGTTGCGCGTCCCCGCCAGATGGTCTTCGGGAAAGCCCCAGATTTCCTCCCGGAGATCCTCGTATTTCTGATAATCCCCGGACTCGTGGGACGTCTCGACCCGGAGCAGAAACCTGCGGCCTTTGCGGGCGACGATTCTCGTGAGGCCGTCCATGGACGCCTCCTTATTGTATCCCACGGACTCCGGCCGATCAAACCGCCGGCCCGGTCGCGGCCGAGACCGCGGGACGGCGTTTGACCAGGGAGGGCCGTTATTATATCGTAAGAATCGGACCTCGGGTCCCGCCGGAAACAGAGGCGGGGCGGGGATGCCGGCCGGGAGAGACGGAGTGAAGCCCAAGGGCCCCCAAGCGCTCTACAGCGAGCCGAACATCATCACCCTCGCGCGCTTGGCGGGATCGCTCGCCTTCTTCGCCCTGGCCGTTCTCTGCGGCCGCGAGCTCTACAATTTCATCGGCCTCGGCGTTCATTGGCTGGGAGACGTCGCCGACGGCTGGTACGCCCGGACCTTCCGCCAGGAGACCGTGCTCGGGGCCGAGATCGACATCATCGCCGACCGGGTCGAGAGCCTGTTCTTCTTCGTCAATTTCATCCATTTCCATCCCGCCCTCTGTCTCCCCGTCATCGTTTATATCCTGGACTTTGCCTTCGTCGATTTCTACCTCAGCTATCAGTTCGTCAAGTACGACATCATCTCCATCAATTATTTCGGCAGGGTCGACCGGCGGGTCTACGCCCTCAATTTCAGCTCCCCCGCGAAGTTCTGCAACTCCACCGTCCCGCCCCTTATCCTCATCTTTTTCCCCAAGCTCTGGAGCCTGGCGCTGGCAGGAGCCCTGGCCCTGATCGCAGTGAAGGTTTATTCCATCTCGCTCCTCTGGAAGAAGCGTGCCGCCCCGCCGCCGTCGTCCGCGTAGATGGC